>Ga0307477_10000445_pt1 | contig 45911 bp, 65 predicted proteins | sample atmos_gasesECM2C_FD_203316 | JGI IMG/M metagenome (GOLD analysis project Ga0307477, IMG submission 203316) | Hardwood forest soil microbial communities from Morgan-Monroe State Forest, Indiana, United States - atmos_gasesECM2C_515 | ecosystem: Environmental > Terrestrial > Soil > Temperate... | reverse complement strand
AGGCATCGTCGGACAAAATGACAATGCCGAAGTGGGCGCTTCCGGTTCTCCCGGCCCCGATGGCCAGCCGGGGGCGCCCAGCGCGGAACAGCCACAAGCGCCGGCCACGGTCCCCTCGGCGGGCGATCTGCGCAAGCGGCTCAACGCGATCATCCCGCCCGATGTCAATGGCAAGATGAGCGACACGGCGCTCGCCCAAAAGATCGACCAGGCGTACCCGAACCTGCCGGGGGCCGTGAAGCTGAAAATCTACAACGACGAGAGGGCGCGTCTCGCCCCGGTCGAGCAGGAGAAGGCCAAACGCGCATGGGAGCAATACAAGACGCAGGTTGATGCCGAGATCAAGGATTGGGAGCGCGCCAACAAACTCTCCGACGAGCAGCGTAAGCGCGCGGAGGAACCGGGCACGATCCTTGAAACCGACAAGGGTCCGATGCGGGTACGGCCTGGCAGCAACGAAGCGCAGCCGATCACGCTACCGGGGGGCGCGCACGTCATTGGCACGAAGGGAGGGGAGAGCCAGCCGCACAACATCGTCGCGTTCAAGGACGGCGAGAAGGTATTCGAGGGATCGGCGAAGATGACGCCGACCGGGTGGGTTAACTCAGCCACCGGAGAGCCGATTGTTTCTGATCGCGTTGAGGACACCGGCAAGGGGGCCGCAGGCGGCGCGGGGCGCAGCGGCGCTCAGGTGCAGCGCCAGATCATCGCTGCGCGTGAAATCCAGTCCGACCTCGAAAATGTTTCCAAAATGCCGATTTCCACTAACCGAGGCATCTTCGGCGGAAGGCAGCAGGGGCCTGGATTGCTGGACGCTTTGAAAGAGAATCTTGCCGAGACGCTGACCGACGAGGACGCGCAGTTGACGAATAGCGCTCTTGCGAATCTTGAGCGGGAATTGTCGATTGTGACTTCGCCTGTCTACGGGGGAAAGTGGGCGGCGCAAAGTTTCGGCGCTCTCTCGCTGAAGCCGGGCCAGACCAATCTCGTGAAACTCTACAATCTCGCCCGTATGCGGCAGACCGTTGACAATGCCTTGGAGGGGGTCGTCAACACCGATTGGGTCGGCGCGCAACAGAAGGATTACGCCAAGGCGATGCGCGAGTCGATCACCAAAGCGATTCCGTGGACGCCGGCCGAGGTTCTTGCATTCCGTGAGAAAGCTGGCGATCAGGACACGTTTAGGTCGTTCGTCGAAAAGAACCGGGTGGTGGAGCAACAGCAAGACGCGGCACCTACCGGCCCGAAGGAAGGTGACATCGCGACCGCACCGGGCAAGCCCGATCTGGTCTATCGCGGTGGTACGTGGGTGCCGGCGCAATGAGTGATTTGCCCGAAGGGTATACAATCAAGCCTGCCGCTGGTGGGCTGCCGCCGGGATACACAATCAAACCATCTGGACCGGCGGCCGCACCCGCGCAAGGCATCGGTGACGAAATCTGGCAGGGGATCAAGAATTTCGGCTCGGGCGTCGCCGCTGGCGTCGAAGGCAAGGGCATCCCCGAGGGCCGCGCATCGAAATTTGCCGGCGGCCGTTCCGGCTTCGGTGGGCGCATGCTCGGCTCGGCGGCGCGCGGCATCGGCGAATCGCTGTGGGAAGCCATCAAGACGCCGGGGCAGTACCTGACGGGCGAGAAGCAGCCGGGGCCGCAGTCGCCGGCGCAGGGCCTCGGGACCGCAATGCTGATGGCAGGCGGCGGCCCAGCGCGAGGGTTGACCACGGAGGCGGCTGAAGCACCGTCCATGCTCGCCGGCGCGCGTGGCGTCATGGGCGATGTCAGGGGCGGCGGTAAGGGCATCTACGGCGGGCCAAAGACGCCTGAGCAGATCGCACAGGCTGGCGGCGGTCGGGTTGAGCCGTTGCCACGGCCTGAGCCGACGCCTGCACCGGCCCCTGAGCCGTCCACTCTTGGTTCCGCGATTGCCGAGAACAACCCCGGGGCGGTGGATCGCGCGATTTCGCAGCAGTACCGGCAGGCGATTAACCCCGGCCTCAAGGGACGAAAGAGCGCGCCAAGGCTGGATGAGCAGGACCGGCGTATCATCACGGCTATTGACCAGATTATCGAGAACAAGAACACGCTGAAGCTGACCGACGCGGCCGGTAACGCAGAGCGGCCGGGCATGCTTCCGCGGACCTTGCGACAGTTTTCCGACTCGATTGACCAGATCAAGTCGCAGCTTTTCCAGAAGTACGATGCGCTCGCCCGGCAGACCGGGGAGATGGGGGTCGTGATCCCGCTGTCGCCGATCGTGGCTAAATATCGAGAAATCGGTCGCGATCCGGTGGTTGCCTCGGAACATCCCGATTGGGCCGCCAAGTTGCTGCGCAAGGCCGATGACCTTGAAAAGATAGGGGTCGAGACGCCGTTGCAGATGCAGAAACGAATCAAACTCATCAACGGCGAATGGCGCTCATACTACGAGAACAAGATGAAGGCGCAAGGCGATGTCTTTGAGCCGATCGCCACGATGCACCGAGAGCTGCTGGATTCGGCGATCTCAAACGCGACCACCCCTGGCTATCAGGCGTTCAAGCATCAGTACGGTGCGCTGCGCTCAATCGAGGATGACGTGACCAAGGCGGCGAGCCGTGAACTGGCGAAGAAGCCTGGATTGCTCAACCGCATGGCCGATGTCGCGACGACGCACCAGATCCTCATGGGTTTGGCGACGGTCAATCCAAAGATGCTCGCAAGCGGGGCCGCCGCGCAGATTTCAAAACACGCCGTGCGGTATCTCAACGATCCGAACCGGGCGATAATGCGCATGTTCCAGCGGCGCGAGGCGATGAAGGAGGTGGGATCGCCGAGCATGGGGCGCTATGGCCAGCCGCCGGATCAGGGCGCGATGGGGCTCAGGATGCTCGGTAGCGGGGCAGCGGCGCCGTCACAAGGCGGGCCGGCCATGCCGCCGCTACCATCACGCGGCTTTCCGCAGCCGCCCCCGTCGCCGCCAAGGCGCTACCCGGACGGCGACTACATCGAGCCGCCCGCGCGGGAGCCGAGGCACAGCGTCGGCGGGCCGTGATGCGGGTTCTCGGGATCGAAAAGACCCCGGACGGCTTGCTCGATCTCATGCTGCGAGCACAAGCGCACGGTCACGACGTGCGGTACTTCTGCCAGGGGTGGGACGCGCGCAAGTGCCCGGTCGGCACCGGCCTCGTAACGCGCGTCGGAGACTGGCGGGAATCAATCGGCTGGTGCGACCTTGCCATCCTCGGATCGAATGACCTGCCGATGCTGGAAATCCAGCGCCGCTGCACAGCGCGCGGCGTCCCCTGGATCGGCGGCACGCCGGAAAGCGCCGCTTGGGAGAACGACCGGCTGCACGGCATGGCGATCTTCAAGCGTGCCGGCATTGCCATCCCGCCCGTCCGCGAGTTCACCGATTACGATTCAGCCATTGCCTTCATCGAGAAGGTGGGGCACCCGTTTTATTCCAAGCCGTGCTGGCCCGACGCCGACAAGGCGCTGTCGTGCAAGAGCGGGGTTGACGAAGACCCGGCCTACATGCTGCGCCAGTTCAAGCGGCGGCACGGCCGGCCGAAGGGCACGTTCATCCTTCAAGAGCCAATCAAGGGCGTCGAATTGGGCGTCGGATGCTGGTTTGGCCCCGCTGGCTTTACCGGCGAATGGGAGGAAAACCACGAGCACAAAAGGTTGTGCGCCGGCGACATCGGGCCGAACACCGGCGAGATGGGGACCGTGATGCGTTTTGTGTCACGGTCTAAGCTCGCCGACAAGGTGCTGAAGCCCGTCGAGGACATGCTGAGCCGCACCGGGTTCGTCGGCTGCATGGATTGCAACACGATCATCGACGAGGACGGCGCGGCGTGGCCGCTCGAATGGACGGCCAGGTGCGGTTGGCCTGCTTGCGGCATCGAGCAAGCGCTGGTCGAGGGCGATTTCATCGAGTTTCTGGCGGGGCTTGCCGAAGGACGCCCGCCGAAGCACGCGCATCGAATGAACGAGGTCGCGGTAGGTATCGTGCTGGCGCTACCGCCATTCCCCGGGCCGGTGGCCGACTACGAGCAGGTGGTCGGCATCCCCATTCATGGGATTACGCCCGCCCTGCTGCCCCGATTGCATTTTGCTGAGGTCAAGCAGGGAAAGGATGCGCTTGAGACGGCGGGGGATTATGTGCTGATCGCCAGCGGCACGGGCGAGACGGTCGTCGAGGCTCGCGGCAAGGCGCTGCGGGCCATCGAGCGGTTGAGCATTCCAGCATCGCCTTTCTACCGCCAAGACATTGGGACGCGGTTACGGGGGGAGATCGACAAGCTGAACGCGCACGGCTACGCGATGGGCTTGCGGTACGCCTAGGCCGCAGGCGGCGGCTGCACCAGCGACAGCACGCGCCCGCCGTTGGGATCGCCGCTCTCGACCGCGCGGGTGGCCCAGCGCAGCCATTCCAGCGTCATCGGCACCACGGCAACGCAGGTCAGCGTGTCAGTCGGTATCCGCTGGCGGTAGAGCATGTCGGTCATCATCGCGACCGCGGCCTCGGGCGAGGGGGCAACGATGGTATTGACGATTAGAGCGCCTGTCCCGTACGCCCCCGTCCCGTAGGAGAGAGCGACGGAGTAGGCGACGAGAGGCTGCTTCTCAGGCATCGGTTTTCTCCTTCCTGCGGCTGTCGATCACCAGCATCACCAGCGGGCAATCGCCCATGTTGATTGCCGCGCACGGCGCCCGCACGTTCATCCACGTCAGCCAGCCATGCCCAGGCGAGGCTACCTCGCAGCCGGCGATCAGCAGCGTATGCGGGTTCGTGCGCAGCGGGATCAGCGAGCGGGCGTAGCGCTCGAAATATGGCCCATCCTCGGCATGCCACTCAAGCCGTGCGCCCCGGTCGAGCATTTCGAGGTACTGCCGCCCCATCTCGATCTCGGCACCGATCCGCGCCTCGCTGTCGCGCTTCATGCGGCCGATAAGGTTGTGCAGCTCGGGCCATTGCCGGCGCGTGGTGTTGGTCCCGATCGCCCACGCGATTGTGTCTTCGCTGTCGCTCGTGCCGGCTCGCGGGAAGCGGACTTGCAGCAGCTTGCGGCCCGGCTCAGGCGCGTCCCGCCACAGGCCGTCGCGGGTGACGAGGCTCGCGGCGAGCAGATGCACGTCGTAGTGGGCGATGGGTTGGAAGTTCATTTTGGCTTTGTCGTTATTTGATGCTTGGTATTGGACGGCATTCGGAATCAGGGTTGATCTTCTGCGCCTCAAAGCACGCCTCATACGATGGCATTGCCACGCCAATATATGGTGCCGAGGGATCACGGCCCCCCTCAAAACCACTTTGCGACGGATAGCCATAAATGTTTGTTGTTACAATGAGAACCCAAAGGAATGTCATTTTTAGCTACTCCTTCTGTTCGAGCCGGCCGGCGAGGGCGCGGAGGCGGGCGATCTCGGCGCGGGCTTCGTCGCGTTGCCGTGCGCAGGTGTCATAAGCGGCAAGTAGGGAGCGCGTCCTGTCCATCTCGTATGGACTTTGCCTCACGGCGCGCGGATCAAGTTGCCGCGCATCGGCATCAGCAATCCACGCGCGAGCGCTCTCAACCGCCAGCCGCTCGTCGCCCGCGCCGGTCATGGCTGACTCCGTGCTTTGAGTGCCGCGATGCAGAGGGCGAGCGCAGGCGTAGCGGCGAACGCTTCTCCGTCGCGGGTAAAAACGGAAGTTATATCGGGCATTACTACGCCACAGGGGCCGGGGTTATTACGGTCTGGGTTTTGGCTGATAGACCATGCCGTTGTTGCGATTTCCGGCACGAGCGTCAGCGCCGCGTCAAGCGAGGTCGTGTACGGCGGGCAGCGCGACTCGCTACGGCCGCACCCGTCGCAGGCCACTGGTTTCCGCACACAGTTCTCTAATACGGCAGCACGTTCTTCTTTGCTCAACGTCCCCGGCAGCCACGCGACTTCTACATGAATCATGGCATCCAATTCGCGGCTCCCCTCGGTCGCGGCCTCAAGCCGAGCGATAAGGCCGTCAGCGCCGGAGCGCTGGGGGTCGGTCATGGCAAAAGTCTCCCGCGATCATCTTGAGCAAGTCCTTTACCACGCTCTCGCTCAACAATCAGGCGGGCGAACTCGTCGAGGGCGAGGGCAAGAGAAACGTCGTCTCGGTGTGTCCGCGGCGGGCCGCCGCTCAACCACTCGCGGGCCGCTTTCAGCGCCTTTGGTGACGGGTCGGTCATCTTCCTGTCCTCTATTACCGCTTAGAAGCTAACCCGTTTGCGTGACGTAGCCTTCCGCGTAGCCATAAGCAACCGTTGCCGCCGCTTCAGCTTGTTCCCTGGAAATGGGCATAGCCTTTATCCGCATATAGAAGCTAGAGCTTGCTTGGGTCGGGCACCTGCACCACGTCAATCCCGTAGCGCCGCGCCATCTCGGTCAACACGTATAAGACGCCCCGCGCGTTAAACTCATTGCTATACGGACCAAACTCAATGGTCGGCAAGCCGCCATCGACGCCGGGTTTGAACGTAAGAACGGTGTGACCGCCACCAACCATAAAAATGAGGCTTCCAACCGGACGCTCTTGAACCGTCACACCACCAATAGTCATCCCCGGTCCTCCTGCGCGACCAGATCATCAACCGCCGTGAGCAACCGCTTGCGCTCCTCGAAGTATCCCATCGCCCGCACCTTCTCCTCGATCTCGTGCTTCTCCTCGTTGAAGCGGTCGATAGCCCGTTGGAGCGCGTGGATGAAATTGTCGTCCCGATAGGTCCGCACGCGGCAGGCGGGAAGCTCGGGATGCCACGAATAGCGATCCACGTACTCAAACTCGCCGACGAGGTTCTGCCCCTGCGCCTGGGCCACGTAATCGCTGCCAAATCCGTCGATTAGGTAGCCAAGGTGCGTATGCGGCGCCGGGCACTTGACCTCAAGCGCGGCCGGAACGCCCACCAGCAGGCGATCGGGGGTTGCCCCCATCGTCATCGCGTCGTCGGTGATGAAGCCCACCGGCGCGGTCTCGGCCTCCTCCTGAAACTCGTAGGCGCGGATCGCCTGCGGCTCAAGTTCGTTGCCCCGCGACATCCATTCGGTCTGTTCCAAGGGTGACAGCGATGTGTTCAGCAGCTTCTCGGCCACGAGATAGATCGCATAGGCACGGGCCTGCTTGCTGTATTCCAGCTTGGCCGGCGTCAACAGGCGATGGAACATGCTCGCGGTTGGCAGGCCCAATCTGACCCGCAACCATTCACCGCTCCCCGGTTCAACGTTGAAGATTTTCATGCTATTCGGTCTTTCTGGCGCGTTTTGCCAGCAGAGCGTTGACGGCGGTCGCGTAGTCCTTCTGCATGATCTCGGGCAACCCCTTCACGCCCATAAATTTGAGGAAGCCGTTGAAGTCGCTTTTCGTCTCGACGATCAGATCGTTGAGGCGCTTCACGCTCTCGGCGTCAATCGGTTCGGTGCTGCCGGCACCGTCGTTGTCCTCGCCCTCGCGCACGATGTTCAGCAGCATCTCGGCGCAATAGCGCTTCCCGTAGCTGAGGGTCGAGCCGTTGGCTTGCAGGTTGTTGCGACCTTGCCCGCTGTCGAGCGGTAGGGGCATCGACGCGGACCTACTGTGCCCGTCGCGATGCAGCAGCGTGCCCGTGATGATGAGACCGCCGCCGTCGCCCGGACGCGGCTGCGAATCGAAGGTCAGCCGGAACCCGTGCTCATGCAGCAGTGGGCCGATGATCTTGTCGATGTCCTCCCAACGCGCGAAGGCGTAGGAGCCTTTGGCCCCAAGATCGACCCGTCCGTTCTTCTTCACGCGGATGGTGGGAAACTCGGCAAGCGCCCGCGTGAACGCGATCTCGGCCTGCCGGCGCTCCATGCGCTCCTGCATCTGCATCAGCGCGTCGAGCTTCGCCACGTCCATGTTCGGATCGCGCGCAAGCTCGACGATCGCACTCAGCAGGGAGCGCGGGCCTTCGGCTGTAGCGATCTCGCGCCCCGTCTCAGGCGGTGGCGGCTCGTACAGCGGCTCGTTGCGCGGCTCCATTAACCTTTCTCCCCGTTACCGACGTATAGAGGCTAGGCCGGATGGGTAGCCGGAAATCATTATGAGGCCGCGCCCGGCCATTTCGCGAGCCTCTGGTCCCGAAAAGCCGAATGTCGACGGCGTAATGATTTGCCAAAGCCCAAGCACTTTGCCGAGAGCGAAAAGCTGGAATGCTGCGCTTTGGCTCCCGATCACCCCCCCGATCTCGATGTACGACGGGCCGCCCTCCAAACGATCAGGCTGGGGGTAGGAGTTCAAAATGCCAACGAGTTCACCGCGACGCTTTTCAGCCAGCGCCCGATCAACCCCGATAACCTCAAATTCCAAATCGACCCTTTCAATGCCGGGTGGCGCTTCATCGACGTGTGGCATTGCGTAGACTTCCAGAATGCCGCCGCCCTTGAGTTCGTCTGCGCCCGCTTCGGCTTGCGCGACCAACGATGGCGTGCCTTCAAATACACGTCCTTTCCGAAACTCCATCGTTGTTTCAGAGAGAATTTCATACAGGCGCTTGGTGTTCATCCGATGTATCCTTTAATCGACTATAAAAGCGTCATAGGTAAGAACTTAGTTCTTCCACTGCGGCCTCTAGCAATCGAAGCCCCTCATCGCTGCTTTCAACGATGGCCTCAAGATCAGCGTAGATTTCGCGCAGTGCGTCACGATGCGTGGCAATGGCATTCTTGTGCTTGTCGATCTGGCGCAGCAGCGCGTTAATGGAAGGCCATTTGCGCAACGGATCGTCCTTCGCTTGTCCTGACCACCGTATTGTGGCGGCTCGGAAAGCGATAGCGCTCCGCCGCTCTGGCGAAAGCGACTTTGCGCGAGCTAACCCGCCGTTTCTCGACATAGCTTTTAATGCTCCTTAACGGACAGGTAGCGTTCTCTCGGAAGACACAGATACCCCTCTACTCGTCGGCTTTGTTGCAGCGCAAGATCGCCGGCTGTCCGACATGCGCGTTCTGATCCCACGTCAAGAGTGACGGCAGATACGCCACGATAGGTGGCGGATGGCGTGAACACCAAAACTAAAACAAACACGATCTCCGCCATGTCCTTTATCTCCCAATAGAAGCGTTCTCGCCTAGAGCGTGCGACACTCCGCAAGTGATCCCGATGAAGACGGCGATGACGCAGCTTCTTAGGTATCCAGCCGTCATTAGGTTAGCGGCCAGAACGACGGCGAACGTGCATGCGCCCGAAAGAACCGGAGGGACCCAAAACATCGCCTATCCTCCAATCGCGGCGTACCCGAGGCCGACCACCGCCAGCGCGATCACGCCGACGCCGAGCAGGCCGAGCACGTTGAGCCATAACGGCGTACCCCGCGGCGCGGGGGCCGATCGGCGGCGGGGAAAGAACCAGCCAACGCAGCGAGGACAATGCGCGATCAACGAGCCCCGATGGGTTCGGCTCACGGTCAGTCGGCCGTGGCAGTCGGGGCATTCTTCCCACTCGGCCTCTCTCTGCGCGAGGTCTGCCGGCCACGGCGGCGGCGGGTAGCGAACGTCGGTCATCGGTCCCGCTCCCTCTCGATCATCTCGTCCCGCGCGTCGTCCGGGTCGCGGCCGTGCACCGGGCACCACTTGTCGAGCCGCCAATACGCATCCGGGTCGTTCCCGCCGCGCCCGATGTAGCGGCAGGAGCACTCGCCCTGCCCGTAGCTCTCGTCGTCGTCGGGGTAGGAGCGCATCACTCGCGCTCCAGGTCGGCGATCAGCGCTTGCAGGGCACGTTCGGGGTCAATCCCCTTGGCCTGCTCAGAAAACTCCGCACAAATCTCCCGCAGCCGTTTGGCGTAGCGCCGCTTCTCCAGCCGGAAGCAGTCACGATCGAACTTTGCTTGGACCGCGCGCTCGCTGCCGGCCAGCACGAGCTGCCCGTGGATCATGTCGCGGAAGTCGTCGCTGATGCTCATTCGATCCTCCGACCGCCGTGCCCGCTGCCTCAGTTGGGGTTGAGGGCTCCGGCCGGAGAATGGCAACCGGGGAGCACGGCGGCAGTGCACCCTTGCACATACGCTGCACCCGTGCAACGAAAAAATGTTGCGCCTCTCGGTTTTTTGTGCAAGCCTGCACCTATGATCGAGATTTTCGAGACACCCGAGGAACTGGAAACCGCCGCCCAACAGGCCGGTCTCTCGATGCGACTGGTCTGCGCCAAGGCCGGTCTCGCGCTCACGACTTGGTATAGGTGGAAGAACGCCAGGACGGAACCGACCCGAGATGTGGTGATCCGGCTCGGCCAAGCGCTAGAGGCTCTGAGAGACGATCCGCAACCCCCGGAGGCAGCATGAGCGAACCCGGCATCTATGTGGCGAGCGACGGCCTGCGGATCGCTCTCGTAGACGTAGAGAGCGTCGCGACCCCCTCGGCCGTAACGCGCATCACCTACGCTGAGGCAGAAGCGGCGATCCGGCTCGGCAAGCGCATGGTCGAGATGGGTGAGCGGATCGTGGCCGAAGCGAAGGCGGCGCTGCGATGAGCGATCGAGCGCGTCCGTTCACTATGCCACCAGTGCAAGCGGCGTTGTTTGATGTCCTCTATGACAATGGCCTTCCGGCGACCTTGGACGGTCTAGCCGCCGTCTGCCGCGAGCACGCCAAATGGTGCCGCGAAGATCGCGAGCCGAAAAATGCGCGAGCTTGGGATCGAGCGGCTGACGGCCTGCACAAATTGTCGCTCGCCCTGGCCTCTAATAGCCCTTAAAGGACAGGTCAAATGTCTCGCTCAGGTTACTCCGACGATTACGATTATGACCAATGGGCGATGATCCGCTGGCGCGGGGCCGTTGCGAGTGCCACAAACGGATCGCGAGGGCAGGCGCTATTGAAGGAGTTATTGGTCGCCTTAGATGATCTTGAGGCGAAACGTCTCATCACTAATGATCTTGAGCGAGATGGGGAGGTTTGCGCGCTCGGCGCCCTTGGAGCTAAGCGGCGCATCGAGATGGTAAACATTGACCCCGAGGATCGGGATGCCGTCGCTAAGACCTTTGGTGTCGCGCCCGCGTTGGCCGCCGAAATCATGTATATGAATGATGAATGGTTCTTCCGTGAAACGCCGGAAGAACGGTTTTGCAAGATGCGGCAATGGATTGTGGAGCAAATCGCTACATAACCTTTAATGCCTAATAATGAACACCATAGCTGCCGCGTGCCTCAGGCCGGCAGTTTAGGCGGCGGGCGTTGTCGGGGGATCGCGCCCGCCGCCGACCCTTCTACGAGGATCGCACCGTGAAGACCGCAATCGACTGGACGACAGGCCAGATGGATTACCGCGCCTTCATAGAACGCAAATCGCAGCTTGGCGGCATGGCCGGGTTCGAACCGCTGTGGATTCCCGACTTTCTGTTCGATTTTCAGAAGGCGCTTGTTGAGTGGGCCATTCGCAAGGGTAGGGCGGCGATATTCGCGGATTGCGGCTTAGGCAAGACGCCGATGCAGCTTGTGTGGGCCGAGAACGTGGTGCGCAAAACGCGGCGCCCCGTGCTTGTGTTAACGCCGCTCGCGGTGGCTGCGCAGACTGTGCGCGAAGCATCGAAGTTCGGCATCCCTGCTGCCCGTTCTCATCGGGGCGAGATTACATCCACCATTGTTGTCACTAACTATGAGCGACTTCACTATTTTCAATCGGATGATTTTTCCGCTGTCGTTTGCGACGAAAGCAGCGCAATCAAGCATTTCGACGGGGCTAGGCAACAAGCCGTTACCGAGTTCATGCGGAAAATCCCTTACCGGCTGCTCTGTACCGCCACGGCAGCCCCAAATGATTTCATCGAACTCGGCACGTCAGCCGAGGCGCTTGGCGAACTTGGCCGAATGGACATGCTTTCGACGTTTTTCAAAAACGACGAGAACAGTCTACATCCGATTTGGTGGGGCGCTCGGTGGCGGTTCAAGCAACACGCTGAGCGTGATTTTTGGCGGTGGGTGTGCTCATGGGCGCGGGCGATCAGGCGGCCATCCGATCTTGGATTTGAGGACGGGGCCTTCGTATTGCCACCCCTTAACCAGCGCGAACTCGTGGTGCAAAACCGCGATAATTTTTCTGGGTTCCTATTCCCGATGCAGGCGACGACGCTCGATGAACAGCGCGAGGAACGGCGCCTGACGCTCGGCCCGCGTTGCCAAAAGGTTGCCGATCTTGTGAACGGGCATCATCCGGCCGTGGTGTGGTGCCAGTTGAACGATGAGGCCGACTTATTGGAGCGGCTGATCCCCGGCGCCCGACAGGTTAAAGGATCGGACACCGACGGCGCCAAAGAATCCGCGTTTGAAGATTTCTCGGCTGGCCGGCTACGGGTGCTTGTGACCAAACCGAGGATCGGCGCGTTCGGAATGAATTGGCAGCATTGCGCGCATATGACGTTTTTCCCGTCGCACTCTTTTGAGCAATTCTATCAAGGGGTGCGGCGTTGCTGGCGGTTTGGCCAAGAGCGCCCGGTGAATGTTGACATCGTAACGACCGAAGGTGAACTCGGCGTTTTGAAAAACCTTCAACGCAAGGCCGATGCCGCCGATAAGATGTTCACCGAGATTGTGTCGCTTATGACCGAGGCAATGCAGATCGAACGCACCAGCAACCGCCCGCATAGCGTAGGAGCGCCGTCATGGCTGTGACCGATCAGGAAATTACCGACACGTATGCAATTTATTGCGGGGATTGTGTTGAGGTTATGCCTGCGTTGCCAGCGGCGTCGATTGGTTTGTCGGTTTACTCCCCGCCGTTTTCGGGACTATACAATTATTCAAGCGACGACCACGACCTGAGCAACTGCCATTCCGACGAGGAATTTCTGACGCATTACGGCTTCGTGGTTGCCGAGATTGCGCGGTTGACGAAACCGGGGCGATTGACCGTGGTGCATTGCGCCGACGTGCCCCGTGCCGAGCAAACGCTTTATGATCTTCCTGGCGAGATCATCCGCCTTCACGCTCAACACGGCTTTGCCTTCGTGGCGCGATACGCCATTTGGAAAGAGCCGTTGCGTGTCGCGATCCGCACTCGCTCGCTGGCGCTTATGCACCGGCAGATTGTCAAGGATAGCAGCTTGTGTGCCAACGCCGGCGCCGACTACATCCTCGCTTTCCGTAAGCGGTGTGCAAACGCCGAACCGATCCGCCATCCTGTCGGGTTATCACATTATGCTGGCGAGCGGTTGCCGCCTGACGGTTTCCTTGAAAAGTATCGGGATTGGCAAGACCCACAAACCAACAAGCTCGGGCACTGGATTTGGCAGCAATATGCTTCCTCAATTTGGGATGACATTCGGATTGACCGGGTGCTGCCGTACCGGGCCGCCCGCGACCCCGAGGACGAAAAACACATCCACCCGTTGCAACTGGACGTGATCGAGCGTTGCCTCCAACTTTGGAGCAATCCGCATGACACGGTTTTGACGCCGTTCATGGGGGTTGGTTCCGAGGTCTACGGGGCGCTCTGCGCAGGGCGGCGAGGGCTTGGAATAGAGTTGAAACCAAGCTACTACCGCCAAGCCGCCAAAAACATCCGCGCGGCTACCTATGGGGTTCAACCCCGGCAAGAGACGCTGTTTGATTTTCTGCCAGCCGCACCGACAGAAGATGCTTTTGACGAGGGTGCCGACGCGATCGGCAGCTACAACGACGCGGTTCGGGCCATCGGCGAGCGGGTCCGCGCGGGCGAGCCGCTGCCGGAGTTCTTCAGGAGCGAGAAATGTTGATGCTTCCCATTCGGTGCTGGCGCGGTTTTGATGATTGCGAGCCGCTGCACTCGATTGAGGCAACACCAGACGAGCAGACGCCGGAGGAATACGAATCACCTGATTTTCATCCCGTCAGCTTCGTTTGCTGCGGCATCAACCACTCCGAAACCCGCGAGCACCAACAGGATTGCTACCGTCTGTGCTTCAAGAATGAAACCACGGACGAGATGACCGACAACGACCTACAGGACATAACTCACCTTGGGGCTGTCATCGCGCAGGCGTTAGCGATCGCCGCGACGCGGATGGTGAGCGGCGGAACGGTCCAAGTGCCGACCGTCCAAGGCGACCCATTGGCCTCTAAAGATCAATAAAGGACAATTAGGGCTATGCCGACATTTCCGGACAAAGAGGCCATGCTTGAAGCGTTTGCCGCACTTCGCCAGCGCGTCCCGGCGTCAGCGATTACCACGCATGCGCTGATTGACGCCTTGGAGGAAAAGGCCCTCGCTGCAATCAACGAGGCGTTTGATGCTGGCGTAGCCGTTAACGCTTGATAAAGGCGAGATTTGTGAAGACAACTGTTCGCACGCCGAATGACCATCACAGGCAGTTCCGAGATGAATTGACCGCCGTGCTGCGTAAACACGCCAGCCGACTATCGGCGATGGAAATGCTCGCGCTTGCGGCGCATTTAGTGGGGCAGCTAATTGCCATGCAGGATCAGCGTTCATTAACCCCTGCGATGGCCCTGAAACTTGTCTCCGATAACATCGAGCAAGGCAACAGAGAGGCGATCGGCCTAAACCCGGAGGGGCGCGCATGACCAATAAGCCTCGCAAAACGCTGTCGGATGGCACGCAAATCTATCCTGAGCATCGTAACCTGAAGCCGAACGGCCAACAGCAAGGTTATGTCGTTTTAGCCGAGGAAGAACGCGCTAAAGGTTTCGTGCGTCCGGTGCGGCGATCATACAGGCACCTGAAGTGCGGCGGCGTGACCACAATGGGCCAGACCATTGCCGAGACGTATGCGCGGGAGCCGAAGTTCTACAGCGGCACGTTTTGCGTTAATTGCGGCGGTCATTTCCCGGTCGGCCCGAACGGCGAGTTTGTCTGGATCGACGACAGCAGCAAAGTCGGAACCTAGCCTCTAATAATACATAAAGGTTAACGTGATGCCCGACAAGCCGAAGCCCAAGCCACCACGGCCCCAGCCGACGCGCTCGACGCGCTACCCGCCGAGGCGGCCGACTAAGGAGCGGATCCGGCGGGGCATCGAGTTCCTGAAGCCATGAGTGACCGATCGCTACCTCGCCGCTTGCGGCGCTTTCTCAAGCCGGGGCATTGGTGTTTCCACTGTTGCCGTGTGCCGCGCTGGCAATTCAAGGGCTGGCGACCGAGATTTCACTGGCTCGCTGACGATGTGTCGCGGCGGCTCTACCTTGACATCGGGTGGCTTCGATTAGCGGTCGCGCGGATGGATAACTATTACCGAGGGCCAACGCGATGACCGCGCTCCGCGTTCTCTCCCTTGGCGCTGGCGTCCAATCGACGACGCTCGCGCTGATGGCCGCGCACGGCGAGATTGAGCCGCCCGACATAGCAATCTTCGCCGACACGCAGTGGGAGCCGCAGGCGGTCTACGATCATCTGGCGTGGCTCCGCTCGCCGAATGTGCTGCCCTTCCCGGTCAACGTAGTCACTCAGGGCAACATCCGCGACGGCATCAGGGATCGTCGCAACACGACCGGCGGCCGGTTCGCGGCGGTTCCCTGGCACACGGTCAACCCCAATGGCTCGCAGGGGATGGGTCGCCGGCAATGCTCGTCGGAATACAAACTGACGCCGATCATGCACGAAATCCGCCGGCTGCTCGGCAGGCCGGGACGGGCCTACATCCGGCCTGGCGCGGTGCAAGTCCTGCTCGGCATCTCACGAGACGAGGCGCAGCGGATGAAGCCGGCGCGGCAGGCCTACATGGTCAACATCTATCCGCTGATCGACAAGCGGATGACCCGCGGCGACTGCCTGCGCTGGCTCGAAAAGCACGACTATCCGACCCCGCCGAAATCGGCCTGCATCGGCTGCCCGTACCGCGGAAACAGCGAATGGCGGACGCTCAAGGCGCAGAGCCCCACCGACTTTGCGGACGCCGTAGCCGTGGACGCAATGCTGCGCACCGGCAACTCGCGAGGGATGCGGGCGGTCGAGTTCATGCACCCGCAGCGCGTCCCTCTTGGAGAGGCGAACCTTGAGGAAGATCAACTTGACCTGTGGGGAGGCGAGTGCGAAGGGATTTGTGGCGTATGACCGCGCTGCCCTCGTACCTCGTGATCGCCAGCTCGCTGCTGTTCGCCGCCGCTGCCTCCACGGGCGATGGCGACTATCAGCTTGTCCTGCCGGACCAACCCGCCATCTGCGCCAAGAGCGCCCGCACCTACGAGGACGCGCGGGCCGCGATCCGCCGCGGCTGGTGGCCCGTCGCAGACCGCGAGGCCGAGACAGCGTGCAGGCCGGCGCCGGGATGTTTCTCGCCACGCTCGCTCTGCATCATCGGGCACAACTGTTAAGCCATGAGACACCAGCCCGAGCAGGCGCTACAGCGCCAGGTCGCCAACTACCTTGCTTGGGCGCTTTGCCCGCCGGCGTGGTTCACGGCAATCCCTTCTGGCGGCGGGGGCGAGATGCGCGGGATGATCCTCAAGGGGATGGGGTTGAAGGCCGGCGTGCCCGACCTGTTGCTACTTCATCAGAGCCGATCGCTTTGGATCGAATTGAAATCGCCGAGGGGAGCGCTCTCAGAAGCCCAACGGCGTTGCCACGAAGCGATCAACAATGCTGGCTGCCGTCCTGTCGTGGTCTGCCGCTCTCTCGATGACGTGCAGGCCGCGCTCGCCTTTTGGGGCATCCCGACGCGGGAGACGAAGCCGAGCCTCGACCGCATCAGGCGCGGGATCGCGACCGCCGGCGATGGCCCGGTCGCCTGGCCCGACGATCAGCTCGGCGGCCGGCGTGCGTGGAGTTCGCGGAGGCGGCGCAGCTCGTAGGGGTGAAGCTGCCGCGTCTGTACGTGCAACGCTTGGCATTCCGTGACCTCGCTCAGCGACAGGTGGTTGCAGTCCCACGGCGGCGCTTTGCAGGCGCGCTTGCTCGGCCATCGGATGCGCGGTCGGGCGATACGGTAGGGCGCGGGGCTTTCGTTCATCTATCTGGCCTCTGTAGCGCATTAAAGGTCAATTGCGCTCGCCTTTTGTGCGACCGTCTGCGGCGTTGTGAACGATCACGCCATCATGCCGCCACGGCCCGCACCAGCAATCCAAGCCTTCCGTGTCATGCTCGCGGAGATCGTTGAGCGGCAACACATGCCGTTCACCATTCTCTAGGATTGTCGCCAACCACGCCACGATTAGCTATCGAACCAAAAAACGACCCGATGCTCGACAGCAGCGCCATCCGTTTCCGGCTCGATGTTGAAGTAGTACGATTCCGGGTACGAACGGTCTACGTCGCGGAGCGGCCATTGCTCGGTTTTGAGAAACGTCTGAGCCGCTTCAGGGAGCGGCAGCCATGACGGCGTGTGACCTCCTCCGAGTTCAAACAGCAGGCGCGCGGTATCGCTAGCGTCTGCGGGCAGCCCTCGCGCCGCAGGACCATCGCCGCGAACGCTGGCAAGTGCAGCGAAACGCTCGTAGTTGCGCTCGACGCACGCGGGCCACGCATAGTTTTGCTTCGGCGGCTTTTCTCGGGCAGCCGTTGAGAAGCCATGAAGCATGATGAGCACGGGGACCCACTGATCGGGCAAGCCGTCGCGCCGTACACGACGCTCCACCAGCAAATGAATATCTGTGCCCATCGCGTTAACCTTTCTGTGCGTTACTGTCAGATAGAGGCTAGGCGCTTGACCTCGCCGATCGCTTCGCGAATCAGGCCACCCAACTTCTCCGCGTCGCCGACCACATCGCCGATCAGCGCGACAACCCAAAGGCGGTCGCCTTTCCATTTCGGCGGGATCTGTGTGGCGTGCAGCGTCCCTCGCTCGCACAGGGCCAGTGGGCCGCGTTCGGTGTCGATATGTCCCGGAGCCACTGGATTGCCTCGGCCCCCGTTGCAAGGCCGCCCTTGGCTGTCCGAACACCAATAGGCGATCGTGGCCCCCAACGTCTGCAACTCCAACAACCGCCCGAGTTGCTGCGGCGACCAGTCTTCCGTGAGTGAGGGCAGGCAGGCCAACCAATACAGCCCGTACCCGGACCCGGACCCGGACCCGTACCCGTCCCCGTACCCGGACCCGGACCCGTACCCGTCCCCGGACCCGTCCCCGTACCCGGACCCGGACCCGGACCCGTACCCGTCCCCGTACCCGGACCCGTACCCGTACCCGTCCCCGGACCCGTCCCCGTACCCGGACCCGGACCCGGACCCGTACCCGTCCCCGTACCCGGACCCGTACCCGTACCCGTACCCGGACCCGGACCCGTACCCGTCCCCGGACCCGTACCCGGACCCGTACCCGTCCCCGGACCCGTACCCGTACCCGTCGAACGCGCTACGCGCGTCGCCTTGCAGGATTACCGGCTCCATGGCGCACGCTCAAAACCGGTGACCGCATCAGCGGTGCATTCGGCAACGCACGTGATGTCGCGCAGTTCGATGTTTGCCGGTGGCCCAATTCGGGCGCCGTCCTTTGGCCCCATTGCCGCAAGGCCGAGGAAGCCCCTGTTGCCGGTCGGCCAATAGACCACATTGCGCGCAGCCCGCATGTGGATCACCGCATCGCCCGGCTTGTAGCTTCCGTTGAGGTAGCCGAAGAACACGCCGCGATGCGCGGTCGTGACGAGAACGGCCCGTTCGTTTTCCATGTCCTGATCTTTCTTCATAAAGTTGGCTTCTGTGAGCGATTAAAAGCTACGCTGCTTCGACGCTGTATTGGCGGCCCGGATAGGCGGCCTTGAGAGCGCGAACAACCGTAGTCGCCGCGCGTTTGGTCCCGTATTTTGCGGCTTCGGTGCGGTCGCATCGCCATGTTGAAAACGCGATTTAACCTCCTGTTTTGACGCTGCGAGCCTAGCGCCGCCTCACGCGGTTGTCAACAGGTATTTTCGCCGGCAGTAGACTTTTTTCCCCGCCAGTACCGCGCCCGCTGGCAAGCCCGGTTCGCGATAAGCTGCCGCTGCGTCGAGTAGGCAGCCAGCAACGCGCGCAGGTTGGCGATGTCGCAGTCGAGCGCGTCCACCGCCGCCGCCTCCTCGGCCGTCGCGCCCTCACGCCAGATCGTTGTGTCAGCCATAGTATGAGTGGGATGCCTCCCTTCACCCGGCCGCCCTCGCCAGCGCGGCCTCGCCGAGCGGCGTAGTCGCCAGTTGGCCCAAGGCGCGGCGGTAGATGTCGAGCAGCGTTTCCTGCTCGTCCAGATCGTCCTTGTCCATGCGGCGCTCTTTGATGAGCAGCCGCATGACCTTCGTATCGAAGCCACTGCTCTTCGCCTCGGCGTATACCTCTTTGATGTCGACGCCAATCCCGCGCTTTTCCTCCTCAAGCCGCTCGATGCGCTCGACGAAGCTGCGGAGCCTGTCACCCGCGATGCCACCAACGTCAGCCATGCGCGTTCTCCCTAACGATCACTGTCGGTATCGTAGCGCGGCGAGGCTGGCAATCCCGCTGCGTCGGAATAGCCCTGAGCGTAGGCGCGCTGAAGTGCCGAAGCGATGTGACCAATGAGGCCGACGTGGTACAACCCACACGCGGCCTGCATCTCAGAAACGAGCGCCTTGGCGATAGAGCGAGCGTGAGACTATAGGCCGCGCGTTCTCACACGTCAACAGAAAAATCGCGCTCGCACCACGCCTCTATGGAGACATAAGGGCGCGAAAGGTTAAATGGGCAAAAACCGGGTTTTTGCCCTTCAATCCGCTTTTTGCCCCCGCCGCTTTTGCCGTTGCGCCGCGCCGCCAGTGCGGTACAGTGTCGCGTTGAGAGAGCGGGCCAGCTCGGGAGTAGCTACCCGAGTTCCGCCCGCCTGCGCTGTTCCCCCGGCTCTCGGGCTCGGTCCCGCTCTCTCTCAGGGGAGGGGGAGACGCACGTTTTGCCAACCCTGTTTGACATTGTTGCCGCCTCGGTCCCGCTCAAGCGGCGTGGCAAGGCTTGGTGGGCACCCTGCCCGTTCCATGCGCCGGACAAGACCGGCTCGTTCAAGATCGAGCAATACCGCGGCAAATGGCGCTTCCATTGTTTCGGATGCCACGCCGGCGGCGATGCTGTCGATTGGATACAGCGAACGCGCAAGGTCGATTTCAAAGAGGCAAAGCGCCTCCTCGGTGAAGAGGCCGCGCGCCCCGATCCGGAGTTGAAGCGCCAACGGCAGGCGGCCGAGCGGCGACAGCGAATCTTACGAGCCTACCGCGACCGCAACCCCGATTGCGTCGCGCCGGATTGGCTGATCCAATGAGGAACGGCCACGATCCATTCCCGCTATTGCAATTCTCCGCAATAAAGCCGCGTCTGCAAGATGGATACATAATCAAGCATCTCCTCGGCAGCGGCTCGATGGCGGTGCTCTATGGCGAGAGCGGCAGCGGCAAAACCTTCCTCGCGCTGCATCTCGCCCTCTCCGTCGCCGGCGCCGCAGAGTTCTTCGAGCATCGCGTGCGCCAGGTCGGCGTGGTCTACATCGCGGCCGAAGCCGGGCGCGGCATCGAGAACCGCGTCGCCGCCGCGAAGCTAGAGAACGCCTTGCAATGGAACGCCGAGCGCATCCCCTTCGCGGCGATCGTATCGCCGGTCGATCTGTGCTCCCCGCAATCGGACACGGCAAAGCTTGTCAGCACGATCCTGCATGCCGACATCGGCCTCCCGGTCGGCCTCATCATCATCGACACACTGTCGCGCGTCATGGCGGGAGGCAACGAAAACCAGCCCGACGACATGGGCGCATTAGTGCGCAATATTGACCATTTGAAAACGGAAACCGGCGCATCAATCTTGCTCGTCCACCACACCGGCAAAGACCTCAGCCGTGGCGCCCGCGGGCATAGCCTGCTCCGAGCCGCGACCGATACCGAGATCGAGGTTAGCCGTGAAGCGGGTTCGCAGATGATCGGAGTCGCCGTCACGAAGCAGCGCGACTATGCGACCGAGGGAAATTTCGCGTTCACGCTGCGGCGGGTCGAGCTTGGCGAAGACGACGACGGCGACGCGGTCGCCTCCTGCGTGGTCGAGGCATGCGCCCCCGACCGAACCGCAGCAAAGCCCCCGAAGCAACCCACCGGCGCGGCGAAGCTCGGCTTGCAGCAGCTTGAAAATTGCCTCGCCGACAAGGCGGCCGACCTCCCCCGCTCGGAGCACATCCCAGTTGGCCGAAAAGGCGTCACATTGGACCAGTGGCGGGGGTATCTTTTGGGCGCTTCGATCATCAGTCCGGACGGCAACCCCCGCGAGCAATTCCGGCGCATCCGTGTGACACTTCAAAGCGCTGGAATCATTGGCGTTTGGAGCGATTTTGTGTGGCTGTCACATGCCGTCACATCCCCGTCACACTAAATCAATGTGACGCCTGTCACATATACTCCCCCCTATAGGGGGGGTATATGTGTACATAAAACGTCACTTGGGCATGTGACAGCATGTGACGCCCCTAGGTTTTAGGTTCGTCGAGCTTCAGCCGAGCCGCAGCGATCTCCGCAAACAGCGCCGCCAACGCATCCGTCTGCCGAGCCCGAAACTCCCCTTCCTGAACCCGGATCGACCGAGCCAGTACCCCCAACGCCGCATCATTCGCCAATCTCGCCAGCTTCGGGTCGTCAAGATCGTACGTCTTCGCATGTTCGAAAAAACGCTCGATGTGCTCCAAAGCCAGATCGGTGGACTTCGCCAGCTTCCCAGCCTGACCACCAGCCTCTACCACCGGAACCAACTCAGCACGCTCGGCCTTTATCGCGTCCATCGCTTTACCCCATAGCTGCCGGCGACTGCCCGGACCACCATACCACTTCAATCCTAACGCTTTGAATTGAGCCTGCTTCGCAGCCAGACCAGCTCGTAACCGCCTAACTTCGGCAGGAGTCGGAGAGGTACGACGCCCAGCGTTTGCGCCGTGGAATCGGCAAACCGGCTTGCCAGGCACAGCGGCGTAATGGCACAATTCACCTCGGCGATTGTGCGCGTGACACCTTCCGTATGCCATGTGATGCAAGCCACTTGCGTAATCCCTCGACGCAGTAGGATGCCTCAGGTCGAGGTCGAGGTCGAGGCCAGGACGATAGCCATGAACAGGACGGCAACCATACCGCAGCGCAACATGAGGCAATCCGCCAACTCTACATGTTGTGTTGTGCGGTGCGAGTGCGGTGCAGCGACAACCTAAGCCATTGATGTTGCTTGGGTGATCGTGTCGCGTAAGGGTTATTATGGAAAATAGGTCGATGGTGCGGTGCGAAATAGCTCGGTCGAGCCGGTCGAGGCTCGCGGGCCGGCAGTGGCGGGGGTGCCCTGGCCGACGTACAGGGAACGCCCGGGGCCGGGCCGGGCCACGCGAAAAATTGGCACCCCCCTCGGAAACTGCGCGCGGAAATCGAAAACCGTTGCGGGTGTGGCGCGAGGCGTGCTATGCGCGTCGGTTGTGTGAGGGTGGAGCGAACCGGGATGCCGACGAAGGCGGTAGCGGCGGGCGGGACGACGGCGGTGGCGGGGGCAATTACGACGCTGTTGCTGTCGCTGCTGAACCACCCGGTATCGCCGGACGTGGCGGGTTCGTTGACGACGTTGATTTCGGCGGGATTGGCGTTTGGGGCGACGTGGCTGACGCCCTCGGAGGCAGGGAAATGAAGCACTTGGTTGTCGCGTTCGTGGCGATGATGTTGGTGTCGTGCACGTCCGCGCAGGTATCGACGGCGGTGGCCGAGGCGCAGCAGGCGTGCGTATCGGTGGGGCCGTTGCTGGCGGCGGGTGCGGCGTCGGGGAATGCGACGGCGCAGAGCGTGGCGGGTTACGGGAACGCGGTATGCGGGCCGCTGGCGGCGGGAAGTGTGCCGGCGACGGTGAACAGTTCGACGCCGACGTGGCTTGGGTCGCTGGCTGGGATTATTCAGGCGGTTTTGCCGGTGGCGATCGGGCTGCTGTGATCGTGGCGCGCTCACTCCAAGGGGGCAGGGCGGCTCTGTCCTACGCCAAAGGCGGAATGGGTTGAGATGCGGGGAGCGCGGCCGGGAACCATGCACTCCCGGTATTACGCCCGCTAATGCTGCTGTCCGCCGGTTTTATGGGCCTGAGGACGAGTTTGACGAGGAGGTCAACGGCGACCCGGACTCGCTGACGGGGAGGAGGACGAGAGCGGGTTTGAGGAGATGGCGGACTGGCCGGATGAGGAATTTTCGGACGACGGGTTCGACGACGCCGAGGGGGATGAGGACGAAGATGTCGGCGGCGGCGACGGAGAAGACGACGATCCCGACGATGACGACTGCTGAAGCGCTGGCGGAATTGCGGGCGATCCGGGTGCGGGTTGACCAGATTGCGGCGGTGCTGGTGGGGCAGCAGGAGCGGGAGGAACTGATGCCGGTGTGGGATTGCGGGCATCGGCATGTGAGCCGGCAGGCGGCGGTGGAGTGCAAGCGGGCGCAGCAATCGGCGGCGTGATGGCCGAGCTTGATCCCCGCGCCGAGGCCATCCGGTATCTCTCGGAGGACCGCTGGGAGGCGCACCGGCTGCTGTTCCGGCATCGCCATCCCGAGGAAAGCTGCGCGGCGCACCGCGAGATCGTGCGGGTCATCCATTCGCGGCAGCCGCGGGTCAACATCGAGGGTTTTCGTGGGATAGGCAAATCGACCTTCCTTGAGGAAGGGGCGGTTTTGCGGGCGTGCTTCCGCGAATTTCACAACATGGTCGTGGTCAGCGCGTCCTACATGCGGGCGGTGGACCGGCTGTCGGCGATCAAGCGGGAGTTCGAGATCAACCCGTTCATCGGCCAGGAGCCGCTGTTCGGGCACCTGCGCGGGAGCGTGTGGCAGGAAGGCAAGATCGTGCTGGCGACCGAGGCGTGTATCCAGGCGATCGGCAGGGGGCAGTCGCTCGCGGGGTTGAAGCATTACGATTGGCGGCCGGATGCGCTGCTGATCGACGATCTTGAAGACCCCGAGGAGGTCCGCACCGACCCCGAGCGCGAGATGACGTGGAAGTGGGTGTTGGAGACGCTGTTGCCGTCGCTGGCGGACCCGGCGACGACATGGGTGCGCTCGCTCGGGACGCGGCGCGGCGTCGGCTCGCTTCCCGAGCGGCTGGAAAAGGCGGGGTGGCCGACCGTCAAATATCCCATCGAGTTCAAGGATTTGGAGACGGGGAAACGGACAGCGACGTGGCCGGGGAAGTTTCCGCTGGCGAAGATCGACGCGATGCACGAGATGTACCGCGGCGACGAGCACACATGGGCACAGGAGTATCTGTGCCAGGCGTCGAGTGTGTCCGATCGGGTGTTTCGCCGCGAGCAGTTCCGCTACGAGCCGCGGGTGCGGACCTGGGAGCCGGTTTATTGCTTCATCGACCCGGCGCGCACGGTGGGGCAGAAATCGGCATCGACCGGGTGGGCGGCGTGGTCGTGGGTCAACCGGCGGCTGGTGGTGTGGGCGTCCGATGCGCCTGTTCTGCTGCCCGACGAGATCGTGGCACTGGTGTTCGACCTCAACGAGCGGTTCGAACCGGTATGGATCGAGATCGAGCAGGACGGGCTTGAGCAGTTCCTGTTGCAGCCGATCCGGCAGGAGCAGGTTCGTCGCGGCGTGGCCGTGCCGTATCGCGGCAGGAAGGCGATCACGGCGACGCGCGGCGGCGGCAAGCTGGCGTTCATTCGCGGCCTACAACCGTTTTTCGAGGCGGGTGAGGTTGTTTTTGCGCAGCCGCTGCCCGAACTGGAAAACCAGTTTATGTCATTCCCGCATGGCCGGATCGACGCGGCGAATGCGCTCGCCTACGCGCCGGTGACGCGGCCGGCGGCGCCGATCTACAACGAATTCTCGGTCGAGCACATCGTCGAGGATCTGGCGATGATGCAGGGGAAGCCGGTCTTCCTCGCAGCAAACGCTACGGGATCGGTGACGGCCGCGGTGTTGGCGCAGGCGTTCGACGGGCGGCTGCTAATCCTCGCTGATTGGGTCATGGAGGGGCCGCCGGCCGAGTGTGTCGAGCACATCGCCGAGCAGGCGGTTCTGGCCGGCGAGAGCGCGCGGCTGGAACCGGGGAAGCCGCGGTCGTGGGAGGAGATGCTGAAGATCGCCGCGCCCGACCGGCTGGTGTTGCGGCGGCGGTCGCCGGTGTGGGTCGTGCCGCCGGGGCATCGCGAGCGCTACACCAACGTCGGGTTGCACCAGGCGGTGCGCGCAATCCCGGCCGAGAGCCGGTCGGGGGGCGAACGGGTGCGTGGGTCGCTGGCCTTGCGCGATTTCCTGACGCGGCGCGAGCGCGGCTTCCCAATGGTCGAGATTTCGACTGAGGCGCGGTGGACCCTGCGGGCCTTGGCTGGCGGCTACACGCGCTCCTTGGTGCATGGCCGTTTGCAGGATGAGGCAGAGGCTGGGCCGTACCGCGTGCTGATCGAGGGGTTGGAGAGCTTCATCGCGCTTGTCAAGGCGGGCGTAACCGAGGATAAGGACGAGGACGACGGCCAGAACTGGCGCGTCGATGAGCGAACCGGCCAGCGCTACGTCTCGGCCATGCCAATGAGGACGCAATGAGCGATCTGTCCGACCTGAACGCGCCGCAACCCGACCATATGAGCGCCCCGCCGCCTCCCGAGCCGCTGCCGCCCATCGTCGCCCCGCAGCCGCCGGTTGTCGAGCCGCCCGCTCCCGAGCCGGCCCCACCTCCCTCGGCCGACGACCTGCGCCACGAACTGCTTCGCGACCTCGTGAACGCGGTCGAGCGGCTGGCGGCGAACGGTCTCGGCGGTCTCGGCCTGCATCTGAGCGGGATGCGGGACAAGCTCGCGGCCATCGAAAAGGCGATGAGCGGCGGTGGCTGACGAGGAAGCCTTTGTCCTCGATGACGCCGTAGCGCCGCCCGCGGCCGAACCGGAGGCGGACGCCCCGGTCTCGCGCGACCGAGACCTGCTGGCCGGCAAGGCCGAAAAGCTGCGCTCACATCTGGCCGAACTTTCCGGCACGATCTGGCGCGGCTATCAGGACCAGGCGCAGCGTGCCGACGACATCGCCGACTATTGGGACTGCTACAACTGCGAATCGAACGGCAACCGCTATTACAGCGGCATCGCCGACATCTACCTGCCGATCATCAAGGACGCGGTTGACGCCATCGTAACCCGGTGGTCGAACCAGCTTTTCCCGCAAAGCGGCCGTACCGTCGAGGTCGTGGACACGGACGGCGCCCAGCCGCGCGCCATCGTCGGCCTCCTCGAACACTACCTGCGGCAAGGGCGTTTCGAGACGCAGGTCGCCCAACCCTTGCTGCGCAACGGCCTCGTCGAGGGGCACCTAAACCTCTACTGCGATTGGGCCGAGATCGGGCGGCAGATCGTTTCACGTGAAACGCACGCGCCGCGCGATCCCGTGACCGGCGCCGAGATGCCGGGCGAGGAAATCGAGGACATCGAGATCGAGGACATCATCGAGGGCCGGCCGGTCTTCGAGGTCGTCCACGATACCGACGTGCTGGTGCTGCCGCCCACCGCCGACACGATCGAGGAGGCGCTGGCGGTCGGCGGCTCGGTGACGATCGTGCGCAAATGGACGAAGGCCAAGATCGACCAGATGGCCGACGCCGGGGTGGTCCGCAAGGCCGAGGCGAAGACGGTCAAGAACGAGATGGCGGCGGTCGCCAGCGATCAGCGCGACATCGAGAAGGAATTGATCGAGCACGTCGGCATCAAGGGCAAGGGCGGCCACGCGGCGGTGTGGGAAACCTGGCACATGCTGCCGCTCGACGACGACGGCAAATTCGACGAGAAGGGGACGCCGCGCCTCTGCCGGGTGTTCTTCGGCCCGAAACGCGTGCCGCTCGGGGCAAAGCGCAACCCTTACTGGAATGACCGCTGCCCGCTGCTCTCGGGGCCGCTGAAGAAGATCGCCGGCGTCTTCAAGGGGGGGAGCCCGCTCCAGGCGGTCGAGTCGATCCAGTACGAGGCGAACGATGCGGTGAACGAGGGCGCCGATGCCGCGACCCTATCGGCCGCGCCGATGATCTTCCGCGATCCCGAGAAATACAACGGTCCCATCGTCTACAACGTGGGCGCGGTGATCGACTGCCCGCCCGACGCGATCAAGATCGCCGAATTCCCGGACCTGACGCCACGCGCCATTCAGCGGGTGCAGATGGCGATCCAGGCGATTTTTCAGTCGCTATCGGTCAACCCGTCGATGCTGCCGCAGCAGATGCGGGCCGGGAAGCCGACCCAGGCGCAGATCGCGCAGGACCAGCAGGTTGACCTGTTGACGACCGCCGAGGGGGTCAAGGTCGTGGTCGAGACGTGCCTAACGCCGGCGCTCGGTTGGGCGATCGACCTCGATTACCAGTTCCGCGACCGCGACCTCCTGATCCGCCAATTCGGCGAGATGGGGGTGCGGGCAAAGATGGAGGCCGTGGCTCCGCTACAGAACCGCTCGCACTATACGTTCATCTGGCGCGGCGGCGAGCAGGTCAAGATGAACGCGATGATGCAGCAGCTCGGGACCGGCTGGCTCAACGTGCTGCGCGATCCGGCGATGCGCCAAGCGCTCGCGCTGGAAGGCTACCAACTGCACCTGGCGCCGGCCATCCTCGCCAACACGCAGAACATCTTCGGGGCTTTTCTCGGCTCGTCCATCCTGATCGACCAACGCACGCTGTTGACGATGGACCCCGAGCTTGAAAACGGCCTCCTGGCCGATGGGCATGACGTACAGGTACATCCGCTCGACGACGACCCGAAGCACTTGCAGGCGCATCAGCAGGCGATGGCCGGCGGCGATCCGCACGGTATGATCCGCGCCCATATCATGCTGCACTTGCAGTCGATGCAGATGAAGAACATGGCCTCGATGCAGCGCTCGCAGGCGATGCTCGGAGGAGGCCCGCAGCCGGGACAGCCGCAGATCGCCGGGCCGCGCGGCCCGCAGCCGGGAGCGCAGCCGCAGCCGAACCGGCCGCTGCGCGGGCCGCCGGGGCAGATTCATCCGGATCAACTTCCGAGAGCGGGGATGATCGCAATGCCGCGAAAGTAGCGGATCGTGCTTGACAAGCCGATGAAATTGCGGCTTACGCTATAGAACGCACGGCGCGAGCGCATCGCGCCACCACGGGAGCGGGCCACCGAAACCCGCATCAGGGAGTAGAAGGGGCATGTCGGACCTGCCGCGCGATCCCGCACAACCGGGCGGGGAGCCGCCCGCAGACCCGAACGCCGAACCGCTCGACACCGAACTCGACGAGACGCTGGACCCGGAGGAGCCGGAACCGGAACTCGACGAAGACGGCAACCCCATCGAGGTCGAGCCGGAACCCGACGAACCCTCGCCTCCCGCAGCAGCACGACGCCAAGGCCCGCGCGGCCGACCCTACGGCGAGACGATCCGCGAGCAGCAGCGCCAGATCGACGATCTTCGGCAGCAGTTGCAGGCGCGGCCCGCCCCGCAGCCACAGGTCGATACCGCCGCGCAGCGTGCCGCCGAGGCGGCCGAGGAACAGCGGTTCCTCGAATCGTTGGAATTGATGTCCCCGGCGCAGGCAGCCATCGCCGCCGCGCGACGGGAACGGGAACAGAGCGAACGACGGATGCAGCAATACCTGCTGCACCAGCAGGTCACGACGCAGGAAACACTCGACCGACAGGCGTATGACAGTCAGGCACGCACATCCAAGATTCACGAGCAATACCGTGCGCGGGTCGAGCGTATGGTTGCGGACGAGCGTGCCCGCGGCAATTTCGTCAATCGGGAAGTCGCCCTCAAATATCTGCTCGGCGAAGACGCCATCGCCCGCGCCAACCGCGCCGCCGCGCCGCAGCGCAAAGCCGCTGCCGGTCGGGTGGCTGCCCAGCAGGTGCGCACAGGAAGCCCGCGCGGCGATGCTCCCGCAACAGGGCGCCGCCCTGCCCCAGGTAGCCTTGAAGCCGATGAAGCGCTCCTGCGAGACGCTTGGGCGCGGGGCGAAATTACTTTCTGACCGGGGGGCCTCGCCTCCCCAGCAAGGGAGGCTTTAAGTGGCCTTGACAGTCAATACCTCTCAACAGTATGCCGCCGCTACCACCCGCTTGATCGCGGCGAAAGCGCTTGAGGAAACCCAGCGCTTTCTCGTTCTCTACCAGTTCGCCGATCAGAAGGAGATCCCGCAGGGCCGCGGCGTCCAGTGGGAGGCGATCCGCTGGCAATACATGCCCTTGCCGCATTTCCCCACGGCGGAAGGCGTTCCGCCCGACGCGAACAGCCTCAACTTTGCGATGGTGACGGGCACCCCGATCCAATGGGCCGGCCGTTGGGTGGCGACCGATGTCGCGACCGTGACGACGCAGCAGGACCTGATGAAGATGGCGAGCAAGCAGCTCGGCATGCAACTCGCGCAGCTCAAGGAGCGCAACGGCTTCGTCAACCTGATGTCGGGCACCCAGGTCAATTACGCCAATTCGGTCGGCTCCCGCGCCGCCCTCGCGGCGACCGACGTGCTGAACCCGACCGATGTCAACCGCACCTACGCCAACCTCTACAATCTCGGTGCCCCGCTGTGGAACGGGCAGACCGGAGAGACGGTGCAGCGTTCCATCGACTACACCGCGCGGCAGAGCGAGAAGACCATCAAGGGCGTCGAGCACTACGTCGCCATCGGCTCGATCTTCCCGCTGGAAGACCTGCGCAACAACCCGACCGTCGTCAACGCCTGGTCCCGCAGCGACGTGGATCGTCTCTACATCAACCAGATGGGTTATTGGGGCGGCATCACCTTCTGCGTGACGAATCTCGCGCCGACCTTCACCGGCATCGCGCAGGTCAATGGCTCCAACGCCAGCGGCAACCTGACCACCGGCACCTACACGATCCAGGTCACGGGCTGGGACAACCAGAACTTCTACGAATCGCAGATCTACCAGCTTTCGACCGACGTGTCCGTGACCACCGGTGGCATTTCTTTGACCACGCCCTCGACCCCCGGCTTCACGTATGCCGTCTATGTCGGCGTCGGCTCGGGCGCGCTCCCGACCAACCTTGGCCTTACGACCTCGGGGCCGGTCACGGGTTCCTTCCAGGGCCAGGCCATCGAAATCCCGCCCTCGACATCGGTCACGATCACCGGCCTCGGTGCCGCGATGATCCCGCCCGCCGCGCCGGCGACCGGCGTCACCGTCTACCCGGTCTTCATCTTCGGCCGCGACGCCTTCGCCTGCCTCAAGCTGAAGAACGTCGAATGGCTGCGCCCGACCGGACCCGATAAGGCGGACCAGTTGGACCAACTCCGCGTGATTGGTTATAAGTTCATGGAGGGGTGGACGATCCTCGATCAGCGCAAGATGGCGCGGATCGAATGCTCGGCCTCCAACACCGGCGCCTTCGGCTGATCGACCGACAAAGGAGTAAGACTTATGTCTCAGGTTCGCATCGAGGTCGAGGTCCGGTTCATGCAGGTGCCCGCCGGCGGCGGCACGGTGATGATGGGGCAGGCGCAGGGCAACAACCCCGGCGTCGGGCCGCTGGCGGGGCCGGGCGCTCTCGGCAACGCGCAGATGCTGTTCAAGAACGATGCGACGATGGTGCCGGGCACGGCCGGCGCGGTTACGCTCGCAAACATCAACACGGCGCTGACGCAGATCGTCTCCGATTTCGCGGCGGCCAGCGGCTCGACCATTCTGACTGCGGCCGACTTGGCGCAGATCAATGGGTGGCAAACGGGCGGCGAGTGATGGTTTTGCCAGCGCCCGTTGTTCGCGTCAGCTTCGTTCCCCAAACCCAGAAAGGATATTGGGAGCAAGTGGATACCGCTGTAGTCGTTGTCAGCGCCGAGCGTGACGGCAAGAAGTTGGCTTGGAGCGGCGTGGGTTCCACGAACGAGGAAGCGCTTCAACGACTGGTGCTCGCCATGCTTGATGATCCGATGACCGCTGAATATGTGAAGGTGGCCTGATGGCAACGCAGCTCCTCGGGACGAACGCGACCAACAGCCTGACCGCGCTCGTCTGGCATTCGGTCGCGGTCAACGCCGAAGACGTGTCCGACATCAACGAGATCATCAAGGACGATCAGAACGCGAGGCACCCGGTTGCGCAGACCGGCGGCGTCGGCGGTTTTGTCAAGGAAGGGCTACTCTACGTCCCGAACCGGGGCGTCCTGACGCTGTTTCCCGGGGACATCGTCGCGGTCGATGCGACGAGCGGCCAGGTGATCCTGTTGACCGGCTACGGCCTCTCGGCCGGGCCGTGGACGCTGACGTAGGAGTTTTCATGTCGGAATTGACCGAGGAGCAGAAAGCCAAGCTCCGCGAGAACCTGGCGCTGGCGCGCGAGGCGCGCGCGGCAAAGAAGGCCGCTGCCGCAGCGTCGTCCGAGGATGCCCCGCTCCCGATGCCGCCGGTGCCGCGCGAGGGCGAGTCGGCGCCCGTGATCGGCCTCGACGAACCGCTGCCGGTCGCCGAGCCGCCCGCCGAGGACGATTTCGAACGCTTCCTGGCGCTACAGGACGAGGAAACCCGCTCGGTCCTGTCCGACATGGATCTGCGGGTCATTTACGAGACCGAGAAGACGCGGGCCAAGGCCGAGCGCAAGGAGAAGATCAAGAAGCAGGCGCAGGACCGGGCGCAGCGGCATGCGCGCCTGACCGCAGGCCTTCTGACGCCGCAGGCCATCGAGGCGGCGGGGTTGCGCGATCGGCTCAGCCGCAAGGTCAAATGGACCGTCAACATGCCCGAGGCCGGCAACACGGGTCGCCTGATCGACCAAGGTATCAGGATCGACGGTCGCCTGCTGCATCACGGCACGGAGATCGTCGGCACGCTTGCCGAATATATCTCGTACCGCGAGATCGAATGGCGGGCGCACCAGAACGAACTCGATTTCCAGGGCAAGGGCCGGATGTCGCGTCTGCGGCGCTCCGTGATCCCCGATGCAAACACGGTGATGATGGGATGACGGCGGGACCGTATATCTCGGTTCGGTGGGAAATGCGCGATGGCGTGGTCGTCACCAGGCGGTGGATTTCGACGACCATCGGCGGCGAGAAGGAGGAAATCGGTCCGATCGCTTTGGCCGTCATTCAAAACATGGCGGCTCGCCGCGGGCGAACGAGATTGTTTCGCCTGTGGTGGGTGCCCTACATGAACGCATGGCATTGGTGCCGGGATCGGCTGAGGCTGGAACCTCAACCGCCTTGGCTTCCGTGGAGAAACAGGACAGAAGCATGAGCGAAGACGCAACGATCGTCGAGTCGGTCAAGATTCCGGGGATGCAGATCGCGTCCAAAATCCCGCTTTCCCCGGATGGTAAGGAGCTCAATTTCGTCACCTTCGTCGATGCGCTGATCCCGCTGGAAGCGCTGAACGAACGGCTCGACGTGATCGCGAAGGCCGGGCGGCGCCAGGCGGCGATCGAGGAACTGCCGATCGTCAAGCAGAGCCTCGCCGCCAATCTCAAGCTGCTGGCGAAGGAGATCGAGGCGCGCGCACACGCGGCGGCGGCGCTGGACATCAAGCTGCGCGTGGTCGGGGGCAACCGCCGCAACCCGGATGCGACCCGCCATGCGCCGCAGGACGTGAACGCGCTGGCGCAGCACGACAACCGCATCACCCAGATCAGGGGGCAGATCGAGGGCACGCGGCAGCGTATCCCCTATCTCGAATCGATCATCGCCGGCGAGGAGCCGCCCGAGATTGCGGACGACGAAGATGCGGCCAACGACCGCTCGTTGGCGGCGGCGGAATGATCCGTGCTGACGGCGGCGGGGGTTATTGATAAGGCGCTGCAAAACGCTCGCGCGATCAACATGGACGCGCAGGCGCTCGACTTCCTGAACGCGATCCTCTCCGACCTCTGCCAGAACAAGGATTTGGCGCTCGCTCGCGGGCGCTACCTGTTCAATTTCAACCCGGCGCTGGTGACGCTGTTCGGCAGCGGGCCGTATCCCCTACCGCTCGACTATCTGCGCACTTCGGGTTCCTCGGGGTCGCGCGGCGTCAACAAATCGGTGTGGTATCTCTACCCGACGCCTTCCTTCCCCGCCGGTCAGCCGCTCTACCTCATCCCGATCGACCTCGCTGAGTTCGATCTGTTCCCGCAGCTGCCGAGCCAATCGACGCCGGAATTGTGGGCGACCGACATGGGCGGGCCGCTGACGCAGCGCATCGTCAACGCGACCACGGCGACGCTGACCGCCGGCTCGACCGCCGGCACCGTCGCTGACGCAAGCAACTTGCAGAACGGCCTCTCGATGGCCGGCGAGGGCGTGCAGCCCGGCACCACGATCACCGTGTCGGGCCTCAACATCACGCTCTCCGTGCCGGCGACCGGGACCAACACGGCGGCAAGCGTCTTCTTCGGCATCCCGCCCGTCGCCTATGTCTACCCGGCCCCGATCGGCAGCTACCCGGTCACGGTGCGCTACCAGCGCCAGATGCCCGACATCGTGAGCACCGCGCAATATCCGTGGTTTCCGAGCGACGGCTACCTGATCGACCAGCTTACCGGCTTCATCATGGGCCTGACCGGCGATCAGCGGCGAGAGCAGTTTTTCGCCTCAGCCTCGCGGCACCTGGAACAGTATCTCGGCCTTTCCGACGACAAGACCAACCGGGCGCAACAGGTGGTGCTCGACGCGCGGAACTTCGGCCGCGGGGCGGGCGGCAGGCTGAAGGACACGAAGATCCAGGGCTGGGGCTGCTAATCCATGCCGACGCCGCAGCGCAACACGGTCCCGGTTCGCTGGCAGCCAAAAGGATGCAGCGACGCGGTTGACGGCACGAACGCCCCGCCCGGCTCGATGGCGGCGCTCGTCAATCTGATCCCCGACCCGCAGACCCGCGACGTGTGGGTGCCGCGACCGGCCGCGCTCGAACTCACCGACTTCACCGGGGCGAACGCGCCCGTCCCGGCCGGGCCGATCTCGGGCCGCATCATCGTCGGCGATGTGGAATACGGCCTCATCCCATCGACGCTCAGCGCCGGTTTCGACCAACCCTATGCCTACGATCTCGTGAATCGGGTGTTCCTCGCGGTTGGAGGCGTCACGTCGGCGAACGTGCCGACCACGCCCCCGGCAACGGGCGACTGGACGCCGCCGATCCTCGCCTTTGTCTTCAACCGGGTCATCGTCACCCATCCCGGTTTCCCCGGCGGCCTCATCAAATTCGGCTGGTTCGATGTCTCCGGGGCATCCATCGGGACGGTCGGCGACACAATCAACACGGTGCCGATCATCGTTGGATACCCGAACATCCTCGGCTTTCAGCCGGGCATGGCCGTGACCGGCTCGGGCATCCCCGCCAATATCGACGCGGTGAGCGCTGTGGGGCCACTGACCAATGCCGGGTTCATGGTCGGGACGACGGTGGCGGGCAGCCCCTTCATCACGATCACAACCAATTACGGCGTCGTCAGCGTTGCCGGCGCCCCGGTCTACTGTTCGGCCTTCCCGGCGGGCACGACCTGCGCCACGAACACCATCGGCGCGACGCTGCAACTGACGCAGAACGCGCTCAGCACCGGGACCGTGCTGGCGATCGTCGATATGGACGCGGCCGGGCCGGTCATGTTTCAAGGGGACACGCACGGCAACACGACAATCGACAGCATCGTCAACGGCACGACCGCCAACATCTTCGTCGGCATGCCGATCACCGACACGCTAGGCACCAGCATCCCGCCGGGCACGATGGTAACGGCGATCAACAGCGCCACGTCGATCACGATCAGCCAGGCGGCATTGACGACGGCGACGATCCACTTCAACGTCGCGGGCAACTTCATCGAGTTGAGCCAGGCGGCGACGGCGACGGCCAACGGCACGTCGATCACGATAGCCGGCGGCACGCGCACGGCGCCGTTGTGGGGCGCTGGTGACACGGCTCGCAATCCGTTGCCCTCCGTGCCGCTCGGCGTCGCGCAGATGAACAGGCGGGCGTGGTATGCGCTCGGGTTGAACGGTGTCGTCTTCTCGGATTCGCTCCTGCCCTGTGTCGTCACCAACAGCCTCGGGGTGCAGGCGTTGACGCCGGCCGATGGCGCGGCGATTACCTCGCTTGGGCCGCTGCTGCTAGGGGTGCCGTTGACCGGCGGCATCGTCGAGGGCTTGATCGCCTTTCAAGGCGTGACCTCGATGCAGCAGATCGTCGGCGATCAATCGACCGGCAACCTGACGATGAACCTGCTCCCGGTGGCGACCGGGACCGCCGCGCCGCTGTCGATCACGCCCAGCGAACTCGGCCTCTCCTTCGTCAGTCCCGAGGGGTTGCGGATCATCGGCTTCAACGGTACCGTCTCGCCCCCGGTTGGCGAGGGCGGCGAGGGGATCGTGTCGCCCTTCCAGTTTGCGGTCTATCCGTCGCGCATCTGCGCTGCGGCCAATGGCGGCGTTCTCAGGATAACCGTGCAGAACGGCGACGTGGTCGGGGCGCCTTTTCAGGAATGGTGGTTCGACCTGCGCCGCAAGGTATTCCACGGCCCTCACAGCTTCCCGGCCCGCCTTATCCAGCCGTGGCGCAACACCTTCGTCACGGCCCCGCTAGCGGTCGATGCCTCACTCTGGCAAAGCGACTGGTTTGCCAACAACGCCTCGGGCTATGTCGAGAACGGCTCGCCGCTGTCGTGGTCGGCCGAGACCACGCTGCTGCCCGACAACAGCCAGATCGTGATGAACGCGATGGTCGAAGGCTCGATCGCCATCGCCGCCGATGTCTTCGTGAACGTCAGCGTGCTCGACGAGGACGGCGACGTGCTCGATTCCGTGAGCCTGCCGACGGGCGACCTCAATTTCCGCCAGTTGCCGCTCTACTGGCACAAGCCCATCGTTTTCAAGCAGATGCAGTTCGCAGCGTCGGGGCAGAGCGACGACACGGTGCGGCTCGGCAATTTCTATTTTCGCTACGAGATTTTAGGGTACAACAGCCCGATCGTCGCGGCGGCTCCGGGGTATCTCTTGGCCGACGACGGCGTGACGATCCTATCCGACAATGCCGGCACCACGCTTCTGACGCCGGGGTAAGAGATGCCGAGCCCGAGCGAGAAATACAGCGTATTCGCCACCGGCGTCACCGGCCTGCCGTCGCCGTTCCAGCCGGGCGACATCCTTGTGGTGACGCGGGCTGGCGTCAGCTACAAGATCCAGCCGCAAGACCTCTCCTATCCGAGCTACAGCTATCAGCAGCCGGTCGATGGCGCGACGCTGACCGCGACCGCCGGCCTCGGCGCATTTCGGGTCGATCCCGCTACCGCGATAGCGGCCTTGACCGTGGTGTTGCCCCCCTCGCCGCTCGACGCTCAGGTGTTCTCGACCTCCACGACGCAGGACATCGCGGCCCTGACCGTGACGGCTCCGGGTGGCGCGAGCGTCGTCGGCAGCGGGTTTACGCTGGCCGCGCTCGGGGCCTTCGCGTGGCAGTATCGTGCCATCAACACGACTTGGTATCCCGCATGACAACGACGATTGCAGGCCCGATCACCTTTGCGGGCGGGTTCACGGTTTCCGGCTCGACTGTCTCGACCTCGGGCGGCGTGACCGGCTCGGGTTCAGCGGGAACGCTGGCCGAATGGACATCCTCGGACACGCAGGGGGCGCTTCCGATCAGCGGCGGCCTCGTCATTTCTGGCGGCGCTATCGCGGTCAATCCCGGCAATGGGATCACGACCGCCGGCGGCACGGTGGCGATCACCAGTTCGGTTGTGACCGACAATTATACGGCCCCGACCGATACCGATTTAGTGATTTCGGGCGGCGTGCATTCCGGTTTGGCGGGGGCAAAACTGTTGCTCGAAAGCCCGTTCACCGGGGGCGGCGGCGTGCTGTCGGGCGGCGTTGATGCAGCAACGAGCAACGGGGCTCCGGCGGTTATCTTGGGCGGTGATGCTGCCGGCGGGTCGGCCGGCGGCGATGCGGTGGTGCAGGCGGGAAATGCTGGCACGTCGCGGCAAGGGAACGTCTATCTGATCCCCGGCGACACAACAGTATCCAGTGGTGGGTGCGTGCTTATTCAGCGTCAAGCTGGGGGAACCGGATTGCCGACTTCGCCCACGGGCCTGCCGCCGGGGGCGCTGTGGAACAGCGGCGGTTTTGTGAAAATCGTCTGATGCAGACCTCATCCTCATTCGCGGGTTTGACAAGGAGGGGCAACATGAAGTCGAAGAACAAGCCGAAGATGCCGAAGGGCGGCTCCGCACCGATGCCGGGCCGGATGCCGATGGGCAAGATGCCCCCGATGAAGATGGCGAAGAAGCCCCGGAAGCGCGGCTGATGCCAAAGCGGACGCCGAGCGGGAAGAAGACCGCCGTCGCTGACGTGGAGGCAAAGCTGAAGCGCGAGTACGGCGACAACAAGAGCGCTGTCTACGGAACGCTGAACAAGATCGGTCTCATGCGCGGCAGCAAGACGACGGCAAAGGGTCGCAAGGCCGCCAAGTCCAAGCGCTGACGCATGGCGGCCGGGCAGGGAGCACGCGGCGGGGCGCTGCTCGGCAGCGGCCCCTTCGGAACCGGCCTCGTACAGGTCGGCGAGGGGCTTCTACTCGCGGCAGGCACGCTCAGCAGCACGGGAACGGCGAGCGGTACCGGGACGGTCGGCCCCACTGGCGCGACCGGAGCAACAGGTGCGGCTGGTGGTGCTGGCCCGGCAGGGCCAACAGGCCACACCGGGGCTACAGGAGCGACGGGGGCTACCGGGGCGACAGGATCAACAGGAGCGACCGGCGCCACCGGCGCCACCGGCGCCACGGGTTCGACCGGCGCCACCGGCGCCACGGGTTCGACCGGCGCCACCGGCGCCACGGGTTCGACCGGCGCCACCGGCGCCACGGGTTCGACCGGCGCCACCGGCGCCACGGGTTCGACCGGCGCCACCGGCGCATCCGGCTCGATGCTGCCGCGCGATGCCTTCGTTTGCGGCACCTCCACCACAGGCACCGGGACGCTGACGTGTGCCGCCTGCCCCGCGCCGCCTGGTGGCGTTGATCCTTTCGCTGGCTATACCGGGCAGGGCCTCGGCACAACTCAATCCTTCCCCGTCTCGTACAACATTATCGAGTTCACCAACTCGTCATTCACAACCCGTTCGCAGGAGGAAGAAGGCGTCGGTCTGCTGACCCTCGGCGCCGACATCGCGCACACGACACTAGCGCGTACGGCGATCTACTGGACTGCCACGAGCGAGAACACGAGCACTCCGACCTTCAATTTCAACGCACCGAGCGCGATCAGCGTCGGGACGGCCGCGAATGTGCTGGTGCTGATCGGACCAGTCCGCGCGCAGACGATGCGGGGTGTGCCGTTCAGCGGTGCGGCCTCGACGACGATCAGCCGTCTCGGTATTGGCATCATCCCTTTCATCGCCGGCACAGCGCTCAACTCGCTATCGCTGGCTAATGGCACAATCTATTACCTGCCATTCTATCTCGCCGCGCCGATCCTTGCTGTGAAAGCGCGCGCCAAGATCACAGCGACTTACACAGGGCAAAACAACAACCTTTATGCTGGACTCTACTCGATCCTCTCGACCAACGGCTATCCCGGCAAACTGCTTGCCGATTTTGGAGTTCTCGGCACAGCGAACCAATCCTTTGCAGCCAATGCCGTTGTCGCCTCGGCTTCGCTTGCAAGCCCTGTGTATCTTGAGCCGGGTTGGTATTTTGAGTCGATGCAAGCGATCTGGACCGCTGGTGGCACCGGCACGCCCGGCATCGGTTCAATCGCCAGCACGGCCCTTGTCGGATCGGCGGTCCTGACAGGCCACATCAACAACAACAACGCGCTAACCGGATACACCGTCGCTGGCGGTTCTGCGGCGTTCGCTGATCCGGCCACCACGCCGACAACTGCAATAGCAACAAACGCTCCAATCTTTGGTGTATGGAGCAGTTGATGGCGTTGGCGCTCTCTCAGATCACGGCGCTTGGGTTGACCGATACGCTCTATGCCGCAGGCATTCATTTTGAAGTCGATCCCGCCGGCGCTGTGCATTTCGCTACTTCGGCGATGGAGAGCGCCGCGACATCGCTGATCTCGGGATACTCGGGATCGGCGGCCGAACTTTCTTGGCACAAGGCACGGAAGCTGGCCGCGCTCGATGCCGTGTTCGATGCGGCGTTCGACCTCGCCGCCTTCATCCGAGGTGGCACGGCGACCGGCTTGACCTCCGGGCAGGTCGGAACATTTCTTGCGCAGATCGCCAACAATTATCGTACACTCCGCGCCGCGATTGCGGGGGCGGCCACCGTCGCCGTCGTCGAGGCGGTCAACATCGCGGCCGGATGGCCGTCCAACCCGTAGAGGACAAATATCGTGGCTGTTGACGTTCCAGCCCAAGTCGCGGAACTTGCCGCTACGATTAGAGAGCATGTTGCGTGCGAGTTTTGCGGCACTACAATCCCGTCTTTGCTCCCCGATTGCTGCTGCGTTAAGGCTGCTCGCGCTATTTTGGATCGTCTGAATCGCGGCCGGATGGCCGAGTAACCCGTGAGGCAAGCCCATGCCCGGTAGGCCCTGGCAGATCACGAACACCAGCTCGGCGGGCGGTGCGGCCACCGCAAGCGAGGCGGCCCCCATCAGCGCCGGGGTCAGCGAATCCCAGCTGCGGCTGCGCTCGTTGCAGGTCTCGGTCGCTGGCACGTCGGCGGGGACAGCCGAGGCGGTGATCCGCGACGGGGGCAGCGGCTCGGGGACGATCATTTGGGCGGCGAACTTCGCGATGGTTGCCAACGGCGGCGGCCATGTCGAGGCCGACAACATCGACATCCGCGCCAGCGTCGGCAACGCGCTGACCATCGAGTTCACGTCCGGGGTGACGAGCGCGACGGAGAGCGTCAACGCCCAGGGCGACATCGTGCCGAAGGGCTATCAGGAAGACGAGAACTGAGAGGGGGTTTACGATGAAGCGTTTGCTACAGGGGCTTTTCGCCGGTGCTGCGCTCGCGGTCATCGGGACAGTTGCGGCAGCGCCGATCACCGGGCCGCAGGACACGGGATCGCTGTTCTCGTATCTGAACAACTACATCCTGCAATGGGTCACGCTGAACGCCAACGGCGGCGAATTGCAGCTTCTCGGCCCCGGCGCTTTTGCGGCGAACGGGACGACGGCTACTGCGATGTCGTCTGTCGGGCCGCTGAACGCGCACACCACCGTCCAGCGCTGGCTCGTGGTGATGACGCCGGGCGGCGTGCAAGGCTTCGTTCCCGTATTCTAGCCAGTAGTATCGCCTGCACCGGCTCGGCCAATGCCGGCTCGCGATCGGGCCGGTCGAGGTATGCCAACACCGCGAAGAACGGGATGATCGTCGCGGGGATCGAGAACAGGAAGATGCCCTGCACGAGCCACGCGGCGAGGAAGGCAAGCATCGCCGGCTGGTCCCATGCACGGCGCACCGCGGCGACGTAGAGCCAAGCGGCTGCCTCCAAGCCGATGATTCCGGTCTGCATCGCCCATTCGAGAGGTACGCTGTAGTAGCGCCCGCCATTGACGACCCAAACGCCGCCGATCCCCCAGCCGGTCAGCGGCCGGTCCATCCAGATCGACCATCCCCATTGCCATACGTGGAGGCGGAACGGGTCGATCTCGGGGCGCATCAGCCAGGCAGCGCCGGCGGCAACGACGATGATCGCCACGGCATCAATCCGGTCGTGCCTGTCAGCATGAGGGCGGCGCAGGGCCAGGACGGCCAACCCCGCCCCGAGGGCGAGGATCGCGCCGCGGCTCTGCGACAGGGCGAGCGAGAGAAGGTTGGCTGCGACTGCCCCCGCCCGGAATCGAACCGGGTCCCGCACACGGAGCAGACCACCCTCGGGTACGCAAGCCACAGCCAAGAAGAACATTAGCACAGCGAACGCGCCTAGGGTATTGGGCGACGCAAACGGCCCGCGCGACCGCGGCACGAACCAGACCTGCACGACGGCGAGTACGGCGACGAAGACGCTGAACACGAGCGCCGCCGTCAACAGCCGCCGCCAACCGGCATCGCCCATCTCCCGCAGCCCGAAGAACACCGCCATCAGGATCGCCAGGCTGCCCCATTGATGCCCCCACCCGACGAGATCAGCTAGGACCGCAGACGCGCCGAGCGCGAGAACCGGGAGCGTTATCATTGACAGCCACCGCATTGTTCCGCATACACCAAATTCCGGGATGAACATTCTCGACGAGATCCAGTGGAGCCGTCGTATCGAGGCCGTCCTTTGGGCCGCCGCCATCGTTTCTCTCGTCTCTGCGTTTCTATGGTAGCATGACCGGAGATACCCGATGCAGCAGAACCTTCCCGACCGACGAACGTTTGATCGGCGAGATGAGTTGTCCCAGCGGGTTACGATCATGGAGACCACCCTACGGATGCACATGGCGGCGTGCGACGAGCGGGGCGCCCGCGTTGAAAAGGTCGCTTGGCTCATCGTGACCGTCGTCGTTACAACCCTCGGGTTTCTTCTCAAAGTCCATTTCTTCCCGTAATATAGGGGGATGACCGAGGACACAGCCCTTCGGCTCCTGACCCTGATGGCGGCGACGCTTTCCTGCGCTACGGCCATTATCGGGCTTGTCGCAATGCTGAAACGGCTCGATGGTATCCACCTGTCGCTCAACAGCCGACTCGACCAGCTTCTGAAGGCGGCGCACGCCGAGGGGCGGCAGCAGGAGCGTGATCTTCGGTCGGAAGAAAGGACGTAGGGAGATGGCAGCGCTGAACGAAGGCCCGCAGGACGTAGCCTCGCTTCGCAAACTGGTCAACGACCTTCAGCTTCAGATCAATGCGCTGGTCGCGGGGGGCAGCGGCTTGCAGGTCGCCCGCGTCGATCTGTCGTCGGCGGATTTGAATGCGTTGTTTTCAAATCCGCCTGTCATTATTACAGGGCAGGCGGGGAAACTTATTGTCCCGGTAGCGGGGGCAATAAAGTATAACTTCAATTCGGTCGCATTCACCACATCACATCCATATTTGGCGCTTGGAGCAGCCAATTACTTCAGTGGAAGTGGGTCATTCGATTTAGGCTCGCCCGCGTCAGGGTCTAGCGCTATTTTCGGCGATGTTCTTAACAACACAAAAAACGATGCCGCATCCGGCAGCATATGTTCACAGGCGGCGGGAAACGCAGTCTCGCCTATCGGTCAACCGCTTATTCTAACAGACGGCGCCGATAGCAGCACGACGGGGGATAGCACCGCGACGATCTGGGTCTACTACGTCGTGCAGGATGTGTCGTGAGCATGACCCCACAACAGCAGCAAATTCTCGACCTCGTGAAGCAGGTCAACGACCGCGACTTCGCCTCCTGGTTCAATCCGTCCGAGGTAATGGCGTTCTGCCAGATCGAGAGCGCCTTCCGGCCGCACGCCTACCGCTACGAGTCGCGCTTGGGCGAGGGGAGCTACGGTCTGATGCAGGTTTTGGCGTCGACCGCGCGGCAGGTGGACGCCAACATCACGAACCCCGAGATGATGTACGACCCGGAAATCGGGCTGCGTACGGGGATGAAGGTCGCCAAGGTTTATTGGGAGCAGCTTACCGGGAGGCTCAACCGAGACCCATCCTACGAGGAATGGGCGGATTCGTATAACCGCGGCGTCGGCGGCGTATTGCGCGACCTCTCGGCGGTCGATGACCACGCCTACCCGCAGGCCTGGGACAACGCGCAGTCCTATTGGGAAGCGCAAGGGGTGGACGGATGACGCGGCGCGGCCGGATGATCGTGGTCGGCATCATCGCTGCTATTGCGTTTCTGGCGCTCGCCACCCTAATCATGATGCCCGGCCCATACGGTTTTTGAAGGAGGATCACATGGCGAACATCACGAAGGTCGAATTTACGGGAGCGGACACCCCGGATCGCAAAGAGGTGGCCCACTCGCTGCACGCGCTGATCCACGCGACGATGGCCGGCAAGCGCAAGGGCGATCATGTGCTCGTGCACTTCGACGACGGATCGACGCAGCAGGTGACGCTTCGGGATGCGACGGTCGCTCCCTCGGGCGTGGTCGTGACCGTCGCGCCGGGGGTCGAGCCCTAACTGGCACCCCCGGCTGTGCAACTGCCTCATTTGGGCCGCGACCACTCGCATCACCCACGGTGGGAGTTTCACGGTCACGGCCTCGCCCTTGTGGTTTTTGCCGCGTTTCTTGTGGCTGCCGGGACGGTGGTCGTCGTGGGGTTGGGCCTACATTCCCTTGCACCCTAAGCGGACGGGGTGGAATGTGCTGCTCTACCGCGGCCGGGTGCGGCGGGTGAGCCGTGGCTGAGCGCGTCCGCTTCGGCTGGGAGAAGCTGGCCGACATCCTCACCGGCGCGAACGTGCAGGATTTGATCCTCGCCTATTGGGAGGAACTCAGCCCCGTCAAAGACGCTGCCCCGCTCGATGTCGATTGGGATTGGCTCAAGCGCATGGAGGGCGAGGGCCAGTTGCTGATCTGGACGGCGCGGGTGAACGGCACCCTAGCCGGGTTCATCGCTTTTCAGGTTCATCCCCACTTTACGTCGCGCCGAACGCTCTTTGCGTTCGATTGCGGCCACTACCTTGCGCCGCCATTTCGTGATAATAGCCGTATCGGTTTTCGCATGTGGCGCACCGCTCTCGCCGGGTTGCGAGCCAAGGGAGTGCGCGTCGTGATGGCGCATGACAATGCCGGCCGGCCGCTGATGCCGTTCTTCCTCGCTCTCGGGTTTGAGCCGCGCTCGACCATCTTCTTCAAGGTGCTCTGATGGGACCGGCATCGAGCGGCGGCACCGGCAGCGGCGGCACCGTCTTTATTCCGCCTGGCCAGCCTCAAGTCGGCGCGACTCTCGGCAATATTGCGCAGAATTTCCCGCAGACGCCGGGCGCAACGCCCGCCGGGGTGGCGTACCCGCAGGCGCAGCAATTCGCCAACCAGTTCCTGCTCCCGAGCGGCACGACGTTTGACCCCACGACGGCGGCGAACGAGGCGCAGATGGCCGCCTCGATGGCGGCGAGTTATGCCCCGACGCTGTTTGGGCAGGGGGTGGGCGGGAGTTCGGCGCTGGGCGGCGCGGCAAGCGGGGCGCTGCCCTACGCGAGCAACGTCCTGAACAACGCCTTCTCGCCGCTCTACGGAGCCTCGATCTCGGCGTTGCAAAACAATCCGTATTTCGCGCCGGCGATGGCGGGAGCGGGGCAGGCGGCGGGGATCGGCGGCTACGGTGCCGGGCAGCTCGGCAATCTCGCCTCGAATGTAGCCGGCCTGGCGCAAAATCCGATGTACGGCCAACTCGCCGGGATGGCCGAGGCAAATCCGTATTACCCGACAGCGCAGGCGGGCGCAGGCGCGGGCGCTGGGTACGGTGCCGGCGGCGCGCAGAGTCTCAGTAATGCCGGGCAGTCGCTGTTGCAGAGCGGCTTCGATCCGCAATCGGCGCTGTTCAACCGGACGCAGCAGCAGCTTCTCGACCAATCGAACGCGGTCAACGCGATGTCGGGAGTGGCGGGCACGCCCTACGGGGCGAGCGTGACCAGCAATGCGCTCGGCAATTTCGACATCAACTGGCAGAACAACCAACTGAACCGGCAGGCCACGGCGGCGGGGGCGGCCTCGCCTCTGTTGCAGGCCGCGCCGGGATTGGCGGCATCGAGCGGTGCGTTGCCGAGCCAAGCATACCTCGGCCAGCTTGGTGCGATCTCGCCGTTTCTCAATCAGCAGCTACAGGCGGGGACGACCGGCCTCGGATCGGCGTTGCCGGGGTTCACCGGAGCCTCGGGGTTGGCAGCAAGTTCCGCCGCTGCGCCGTACAGCCTTTACGGTAGCAACATCGGGCAGCTTTTGTCGGCGCTCGGCCAGCAGAACGTGGCGGGGGTGCAGGGGGCGGCTGGGCTGTCGTCGCTGCTCGGCGGAGCCGGTGCGGGCCTCATCAATTCTCAGAACCTCGGGGGCACGGCGGCGGGCCAGTTGACCTCGCTCGCGGGCCAGCCGTACTCGACCGGCACGACGATGGGAACGAACGCGCTCAACGCGCTGAACCAAACGACGCAGCTTGGCAACAATCAGTACCAGTTGCCGCAGCAGTTGATGTCGGACCTGATGCAATACATGGGGCTTGGGCAGTCGGCCTCGCAGCTTTCCGGGCAACTCGGCCAGATGGGCGTCAATCAGCTTGGGCAAACCATCGGCGGTGTCGGGCCGCTGCTCGGCGGTGCTAACAGCCTGTTCGGCGGTGGCGGGGGCGGTCTGTTTGGCAGCGGGGCAGGGGGCATTATCGCGCCCGGCACCGGGCTTGGGGCCGGGATTAACACGAACCTGTTGACTGGCGCGACTTCCGACATCGCAGGGAGCGGCGTAGCGGGGCCGGGCTTGTTCGGCACCCTTGCATCATTTTTGCCGGCGAGTTGACCGATGGCGTTGAACCTCGGCGGTATCCTCGCGGGACTCGGCCAAGGCGCCGGGCTGATCTCGGAAAACTATCAGAAGCAGCAGGACGCGCAGATCCGGCGCGCGATGTTGCAGGTCTATCTGCAAAACCAGCAGCGCCAGCAGCAGCAGCAGCAGGAGACGCAGCAGGCCGGAAATGCCGAATGGTCGCAGCTTCTCGGCGGTACGGGCGGCATGATGCCAACCTTGCCGGGTGCGACCAAAATCCCGATGGCCGAACCGGCGCCAGATCCGACTAGCTTTAGCCCAGCTCCGGGCGGCTCTGGAATGTCGAGCGGGATCAGCGATCCGCGCGGGCTGGTGCCGTATATTCGGCAGGAGGCGCAGCGTTACGGCATCGCCCCCGATGTCGCCGTCAAGGTGGCGGCCTCGGAAGGTCTTGGAAACCCCGTAGGAGACAAAGGTACGTCGTTCGGCGCGCTACAGCTTCATGTTGGCGGCGGCATGGGCGATGACTTCAAGCGCTCGACCGGGCTTGATCCTAGCCAGCCGCAGAACGAGCGGGCGGGCATCGACTACGCGTTGTCACAGGTGCCAAAAACCGGATGGACGCCGTTTCATGGTGCCGCGCGAGTAGGAATCGGGCCGAGACAAGGCATCGTCGGACAAAATGACAATGCCGAAGTGGGCGCTTCCGGTTCTCCCGGCCCCGATGGCCAGCCGGGGGCGCCCAGCGCGGAACAGCCACAAGCGCCGGCCACGGTCCCCTCGGCGGGCGAT
>Ga0307477_10000443_pt1 | contig 45999 bp, 49 predicted proteins | sample atmos_gasesECM2C_FD_203316 | JGI IMG/M metagenome (GOLD analysis project Ga0307477, IMG submission 203316) | Hardwood forest soil microbial communities from Morgan-Monroe State Forest, Indiana, United States - atmos_gasesECM2C_515 | ecosystem: Environmental > Terrestrial > Soil > Temperate... | reverse complement strand
GATCTAGTTAAATTTGAATCGATACGCGCTGCAACGCATGAAGAGATTGCATACGGCGCAACCACAGGTAAGTTGCTGTTCGAAGAGTCGCTCTGACCGAAAAATAAAGAGAACAAATAAATGATAAAAATAAAGACCACAAATTCAGAGATCGAAGCACTGATGGCGACGGGGTACAACAAATGAAGGCCCGAATTCTCTTACTGGCTATCGTATTGATCGGTTGTGATGCCCGGCCAAAGCCAGAACCAAAGCCTGCACATCAACGGTTGGCGCCCGTACAGATTTTCGATCTGCGTACAAAGTGCCAGGCAATTGTCGATAAGGATGTGGAAGACTTCGCCATAGCAGCGCACGGGGATGCGCTTACGGCGGATGTAACGTCTCACTATAACCCCGTGACAAACCACTGCTACGCCGAAGTTGTTATAACCAAAAATTTCAGCTTCAACTACCCCAAGACTCCGACCAATTATTTGTCAAACGCGCTGTACGATGCACAGACCAGGGACTTGCTGTTAATGGCCGAACGAAACGGCGACAAGGAATCCGGGAATGATTTTAGGACAGGCGGTAGAAGTTTGACCACGTTCGAACAAGTATCCAATGAGATTCACTTGCTGATGACCCAGGAAGACCAATGACGCAGGCTCGAATAGGGCATAATCCTGCGTAAGTTGATCCCAGTACTAACTCCTTCGCATCGAATCCATTTGGACGGTAAGCGCGTTGGGTGCCAGACGTATAATGGGGAAGTCGAAGCTCAAAATCTGGAGTCTCCGTTTGTATGAAACTAACATTCTTAAGCACGTTGTTCGTCACGGTGCTGATGTGCCTCGCAGGATATGCCGCCCTGTTCCTCGCACCTGATGAACGGACGATGCATGCTGCGCAGCGCATCTTTTATTTCCATGTGCCGAGCTGGATCGCAATGTTTGTGGCGTTTTTCATCGCCGTAATCGGTAACGTCGCCTATTTAACCTCGCGCTCACCGAAATGGGATTGGCTAGGTGTGGCAGGCGCTGAGGTAGGGGTAGTGTGCTGCACGATTGGACTCGTAACTGGTCCGTTGTGGGGTAAGCCAGCCTGGGGCATATGGTGGACGTGGGATGCGCGGCTCACGACGACTTTTATCCTCTGGCTTCTTTACATTTCTTATCTTCTTCTGCGCGGGATGATAGAGGATGCTGAGCGGCGCGCGAGGATCTCTGCGGTATTTGGGCTTTTTGCTTTTCTGGATGTCCCGTTGGTCTATGTGTCGAATCGTTTTTGGCGGACTCAGCATCCGGCTCCTGTTTTCTTCGGCGGCCCAGATTCAGGAGTCGATCCGACAATGGGCAGAGTACTACTTTTGTGTGCCATTGCGGTGCTCGGACTCATGATCAATATTCTCTTTGACCGCTATCGTCTTGAGCGATTACGCCATGAGCTAGGTGAACTGCGGCTAAACATTGAATCTCGTAATTTGGATAAACAATTAAACGTTTCGAGGGAGCACGTATGAAAAACTTTCAGTACCTACTCGCTGCGTGGATTGCAGTCTGGGCAGCCTTTTTCCTGTATCAAATTTCCGTAGCTCGCAGGGTCACCCAGTTGAGGGACGAAGTGGAGCGGCTCAAGCAACTGATCCACTAAACTCTAAGAACGCGCTCTGTGGCACGAACTCTTGAATGAAGATCGGCCCGTAGCATTGCCGAGAGCACATCGAGCCATACGGGGCGGCTGCTGAATTAGTGGGCCGTTCGTCTGTCCCGCTGGGACAGCCGAATTCCTATCCGAATGATTTTGCATGTGAATTTTCTCCTGCCGGACCGCTGCCAGTAGAGACGCCAAGACTAGAAGTGTTTTGGTCACCTGCCTAACAAATCCCACCACGGAGACTTCCGGTATTCAGCCAAAACGAACGTCGAGGTAACGACTTGCACAACTGAATCCGCTTGAAGTCCAAACCATGGACAGAATGATTGATAAAGCGAGACCCCATGCCAAAAACCTATCGCTGTCCGGTGTGCAAGAAACCTCTTACAAAGAAAGAGTTCGACCGCGCACTGCATATTCACGAAGCGCAGCAAGGCCGCCTACAAGAGTGGGAGCAACGTCTTCGGAATCAAGAACGCGAGATGCCCAAGAAGATAAAAGCAGCCGAAGAGGAAGGGCGCAAAAGCGAAAAGGGAAAGGCCGCCCGAATGGTGAAGGGCTACAAGGAAAAGCTACAGCGAATGCAGGAAAGACTGAAGCAACTCGAAAGAGGCACGACCCCACAAAGCGAAGGTTTGGCCGACGAAGAAACGCTGACGAAGCGGCTCTCCAAAGAATTTGAAGACGACGAAGTACAGCGCAAAGGCCACGGGGGAGACGTGCTTCATTTCGTAAAGGACAACGGCCAACTCGCAGGCATCATCATCTACGAGTGCAAGAAAACTCCAAAGATTAAGACCAGCCATGTCCGGCAGGCGTACCGGGCAAAACAATCACGTCATGCTGATTTTGCTGTTCTCGTGACTACGGGTACGAAGAAGGGTTTCGGCGGGCTTACAGAAATGGATGGCGTGCTTGTTGTTGCTCACCAAGCTGTCCTTTCACTTGCCGATTTGCTACGCACACATCTTGTCGCAATGCTTCGCGCAGGTATCGAGAAAAAGAAACGAGCTAAAATTGCAAATCAACTACTCCGTTTCATCAAGAGCCCCGACTTCAAAAACCCCATCGAGGAGCTTGTCAGTATCGCTGACGATCTTGAGGACGGAGTGAAAAAGGAATTCGAATGGCACATGAAGGATTGGGAACGACGGGTCGTCGCCTATCGGAGAATCAAATGGGATGGTTCCGCTATCCAAGGAAACTTAAACCGCGTCCTGCACGGTGAAAAACCAAAGCACCTTGACCAGCCGAAGATTCCTATTCAAATATCCGCTTCGGTTGCACAAATTGTTGAGGACGTTTCAACCGACAAGTAAGCCAGCACCTACGCTTCCTTAACCACTTCACGCTTCATACTGCACCTCTTCATGGCATGGGCGGCCAAACCGGAGACCAGCAAAAAGGCGATTCAGACGAAATACAACATCCTGAAGGTCTCACAAAAATAAGGGAGACAAGACACCAACAGCAAATCACGATGGCGTGATAACCTGTGAAGAAATGTCGGGAGACGAACAACAAATAAATCAACCCAAGCCAGATTTTTTGAAGTCTGCTGCACCTTGGGCTGAAACTTTCTCAAAGGTCGTTGCTGGCATCGCCATCGCATTGTACGCAAGCGGTTTCTTGACGGTCTCAATCTACTATTCTCAATTTGGGTTCGTCGGCACAAACCCGTTCCGTCCGCGGGTTCTAGCTGCGGGTGCGTGGTTTTTCTTTTTCACAGCTATTCCGATTTCGATTGCTTTAACGCTTCGACTTGATTCGTGGCGGAAGATCGGGAAAAACGCAGCTAACATTTGGGTTGCATGCTATGGCCTAAGTATCGTGATCGGTGGTCTGGTGTTTGATTATACGGCGGCGGGGTCACACTCCATCATTCACTTGCCGACTTGGGCTTGGGTAGCTGTTACGGTCGTCTGGGTGTCTTTGGTCGGGCTGACGGCTCCTCCCGATTCCTTCAAAGTGCCAGAATGGACTGTGATTAGCGCCTCTGTTCTTTTGACGTCGCTGTACCTCGTGAACCCGTTTGTCTCATTCTTCAAACATGAATTTGATATCTCATGTCTGGCGCTATGGTATTTCGGCGTTTCATTCTTTGCCCTTACCGAGTTCAAGTTGCGAAACCGTGAAAACCTCGGCTCGTTCGCAGGATGGGCGAAGCCGATGGCCATACTCCTTGGCACACTACTGATGTTCTCGCAGTATGTGTATCCGCACTTGAAAGCGTCATGGGGCGGCGGTACACCGACAAACATCACCGTTTTCTTCTCCAAGGATTCGTTGCTCAGTCCGAACAAAGCAGTACAAGCGCAACTGATCGAAGAGTCCGACGAAGGCTTTTACATCGTGGGGTTGAAGGAATCGAAGGCTATCTTTGTACCACGTAGCGCCATTGCGATGATCTACTTCTCTGACAAACTGGCTGATTCACCGATACTGCAAAACAATAAGTTGCCATAACACCTGGGTTTCTAAGAAAGGTTAAATAGCGATGGTCTTCAAACGGCTCGTTGCGATTTGCGTATTTGCCACATTCACCGCCTGGGCGCAAGTGATCTACTTCGACCACAGCGAAAGTGGTTTCTTCGCCATTGGTAATTGGGCGTCGGCTGATGCAAGTGTTAAAGCACCTCCGAGCGAGACCAAGATTGACTGCTTCAGGAAAAGCAGGTCGTGCGTCGAGGCCACGGCGGAATACTACATGGGGCACCCCCACGTGAGCGTCAACTATTTGGATGTCATCAAGTGGGATGGGGATGGAATTATCGCCAGAGATTCAAGCGGGGTCTGTATGACAGTCACGATGCAGATTACCTTTGCGGAGAAACGAATGTCCTCAACTCACTCCATGAAACAGCTTGACGACGAGCAGAAGCAAGCGTGCAATTTTTTCGGAGCAGACAAGACTGAGGAAGAAATTTTTATCCTGAAAGGTTCAGAGCGATGGAATAAGGAGCACTCCTTCATCCCACAGAAGTCCCCAAAATAAAGGCGCCTTTGCCCCAAGATACCACTAGAACGCACGGCTAGGGTGAATCCCAAGACACACATATAACCTTAACAATCCCCGTGACACTGAATTGGATTTAAAATCGCGCCATCGCGTCCTCGGAGGAACTATGCGCCTTGTCTCTCTTCTGCTAATCCTGATTCTCGTACTCTTTGCGACTCCTGGTGGTAGAGGCAGCAAACCCGTCTCGGCTGACTTACCCAACATCGACACGCCTCGGGGGTTCCTAGAAATGTGTGCGGCGGTCGATAAGAAACCACCGGGTCAATCGGACATCGAACTTTTCCAGACAGGTTACTGTCTCGGGTGGATAGCAGGATTGACCAACGGCATACATGTGGCAGAAGCGATGCACCGAATGACGGAGCCGAATGTGATTTTCTGCGCACCAGAGGGGAACAGCTACGGGCAGATGATTCACATCGTAAAGAAATTCATTCCTTCCCATCCTGAGATGGAACACCTGTCAACTGGAACTATCGCTGGTGCCGCGCTCGCCGAGGCGTTCCCCTGCAAATAACCGCAGTACAAAAATCTAGCGATCCTGTGTGCTGAGTAATTTCCTTAGCTTTGCTTTCCTGATTTCTTGTGCCGGGTATGTAGCTTTTTGTTCAACCCACTTCAGCAACTTCGGGACATCAACTATGTGTCGGGTAGGCTCCTGGTGAATCTCTACCTCGACTCGCTGTATCGTTTCATTTGCGCTGGATTCCCACCCAACATCTTGCAAGCGGCCCAATCCTCGAAGGACGGCCTCGTATAACGATTCTGCATAAACAACGACACTGTGTTCGGTATCATGGCAGTCTTTCAAACGGACAACGCACTTGCTGATCGACATGGTGAACTCGGAAGTTGGGATTAAGGTAGGAGAATCGGGAAAACCAGCTTACTTTCTCTTGTCCCCCAAGTCCATGTACAGTTTGGCTGACGGTCGGATCGATCCAGGATTCGGTACTTGTCAGGTGAGCATCTTAATCAAAACCTTACCTCGCATTATCTTTGTTGCTATAAAATTCTCAAGTGCAAGACCTCCTAACGTATGCCCGCGGAACTAGTGCACATGAGTGTGGCCACATGGTCGTTCTGTTCAAAAAGGGCAGACTTGTTGATTTTAACTTTCTTCCTCACGAGACAGCAGCAGATGGAATCAAAGGTGTCTTTGAGGCAAACACAGCAACCGAGCTTGGCGAGGAAGATTGTGTCGCTCTTGCGGCAGGTATGGCAGGGGAGTTGGTCTATCTGGGACAGTACGATTCTGAGCGTGTCCTCCATGACGAACAACAAGTTCATAAACTAGTCGGTAAATCTCTCGAAGATTTTGCACCGGCAGCCCAGGAGATCATTAAGCAAAACATACGTTTCTTTTCGTTGCTCAACATAGAAGTGCGAAACAAAATCTTTGCACTTCTCTTGGCCCTTGGGGCCGCGGATTGGGAGAAATTGCCCTTAAAAATTCCAATCATCGCGTTGGCTCAAGTCGAGCAAATTTATCAGCGTGCCGAATCGGCATTTTGACGTGAAGATTTCACGGCTCGGGAGATTCTAACTCAGATTCTTTGAGCCAGTCCCGGAAGATGCCCAGCGGATAGACTGTCTGCATTGTAGCGGGTCTGCAAACGAGTGTGATACATTTTCGCCAAAGGCTGAAATGGCTGACCCTTCACTCCAGGAAAATCGCCTTCGCAAGTTTGCTAGTTTCTTCAAGGGATACATGGGAGTGATGCCTGTTGTCACGGCTGCCTTCGCTCCACTGCTGACAATGCTGAAAGCAGTCCCGGTTTTCGAATCGCAAAAGTCCATGCTGGCGACCTATTCAGGGCTACTGGGGTTTCTCCTTCTAGGATGGGTATTCTATGCCCGAGGCATACTTGCAAAATTGATGGTCTCGCGCCCCCCGTTGGGTCTTGACGCTTTCGGTCGCATATATATTTCTGTAATGCAATGGCTGCTCACGACTCTTCTTCCTCTCCTGTTAATAGGGCTCAGTCTCATGAACTACTTGGACTATCTGAAACTGCTGGATGCCTCAATCGTGGATGCCCGTCTCAATGCTCATCATCTATATACAGATATTGTATCGAGGCACGACGTTCTTGAAAAATGGGGACAGCGGGAACCGATATCCCAAGCAACCTCGCTTCAATATCATTACTTAGGTATTTTCTTGTACGCAGAGCTTGCGTTTGTTGTTATGGCCCTTCGCGAATACGCCTACGGCGTTCTCAAGATTAGCGAAACATCCATACTTGGTGGCGATAAGAAGAATGCTACTCCCTAACCACGGTGCGAGCGTCTTTGTCCTCACGCAGTCTGACAAACTTTGAATGCCTCAGCCGATCCGCTTCTGTCCACTCTAAGAATTCTATTTGAGCGACGGCCTCCGGGCGAAGCCAGACGCATTCCTTCATTTTTTCAGCCGTCATGCTGGATACTCTACTAGTGTCACCAATTTCTGAAGGGAACCAACGAATCTAAGACAGGCACATGGGCCATATCGTGCGACATCAACAGTCGCTCCACGGAACGTTTTGATAGCTCCATATGTGGCGTAGGCCCAACAACGATTTCCGTGATCGGCGTGTTGTCGTGTTCGTCTCTACAAATGAATTCTCCGTATGGTACGAGCATTGATTTTCCGGGCCGGAATTTGACCTTCTCCTCTGGCCATGGCGAAACTTCTTTTGTTAATCGCCACTCTTTTTCCTCTGCGAATGAGGGATGCTTGACTCGCGGCGCGATGCGTAATACTTCATGTGCGCACTGAGCTAAAGCGGCATCGACCGAGTGCTCTCGAAGAATATTTTGAATTTTTGAGACCACTACATTTATAAACTCGCTGTGTTCCTCCTGCGAGTAAACGCAGCGAACAAGTTCGAATCCTTGTTCGTCGGCAAAATCTTTAAGCATTCCAAAGTTAAACCCTATGCTGTAGCCTACCCCACCGCCCGTATACGCTCGCCACTGGCTAAGTTGGTCGCGCTCTTGCGAGAATGATCCCACATAGCAATCCGATTCCTTGACAAGTTCCAGATATGTCGGCAAGTGCTCAATGAACTCGTCCCAAGACAAGGGATGATCGTCGCTAAACGTTTCAAGGCGAGTCCTCATAATCTCCGTGGCGTGGATCAGTTCTGCTGCATCGTTTAGATGGCGAATGCTGCTAACGCGCAATATCCCCTCATGGATTATTCCCAACAGCCCCTCTTGAGATGTGTAGTGATAGATCGTTCGTGGCTTGCTTAAGGTCTGCACAATTCCTAGAGCCCGGAGACAAGCGTTACAGGCTGTTTGTCCATCTCTTTGATTTGAGCCAACGCCTTCTGGCTTTCGGGGTCGCTGCCGAACTGAAATTGGCAATTTTCGAAAGTCACATACCCTAAATAGAGTGGCCCACCGTTATAGATGATTTGCGAATTCTTGAATTTGATGTTGAGCCACACAATGGCATCAAGTTTTTGGGCCGCACCTTCGATAGTCGCATTCATAATTACAACCTGTGATTCGTTATCGGTTCCAACGAAGGCGCGTCGCATCCCAAAAGCATCGAAGTTGACTGCGTTAAAGACGACGCTGCTGTGAGAAACAGGAAAAACGGGCGCTGAACTTGGCTCAGGCATCCCAAAAATTGTGCTCCCCTCTACTGACCCTTGCCACCATACCGCTCCGTTCTTGAGCGGTACTTGCGAAAGCATATAGTTTCCCGTTTCACCGTGAGGAATCAAGACGGTAGGAACATTGACAGCAATCAGTACGTTGTTGAAGCGTGCATAAGCTACCAATTTGATGAATGCAGAGACTCCCGATCTGCGAAGATCCTCACCCGGACTCACAGATCTGAGTGTCACCTCCAGGCTGTCCTTCACTCTTTCAACAAGATCGGGATTTGCAGGAATCTTGTACTGTGTTGAGGTGCTTGCGATAGAAGCTATTTTTTGGAACCTTGTCTTCAATTGGTTGCTTGAAAGACTTGCTGCCTTGTCAGGGTCAACGGATGATGCTGCCATTTCCAATCGTTGATTGACAATTGCAGCTTGAACTTTTGAAACGTTGAATCTTGGAGCACTCAAGAGAATGAGACACGCCACTAGGCCGGCGTATCGGACTTTGGCCGAGAGACGATACGTTCGTAGGATGTAAAACTTAGGGAGGCGCAGATAACCAGAGGAGAGTGCAGGCCAGTCTACTAAGGCATCACGACGACAATAGGCATCTTGCGTTTGAAAGCGAAAAAAGAACGGCTGCTGAAGAGAAGATTCTCTAGTCCTCCAGTAATTCATAGCAACGGCCACAGAGTTCAGGATTAAGACTAGGACAAACAATTCAACGGCTACTTGTCGGTCAGGACGATGAAACATCAGCGTTCTCATCGTCGCATACAGTGTTCCTGCAACGATGGTGACGGCGTAAGCCCACCCTCTAAATTCCGAATCTTCCCAGAAGAAGCGATGCAACGGATTAGTCATGGCCGTTTTTTAAAAATCTCAAGAACGATTTTCATAATCATGTCAAAGAGAAAGAGAAACGCAACTGTAGTGTAAGCCCAGAAATGCATGGTTTCGAGAATTTGGAGCCGCTCTGGCGGCATTCCCAACGCCTTCAATCCGGCTATTCCTACGAAGGCGACAATCATAGCAGCCAACACAATGAAGAAAAGAACGATGTCCTGTAACAAAATGAGTACGACGGGCTCGATTGGAGGCCAAAGTTTCTGGCTGAAAGTGGGCTTTGAAGGAGTCTTCATGGGTTGCGGGGGGATTATATGCTGCATTGCACCCTAGGTGCGCGATTTGAAGAAACACGGCGCAACGAAAAAAAAAAAAAGCGGCAACGTGCGGACTTGAATCGCCAAACATTTCCGTATGATAGAATCAGGTCAGTTTTTGGGGGATAAAATGACCCTCTCAATTCCGATTCCGGTTGTGCCAATTAAACTCACGATAGGGAAAGAGAAGAAAGAAGACGCGCCAGTTGCCGCTCCGGTCTCTACTCACGCGCCTTCTTCTCAGCCGGTTGGCGGCACGGAGATCGCCATTGTGTGCGTGAGCGCCATCGCGATTGTCGCCATCATTGCAATAGTGTTCATGGCGATGCGTCACCAGGTTGCAATAGGCAGACTTTGAAAAACAAGGCCGGGGATTGCCTTGGGAATGGGTTTTCTTGTGCTACTTTTGCTGCGTAGCACGCAAGGGACACCATTCTTCCGGCACACCACCCTCCAGTTTTCGTTTCCAAGCTTCAACGTCCAATTCACGCAACTCAAACTGGCTGTACATCTATCACTTCTTTGTCTTTCGGAAGCGGACGCGATTTGAAGTACTGTTCTATCCACCTTTCAGGTTCCGGGAATGTTTCTAGAGCATCGAGTGATATGCGGACCTCGAAAACAACAGTTTTGTCGTCCTCCGACGCTTGCACTCTAAAACTTTTCTTAGACAACAGTTGCGTACCCTCTACGGAACCAGCCAAAGCAGTAGCCTGTACTTTTCTTCCCACGATAAGCTACCTCCTCGATAAAGCGTAGCAAGGAGACAACTCAAATCAACTCCGATTTATGAATGCCCTGACACGGCGGGACCGGGCGGACTTGAACCGCCAAAGTCTACGCCTCCTTGACCACGCTGTGGGCCTCTTTGTCCTCCCGCAGCGTGACAAACTTCGCATGCCGCAGCCGATCTGCCTCCGTCCACTCCAAAAATTCTATTTGAGCGACGGCCTCCGGGCGAAGCCACACGCACTCCTTCATTTTCTCCGCAGTCAATTCGTCGCCCCATCGAGATTTATGCGTGTCCGGCAGATTGACGAACGGCATCGTCGGAGAAACCAGATGACGGATTTTCTCAAAGACCTGACGCCGTGACGCGGGAACAAAGCCGTTACGGACACGAGCAACATAAACCAAATCCTTGCCGCGATAGTAGCCGACGATGAGGGAGTCGAATCCGTGTGGCCCAGGGATATACCCGCCGATCACAAGCTCCTGGCCTTGGTTCACGCGGTATTTAATCCATGCACCTGTGCGCTTTCCAGGCTCATACAAGCTGTCTATGCGCTTTCCGATGACGCCTTCAAGCTGTTGCTGGCGCACAGCGGCAAGCATGTCATTGGCTGAAGCCTCGAACTGTTCGGCGATGCGAATGCGGAGTGAGCGCAGCTTCAGAACAGATTTCATCAGCTTGCGACGTTCGTTCAACGGCAGCCTCGTGAGATCACGGTTGTCACAGATCAGCATATCGAAAATGAAGTAATGGATATGCGAGGCGTGGCTGCGGAAACTCTGAATCAAATTGAAGTTTGGTTGGCCTGATTCATCGAGAGCGACGATCTCACCATCAACGACCGTGCCTTCTGGAAGCTCGGCAAGGGCCTCAACGATCAGTGGGTAGTGGTGATCGAAGGATTTGCGCCGCCGAGAAAATAGGTTGACGCCGCGATCAGACTTGACGGCGACAGCGCGGTAGCCATCCAACTTGATTTCGAAGACCCATCCCGGCCCGTCGATCAGCTTTGGGACGGGTGCACAGTCCATTGGTTCAATGAACTCGGCATTTCTTTTTGGCAGGGCTGACAGGTTCGGTCGCCATATTTTGCCACCGAGATTTCCTCTCCTTTCGATTTTGGTCAGGGGCCGGCACCAGTCGGAGCCGAAGGCGGCTTCACTTTAGCGGGAAACTCGTATATGAACTTCAACAGCATCTCTAAGAACGCGATTAGGTCGCTCGCGTCTTCGACGGCCATGATCTTAATCTCGTGGTTCGCCTCATTCCCCTTCGTGCGAATGTGATCCACCCACCCATGGCCATCCGGTGGAACATAGTTCTTTTGCGCGAGATATTCTACGTACTCTAGGAACGACTTCCCCGGCGCTGCGCCCTTTTCGACAGCAATGTGCATCAAGAGTTTGCGACAGGTCAGCACGGCGGATGTAAACGAATTCACCGTCATGCAGGACCGAGCCTCGGCATATAGTCTTGTGACATCCCCAGGCACTGAAGTTACTTCGTTTCCAAAAGGAGCGCCGGGGTACTGCCTCATCTGATAATCGAAATATGTCGGGCTGCCGCAGAAAGAACAGATGTAAATACGCGGCTGGGGATTCACGCTGTTCGACCAGAAGCCCCTCGATGGGCCGACACGATTGCCACAAAAACCGCACACGTAGCCGCGAGGCTCCATGTCGATTGAGTTGTTCCAAGTCAACGTTAAGGGCACAATTTATTATAACCCTAGTGTGGAACACAGAAGACGAAGTAGGTAGCCTAGCTCTTGTAGCGCACCCGGCAAACCGTATGTCGTGGAGATGGGAAAGCACCCGGAGTCCTGGCCTTGCCGCAAGAGAGCAGACACGCTTTCCCTTGCCGGGGCGTCAACTCGCTTCCCGTTAGACAGCGCCCGGAACTCCGGCCAAGCGCAGATAGTAACGCACTGACGCGGGAGACAGGCGCAGGTCTTGGGCAATCCGGACCTGGCACTCCCCGCGCTCGAAGCGTTCGGCCATTAATTCACGTCGGGATAGATTCGGCTTGCGTGGCACGCGCAAGATTATACCCCCTAATCGGCACTTCTTCCCCTTGTGTACCCGGCAAGGAATCGCGCGCATTACCTACCCCCTTGACAGGTTTTTAGTGAAATCGCGATAATGGCGGGCGGTTGGCGATCTCGGCTCGGTTGCGAGTATGAGGCACCGATCCGAACCCATGCGGGAGGCCCGGCATGCCGGGGCAGTCCCGATGAATAAGATCGCTAGGTTTCAGAAAACCGCGCTAGCAGCCCTAGATGCGTTCGAGGTGGTGTTTCTCCGGGTCTTAGGCCTTGGAGCAATCATCTATGAACTCGTTAGGTTTCTCGTGCACAGATAGGCCCGATTTCTCGAAATTCCCTCGGTACAGGATAGGGCTTACGCGCGCAACTCTCGCAAGTAGGGAAATAGTAGATGTAGATGCAGTGGATGCCGAGCGGCCAGACTGTTGACCAAGCAGATGCGTTCATGCACAAAGACCGCGGCACCGTGTAGTCCCAAAACCAGGTCCCAGAATGAGTCCCAAAACCCTTCTTCAAGTCCCAGAATGACCCGACAATCCACGACAATCTAATCGTAAGTAATTGAAAACACGTACAGGCATGGCACTGAGCAATAGATTATGAGTCCGACGCTCTAACCAGATTGAGCTAGAGGCCCCACTATGCTTTGATACCATACTTCTTGCGCACAGTCTCAGTAAGTTTCTTGAGGCCAGCTTTTGCCTTCTCAGGATTCGGAAAGGGCTTGTTGGCGGCGAAGGCGATCCACCATAATCTAACCATCGTTTCACGAAATGTCGGCGACTTTACAAGTACACAAGTGTCAGTCGTGAATCCGTGGGAACCTTGATGTCAACAATTACTCCTCGAGATTGGCTCGGCGCTTGCCACTGGAGATTATTCTAACTGAATGGAGTTCCCTTCGGTGTTGTGAAGAGCAGATCGTCAGGGCCGGGCCGACCAATGATGCGGGAGTAGCGTACGGAATCCTCAGGCGCTGATCGAGTAGCCGAAGGCACGAATGGTTTCCACAGCCTCACTCCGACTTCCGGCGTCCACTTGTTTCAAGATTCGATGGATGTGATTCCTCACCGTAAACTCGGAAAGATTCAAGCGAGAAGCGATTTCTTTATTTGTCAGACCCTTGGCGACAAGAGCGACCAACTGCTGCTGGCGCAAAGTAAGATCAGGCTTTGAAATTGAGTTGTGGAGAGGCATCTCCCTGGGCAGTTGCGCGACGAATCGGAACAGCGCGTTGCAAAGCTGAGGGGGACAAACGGCGTCTCCGCGGAAGACGGCACGCACCGCGGCGACGACGTCCGAAGCAGATGCATCTTGCAACAAATAGCCGGTGACACCGGAACGTACGGCAGCCATGAATTGTTCTTCGTCGGAATCCATTGCGATTACGATCGCTCTAAAGGAGGCACCGTCGCCGTTCTCGATAGCAATATTTGCCGGGAGCCAGGCAGTTTGCAACGAGTCGATGACCAGGACGTCGCATTGAGAGTCGAGCACGTGGCGTGCGGTCGCCTCAGCATGGCCGCTCTGTCCGACTACAAGAAGATCGGCGCGCTTGCAGAAGAGACGAACGAGGGCTTCACGCAGCAGACGGTTCTCAATGAGGAGAAACGTGCGTATAGCCGAACGGGGGACGGATTCGATCGGTAGATCCATTTAGTTTATGCTGGTTCTAATACTCGGCGAAAAGGACACAATGAAACAGAGAATCAGTGACCTGATCGTCCATTTGAACAGTCAAAATAGACTTCATTCCTCCTCTATGTCAAGGAGAATTAATTACATTCCAGTATCCTACTATAGGAAATGACAACGTACTCCATACTGAACCAAAAACAATGCTGCGTTTCCTCGTATGGATGCGGGTCTACCCCCGTAAGGGTTGCTTGAGCGGGGAAAGAAACGGAACCCCCCAAAAGTTGGTGTCGCCCTTGGCCGACAGTTCCGACGATGGACACTCGGGATCGTCATTGGGTCATGATTGGTATTAACTCAGGTTTGGCCGGTATCTGACCCGGCTCCGAAGTAGTACCTTCCAGTAGTTTTCTTTTGAATCTTACGGCAATTGCTAGAAAACTCGATACTTGTGCTACAGGGAGTGTGCCATGGTAAAAGCCATCCGAGTCCTCGTGGCGAACCGTCCTCGTCTTATGCGAGAGACAATTCTCACAACCTTCGCAGATCAGCCCGACATTGAAATTGTCGGTGAAGTTGCCGACGACTCGGAAATCATCGAGTGTGTGAAGAGGACCTTGCCAAATTTCGTGGTCATCGCGCTCGACCAACCGGGCAGAAGGCCAAGCGTCTGTGACGATTTGCTCCGCGAACATCCGGAGGTGCGCATCATCGCAGTGGCACCGGCGAAGAACTATATCGTTTATTACTGGGCTTCCCTCGATATCCATTCGAGCAATATCGAGGCGTCTGAAGAAGGCATGTTGAACGCTTTGCGAAGCAACATGGTCACGAACGGAACGAATTGAAAGACTTTATGCCCAGCACCAGGGTGAAATCATGTTTGACCACAAAAAATTGAAGCAAAGTATCTTTTATCTTGCCTTGATCTTCTCGTTTGGCGTACCCGCCTTCGCCCAGGAGCAAGCCGATCGGCAGCGGGGGACGCGCGAACAAGGCCGGAACGACTATGGCGTTAAACAGCCCCCCGACTTGACCCAGGAAAACCTGGGCCGGGTGGCGGCTTCTGCAAGTCAGATTCGAGGAGTGTTAGTCAAGGATGAAGGGCTGATGGTGGAATTGAAGCGCTGGGTAGCGAAGGAGGCTACCGATAACGGCCAGGTCGTAGAGGACTCGAAACTGACGGATCAAGCAATTTTCGACCGCCTGGACCAGGACGTAGCGTTTCGATCCGTGGCGACTCGTCTTCTGCAACGATACGGCTACCTAATGCCGGCGCCGAATCCAGACTCGGACTTTGCAAAAGAAAAGGAATTGGTGCTCAAGGAGCGGGCGCGGCGTCTGGTGCAGATCGAAGCGCAAGAAGATACCGAGTCGCTTCGCCCCCAGAAGAATGATCGAGATCTCGAACGCACGGCGACGTGCGATCCGCGTCGCGACGAAGATTGTCCGCAGCAGTCACCGGCAGGCCGTCGCCAAAAGACGCGCGCTCCTGGGGGGATGTCCTCGCCCGAGACGAACCCTCAGTCAGCGCCGGAGCAACAACCCTCACAGAGCCCATCGCGTATCTTGCGAGCGGACGGATTACCGCAGGCTAGGGATCCGCTGGACGGTGCCAGTGGTGCCGATTCGTCGTTGAACATCGAATTGACTTCCAGTTCGGCCAAGCGCGACACAAATCCTTCGGCAGGCTATCAATCTCAGGGCCAAGGCACACCCGGTGGATCGCCGGCTGGGCGGAATTTGCCGTCAATGCCGCCTGAGCGCAGTGGCACCACAAGCAAAAACGGAATGGAACAGCCTTCGCGCGCAAGCTACCCGCGGGCAGGGACGAGTGAGGAAGACTTTACGTCGGTGAGAATGGTCCACCGCGCGAATCCCTACTCCGACATACCGTCGCTTTACGACATGTATGTGCAAACATCGGCGCACCAACGGCCAACCGAACGTTTTGGCATGGAGGTCTTCCGCAACACTGCGAATGACCCACAAGCGATTCCTATGGATCTTCCGGTTGGTCCCGACTACGTCATCGGTCCCGGTGACAGTCTTGAAATTGATCTCTGGGGCGGAGTTTCACAGCGCTTGTTCCGGGTCGTCGATCGTGAGGGACGCGTGTCGCTGCCCGAAGCCGGGCCCCTTCTAGTCAGTGGGCGAAATCTGGGCGAGGTGCAGCTAGCAGTGCAACAGGTGCTAAGGACTGAGTTTCGCGATATCTCAGCAGATGTTTCCCTTTCGCGATTGAGAACGGTTCGAGTCTATGTGGTCGGGGATGTTGCGGAGCCGGGCGCTTACGACATCAGCTCGCTTTCGACTCCCTTGAACGCCTTGTTTGCCGCGGGCGGGGTAACGCCGCGCGGCTCGCTGCGCGCACTCAGGCACTATCGTGGCAAGCAGCTCGTGGAGGAGGTGGACGCTTACGATTTGCTCTTGCACGGAGTTCGGTCCGACTTGCGCCGGTTAGAAAATGGCGACACGCTGCTCGTCCCTCCCTTGGGACCCCAGGTGACGGTGGACGGAATGGTGCGGCGACCTGCCATCTATGAGCTGCGCGGCGAAAGTTCACTTGCCGATGTGCTCGAACTGGCGGGCGGAATCTTGCCAACGGCGACGTTGCGGCACGTTGAGGTCCAGCGCGTCGAAGCGCACGAGAAGCGCACGATGCTTACCCTCAATCTCTCACCTACCGAGGACGCTGATTCAACCAAGAAACAGCTCGATACATTCAAAATCAACGACGACGACGAAGTGCACATCTTTCCGATCGCCCCTTATAACGAAGACGCAATCTACATCCAAGGACACGTACTGCGGCCTGGGCGATATTCCTACAAACAGGGGATGAGACTGTCCGACCTGATTGGGTCCTATAAAGATTTACTGCCGGAGCCGGCGCCGCACTATGCAGAGATCGTCAGGTTAAATCCGCCCGACTTTCATCCAAGCGTCGAAAGTTTCGATCTCACTGCGGCTCTGGCGAATCCAGCCTCCGCGCCGAAGTTGCAGCCGCTTGATACCGTTCGCGTATTCAGCCGCTACGATTTTGAGCCCGCCCCGGAACTGTGGGTTGGCGGTGAGGTTCGGGAGCCTGGGAAGTACCGCACTTCGGGTCAAGCGCACCTGAGGGACGCGGTCTATCTGGCAGGCGGGGTCACGCAGGACGCTTCGCTCGACTCTGCGCAGCTTTTCCGCACGCTGCCCGATGGCACAATGAAAATTCTGAGTGTCGATCTCCGCGAAGCCCTTGCGGGGAATCCGGTAGACAACATACTGGTGCAGCCGCGTGACCGTTTGCTGGTGCATCGCAATTCGACCCGAGTTGATCCGCCGACAGTTTATATCAAGGGCGAAGTGGCCAAGCCGGGGCGCTATCCTCTCACAACGAACATGCGCGTCGAAGATCTGGTTCGCGTAGCCGGTGGATTAAAGAGAAGCGCTTACGCGGATAGTGCCGATCTTGCGCGCTTCGACACGAATGGTTCTCCAGAGCGTCCGGCTGACAGGGTGGAGGTGAACCTCGCGGCAGCAATGAGCGGAGACGCCAAGAACGATGTGCCCTTGCGCGACGGAGACATTCTGACAGTTCGCCAGCTTCCACGTTGGAACGATATCGGTGCATCCGTCACGGTGCGAGGGGAAGTTCTGCACCCGGGTACGTATGGTATCGGGCCTGGAGAGCGGCTGAGCTCTGTTTTGTCGCGAAGCGGCGGATTCGGTCCAGAAGCGTATCCCTACGGGGCCGTCTTAGTTCGAAGCGAAGTCCGTCAGCTTGAGATGAAAGCGCACTTGGAACTGGTGCAACGGGTGAAAGCCGAACAGACCTATCTGAAGGAATTGCCAGAAACGGATACGGACAAGAAAAACGCCAAGATGACAGCGATAGCACAAACGCAGTCGACGCTCGACCAGCTTGAGGCCACTGCGCCGATTGGGCGCGTGGTCATTCACATTCGATCGGATGTGCGTACGTGGCGAAACACGGCGGCAGACATTCCGCTGCGAGACGGCGACGTACTCGTCATTCCCAAAACAGCAAACTACGTGACGGTGACCGGCCAAGTGTTCAATCCCACTGCGGTCGCCTACGTTCCCGGACGGAGCGCCAAGTGGTATCTCAGCCAAGCCGGGGGATTGACACAACTTGCGAACAAGAAGGCGCTTTTCGTCGTTCGGGGCGATGGCTCGGTGCTCGGAGCGAAGAACAACTCGGATTCGTGGTGGTCGGGTAATCCGTTGAACGAAACATTGAGGCCGGGTGATGCGATTGTCGTGCCGGAGCTCGCGCCAAAGATTGGTGGCCGTAATTGGGCGCCAATCATGCAGTCGGCGCAAATCGCATCGTCTGTGGCTTTGACGGTTGCTTATATCAAGCCGTAACAGGGGCTCTCGAAGTGAAGATTAGGAGCATTCTAATAGGCATGGGGCTGCTGGCTGGTGTGTTTTGGGCCGCACGAGATTGCTCCGCCCAACAACAGACGGGGACTGATGCCAAAGAAAACGGTGCGCCACGATCCAGTGATTCTCCCGGAAACCGGGAAGCAGCCGAGACCGGGTTGACAAAAGATGCCGGAGACCTCCAACAATCAGATACGACGGGATTTCATCGGGGCCTCAGTGGTTTGGCGAAGGATTTCCTTGGAGACCAAGAGCGGATCTGGACGAGCCCTGCGCGCCTCCGGTTTTCTGACACCGAATGGCTTGTGCCGCTCAGTGGCATTTCCGCTGGGCTCTTCGTGACGGATCGAGATTTCAGCAAACACCTGTCGCACCGCCCTGCAACGATTAGTCACTACAAGACACTATCCAACGCTGGTGTAGGAGCGCTTGTCGGGGGGGCCGGGGCAATGTGGCTCTTGGGGCACGCTTCGCATAACGCACACTGGAGCGAGACCGGGTTCCTCGCAGGTGAAGCTGCGCTCAACAGCCTCGTGGCGGTTGAAACTCTGAAATACTCCTTGGGGCGTCAACGCCCGTTTCAGGGCGACGGAAGCGGGCCCTTCTTCCACGGCGGTACGTCCTTTCCATCGGAGCACTCTGCAGCGGCGTGGTCCGTAGCAGGTGTCGTCGCACACGAATATCCCGGCCCGTTGATGAAAATCATGGCCTACGGCCTCGCGTCTCTGGTGGACTACTCGCGCATTCGTTCCCGTCAGCACTTCCCCTCCGATGTCTTCGTCGGCAGCATCATGGGCAACCTCATTGCGCAGAATATTTACAGCCAACATCACGATCCCGAACTCGGTGGCGCGCAGTGGAGATCGATCAGCGAACTATTTCGCAGTGATGGAAACTCCTCTCCGGCGAATCAAGGCTCGCCGTATGTCCCGTTCGATAGCTGGGTCTATCCAGCTCTCGACCGCTTGATAGGGATGGGCATGATTGACAGCGGATTTTCTGGAGTCCGGCCATGGACGAGGAGCGAATGCACGCGATTACTCACTGAAGCCTCCAACAGGGTCGACGGCGGACCTGCGGAGGCGCAAAGGATTTATGAACTTCTTGAGACGGAGTTTAAGGATGACCTCGAAGGCGCTGGCGGGACTGCCCCATATCGTGCACGGCTAGAGTCTATATATACTCGCTTCACAAATATTTCCGGTCAGCCTCTCACGAACGGTTACTATTTCGGCCAGACGCTCATCAACGACTTTGGCCGCCCATACGAAGAAGGATTTAATTCTGTCACCGGATTTTCTGCTTGGACCACTGGCGGCCGTTGGGTCGGGTATGTTCGGGGCGAGTACCAGCAGAGTCCTTCAGCCCCCGCGCTCCCAGAGTCCACGCGATTGGCAATATCTGAGATCCTTCCCGCCAACCCGACACTACCAGGTACGCCCACGCCATCGATTCAACAGTTTCGGCTTCTTGACGCTTACGTGGGATTGAATCTCGACAATTGGCAGGTCACATTCGGCCAGCAGAGCCTCTCGTGGGGACCCGGTGACGGTGGATCTCTGGACCTCAGCTACAATGCGCCGCCGATCAACATGTTTCGCATTAACCGCGTCACGCCATTGGGACTGCCCCACTTTCTCCACTGGCTGGGGCCGATGCGGACGGAATTCTTCTTCGGCCAGTTGACAGGGCACCAATTTATATTCAATCCATCCGGGCTCGTCGGGCAATACGGCCAATTCCTCGATCCGCAGCCATTTATTCACGGACAGTTGATCAGTTTTAAGCCGACGCCTAATTTTGAGTTCGCTTTTTACCGAACAACGATCTACGGAGGACCCGGTTATCCGCTCACATGGCACACGTTCGTCCGTAGCCTGGTCTCCACGGGGAATACAATCGCGGGTAGCGCGGATAAGCCCGGGAAACGAACGTCGGGGCTCAGTTTCAGCTATCGCCTCCCCAATTTACGCAACTGGTTAACACTCTACGCCGATGGCCTCACGTACGACGAATTCTCCCCGATTGCTTATGTGAATGTCTCTGCGTGGCACTCCGGGCTCTATCTGTCCCACTTCCCCCGCGTCTCGCGACTGGACCTTCGAGTCGAAGGCGTTTACACGGATATACCTGGAGCAACAGGTTCTAAGGCTCCGGGTACTTTTTATCAAAATGCGACCTGGCGCAGCGGTTACACAAACAACGGGGACATAATGGGCAGCTGGGTCGGCCGCGGGGGGCAAGGCGCGCAAGCCTGGTCAAACTACTGGTTTACTCCGCGCAACCGTTTGCAGTTCTATTTCCGCCACCAGAAAGTTAGCCAGGAGTTCATTCCTGGAGGTGGCTCGCTCACAGATGCTGGTGTCAAGACAGAATACTCGCTGCGTTCGAATCTCAGTCTTTCTGTTTCCGTGCAGCACGAGCGTTGGCTCTTCCCGGTGATTCAGCCGAACGAAGCCCGCAATGTGACCGCCTCAGTCGGAATTTCATTCGAGCCACAAAAGATCTTTCGCTCTCCTCACGACGATACGGGAGAGGTACCGAGCGTGAAGGGGGGGCGCCCATGAACTCTTCGGCCAGCGCTCCTGTCCGACAGCCAGTCCCTGAGGTGCCGGAACATAACCTCCCAGTTGCTGCGCCTGAGCCTGAGGAAACACCGCAAGCCAGCGGCAATTCGCTGGTGTACCTGCGGCTTCTCTGGGAGCACCGCCGGCTGCTTGCGCAAGTTGTCCTTTACGGGCTGTTTGCGAGCACGCTAGTTGCATTTATTATACCGGCGCGATATGAATCTACGGCGCGCTTAATGCCGCCGGACAATCAGTCTGCATCTGGACTCGCGGCCGCCGCTGCCGCGATGACGGGCGGCAGTGTGGGTTTGGGAGGCGTCGCCAGTGATTTGCTTGGTCTCAAGAGCACCAGCGACATTTTTGTCGGCATCCTTTCAAGCCGCACGGTTCAGGACAAACTGATTCAGCAATTCGACCTGAAAAAGCTTTATTGGGATCGGCGCATGGAAGACGCGCGAAAAGACCTGGCAGAACGAACAGGCATCGGCGTGGACCGTAAGAGCCAGATCATTACCGTCACCGTAACCGACCACGACCCGAAGCGAGCGGCGGCGATGACCCAGGCGTACGTCGAAGAACTAAATCGTCTAGTCGCCGAATTGAGCACGTCGTCTGCAAGGCGGGAGCGGATCTTTCTGGAGGATCGCCTGAAAGCGGTGAGTCAGGATTTGGATGCCGCCGAAAAGGACTTCAGCCAATTCGCAAGCAAAAACACGGCGATCGATATCAAAGAGCAAGGGAAGGCCATGGTCGAAGCAGCAGCGACGCTGCAGGGCCAGTTGATTGCCGCTGAGTCCGAAAATGAGGGACTCAAGCAGATCTACACCGATAACAACGTGCGCGTTCGTTCCGTGAAAGCGCGCATTGATGAACTCAAGCATCAACTTGAGAAGCTGGGCGGGAAAGGCGAAAGTGCTATGACCGTCTCCGACCTGCCGGGCGACTCCCTATATCCTTCAATCCGGAAATTGCCTTTGCTCGGCGTCAGGTACGCAGATTTGTACCGCCGGACAAAGATTCAGGAAGCGGTCCTCGAGGCGCTCACGAAAGAGTACGAGATGGCCAAAGTACAGGAGGTCAAGGAGATCCCCACGGTGAAGGTGCTCGACTCTGCGAACATTCCGGAGAAGAAATCCTTCCCTCCTAGGCTACTCATCATTTTCCTAGGAATGACGTTGGCTCTTGCAGCCGCTACGACTTGGGTGTTCGGCAAGACGGCATGGGATCAGACGGATGCGAGCGATCCCCACAAGGTATTTGCGCAGGAAATATTCCAAACTACGAAGGCGCACTTGCCTTGGGTGTCCAAGAATGGGTGGAAGCCACGCCCGGCGGCGGATCAGGATTTGGTTCCCCGAGAGGATTCGGAGAAATCCGCGGAATCCCGACTGAAGTAGCTGTAAGTAGTTGTTGTTAATAGAGTTATATCGATTTCGGCCCTGTGGTTGACGGGGCGAAGCTGTATCCGGAGATTTTGGGAACTCCTGAGATGATAACGCCAAGCATTCCGGAACGAAGCGAGAGAGAAACGGCGCACGGGCCGACGGCATTTGAAGAGCCGCACTGGTACGTCGCACACACCAGCGCGAACCACGAAAAGCGTGTGACGCAACAGCTCGAGGAAAGATCCGTCGAAAATTTTCTGCCGCTCTATGACAGCGTGCGCCGCTGGAAGGACCGGCGCATGAAGCTGCAGGTGCCACTGTTTCCAGGTTACGTTTTCGTGCGCCTGCCCCTGCGCGAGCGCCTAAAAGTTTTGCAGGTTCGCGGCGTCGCGCGGCTTATCAGTTTCAACGGCCAGCCGGCAGCTCTTCCTGACAGAGAGATCGAAGCGCTTCGCACCGGCTTGGCGGCGCAGTTGCGCACTGCACCTCATCCCTATTTGACAGTCGGGCGGCGTGTGAGAGTGAAGAGCGGAGCCCTCGAGGGTGTGGAAGGAATTCTCATCCGCAAAAAAAATGCGTGCCGCGTGGTGCTATCGCTCGACTTGATTATGCGGTCCGCTTCGGTCGAAGTGGACGCAAGCGATCTGGAAAGAATTTGACAAAACGCAGGGAAGCATCCCGTGAGCTTTATTCCTTATGAGCCGAACAGATCAGGTTCTGCATTCGCCCCTAAACAGGATGGCATTGGAAGAGCCTGCGCGCTCGGAAGCTCGTTCTCCAGACGCTGTCACCGCATCTCTGGTGCGCAGTTCGGGAACAGCGATTGCCGGAGGGTTGTTCTCCCAAGCCCTGAAAGCCGCGGTGATGATCTACGTGGCGAGGATTTTTGGAGCTGCGGACTTCGGATCGTTTTCGTTCGCCAACTCGGTCAACGCGTTCCTATTTATCATCGCGCAGTTTGGCCTGCCGGTGTTCGGCGCGCGCGAAGTGGCGCAGGCAGGCTACTTGGAAAGGAGGCTGCTCAAGGCAATCACCGAGGCCCGGTTGTTGCTCGCCGTTTCAGGTACGGTAGTTGCGCTAGTGGTTTTGTACTTCGTTCCAGGCGTGACTCGGACCGAGTTCTGGCTTGTGGCCGGCTTCGGACTGAGCAACGTGGCGTTGTCCGGGTTCTTCGACTGGGCCTTCCAGGGCATGGGGCGGCTGCATCTTTGGGCGACGATCAACATCGCGTGGCAAGCACTGTGGCTGGTTTTTACGATTGCCGCGTTTTATGCACACGCCTCCATCGCCTTGGTTTCCTTCGGCTTTGCGGCCGCCGCTCTCATAGCGGGGATGCTTGGATGGCCTTGGTTGCGGCGGCTTATGCAACTTCCCGGAGTGACTGCTGCGGCTCCCGCCTATTCAATGCGGCGCGTGATCGGCGCCAGTGCGAATTTGGGAGCGGGCACCTTGCTCATCACCGTCCTGGTTTGGACGGACACGATTATCGTGCGATTTGTCAGAGGCCAGCAAGCGGCTGGCGCCTATGCGGCGGGAAACCGGGTCGCGCTCGCCCTGGCCATGCTCGGGAGCTTCTACGTACTCGGGGCGTTCCCCAAACTGAGCCAGTCGGCAATGAACTATCCGGACGAATTCTCCAAGTACTTCCAACGCGTTTATCAGGACTTGGCTCTTCTTTTCATTCCCGGATCATTTTGGGCCATAGCGTACGCACCCCAGATCATGCTCGTCTTGTTCAAACATTCGGACTACCTGGCAGGTGTGGGTGTGTTCCGGGCGTTCCAAGTGATCTTGCTGCTGAGTGTCTTCAGCAACCTGTACGGGATGGGGGCTCTTGTGCCTCACCGCCGAGACCGAGCTTACCGCAAAGCCCTGCTTCTGTCCGCAGTGGCGCTCATCGCGTCTTGTCCGGTGCTCACATTGCGCTGGGGCTTGGAAGGAGCAGCAATTGCTGTCCTGCTCAGTCAAGCGTTGTGTATGGTGCTGTTCGTGGCACAGACTGGGGACATCGTTCAAGCGGAGCACTTCAAAGCGCTCGGCCCGCCCGCCCTGATTGGAATCACCCTAGTTCTGGCGGCAGCAGGGTTACATCTGAGGTTCTGGAGCTCAATTGCCGCGCTTGCTTTGGCCTATCTGATCATTTTGGTCTGGAGACGCCCGGAGCTGTATCTGGTCACGGAGTAGAACCTTCGCCCCGCCGAGAGCGACGGCGATTGAATGACCAAAATCATGTCAGCGAATTGCAGGTGCTCTTGACGCGATGACTGCTGGTTCCATCAATCTAACGGAACGATACCGAGCGGCCTACGCGGGCATGCCCGTGCTTATCTTCTGGATTGCCATTCTTTCTCTGTTGCCCCCGGCAGCACTGTTCGGCAGCATGTCCTTCCTAATCATCGCTCTTGCCGTCGGCTTGGCCGTGATCGTTTGGGTGCGGCCGCAGGAGGCGCCAGGTGCTGGAATGTTGTACTTATTTGCGTGCAGCGTGGTGTTTCCATCGGCGGCGCGGCTCGACTACTTCGCACAAAGTGCGTGGGAGATGTACTACTGGTCGGCAGGGCTGCTTATAATTACACTTGCTGCGGTAGCTCGGATTGGCGCTAAGCGGGTGTTTGCAGTTCCAACCTCGGCGAAAGTGTTTCTCGCGGTTGCTTTGATTGCAGCGATCTTTGGTCTAAAGCAGGGTGCATCGGCCAGTTATGTGCTGCGTCAGTTTTACGGCGTTCTCCTTTTGGTTGTTTATTTCGGCATCGCCCTTCATACAGGAAGTCAGTCCTTGCTCATCCGCAGGATCCGGACGTTCGGCATCCTTTGCGCGTTGTTGTTTTTTGTGTACTTCCTCAAGGAGTTCGCGGACTACGGTTTCCACCGAGAGATGACGACAGTCGGCACTCAGGCCTCGATGTTGGCAACGGTGCTATTCTTCACCGGCTTGGAGGAGAAGAAGCGTTCGTACGTGCTGGGAGCAATCATTTTGCTTTGCGTGCCCAGCCTGATTTTCCAGCGCCGGGCTGTGCTAACATTCCTGTTGGCGATTCCGCTTGCTGCTGCGATCAAACTTCGGACCAAGAAACTTCGTATCCTGTCTTGTTTGGTTTCTCTTTTCGTCGCGTTGCCTGCATTTGTGCCTGAGGTGGCCGATAAGGTCGGCGAGGTCATCAAGGCTACCCCGGTGATTGCGTCCATTCTCCCTCCCGGATCGGAGGCTTCCGACACACTACTCGAACGAGGGTTGCAATTGGGCGCAGCGCTCGGAACGATGCAGGCCCATCCGTGGCTGGGAACGGGACTCGGAAGTGACATCGAGTGGGACAGTCCCGTCCTGGGGTTTCTCAAGATGGCGTACGTGGACAACGGTTGGGGATATCTTTTCCAGAAGATGGGGCTCTTGGGCGCGGCCGCTTTCCTTTGTTTGCTTTTTACCGTGCTCCGGAACATCTCCCGGGAGTCGCTTGGCCTTTCAGCATGTCTGCTCGCCTTAGCAGCGGTGACGATGTTCAGTGAGCCCGTCTTTTTCCATTTCACGACAGCTCCTTTTGTGGGGACCTTTGCCGGTTTGCTGCTAGCGAGGAAGGATCACCACCGTACACGAGAGGCGACCGTTTCTTCAGCTCCCGGGTGCCGATGGGCCGCGTCTCCATTTACCGAAGGGACCTAACTAGAGCGTGGACAACCGACTGAAACGAGAGAGCGCATTTTTTGACGAGCTAGTTGCAAAAGGCTCCGCGACGCGAAGCCTACTGGCCCGGTTCTGCGAAGCCTTTTATGAGAAAGGCAGCCAGGGACGCCTGTGGAAGTCCTTTTGGGAAACTACTGACTTGAAGGGCGCTGTTGTGCTCGATTATGGCTGTGGCGACGGCGATTTCAGCAGAATGCTCGCTAGCCGTGGTGCTCGAGTCTACGGCATCGACATTTCCCCCAATCTCATTGAGCGGGCTAGAGCGTCCGTTTCAAAAGCAGGGTTTAATGGTTCTTCTCCTCAGTTCATGGTCGGGGATGCACACCACACACCTTTTGACGATAACTCCTTCGACTATGTGGTCGGAAACGGGGCTCTGCATCACCTGGACTTGGACAAGGCGTACGCCGAGATCGCGCGCGTGCTCAGGCCCAGCGGGAAGGCGGTGTTTCAGGAGCCCATGTATCACCACCCGCTGATTTGGGCGCTGCGCCGGCTCACTCCAAAGACACATACGGCAGATGAGCGGCCCCTCTCCTTGGCTGACATCAACCGAGCACAAAAGTGGTTTCGCGTTTGCAAACATCGCGAACATTTTCTGTTCGCTGTGTGCGCGGCGCCGGCTCACTTGCTAGGCAAGCGCTTTGCTCTGTTAGCTGTCGGCGGCCTGGATCGCTTCGATGAGTTCGTGATGCGGACGCTCCCGGGGCTTCGCCGCTTCGCTTGGCTGACCGGGTTGGAAATGGAAAAATGAGTCGGAGACTCGACGCACAAGAATAGAGGGGACCGTATGAATGGTGCTCTTTCGAAGTCTTACTTGACCGTGGCGACGGTCTGGAGGCGAGCGTTTCTAGACGCTTTGATTGCTCCACGGCGCTTCAGAACAATGATGCCGGAGTTTCGCCGGACGAGCGATATGCTCTTTCATCCAGGGATCGCTAGTTTGGATTCTGGCCAAATCCCGGCCCCTGAGGAAGCGGTGCAGATGCTGAGTATCGGCTCCGGGTACGGGGGCATGCCCGCGCAGGATTTGTACGCATTGCTTCGAGTCGTGCGCTGGCTGAAGCCGAAGCGAATCTTTGAAATTGGGACGTTCCAGGGATTAACGACGGCGCACATGGCCCTCAATTGCGACGCAGAGATTTTTACGCTGGACATGCCGCGGGACCTGGCCACGCACGTGAACGGCTACAGCCGTGAGGACCTGAAGCTATTGCAACCGCGAGAGGACATCGGTAGAAAATACCGGGCAGTTAATAACAACAGCCGTGTACATCAATTGTTCGGAGACTCGCGGACGTTCGACTATGGACCCTATCAGGGTTCGATGGACCTCGTTCTTGTGGATGCGTGTCATCTCTTCGACTACGTGATGAGCGATTCGCGGAATGCGTTCAAGCTTTTGCGGGAGAACGGTGCCATCCTTTGGCACGACTTCGGGAACTCGACGGATGTGAATCGTGCGTGCAAGCTGCTAGCCAAGCAAGAACCTATCTTCCATCTTGAGGGGACGTGGCTCGCCTTGCACGTTCGTGGTGTTTCGCTCGTGGAAGGCCTAGGCATCGAAAAGAACGGTCAGTAAGGTGCTCGCGGAAATAAGCAGCCTGGGGTTGAATTGATGCTGGAGTTTGCATTCTGGGCTTCAATGGCGCTGGTGGTCTACGTTTATGCGGGGTATCCGGTTCTGATCCATTTGTTGGCGAGGAGAAAAGGCCGCAAGATTCGGAAGGAAGAGCCGGAGCCGGCTGAATGGCCCTTCCTCACAGTGCTGATTCCCGCGCACAACGAAGAACTTTGGATACGCCGCAAGATCGAGAACACGTTCGAGCTGGATTATCCGCGCGATTGCATGCAAGTCCTAATTGCGTCGGACGGATGCACGGACCTGACGGTTTCGATCGCCGGAGAATTCGCGGCCCAGGGCGTCGAGGTCAATTATGTTCCGGAGCGGAATGGCAAAACCGCGACGCTGAACCGCGTCGTTCCCACCGCGCGCGGAGAAATCGTGTTGCTGACGGACGCGAACGCTTTGCTCGAAAAAAATGCCGCCAAGCTGCTGGTGAAGTATTTCCGCGACCCGGAAGTGGGGTGCGTCACGGGCGAGCGCGTATGTATTCCGACCGAAAGTTTGGCGTCGGAGGGCGAAGGGCTCTATTGGCGTTACGAAGCGTGGATCAAACACTCGGAGACCGAGGTTTATTCCTGCGTAGGCTCGCAAGGACAGATCGTGGCGGTGCGCAAAGAGCTGTTTCCACCAATTCCGGTGATCGGGGACGACTTCTACGTGCCGATGAAGATACTCATTTCCACGGGGAAGAGAATCGTGTTCGAACCGCGCGCGATTGCGAATATCCCCGCTTCCAAGACGATGCGCCTGGAACTAGAACGCAAGATCCGCTCGCACGTATCGCTTTTGCGCGACTTACCTTACCTGAAGGACGGTCTTAACCCGAGAAGGAGCCGTATCTGGTGGATGTTTCTGTCCCACGCCGTGCTGCGCCTCTTCGTGCCGTTCGCCATGATCGCTGCGTTTCTCTCATCCGCGTTCCTTTTGAAAAATGGCGTGGCCTACCGCTATCTTCTGTTGACGCAAGCGCTCTTCTATGCCGCCGCGTTCGCAGGGTTTCTTTTTCAGCGAATCGGAGCACGGCCGAAGCCCTTCTACCTGCCCTTTTATTTTTGCTTTGCGAACTGGGGTGTTCTTCTCGGCTGCATCCGGTGGGCACGGAGAAGACATCAGTATGCATGGGTGAGAACCGAACGAATTCTCCCCGCGGCCCAATCGACGGAGAACGCTCGAATTCCCTAAATTCAGATTTGCGAGAAGTAGGGCTAATGAGCAACTCAATTTCAATGCTGGCATTAAGAAACGGAGGAGGGAGCATATGCGAGTATTTGTAGATTCGGCTGACGAGAAACAGATCGTGCAGTGGCTCAATCAGGGGATTGTTGACGGTGTTACGACCAATCCTAGCATCATGTTCAAGGACGGCGTGACGGACGTTGAGGAGGGAGCGCGGAAGCTCGCGGCGCTCCTGGGGGACCGGCCGCTCAGCGTGGAGGTCACGACGAACGACACTTCGATCATGCTCGAGCAGGCGCGCAAGTTCGCCACTTGGGCCCGCAACATCGTCGTCAAGATACCGATCATCAATGAGTTCGGCGAATCTTGCCTGGGCGTGATGTACCGTCTCTCCCAGGAAGGTATCGCCATCAATGCCACTGCCATCCTCTCCTTCAACCAGGCGATTCTTGCCGCCAAAGCTGGAGCGACTTACGTGAGTATCTTTGGCGGGCGCGTGGCGGACGAGGGTAACGATCCAGCGGTCGTCATTCGAAATGTGCGGCAGTGGCTCGACGATTGGGAGCTCTCTGCGCGGATCATCGTTGGGAGCATTCGCACGGTCATGGACGTGCAAAATGCAGCGCTGGCTGGTGCACATATCATCACGATTCCACCACAATTCCTGCCTAAGATGGTCGATCACCGGTATAGCCGTGAAACGGTCCACCAGTTCGTGCAGGACGCCGAGAAAACGCTCAAGGAGATGAGTAAAGCGAAAGTGCAAATCGCGGCTTCCGGCGCACGATGAGATGCCCTAAGCCCGGTCTGAGTCAAACCTTTTATGTCGACGCGTGAATCCATAGCACCTCCCGAAACCGAACTATTGAGGCCAGCTTCGCAAGCAGCCGAATTGCGGCCTGCTTACGCCCGGCTTCTGGCTTGGCCTCCTCTGCACAAGTTCGTATATTTGGGTGGCGACCTCCTGGCGATCACTGTGGCGCACATGCTCGCGGTGCGCATCGTGGAACATCTGCTCCGCGTCCCAATGAACGCTCTCAACCCTTCCGAGTATCATCGCTTCTACATCCCGTTCTTCGCTGTAGTCTTATACCTCTTCGAGGGGTACAAAAGCCCCGAGCTGCGTCGGCCGGAGCAGGAGCTGGAAAGGAGCTGCAAAGCAGTGGCCGTGAGCTTCCTCGGGCTCGTTCCGTTCAACTTTGTCGTCTTTCGCTCGGAAGCATTCTCGCGCTACCTGCTAGTGTCTTGGTTTGCGTTAGCTTTAGTTCTATTGCCCACTATGCGCTTCGCGCTGCGGACTATGTATGAAGGACTATGGAAGGCGGGCCTGTGTCGGCGGCGTGCCTTGCTCGTCGGTTCTCCGGCTGGGCTTTCGGGATATCAGCAGTTGCTCTCGATCCAGCGGCACTACGGGTACGACCTGGTTGGGCTTCTCGTCGACACTCCGTCGGCTGAATCTCTCCCTGTGGAACTGGGAATGCTTCATCTTCCAATGCTGGGATCAGTGGATGAATGGGAGAAGTCGCTCACGAGCACGGGCGCGAACTTGATCGTCGTGGCGCATCCCGTCGTTCCGGATGGCGAAGAATGGCTGGGGGAGCTCCTGCGCCGGTGCAAGCAACTACACGTCGATGTTGAACTGTACTCGAGCGTTCTGGCCACCGCCAATTTAAATTATGAGCACGATGAATTCTCTGGCTGCTTCCGTTTCTACGCCAAACCGCAATGGTCCTTAGGCGTTCAGCGCGCGATAAAGCGGTGTCTCGACCTGGCTATCGGAATCGTTGGCAGCGTAATCACTCTCCTGATAACGCCGTTTGTCTTCCTGCTCGTGAACTTGGAGGAGCGAGGGCCGGTGTTCTATCGATGCGAGTATCTTGGGCAGGACGGCAGCACGCGCTACTACCTGAAATTCCGGAGCATGCACGTTGACGCAGATCAAATTTTGGAGAGTGACGCGACGCTACGGTCTCGATTCCGGGAAAAACATAAACTGATCGATGATCCACGTGTCACTCGAATAGGGCGCGTCCTACGGAAGTTCAGCCTGGATGAGTTTCCGCAATTCTTCAGCGTCTTGATGGGCCATCTGACCTTTGTGGGACCTCGGACAATTCGCCAAGGAGAGGCTGTGCAGTACGGGCCTCTGCTGGAAAAGCTACTCTCCACGAAACCCGGGGTAACTGGATTCTGGCAAGTCATGGGCCGCCAGACGACAACGTACGCTGAACGGGTACAGATGGACATGTTCTACATCGATCGTTGGTCGATCTGGCTCGACCTAGTTATTATTGCAAAAACGTTCTGGAAAGTTCTGAAATCCGAGGGAGCGTATTAGCGTCAGTGGAAAGAGATAGCTTGCAAGCGGTAATTCTTGCGGGGGGGTTGGCGACCCGGCTTCGGCCTTTGACGGAGACTGTGCCCAAGTCCATGCTTCTGGTGGCCGGGAAGCCCTTTCTGGAGCACCAAATCGCCCTGCTAAGAAAGTCGGCTGTCCACAATGTCGTGCTATGTGTAGGCTACCTGTCAGAAATGATTCAGGATTATTTCGGCGATGGTTCTAGGTTTGGCGTGACCATCACCTACAGCCGCGAGACCGAAACCCTTCTGGGAACTGGCGGTGCTCTTCGGAACGCTGCTCGATTCCTGGAAGAAGAATTCCTGGTTACCTATGGCGATTCCTATCTCATGCTTGACTACCACCATGTAATGCAAGTTTTTCGCAGTTCGGGAATGCCGGGAATGATGGTTGTCTACCGCAACGAAGACCGCTGGGATCGTAGCAATGTCATCGTCGAGAACAACCTGGTGACGTTCTACAGCAAGACCGAGCGGCGGCCGAATACTGTCTACATCGATGCTGGCGTAAGCGCCCTCCGCAAGGAAACATTGCAATTACTGCCCCAGAATGATCCTGTCGGTTTGGATGTCCTCCTTCGTGATTTGACTGTCCAGGGGTGCCTTCACGCCTACGAAACCGACCAGAGATTTTATGAAATAGGTTCCTTAGCGGGTCTCAATGAGCTCCAGGAACTGCTGGCCGCTTCTGGCCATCCCTCGATCGCTGCAAGACCTGCCAGTGCCAAAGGATAACTAATGAGGAGGCGTGATTTATCGTGGTGACCCAGGGTGGTGGTATGTCCCAACAAATTCAATCGCACGTCATTACCGGCGGTGCCGGTTTCATAGGTAGCCATCTTACGGAGGCTCTACTGGCCCGAGGTCAGCATGTCACTGTGCTCGATAATTTAAGCAACGGACAGCAGGATTGGTTGCGGGAAATGCGCTCTCATTCGCGCTTTTGCTTCCAGCAAACCGATCTTCGTATTCCGGAACGACTCGCCGAGATGGTGTCCGGCGCCGACGTGGTCTGGCATCTGGCCGCCAACACGAATATGGTGATCGGTGCCGAGTCAACGCGGGTCGACATCGAGAATGGCATCTTGTCTACGTACAACCTGTTAGAGGCCATGCGGAAGTCAGCTGTTAGCAAGCTGCTCTTCTCCTCCAGCGGTGCCGTATACGGCGACATTGAACGCCCGCCTGCCAGCGAGGAATACGGCCCTCTGCTCCCGGTGTCGCTTTATGGTGCCGCCAAGCTGGCTTGCGAAGGCTTGATCAGTGCTTACTGCAGCATTTTTGGGATGCGAGCTTGGATTTTCAGGTTCGGCAATGTCTTGGGCGCGCGCATGAGTCACGGTGTGATTTTCGACTTCATCAACAAGCTCAGGAAGGATCCCACTGAACTAGAGATTCTCGGAGATGGCAGCGCGGAGAAGAACTACATTCTCGTTGAGGAAGTTGTCGAAGGCATGTTATATGCATTTGAACGTGCCCAGCCGCTATGTGAGGTATACAACCTTGGAAGCCCAAGCACTACTCGCGTTACTGACATTGCCCGGATTGTACTTGAGGAAATGGGTCTCAGTGGGGTGAAATTGCGCTTCTCCGGAGGGGCTCGCGGCTGGCCAGGAGATCAGCCGCGTGTATACATGGACGTGGGCAAGATGTGCCGTATGGGCTGGACCACGCGGTACAGTTCGCATGACGCGGTTCGCATCGCTACGAATCGCTATTTGGGAGATGCCCACCGGGCAGCAATCGCATGATCTGCGTGTTTCCGGCCGAAATCTTTGCCCTCGAATCACTAGCCATAAGTAGGGTGCCATACGCAAAACAATAAGACGCAAGTTTGTGTCATAGGCCTTTGGCATCTCGGAGCCGTAACATCGGCATGTCTCGCCGAAATTGGCTACACCGTCGTTGGAGTGGATGAAGACGCCGGACGCATTGCTGGATTAAATGCCGGCATACCTCCTTTATTTGAACCTGGTCTGGACGAATTGCTCCGGCGAAACCTCGCGTCTGGGAGGCTTCGTTATACGCTCGATCTCCCGGACGCGCTTCGCGGTTCCTCGTTTGTCTTCATTACCTACGACACCCCTGTCGACGAAAATGACAAAGTTGATCTTACCCAACTTTTTTCCACGACCGCGACTCTAGCGGAACATCTCGACGCTGGAACAGTTGTCATAATCAATAGTCAGGTCCCCGTCGGAACTTGTGAGCAACTTCACTCCGCTATTCGTGCTCGCAAACCGGCCCGCGAGTTTGGTCTTGCTTATGTTCCGGAGAATCTTCGTCTCGGCCGCGCCCTCGAGCGTTTTATGAAGCCATCGATGGTTGTCATTGGCTCGAAGGAGAGCAACACCTTGGACAGAGTAGAGGAGTTATATTCGGCGCTGCATTCCCCTATCGTTCGAATGGACTTGGCGAGCGCGGAAATGACCAAACATGCGATCAATTCCTATCTGGCTACGTGCGTCAGTTTCATCGACGAGATCGCGAATCTCTGTGATGAGTCGGGCGCCGATGCCACCCAAGTCGCAACGGCCTTGCGCCTGGACGAACGCGTCAGCCCGCATGCGCCCCTATTGCCCGGCGGCTTGGGTTTCGCCGGCGGTACTCTGGCACGAGATTTACGCGCCTTACAAACCTTAGGGAAACGGGTGAATCACCCTACTCATCTTGTTGACGCGGTGTTAAGCGTCAACGAGGAACAAAAACGCCTCGTCTGGCGACGGCTGCACAAGCTCTACGGTTCGGTGAACGGATTGAATCTCGGGGTTCTTGGCCTAACCTACAAACCAGGGACCAGCACCTTGCGCCGCTCGGTCGCAGTTGAAATTATGCGGGAACTCGCAGTTGCCGGCGCTTCCATCAAGGCATACGATCCCAAAGCCGCCATCGAGGAGCTTCACGGAGAGAATTGTTTCTGGTTTTGCCGCCAACCCGCGGAAGTCGCTAAGGATAGCGACGCAATTATCATCATCACCGAGTGGCCGGAGTTTAAGTCACTCGACTATGCGGCCCTAGCCACACAGATGAAGCATCGGGTTTTGATCGACACCAAGAATCTTTTGGACCCAAACCAACTTCGCGGCCTAGGTTTTACTTATTTCGACGTCGGTCGCGGGTCTGCATTCGGCCCAATGCAGACCACCGAAGAACACAATACCAAAGGAGTGACATGCGGGTAGCTATTATTGGATCCGGTCTTCAGGGAAATCGTCGCGCGCAGGCGTTGGAGAGTTTCCCCGATGCGGATTTGGTGGTAATGACAGCCAAGGGACGTTCGGGCGCCGAGTCATTGGCCAAGCGCATGCGCTGCGCTGCGGGCGAAGGCTGGGAAGAGGTCGTCCGCAGAACGGATATTGATGTCGTTGTCATCTGCACACCCCCGGATCTGCACAGCGCCATCACCTTGGCCGCCATCGAGGAGGGCAAGCATGTGCTCTGCGAGAAACCGCTTGCCCGCACGTTAGAGGAAGGCGAAGCCATGGTGCAGGCCGCGGAGAAAAAGGGCGTGGTTCTGAAGTGCGGTTTTAACCATCGCTACCATCCTGCCATCATGGCTGCCAAGCGCCACTTTGAGAATGGGTTCGTGGGAGCGCCCGTGTTTCTCCGCGCCGCCTATGGCATCTGCGGACGTCCCGGGTACGAAAAGGAATGGCGTGCTGATCCCCGGATAACCAGTGGCGGACAACTGATGGAGCAGGGAATTCACGTGGTAGATCTTTTCCGCTGGTTCCTGGGCGAGATCAAGGACGTTACTGGCGTCGTAGAAACCCTCTACTGGCCGATCCAGCCCCTGGAAGACAATGCCTTTGTTATCTTTCGCGCGGCCAGCGGCGTGCCAGCGTCTCTACACTCCAGTCTCACTCAGTGGAGGAACCTCTTCTCTTTCCAAGTGTATGGGGAGGATGGGTACTTGGAGGTTGAAGGGCTAGGGGGCGGCTATGGCACGGAAAAGCTTGCAACAGGGAAGAAGATCTTCGATCGCCCGTTCGAGTATGGCATAAGCGAATTTCGAGCCGGCGATACCTCTTGGCGTGACGAGTGGAAGGAGTTTATGGATGCTATCACGGAGAACCGTGAGCCTGCCGGCAGTGGGAGAGACGGACTCGAAGCGCTGCGGCTAGTGTTTGCCGCCTACGAATCAGCTAAACGTGGCATCGCAGTTTCCATCGGCGCTGAGTCTAAAGCCACGGCTGGAGTCGGCTCGTGAATTGCCTGATTACAGGTTGTAGTGGCTTGATCGGTCCCTATCTCGCCGAGTTGCTACTGTTGCAAGATGTGACTGTCTTTGCCACTTATCATTCGACTCTCGATGGACTGCATCACCTCAGGGATCAAGTCGTTCTTTTGCCATGCGACGTTTCCCAGCCAAATCACCTGAGGGAGGTACTGGAAAGGGCCAGACCAGACTGCGTTTTCCATATGGCTGCTGAGAGCCATCCAGCAAAGTCGTGGCAAGACCCGGAGGGAACCTTCCGCATCAACCTGCTGGGCACCCTGAATCTGCTCAATGCACTGCGCCGACAGAACCCCGATTGTCTGGCTGTTGTCTTTGGGTCCAGTGCCGAGTACGGTCGTCCTCCCGCTGTATACGAAAGGATTTCCGAGACTCTTCCCTTGCGGCCAGACAGTCCTTATGGCGTCAGCAAGGTTGCAGCCGAGCTACTATCCGACGTTTATGCGCGAGCATACGGCATGAGGATTATCCATGTGCGCCCCTTCTTTGTAGTCGGGCCAGGTCGAGCCAGCAACGTCTGCTCGGATTTTGCTATCAGAATTGCAGAAATCGAGCTAGGTTTGGCCGATAGCCTGGGCGTAGGAAACTTGGCTGCGGTTCGCGATTTTGTGGACGTGCGAGATGCCGCCCGCGCAATTTGGGCGATCGCGGAGAAAGGTGCGGCTGGTGAGGTTTACAATCTTTGCTCCGGCCAGGGATACTCAATTCAGGAAGTATTGGACCATATGCTTGCCTTGTCGGCCAACTCCATTCAGGTTTACACTGATCCTCAGAAATGTCGTCCTTTAGATACGCCGGTCCTGATTGGTGACAACGCCAAGCTCCAGCAACTCGGTTGGATACCCAAAATCCCCCTCCAGACATCGCTGGCGGACATTCTCAATTTCTGGAGAAGACAGAAAAAGGACACAAACCTTGCCCTTCGGGGCTCTCATCAAAATCTAGTTCAGGGGAGTAATGCATGAAGGCTTTGGTAACTGGGGGAGCCGGGTTTATTGCATCTCACGTTGTCGATGCATACCTGGCGGAAGGTTTGGATGTGGTAGTGGTTGATGATCTTTCCCGAGGGTCCATCGAAAACGTTAATCCTCGAGCGCGGCATTACGACGCTGACATTCGGAACTACGAGGCAATGCGCAAGATCTTCGAAACAGAGCGCCCTGATTATGTCAATCACCACGCCGCGCAAATGGATTTGCGGCGCGGTGTTGTAGAGCCAGTGTTCGATGCCGACGTCAATATCCTTGGGTCCATTCATTTGTTGAATCTGGCGGTCGAGTTTAAGGTCAAGCGTGTCGTGTATGCTTCAAGTGGAGGAGGTGTATACGGCGAGCCGCTGCAGGTCCCAATTCCCGAGAGCCACGCGGTGAATCCCATCACTCCCTACGGGATCAGCAAGCACACCGTCGAACATTATTTGTTCACGTACAACATACTTTATGGGCTGCAGTATGTGGTGCTGCGCTACGGTAATGTCTTCGGTCCGCGGCAGAGCTCCAAGGGGGAAGCCGGCGTAGTTGCAATTTTCTGTGAACAGATGTTGCAGAATGTTATTCCAAAGATCTTCGGAGATGGCACGAAAACGCGCGATTACGTCTACGTGACTGACGTTGCGCGAGCAAATGTGCAAGCCTTGCGATATGGCGAGCAGGAGATCTTCAATATCGCTTTTGGCAAACCTACTACCGATGAAGAAATTTTCAACGCGGTCCGCAGCGCCTTAGGCATCGCTCCATTTAAACCGCACCATGTCGATAGACGGCCGGGAGAAATTGAACACTGCCATTTAGACGTCTCCAAGGCCAGAGAGAAATTGAATTGGGAACCCAAAGTAACTGTCGCGGAGGGAGCTCAGCTGACCGCCACCTATTTCAAGGAGAGCTTCGTCAGGGCGGCCGGAGCTTGATTCAATTGGAGTTGGGACGGTCCAGGGTGGGTTCGCGTGCAACGGGCATAATTGAACCTCTGCGACGAGTCACCGTGCTTTGGGTGTGGGCCTAGCGTACCGGCCAGCTTGCCCGCAGACGGTGGCTGTCGGCTACAAAAGTGCAGATCTTCAAGGGGTGGAGGAAATTCCCATCCTCGAAATGAAAGCCACGAGGTGAAAATGATCGTCACACGGACTCCATTCCGACTGACGTTGGGGGGCGGGGGTACTGATCTTCCCTCGTTCTACCGCGAGCACGGCGGATTCATATTTGCTGCGGCGATTGACAAATATATGTTCTTGAACGTGAACACGCCGATCGTGGACGATAAAATCCGTGTGCGTTACTCCCAGTCCGAGCTGGTTGACCGTGTCGATGAGGTCCAACACACCCTGGCGCGCGAAGCTTTGCGGCATTTCGGTATCACCAACGGGATCGAAATCGTTTCGATCGCAGACATTCCGTCCGGGACGGGTCTGGGATCGTCAAGCTGTTACCTAGTGGGCCTTTTGAATGCCCTGCATACCCTACTGCAGGATCAAGCCACTCCCCAAAAGCTAGCTGAGGAAGCCTGCACCATCGAACTGGAAGTCTTGAAGAAACCGATCGGCAAGCAGGACCAGTACATGGCCGCTTTTGGAAGTTTGACGGCGCTCGACATTAGCAGGGACGGCAAAGTAGCCGTTACGCGCCTCGAACTGGACGGGGATGTGCTGGAGAGCCTCGAGCACAATGTGTTGATGTTCTATACGCATGAGATGCGGGACGCGACGTTCATTTTGAAGAAACAGGATGAGGCTACTCGAAGAAACGATCGCACGGTTGTCAGCAGCCTGCGCGAAATCAAAGATATCGGCCTCGAGATCCGTGACGCCATATCGAAGGGCAATCTGCGCCGCTTCGGAGAACTCCTGGACATACACTGGGAGTCGAAAAAGCGGCTCTCCGATGGGATCACAAATCCCCAGATCGACGCTTTGTATGAGCTTGCCAAACAAAAAGGGGCGATTGGGGGGAAAATCTCCGGCGCGGGCGGCGGGGGCTTCCTGATGCTGTACTGCGAAGAGAAAAGGCCGCAGGTGCGAGAGGCGATGCGCGCAGCGGGCCTAAGGGAGCTCAAATTCCGCTTCGATTTTGAAGGCAGCAAAGTAGTTTTTGACGTTGTTTCTCGCGACGGCAGACTCGCCCACAACCACCGTCACAATCATTGCGGAAATGGACTTGCCCTTGTCCAAAAGAGTGCAGGCTAGTGCCTTTTTGCAAGCCGACTTATACCCTCCGTCTTCCCGTAAGTTGCCAGTTAAACCTGGTGGGAGATCCCTTCTCTTGATGAAAGCCGTTTTCCTCGATCGCGACGGCGTGATCAATTCGCTCGTGTATCACGAGGATGCAGGTGTGATCGATTCGCCGTTCAAGGCCTCGCAGTTCAAGATGCTTCCTCGCGTTCCCGAGGCGATTCGTCTGCTAAATGAAATGGGCTTGAAGGTCGCCGTCGTGTCGAATCAGCCCGGAATCGCGAAAGGACACCTGAAGCGAGAGACGATGAAAACATTTGAGCGCAGAATGCTTTCTGGAATTCGCATGGCCGGTGCGCGCATCGATGGCACCTATTACTGCCTGCACCACCCGGAAGCGAAAGTGCGCATGCTCCGGCAGCGCTGCCATTGCCGCAAACCGGAGATTGGCCTCCTTGAGCAAGCAGCCGAAGAGTTGCGGGTGTCGCTGAAGGAATGCTACCTGATTGGAGACGGCATCCCCGATTTGCTGGCCGGAACCCGAGCTGGTTGCAGAACGATCTTCATCGGTCGTTGGAAGTGTGAAATCTGCCAGTTCACGGAAGCCCCCGACGTGCACCCCGCCTTTGTGGCAAAGGACTTGTGGGAAGCTGCACAGCTCATTCGCTCAGAAATGACAGGAACTGGTCAAGTCGCTTCTTCATCGAATTGTCTTGCTGCACAACCATAATTCTTCGCAGTTGGGTCTGTTGTTGAACCAATTTCCTTAAACAAGAGAGGCATACTGCATGAACTACGTCGCCCAATACATTCAAGAAGCGACGGAAATCTTAAGGCTTGTCGACCAATCGACTATTGAACGGACCACGGATCTGCTCCTCGACTTGCGCGAGCGCCACGGCAGGCTATTTCTGCTGGGTGTCGGCGGCGGGGCAGGGCACGCTTCCCATGCTGTCTGTGACTTCCGCAAGATCGCTCAAATCGAAGCATACGCGCCCTCGGACAATGTTTCCGAACTCACAGCGCGGGTGAACGACGAGGGCTGGGAAACGTGCTACGCCAACTGGCTTCGTGGCTCTCGGTTGAATAAAGCTGACATGGTCTTCGTTTTTTCCGTTGGCGGAGGTGACGCGAGGAAAAACATTAGTGCCAATCTAGTGCGAGCTCTCGAATACGCCAAGGAAGTGCGCGCCACCATTTGTGGCGTCGTCGGCCGCGATGGAGGCTACACCGCACAGGTCGCGGACGCCTGCGTACTCGTCCCCGTAGTCAACTCTTCCACAATAACGCCCCACACCGAATCGTTTCAGGCCATGATTTGGCATCTCTTGGTCTCCCATCCGAAATTGAAAGTAGCTGAGATGAAGTGGGAATCCGTTCAGGCTCAGGCCAAAATGAAGAGAGCCGCTATCTGATCGCGCAGCTGAACTCTCTCCCGCCGGGAGTTTTCTTACCCCGCTTTTGACGATGGTCCCAAAGTGCAGCCTCCTTCTAATACATCCATTGGTAATTAACATAACTAACTTATAATTCTGAATCGAAGAAACGGAAAAGCTTACTGATACTGTAATCTTAGTGTTACGAAGCCAACGCTCATCGTGAAAGGATCGGACCACGGATCGTTACTACTCCAACCCGTATAGAACAGAGTGAAGGTTCCGTCGTCTTCCGAAATCAAACCAAGGGGAGTGCGAATAGCGGTTGCCCAATGTCCCGATCCTTGAGGTTGGATTACGACGCTCTTACCCGCAGCCCAGTGGAAGCCATCCATAGAAACCGTGTAACCAGTCGAGGAAGCTGAGATTGGATTATTATAAACCGCGATATACGTCCCATCGGCCATCTGGTTAACTATCGGATTTTCTATGAAACCTTTTGGAGCCCATGACACTGGCTCCTCTATTCGTAACGGGTTTTGCGCAATTCTTGTCCACACCCCATGCAATTGTAGAGCGGATGCCAATCCCACTTGGGCTCCTCCCGGAGCAATAGTTTCGGTGTGAGAAGAACCGTAAAAACCGAGCCAATGACCTCCTGCGTAGTAAGGAAAGAACGAATCATCTCCCATGAGGCCTTCCCACTGTTGGGACTGCGACCCGAGTTTCATCACGACGTCAACATCCTCGTAAGGACCGCCAATGCCCTCACCGCCTTTGGTTTTCGACACAGCACGCCAGATCTCTCCGCTGTACTCGTAGTAGGAATGGGGATTTCGCTCGCTGGGATCAACTTGAAAGAGATAGGGATCAGGGTCAATGGTATTTGTGGCCGGAGGGAAGGGTGCGCTCTCGGGCTGTGAACGGTATCCCACATAGAAAAGCTCCCACTGAGATTCTTGATTGTTATAGACCGGCATCGGACCAGCCAGCACAGCGTGTGGATCTGTGCCCGACTGGTCTCCCGTGGAGGCTAATAGAGTCGAAACTCGATTCCAGTGGAGTCGGTCTTCGCTTGCCCAGTGACCGATGTTGGTTCGTGTAAATCTTGATGCGGGACCGTTGGCTAGATGCTCCGCCGTAATTAGATGGTAGGTGTTGCCGATTCTTATTACTCTTCCACCTTCGAAACCGTATGTGATGCCCTCGGCACCGGGCGAATTCACCGTGAGTACGGGCGATGGGTACTGCTCCGCAAGCTCCAACACTGGTGTTAGCGTCGTAGATTGCGCCACTCTCGTTTCTGAGCAGCCAAAGGAAACGAGGGTCAAGAAGCCTAGGACGATAGCGAATGCCGAAAGTTTCATCGCGTCTCCATTCACCATTTCATCGAGGCTCGCACCTTTACTGAGTGTTGTAAGCAATCTTGGTAACACCGCGATGGTTTGTCGAGGGCTACTTCTGAGAGATACGGCCTTCGCGTCACCGCATGTACCGCGTGCTTCGCGAGAGCGTTACTGTCGAAAGTCGCAATCTCACCAACAATCGCCGCACAGATCATTTGCCAAAACACATGGCTCACTGGAACTCATCTCATTGGCTGCGGGAGGTTCTCGCGAGTTGTTCTGTTGGACGAGATCCTAAGTCTTGCGTGTCTGCCAGTTCCGCCACTCCCGCAATGGTACAAACAATATACCGGGATTCGAGGAAAAAACTCTAGGATTGCGTTCTGCAGACTGCGTCGCTGGATTAAGGGTGTTCCGAGGGGCATAATGAGATCGCTAGAACGGCGGTTTGGGACGAAGGACGAGAATATGACCGGCGTTTGCGGCAAGGCAGGGTTGCGAGGCGCTGCGGCGATAGGTGTATCCACTGACAGCTAGGCGTTTTCCCAGCTTCCTTGGCTTGCGAATTTGGCATCCGGACTCTTAGCATCGAACCTGCGACGCGCGGGTCAAACCAAGTAAGGAACTGGGCCTCGAGCTTCTCTGCGATAAGATGGGAAACATCCATTTTCGGAACGCAATCTTGCCCGAGGCGCTCGCCATTCGATCCGCTGGCAGTTTTCACGGTCTGCGACTGGCGTCCCTGTTTCTCCGATGATCTCGACTGGCATTTTCACACGAGCCAATCCTACTGGTAGTGCCAGATCCGAGCCCCTGGATGCGCGAATACTTGGGACGGTTGACGCCTGACAGAGCGGCTGTTCTTTCTCCGCCCAAAGGTCATCGGCCAATGTTACTTGCCACGGGGAGGGATGGCCCAAGGGGATGCTTACCTATGTAGTGAACCGCATTGAAGCCGCAACTCCCCTTCAATAGGTTCCTGTAGAGATAGGTGGTGAGCTCCGGCCCCTAGCGTTGGGCAGCTAGGCGAGCGCGTGCAAGTTCCCTATACCGGCAGGTACGTATTTTATGTCAGTGATCGCAGCACGCAAAGCACGCCTACGCCGTCGCCCTAGACGCGTGGCCCACGCGGGTCTGCATGACGAGTGAACGATCGGCGGTCTTCTGTGTGCTCTTATCCGACTACTGCATGAAAATGACTGGGTCGAAAAAGAAGTTCGTTTGGCTCGGCGTGAATGGCTGTGCGTCAATCGCCACAAAGCTCGTGAGCGATAGCATATAGAGTACATAGGGCCGGTTCTGCATCGATGTCACAATCATTGTTCCTCTGCCGTTCGATCCCATGCTGTAGGTGGCAGTGAACACTTGGCCCAGAAGGCCACTTGTTCCCGCGGTAGGCGTCCCCAAATCCACGGTTCCACTTAGATTGCCCGCTCCGTCTGCGGTAGTAACACCGGACTGGCAGCCGTGGAAGTAGTCTTCGGTGCCAAAGTAAAAGTTACCCGACACTGAGGCATCGCTGAACGCGCTGCCGGTTTGTGCTTCCAGTGTGCCCATTTGAAGATTGGTAGGTGGTGGTTGGAGGAGGAAGGCAGTATTTGGACCTACCATGTACATCGTGAGGCTCTCGTTTTGGAAATTGAACGTGCCGCGCCCGTTCATTGTAACAGTATAGCTGCCCATCAGAGGCTGATTCAGCAGAACCCCTTGACTCTCTTGGATGTTTTGGTCGAATACACCGTTCAGATTTCCTTTCCCATCCGCCGTCACGATGCCGCCGATTATCTCTGCTTGCGGCTGTGAGGCAGTCGTAAACCCGCTCAGCCGGAACACGGCGTTGCCGTTTAGTGAAGCGACAGAGAACGGTCCTCCTGATTGTTGCGAGACTCGCCCCTGGAAAGCCTGAGCCGCATAATTCGAATTGGTAAGACTGTTGCCCAAGAAGAACCATTGCTTTGCGGAAACCACGTAGAACGTGACATAGACACCTCCTAAGAGCTGCACGTTCCACAATCCCGTCCCCCTTCCGTTAGCGTCGATCGTGTACGAACCTGCGAACTGCGCGCTGTTCAGTAGAACTGTGCCGTTCGTGTCCAAAAAACCGTTGGTAAAATTTCCTGCACCATCGGCGTGAAACGTCCCGACTACACCTAGTCCGCCATTTAGACGACCACCAAAGGAGAAATCACCATGAATTGCAGTCGGCGAGAAGGCCGTTGAGTCTTGGATAGCGAGTTCTCCTGAGCCGTTAACCTCGCCGCCGAGGCCCGCCGTGGTTAGCCGCCCCTCCTGGGCTACAGCCTGGGAGAAGGAGCCCAATGCGAACTCGTGGATGAAAATCCATGGCCGACTCACGCTGAGCACCGGCGTGTTTTGAACTAGAAGTAGGATGCCGCGATTGTCTGGCAGGACCGTGTAAGCCCCGGTCATTGTCGTCACGGTGGCGAGCGTGGCCGGTCCTTTACCCGCTCCTTGGTATGTGTCGACAGTGCCGGCAGTCACATTTCCGGCACCATCCGCGTCGAAACTACCCAACTCTGAAATGGGGTAGGCGGTGACCTGGATATCATTAAAGAAGCCCTCGAAATGGAAAGCGTAACGGCCGCTAAGCTTGGAGTTGGCCGCACTATTCATGGTAAGGATGGCAGTCGCTCCGGCCGTTTGGGTCGGATCGGCGACAGAAGTCGCAGTTATCAACACCCAAGTCAGGTCGGTTCCTGTAGTGGGCGCGGAGTAGAGGCCGGAGCCGGAAATCGTGCCCACAGTACTGTTGCCTCCCTGGATGCCATTCACTTCCCAAATGACACTCGTGTTCCCGGTATTCTGAACCGCAGCGTTGAACTGCTGTGTGCTTGAAAAGAGAACCCTCGCCACAAAGGGCGACACTGAGACTCCTACGCCTGGAAGAATCGTCACCGTAGCGGACGCAAACTTTGACGGATCAGCAATCGACACCGCTGTAATTGTTACCGTATTGGGACTCGGAACCCCGCTTGGGGCGATGTAGACACCTGCGCCGATGGATCCGATAGTGCTCGCGTCCCCTCCTGGAATACCGTTTACTTCCCACGTGACAGCCACATTGACCGCATTCGTTACGCTAGCCAGGAACAGCTGTGAATTCCGAACTACAACCGAGGCAGAAGGTGGCGAGATGCCGACCGCCACACTGGAAGTGAGCGTCACGGCGGCGGAGGCTGACTTAGTGGGATCTGCCATCGACACGGCCGTGACGGTCACGGTGTTCGGGTTCGGAATAACCTGAGGGGCTGTGTACAGCCCGCCGCTCGTTATAGTTCCCTTCGCAAAACTGCCGCCGGTCACCGAGTCAACTTGCCACGTTACTGCGGTGTTGGAAGAGTTTTGGACAACCGCCGTAAACTGTGCGGTCTGGCTAATTTGGACACTGCTCGACGGAGAAGATAGCGTGACGGATATGCCCATTGGAGAGCCCCCCGAAACGCTGCTGCTGCTGCCGCAACCGACCAAGGCTTGAGTAATAAGCAGAAAGATTACTGCAAGGCGGCCATCCGTGAACCAAACACTCGTCGGAAACCGACACAATGGCTCGAGGTTCTTCGCACTCTGAAGAGGTGGGTGTGATGTATCCCAAACTGTTGGATCCACGTGTCACCACCGTTCGGAGAGGCTGAGAGCTAGTTGACTGCAGGTTATTCTTCAATTGGCGTCCTGTCAATATATCGTTCTGGTATCGTTCTGGGTAAAGGCTCAGCGTTTTCACCAGAAGGCTCAGCATAAGCATGATGGCAGCGAACCCCGTGATGGTCTCGATCAGGGAAAGCATCTCAGTTACCTCCCTGTTGCGGCGTCGCAACTGACGGCTGCACGGGTGGGTCGGTATTCGTTGGGACGGAAGGGCTGGCCGCAGATCGCGGCGGCTCGAAACGCGACCAATTTCCAACTCCCCAAACATAAAACGGCTAGTACAATTGCGCACTGAGGTGCGTGACCCGCAGGGCGCAGCACTTTCTCCTATCGCCGAGTTGGTTAGCGATGGCAATCAGCTTCATCGAACCTTCCAGCTGGGTCCCGATGGCCGCTATGTCGTGCAGGACCTAGCATTCGGTGTTTACCGGCCGAGCCTGAGCGTGGAAGGATTTGCTCTGTGGACAAACCTGGTTGAAATCCGCTCGGAGGTGCCGGTGCGCGTATCGCTGACGCTGGGCATGGCACCCGTGACAACGAAGGTCGAAGTCAGCGATTCGGCGACGCTTACGGATCCACATCGTACCCAGACAATATGTAATAGGGAGGCAGACGCTTGGGGAGAACATCGCCGCGCAGCCAGGAAGGGAACTTTCTGATCTCGTTGACGAGCTGCCGGGATGGCTCTATGAGGCGAACGGCGTGCTGCACCCGCGTGGCTCAGAATACAACGTTCAATACGTGGTGGATGGACTGCACTGACACAGAATCGGTCGCCTGCGGTTGCGCCATCATTTGATGTAAATGATGTAGAGTTGATGCGGGTGCTGACGGCGAATTATCCCGCGGAGTACGGAAGCTCGGCGGCATCGTTGAAATCACGACGGCAAAAGATATGCCTTCCGCATTGCACGGGCGATTCGATGCAGGTGGCGGAGTTTTTCGACGGTTAGCGCTTCAGCCACTATTTCCTATGCAAGGGCGAGAAACTCGAGCGTCGAGCGCCCTTCTACAGAAAACTAAACTTCACATAGCAAACGAGCACGCGGGTTCCTCTTCCGGAGGGTGGGACGCTCTCTAGCCCGCCTTTCTCACGAGGTGTAGCCCGATTGTCGATCGGGCGGTGAGTTGGTTCATTTTTCTTTGTTCCCGTTTTCGGTGTTGGTTTTTCTATCGGGCAGTCCGTCTGGATT
>Ga0307477_10000442_pt1 | contig 46109 bp, 69 predicted proteins | sample atmos_gasesECM2C_FD_203316 | JGI IMG/M metagenome (GOLD analysis project Ga0307477, IMG submission 203316) | Hardwood forest soil microbial communities from Morgan-Monroe State Forest, Indiana, United States - atmos_gasesECM2C_515 | ecosystem: Environmental > Terrestrial > Soil > Temperate... | reverse complement strand
GAAATTTCAGAAATAAAGAAAAGTTCTGGTTTGGCATGAAAAAGCTTTAAGAGGTACTAATGAAAGAGATGGTACTAACCGTTTATTCTTGAGTAATACTGTTACTGATTGGTGTGTGTACTATTTGACCATACACGCCTAAAATGTTACTAAGACGTGACGTTACTTGCGTTGTTTTACCATTCATATACGGGTGGGTTGCGGTATCTTTTATGCAGACTTGGACAATTCGCGTATTTTATCGAGGGAACGTTGCACGTCATCGGTTGCGCCGGTCGGAATCGTGAGCGGTGGCGCAGTCCATACCTTCGTCGGCTCCCCGTCTTCGGCTGGAGGTAACTGTCTGCCGTTCAACGCGGCTACTAGGCGCATAGCGGAAATCCGCTGCGTCGGCGGCACATCGCCGTTCAAGATTGCCACAGTGAGCAAGCGTGTCGAGATGTCAAGCGCCAAATCTAAGATTTCCTGCCTGTCGGGGAACTCGTCAAAGAAGGCGTCGTTCAGATTCCCTGTGCAAGCGCGGGCGATCTCGTATAGGCGCTTCTCTCTGGTGTCCGCCTTTACGTGCGCGGTAGCGTTCGCTGGCCGCGTTACTTCGTCGCGTTGAACCGTTTTAACGCTAGCGACTCCAGCAGCTACGTCGAGAGCGCGAGCGTTTTCTATTCTTTCCTCTTCTCTCAAAACAGCGTTGGATTTTGTCGCTCGCGGAGCTTCTGCGCTTCCTTCCGTTTTTGCTTCTCCATCTGAGACTTGCTTACCTTGTGAACGTTTAGGCATGGCCCTCGCCTCCCGTCGTCAACGCGGTGTTGCGTATAGTCCTGACATTTCGCGCACCAAGCGGTGCACTCCAAAGTATTTTTCGTGTAATGCTCGGGCATCGTCAGTGCCAGATCGGTGCATCGTCGTCACCGAACAAATACCAGTAGTCCGATAAAATGCAACTCATCAAACTCATTTTGTCGCCGGAACTTCTTTAAAAACTCCAGAACAACGAAAGTAGCGCTCGCTCATCTTGGCGTATTCGCTGCGCATACGTTGCTGCTCTTTGGAAATTTCGTTAGCCAGGTCGTCAAGCGTTGCCCCATTCATGAGATGGCAGTCTTTCAGCGGCCCGATTGGCCCATTGAGGCTTGCGCATTCGACAAGCGGGTGTCCTATGGATGCAGTGGCGAACGTGACCGGCGACGGCGTGCGCGGCTCCTGTCCCATCGCTATCGTCACGAAACAGGCCAAAAGTAAAATAAGTTTGTTCATTCGTCGATTCTCTCCAACTCAATCGTCTGCCGCTTGAACTTCTGCTCAGATCGGATGCACTTCGATTTCGGGTGATACAGAATCTCTTCCTCGTCGTCTAGCCGTGAGTAGAACAGCGCGAGCGGGCAGCGGTCGCACCAGACTGTCGGTCGCAAAATCAGATGCTCGGTTGACATCGGTGCTACATCCTATATGATGTGTGCTACATGCGCAAGCAATTTGAAGATCGAGCGCGACTGGTCATCTACCTGGACCGGACGGACTTAAACGCGTTGACTACGCGAGCCAAGCTAGAAGGCCGCGTGCTGATCGCGTGGGCACGGGAAGTATTGATGCGCGAGATTGAGCTGCCAAGAGTCACGCATAAAACTTGGCCGTTTGAGAATTGTAAGGATGTCGCGGGATTGTCACCCGCCGTTGGGAATCACACGCCCACTCCAGAGGTACGAGAAGCCTCTGGTAACAATTCTGTGCACACCGCGAAGTCGAACCGACTTACGTGCATGTGCGCGTCCTGCTCCGACTACCGCCGCAGGAACGACATACCGCTTGGTGGGTTCCCGAAACGAGCAAAAAAGTGAACTCTCGACTCTTTCAATACGGACTGAACGCGAGCCAAACTCTACCGATCGAAGAATCGGATTGGGCTATTCTGCCTTCACAACCTGAATTTGATTGGCAATCTTTCGCCAAAGTGATCTGGATATTTTTAATTTTGTATGCTTTAACGCAACGATAGGCGTTCCCGAAACGAGCCAAAAAATGAGCTATCAAAGAGAACAGATAGAATTGCCTGGCTACAGGAATCCCAATAAAGCCGGGTGCCTTGAACTCATTGAAAGATATGGATTTTATCAACTTGGCGGAGGCGATGGGTGCAGATGCTCACACTTCTCGGTCTGTGGTTTTGAAATTCACATAAGCTGCCACAAATCCGAACATTGCGTTCGCGTGTTTTCCGGTCACATGTTTAGGCAGCCGGATGATTTGATTGAGATAGCTGCTCTCCTTAAAAAGCAACTTGCGGATTCGGCGGACGGTTACCGCATCCGATACTGCGATTACAGCCACGATCACAAGAATGGGCATTGGGACAAAAAGGTTTGGGTAGAAGAATGCTCGTGTTGTTATTGCGGTAAACCACGAGAGGACAGGGACGGTTATTTGTGCGTGAACTGCCTGCAAAATAAGGATGCCGTTTCGCATTATCCGTTTGGACTGGAGTATCTAGTTCGGAAGTGCCCAGAATGCGGCAAAACAAGGGTAGAACGAGATTTGCTGGGTTTCTCCGAAAATGAAACAGGAACCGATGCTTTTAGGCGATAAGCAAGTAGGTGTTTCAATTGTTGGCAACTTCCCGAAACAAGAGGGAGAATCAATTTTTAGATGCTTGGAGTGCGGGCATCATTGGCGAGAGCCTATCAAGGAGACCTCGTGCAAGAAATAGATTTGCAGTCCGCGATTCAAACCAACGTGCTGCGCCTCGGGGCGCTGACGATGGAAGCGTTCAATGATAGGCTGTTGGTTGTGGAAGATGAATTTAGATCGGGGTACGAGTGCCCTGACTGCGTTGGTAAAAAGAAAATCAAGTCACCCGAGCTCGAAGAGTTGGTGTGCGAGAGTTGTAACGGCTCTGGCAAGAGCATAATTGTCCACGACGCGAAGTGTACGCGGTGCCGTGGGACTGGGCGCACACTGTGCGGAACTTGCAAAGGCAAAGGCGGCGTGATCGTCGTAGCGCAAGCGAGCGAGCGCAGACCAACGACAGGAACTATCGTGAGCGTTGGAGACAAAGTAGAACGCGCGCAACGCGGCGAAGCAGTGATCTATACTTCATTTTCCGGGCACGTATACGATTTGGAATTACCAGGGGACGAGGTAGTCGTAATCCGCGTGATCCAAGAGAGCGACATCCTCGCAAAAGTGAGCGGACACCTCGAACTACGCCGCGTGAAAAAGAGTGTCGCGGTCGGGTCCGCCGCGTAGCGTCGTTACATTTTCAAAACAACCCGCAGATTTTCTCTTGACACCTACACACTTCGCCGTAGACTGCCCTAGCTGATTTCGGGGCGGGCTATTCCCGTTTATCAGACTGCGGAGGCGGGGCCGGGGTGCCTACACACTTCGTCCCCGTATCCCCCTTGTAGGAGGGGCCAACGGATTTTTACAGAAGATTCCCAGGTTCTTATATTGCCGATACGCTCAATCTTTCTTGGTTGGAGGACTGCGCATACAATCGGTTACTTGACTACCAATACTACACCGAACGGTCTATCGGACGGTTAACCGACGCCTTGCGTATTGCCCGAGCCGCGACGCCAGAAGAAAAGCTCGCCGTCAAGGTAATTTATGAGCGTTTTTTCCCCAAAGGCATCAATCCTCGATTCCAAGAAGAGCTAAACTACACAAACGAAAAGAGAAATAAAGCTAAGGCTGCGTCAGCCCTCGGAGTTGCGGCCAGAACTAAGCAACCGTCCGGTCAACCGTCCGGTCAACCGTCCGGTCAACCGTCCGGTCAGACATTAGACATTAAGACTATAGACGGGGTGCCTTCGGCTGTCTCTTCAGAAGATTTTGAAGTTAAGCCTTTAGATCGTTCTTCTAACGGCGATCTCACTAAAGGCACCAAAAGGGGAGGAGTTTCAGCGGCATGGGAAAAACTGAGGATTTCAAAAATCAAACCCTAGGACCAAGACAGCCCATTGACATCGACGCCGAACGCATTTTGCTTGGGTCTATCATCATGGGTAACGAGCGAACAGCGGAACTCATGGAGTTGCTTACCGAAGAAGATTTTTTCGACGCTCGTCATCGTGTGATCTTCCGTTCACTCAAAAAACTTTGGCAAGACGCGAAGCCAGTTGACCTTGCATTTCTAGAAGGGACCATCAGCGCGGCCAAAGAAGTAGACGAAGTTGGCGGCATCCCTTACCTCGCATCGCTCGTTGACGGAATTTTTATGAAGATGCGCGTCGATAGTTACGCGCAACGGGTCCGAACAAAACGAGTGATGCGGCTTTTAATCATCGCTTCATCGAAAATAGAAACAGACGCGTACGAGGCCGACGCGAGCGGAGCGCCAGCTTCTCAAGTCATCGACGGAGCTATTGAATTATTTTCCCAGATTGCAAAGCTGACGGAATCCGAAGATCGCGGGCAAACCAATCGTGACGCGGCCATTTCTCTACTCAGTGATCTTTGGGAAAAAAAGTTCATCAAGATAAATACGGGTATCGGTGAAGTAGACGAGCGTTGTGGAGGATTCCGCTCAGGAGAAATAGGAATCATCACGGCGGAGACGGGCGTCGGGAAAACTTTCTTCGCGCTCCAGATCGGTCGCACAGCTTGCGAATCGGGGCACCACGTACTCTATTGCTCGGGAGAAATGCTGGCAGAGCACCTCATGGCCCGCGTGCTCTGCTCTGATTCTCGCGTCGAGTATTCAAAAATTAGGCATCCTGAATTTCTCAGCGACCACGATACGACGGAGTTGGTTGAGGCTACTGGCCGTCAATGCAAAACTTGTCGCATTCTTGACGGTGAACTCTCGCTTGCTCGCATTCGCCTTGCAGCTCGGACGATGGGATCAAAAAACGAACTCGGCGGAATCATCGTAGACTACGATGAGTTGGTAGAAGTTCAAGGAAAAGACGAATGGGACCAGCAGCGCATTCTTATACGTTCGCTCAAGGCGCTTGCGATGGAGTTGCGCATCCCGGTGATAATTGTTTCTCAGTTGCGTAAGAGCCTCGACGCTAAAGACAGAGAACATCCGACACTCCAGCGTTTGTATGGATCAGGCGCAAAGTCGAAGCACGCGAACATAATTCTCTATGTGGACCGACCGTACGTTCAGGACTTGACTGGCGAAGAAACAGAGGCGCGCGTATTTATTCTGAAAAGTCGAGACGGACGAATGGGCATGACGGAATGTAGATTCAATATCCGAACATTTCGATTTGAACCCGGCGAGGCTCCTAGGGCGGTGAAACCTCTGCCGTACAAAGATCAGTGATGAACTGGACGGCACTTCCGATCCCGCGTGACGACCCAGTATCGTACCGCGACGCGATCCGACTCAACTCGCTAGGCTCGCTTTTCTTTTTCACGTCGTACGTTTTGAAAAAACATCGGCTTGCAAAACTTCACTGGCACATGTGCTCGACGCTGGAGACCGAGGACCTGCATCTGGTGTTCGAGATTCCCATGTCGCATTTCAAAACGACAATCGGTGTCGAAGCCCTTTCGATGTGGTGGGCGCTGTCGTTCACCGAGCGGGATGAGCAGCTCATGCGCGGGCTCGGATATGACAACGAGTGGATTCGGTGGATGAAAGTAGCGCATGACCAAAACGCACGCACACTGGTCACGCACGAAACCGCGATGCGTGTAGTCTCCATGAGCAAAGCGATTGACGACCACTATTTGCACAACGACGTGTTCCGGTTTGCGTTCTCAGATGTAATTCCCGACAGCGAAACAACCTGGAACAATCACAGCAAAATGCACCAACGCGACCGCACACGACCGAGCGACCTCACGACTTCGACGTATGAGTTTCGCAGCGTGGGCCAAGCCTTGCAAGGCGTGCACGTGAGTGGAATCATCAACGACGACTCAGTTGGAAAAACCGCGCAGTTCAATATGCTCAACGGTGACGGCTCAATCATGGACGACGTGTACCGCTGGTGGAAACAAACAACAACGCGATTCGATCCCGTCGCGTTCACAAAGTCAGGAATCGGCCGGCAGCTCGTCATCGGCAACCGTTGGGGCCACGCAGACCTCAACTCAAAAATCCGCGCTAACCATCCCGAATTCAAAATCGAAACACACGACGCCGAAGGCGGATGCTGCGCAATTCATCCCGAGCACGGCGTGCCCATCTTCCCCGAAGAGTGGACGATGGAGCGGTTGCAAAAAGAAAAAGAAACTCTCTCGCACAACGGCTCCAGCTACGATTACCTGCACTTCTACCGTAACAAGACGGTACTCCCAGAGGAGTGCTTGTTCAAACCGGATTGGATTCGCAAGTACGAATGCCGCGAAGCGATGCCCGGACTCGACAAGAGCGACCCGCGAAACTACTTGCTGCTAAAACACTACGTGTACGGCGGCAAAGTTCTACCTGACATCAACGCGGGCGTGCTGCACAAACGCATGATCGTGAGCCTCGCGGACGCAAAGAAGCATCGGCGTGTGAACCACGTGGTCCTCGTGGCCGGGTACGACAGCGAAAAGGATAATATTTATTTGCTGCGGCTCGAAGTCGGAAAGTTTTTGTATGGGGACGTGCTGGACATCGTGTACAAAATGGCGGGACCAATGGGACTCAGCGAGTTTTATCTGAGCAGGAACGCTGCGCAGAGTTTGAAGTTCTATCTGGACGAGCGCAACCGCCGCGACAAAAAACAAATGCTCAACGTGATCGAACTAGACAGCGACGACTCCGAGAGCGGACAAGCGAACCGCATCGAAGCGCTGCAAACTCTTTTCAAAGCCAAACAGTTTTGGTGCCATCCGAGTTTCAAAGAATTTTTCTCCGAGTACGAAACGTACCCCGCTGGCACGCTGGACGTGCTCGACACGCTCGCGCAAGTACCTGTTACGCTCGACAACGTGCGACGACGAGACACGCTCGAATGGGTTGCAGCGCAGAATGAGGCTTTCAGAAACCGAAACGTCGGAGCAGGAGGGTACTGACCATGAGCCGTTCGGGTTACAACGACGATTGTGAGCAGTGGGAATTAATTCGCTGGCGAGGCGCGGTAAAGAGCGCCATTCGTGGAAAACGCGGTCAGGCATTTTTGCGTGAGATGCTCGAAGCGCTAGACACGATGCCGAATAAGCGGCTCATCGCCGAGCAACTTGAGTCTCACGGCGAAGTATGCGCGATGGGTTGTGTTGGCTTAAAGCGCGGCCTCGACATGTCCAACATCGACCCGGAGGACCGCGCCCAAGTTGCAGGATTTTTCGGAATCAGTCCGGCGATGGCGGCAGAGATTGCTTTCGAGAACGACGATGGTGACTGGAGGCACAACACTCCAGAGCAGCGATGGACTCGAATGCGCGAATGGGTTGCGGCTCAACTTGTGCTAGAGTAGCGCGTCATGGCAACCGCAGTTCCGCAACTCCCGCAGATCGCGCCGACTCCTGAGCCAAAACCAAAACTGTCTTACCGCACCGCGCGCAACTTTGAAATGCGTGAGGCTTCCTTCGGCGAATCGACAGACGCAGAGATTTGCAAGTGGGTGTATGAGCAGATCGACGCACGCACGAAACAACTCGAAAACCTACACAAGCACAAAGTCCCAGAGTGGCGACGCCTCGCGAGTGGCAAGCCGCGCGAAGAAAATAAATCCTGGCCGTTCGAGAATTGCAGCAACTTGGTGCACCCGATCATCGGCGAATCAAGCGATGAACTTTCCGCTCGCGTGATGCAGCTCGTCTGGGCCATCGCGCCGATAATCAACTACCGCTACTTCACGCAAGCCAAAGATTCCGACGATGCCGCGAATAACTCTCGCAAGGCTCGACTACTCGAAACGTTCATCGACCACGTTGCATACGAACCAAAAGAACTCGACTTGTATCGCGTGGAAAATCTTTGGTTCCACGACAGCACCGACCTCGGAACTGCGTGGGTATGCGTGGCACCCGAGAAGCGCGTCGAAGCGATTTACGTCGGCTACGACAAAGTAGGCAAGCGAAAAAAATTCGAGAACGAAACGCTCTACGAAGGGCCGAAAGTAGTCAACCTGCGATTCGAGGATGTGCTCTACGACCCGGACGCGAACACGCCAGAAGATTCTGTTTTCTTGTCACGCAAGGTGACACTCAACCGCCGCGACTTACAAGAGCGAGTGTTCAAAGGCCACTATCGCAAAGCCGATGTGGAAAAAATATTAGGCAAGCCAGACCGCTACGGACCCGGAGAAATCCGCAAGCGCGAGAACCAAAAGAAAGGCGTGGTGTCCACCGAGGACCGCATCCTCGCGGAGTGGGATATTCACGAGTGCTATTTTTACTGGTACGTCGGCCCGCGAAAGTTTCGACTTATCGCCTGGTTCCATTTTGAAACGAAAACCATGCTGAATCAGGTTTTCAATTTCATACCTGAAAATCAGATTCCGTTGATTCGCACGCGGCTGTCGCTTGGCGAGTTTGGCATGAACGGGCGCGGCTACGCGGACATGGGGCAATACTTCCAAGATGAAATCAGCACGGCGAAGAATCAGCGCAACGATGCAACCACGTGGATGATGCTCGGACTCAACCGGCTCTCGCCGCAAAACAAAAACATCGACAAGAACATGAAAGTTTTTCCGGGCGCAACGCTACCGTTCGGCAACGGAGAGTTTGAGCATTACTCGGTGGGCAATGTGGATGCCGGTCAACTGTCAATGGCGAACGAGCAAGCCATGATTCAGCAAGCGCGCGAAAGATTCGGAGTCGGTCCACCACTCGGAGCAATGGGACCAGGCACCACCAACAAGAAAGGCCAGTTCGGAAGCATGGGCACAATGGCGGTGTTGCAAGAGGGGAACTCGCGCAACAATCATCGCACGTCGGATTTTCGGCACTCGCACGTAAAACTTATTTCGCTGCTCACGGACATGTACGGAGCGATGGGACTCGGCGGCAAAGGTTCTATGTTCGGGCTCGACGACAAGTTGCTGGACGAAGCGCTGGCAGATTTTCTTGAACGCAAAGTACGGATTCCCATTCGCTCCACAACCGCGAGCGCCAACCGCGAAGTCACCAAGCAAAACGAATTGCTGTTGAATCAAGCGCTCGACGGCTACATGAAATCCATGTCCAGCGCGATTCAGGCAGTGCAGAATCAGGGACTCCCAGAGTTTTACAAAAAGTGGCTCATCGAAACGGCCAAAGGGAAAATGCGGCTTATGCAGCAGATCGTCCGTGATTTTCAAATCACCGACCAACCGGAGGAGTTTGTAGCTAACATCGAATTTCCCGAGGAACTCAATGCCAAAGCGCAACCCGGACCAGCGCAGCAGCAACCCGCAGACCGACTCAGTGCGATGGCCCAAGCTATTCGCCAACCCCGACCGGGCCTCGTCCCTGGTGCAGAACCCGGCATGGGCGGACCTCCTAGCGGACCTGGAGGCGCTCCGCCAAGCGCTGGAGTATGACGTGATACACAACACGCCAACTATGGAACTCACAAACTTTTGCAGAGGACAGATCGCTGTACTCGAAAGAATGCGCGACTTGCCCAAAGAGTTGCAGGAGTGGAAACGGAGTCGCCGATGACTTCACATCAGCCGCTAAGGATTCACCACTGGAAGTTTTTGCGGCTCGCAACGGGCCGCCGTTTGGTAGTGACGCGGGAGTGGTGGGACGCGTTTCTGAAAGATCGTGAAAATATTCCCTTGACAAGTTCTAGTACGACTGGGTTACTCTCTCGCTCCAGAGGTTCCGGTACCGATGGGTTGGTTCGACAAACACAAACAGCCTGATGGCAAAACTCCCGAAGAGCAGAGCAAGGCGGAGATGGACGCGCTCGTCGAGCGGTTCGGTGCGGCTGTTGATGAACGCATGAAGCCGCTGCGTGACGAACTCAGCGGATTGAAAACCGAGTGGGAAGGCATCAAGGCCGAAGCAACAAAACCGCCCGAGCGCAAGGGACCGACGAACGAAGACGGCACGCCGCGCGAACTCACCGCCGAAGAAAAGCAGCACAACGCCACGCAAGCCAGCCTCGCCGTCGCGATTCAAACCAACGCGCGCCTCACCGAGAGCGAATGCATTTCCAGCATTCCGTCGCAATGGTCCCACTTGATTCCGAAAGTGAAAGAGTGGTTTGCGAGCGTAGATTTTCCGACCAAAGCCAAACCGGATTACGCAGCGGTATGCGACAACATCGTGAATATCCTGATCGCACGTGAAGTAAAAACTTCCGGCTTGCGGCGCGATAGCAACGGAACTTTCTTCCTCGAAGACAAAGGCACGGGCACAACCGAGCAAGAAGGCCCGCTCTCCGATCCGTCGCTCGTGTGGCACCAAACGAAACCCGATGGCAGTGTGAAAACTTGGAGCGTCGCAGAGCAGATGCGCGCGCTCGACATCGACCCGAAGAAATTTTCTGAGAACGTGAAGAAAGGGCTCGTCTGATGGCGCAACCGCAATTTGATCCCGCCGTTCCGCCGAACACGCTCAAGCAAATCCTCGGACCGGATGGTATCCCGCCGTCGCAGTGGAACGAAGAACTCCGCGACTTGCTCAGCCCGTCAATCGCCGCTCGCCCGCTGCATCTTCCCGAATCTGGACGTATCAAGACGGTACTCAACAAAGAGTACGTGTACTACCTCGCGTTCGACCGCTGCGGCAGCGATGCGCGACACGAACGCGTCGAGCAACTACGTGCAGCGGGATGGCAGTACGCCACGACCAAAGACGTAGAGATGTATTCCAAAGACAACGTAAAAAACGAAAACGAGATTCGTTCCGGCGACCGCCGCTTGATGAAAATCCCCGTGCAACGCTGGAAAGAAATTCGCAAAGCGCAAAACCTAGCGGCACTCGATCTCATCAACCCGCGTCGGCAAGATACCGGGCCAATGGGCATTGGCAACATGTCGCCAGAGTTGAACACCCAAGTCGTGGACAGCGAAGAGATGCGCTCACGAGCAGTAGTCAGCGATGCTGCGCAAGAACTGCTCACCGGAGAAATCAGGGGCAACGCCTCAGTAGCTCGCATTCCCAAGGAGAAATAAACACATGGCGAACTTCGCGGATGCAATCGAGCCAACGCAGGACCTTGGCGGAGCTATCTCATTTCCCGAAGGCTACCAAGTCGAAGAGGCGGGCCAAACATTCGTTGAAGGCACGCCAGTTCAAATCCAGATGACCGGCGTCGGCGCGGCGGACGGCGGCGTGGCCGCGTGGGACGGCACCACTTTGGTGCGCGGTATCGCAGGGTTCGCGGCAGAAAACGCGGCCAATCTTGGCACGACCGGAGCGGGCGCACCGCAACCATTTTCGCCGGTGCTCGGCCCTGGTTCCGTGATTGGAAACTACGCAGCGAATGCCAATCAACCGCTCGCGGTCATCACTCCGCCGATGGTTCCAACGTCGGACGGATTCATCCGCTACAACATCGCAGCACCGACAACTCGGTTCATCGGCAAGCTCGGAACGTCTGCAACGGTGACGCCAGTTGCTACCAGCAACGCGCAAGTCGGTTTGATTTTCGGACTCACGAAAGACAGCGGCAACGCGTTCTGGTATGTAGACACGAACAAAACAGGCGCGAGCGCAGCGGTGCTCATCGTGGCAATCAGCCCGCTGGAGCCGGTCGGCACGGTCGGCGGTCACGTGATTTTCGTTGTTCTGCCTGCGGTTGCCCAGATCGTCGCGTAGTTTTCAGGAGTTTATGGATTTTTTTGTGACAGATACCGCATACCCATTCGACCTCCAAAGGTTTCGAGTAGTTCGGATGGTGTCCGTGCGGTGTGCATTCGATTCCGCAGCGAGAACATGCGGAAGGACGTTTGACTTCACCGCTCTTAAGAGCTTCGCGAAGTCGCCAGCGGGCCGTAATCTTCGTTGCTTCACCGCGCTTTCTGCGATACCGGCGATAATATTCGGGGCCGTGCTTTTTGCGCCATTTCTTATTGGCTTTGCGGCACCAAGCGCGATGCTTTTCTCGATTTTTCTCAACGTATTTGCGGTTGCGCTCGTATATTTTCTCGCTGTTAGATTGCCGATACCCACGTTGCTGTTCAAGAATCTGTGCATGTTTTCGTTTGTAGTAAGCGCGATTAAAGGCCTTTCTGGCCTCTGGGTCTTTGAGTGGCATAAGCCATATCTTAACATGGCGGGGAGGGTTTAACAAATGGCTCCGTTGGGTGTACAATCTAGAAATAATTTTCCCCCGCTATTAGCTCCTGGGTTACGTCACATTTTCGTTGAATTCTTCGATTTGAAAGAACACGCGCCACAATACCCGCACTACATGAACGAGATGACCTCCGAGGACGCGTACGAAATCGACTACCAGTTGTCGGGTACCGGGCCGATGCCTCTCATGCCGGAAGGCACTCCGCCGATCACCGACGCGATGATTCAAGGCGGCACGAAAAAGTATCTACACTTGCAGTACGGGTTGCTCTCCGAAGTTACGCGGCAACTGATTGCCGACGACAAGTACGGCATCGTGAAGCAGATGCCCAAGTCGCATGCACGCTCGGGATTGTTCGGTCGCGAAGCAGTGTGCTGCTCGCTGTTCAATCTTGGCGGGACGCTAATTCTCACGAATGACGGCGTAACGCTGTTCAACATCGCGCATCCGTTGCTCGGCGGAACAGCAGCGACCGCGACGGCACCGGGAATCACAAATATCATCTCGGCGGCAGGCACCTACCCGAACCGGCCCAACCCCGATACCGACCTCGGCGACACTGCATTGCAGCAAGCAATCAACATTTTCGCGCGCATGCCCGATGGACGCGGTATCCCGATTCACGTGCACCCGCGTCACTTGGTTCATCCGCCCGAACTTCGCCGCTTGACGCGTGAGTTGATCGGCTCTCCCGGCGTGCCGTTCAGTGCGAACAACGAACTGAACTGGCTGCAAGCAGAAAATCTGCAAGGGTTGGAACTCAACTATCTGACTTCAACATCGGGATGGGGACTCATCGCAGAAAAGTCCGGCCATCAAATGAAATTCTACGAGCGCGAGCCGCTCATGGCGCAGACCGATGATGACTTCAAGACGCAGGTGCTTTTGTTCCTGAGCACGCAGCGTTTCTCGGCGGGAGCCACCGTGTGGCCCGGAACTTTCTGGTCGTACGGGCCGTGATATTCAATAAGTAAAGTTTACATGAATGATAACAACGGAAGCAACGGACAAGCGCCGAACGCAACTTTGGTCCTGACGATTAGCTTGGATCAGTTGACCGGAGCAGTGCAGGTGAACGGGCCGATTCAGAATCCCATGATTTGCATGGGCATGCTGGAAATGGCGAAGGAAGCCATCCACGATTTCGCGGCAGAGCAGAGAAAGAATCAGCGCATTTTGCCGGTAACTGCCATGCCGTTGATTCAGCACTGAGGGAGAGAGCGAGATGGGCACAGCAGACCAACCATTCAACCCGCCGTACTCGCTGACTCAGTTTCCAAACGGCTCGTCTTCGATGGGCATTCCTGCGATGGGCGCGCAGCTCACGCTCACCAGCGCTCAGTTGAAAGCGCTGCAAACGACGGCCATCGTGCTTTTCCCGACACCGTCAACCGTCCAGATAGACGGCACCGTGAACCTCGTTCTATTTCCTAAACGACTTTCCGTCGAGTACAAATTCGTCACCACGGCCTACACGCTCGGCAATGCCGACAACGCTTTTCAGTTGGAGTACATTGGCAAAGCGGTAGCGCTGGCGACTGTTCCAGCGGCGGGGCTCGTCGATCAGGTTGCGAGCCGGTTCATCACCGTTGGCCCGGTTGCGGTCGGCAACGAAGCGCTGACGGCTTGCGCGAATCTGGGGTTTGAGTTGAAACTAGTGGGGACAACTCCCGCGCTGACGCTCGGCGATGGAACTGTCAACGTGAGTCTGGAATTTTCGGCGATGGCTCTAACGTGAGGCTGACATGCACCACATTGGCGCAGTTTCTAAAACGGATTTGCTCCGACCGTTCCACGCGCAATGCTCCTGCGGGACTGCGGGAGATTTCTACGAAGAGGACGCAGCGCGCACTTACCTGCGGGGACATTTCGCAAAACAAGGCGGCATCTCCACTTCTGAATTGAAAGAAGGGATTGAGAAACCCGTTGTCCGCCCCGCGCACGTTGGCGGCGTTGGGCCGATGCCACAATCGCACGCCGCTGCGCCGGAATCTGTTGGCCCACCTCCACCTCCACCCCCTCCGCCATCGGCCAAGGATGATTCGAGCACATGATCTGGAGAGGGTATCTTGACTACGTTTATACCCAGTGCGCCCGATGCGAGCGCAAAGTTCCGATTTCGGATTGCTCATGGGATGATGGCCTACTTGTTTGCCACGTTTACGGCTGCTTTGATCGTGCAATCAACGGCTCGTTTGAATTGCGCGTAGCACGCGAAGCTAGTCGAGACCGGCAAGAGTTAATCCCAGACACAAAACTCATCAACCCGATAGATCCGATTTTGCAACTCGAAACTGTACCAGCCAGCGCAGGTACTTGGTAAATGGCGAACACGCAAACGAATCCGTGGACCTTCACGAACGCCGACCAGGCCACATCTACGGCGATCACCAGCATTGTACGCAATGGAATTGCGTCAGCACTTGTTACAGCCGTTGCTCACGGTCTCGCCGCGAACGCACCAATCAGCATTCAAGGCGTCACTCCGTTTGGATGGAACGGTGGTTATCGAGTCCAAGCGGTCCCGGGCGCGAACACTTTTCTCATCACGATTCCCGCGTGGAAAAGTACGCTGGCGAATGCTGGAGCGGGCGGTAATGTTCTAACAGCCGCGTTCCTCGACAATATTCGAGCGGAGCAAGGATTGTGGGACCAAGCGCCGGCAGCGAGCACGCTGCTACTCACCAACCTAGTCGGCAACACTGTCTGGAATCCGCACGCGACTCTTGCGGACCAGCCGTACAACTCCGCGAAAATACTGTGGTTTGAAGGGCTGGTAATCAACACGCTTCCGGCTCCAAGCAACTTGCAGTTGACGATTTACTAGGGGAATGCGCGTGTGGCCGTTCAAGTTAGTAAAAGTGGATATTTCGAGATCGAATACGCTGGACCCTATCTCGGCCTCGACGTGCAAACTCCTGAAAATCTGCTAGACGATCACGCCTCTCCGACAACTCACAACTTCATGTTCCGCAACAAAGAGTTGCGGTCCCGGCCTGTGTTCAAGCTGGAATTTCCCGCCCCGGACAACAAGAATCCTCCGCTCGGCGCAGCGAGTTTTCAGGACGTAAATCAGGTATGGCACACGGTGTTGATGACCGCGAGCGCTGCATGGCAACTCGCCGGAAACAATCAAGCGCCAAACGTGAATCCGTGGACTTATCTGGGCGGGCCGAATCTCGCAGCGGGTAATCCCGTCGCCACGCAAGTCTTTGCAAATATCCTGTACTACACGAACGGCGCGCCGGTCCTAGCATCGTGGGACGGGCTCTCGCAGATTCCCACGTTCGCGAACGCGGGAGCACCCGGCGCTACGTCCATCGCGGCAATTGCTGTGGCCGACGCGCCTACGGTTGTTCCCGGTTCTACTGGCCCGCTGTCAATCGGCGCTTTCTATCTCAGCGAACTGAACAATCAAATCTTGCTGGCGAACGTCGTCGTTCTCGACAACGCGACGGGAGTGATTTTCAAATTCCCGCAACGGTTGTGGTGGAGCGCGAACGGGATACCGACACAGTGGGACCCGATAGCGAACACCAGCGCGGGCTTCAATGATTTCCTCGATGTGCCCGACGTGCTCACCGGACTTATGACCATCGGGATTCAAGGGTATCTGTTCCGTCCCAACGGCATCACGCAATTTACGCCTACCGGACGAACACTGACGCCGTTCCAGTTCGATCACCTTTGGGCTTCGCGTCACGGCATCGGAAATATTTTGAACTGGAGTATCGCGCAGTACGGCGCATCTGGGTTCTTCGCTTCGACGGAACAGATTTACAAGATGAGCGTGAACAGTTTCTCTCCTATCGGTGGAGGGGCTCGCGACGCGATCTATGCGGACATCGCAGCCGCCAGCGGGAATCCGGTTGCGTCGTTTCTCCCAAACTTGGGACTCGGCTACAACTACCCGATGTACACCATCTCAATTCCGCTCGGCACATTCACACGCCACTATCAGTATGCCGACGAGGATAACAACTGGGCTCCGTGGGATACCGTGGGGCAGCTCATCACCGGCAGGGCAGAGACGGTGTGGACGGGACAGTTGCCGTCGTTCGGGATACCGGGAGTTTTTCCGCCGTCTGTTTCCGTAGCAGGTTCGGGAATGTCTGGCGGAGCGGGCGGAGGTTCTAGCGCTGGCAGCGGCGGAGGTTCGGGAGGAGGGCACCAGCTACTCTAATGGGAGCATTTTCAAACGGCGGTATCAGTCAACTCGCGAGCATCGCCATGATGCCCATGCAGAACGCTATGACCGGCGTATGTGCGTTGTACGCGTTCGATCCGCTGTTCGGGTTCAACGACCCCGTAAACTCTTCGTCCCACTCTTTCAAGGTCGAAGAGATTCAGCATGGGCGCACGCCGACCATCGCGCGAATCATCGTCACCTATCGCAATCTAGGAATCGTCACCGTCTCGTTCATTATCACCGGAACGAACGACTCAACAGGCGACGCTTTTTCCGCAACGCTGAAAGCAACGATAGGGACAACCGTCCCAACGAATCGCTTGCGTACGACGATGTTCGACTCCAACAACTCACAGAGCACGTTACCAATCACGGGGCAGAATTTGCAGCTAACGGTGCGCCGAGAGGCTAATGCAGGACCGCTATCGATTACCAAGATTACGCTGTGCGGTCGCGTCGAGCGGCAGGAGTTGGCATAGATGGGGAAAGTGCAGCGCACGCTCGGGCAAATCTCCACGCTGCAAAATCTCACGCGGTGGAACGAACATCTCGCGGACCAGATCGCGGGAAAACTTTCGTACGGAAGCACGATGGGGAATACGGACCAAGATCAAAATTTGCTTATCTGGAAAGCGAGCGGAACAACGCCAGGAGTGGCAAACACGGACTTCACAATCAATCATAGCCTCGGATCGGTGCCACTAACGATTGTGGGACAAGATACGAACAACGGCGGGAATTTGTATAGGGGATCAATCCCTTGGACGAAAACTACAATCAGTTTGCGCTGTACAACGGCGGCTGCCGCGTATAATGTCATCTTCGCGTGAGTGCTAGGACGGTGAAGAAATGCCGAATCTAAACATCATTCTCCAAGCCCAGTGGGTGGTGACCGACACGACACTTTCACCGTCACCGCAGATCACCACGCGCTCACTGAACAATCCAACACTTGCAGCGACTTCGGATTACTACGAGCCATTTTTCCAGACCATCGTTGGGACGAAGACGATTCCACTTCCCGCCGCTACAGTTTGGATTCTCTATGTACGCAATCTCAGCAACGCGCAAAACGTCACGCTAAATTACACGCCAGCGGGCGGTGCTTCGACGAGCGTGATTTTGTTAGCGGGAGCAACGGCGGGCGCTGGAGGTTTTTTCATCTATGCGCAACCCGCAGAGACGGCCGGCGGAATCACTGCCGCGACGATCACCGCAGGAGCGGTAGGTTCGTGCTGCGTTCTGGCGGCGGCGTAACATGCCACCATCTGTAACCATTTCTCCGACGCTGACGGTTGCGGTGCAATCTGGATCAGACCTTTCTCCTAAGCAGCTTATTTCGATAGGGGGCATTTCTTTTTCCGGTACCGTACTGTTTTACAATGAATTTTTTCCGATCACCGGAGGCGTGCCTACATTCCCTGGAATCCCACTGTCTTTTTTGACTGACATCACAGCACCGAACAGCAACAACGCTCCAATTGTGTACATAAGAAATCAGGATAATTCGGCAATTATCGGCGTCACGCTCTGGTATCCGAATAGCGGCGGAGGGTCGTCTCAGCAAAGCGCAACATTCAACTTGGCACCTCAGGGTTTCGTGTTCCTATTCAATCCAGTTAACGTTTCTTCTGCGGTAACGATAGCCGGAGGAAGCGGCAACGCTGGTGCGATAGGATGGGGTGCTGCATCTGTCACTGGAGGCGGACCAGCAAATGTATTGAATCTTGCGGCTTCGACTGCGGGCAACAACACACCTGTATACGCAGAGGTTTTAATTGCAGCATGAACAATCCCGGCTCATCGACGGCGACGATTGCGGACCTCATCCCGCGAGTGCAGGCCGCACTGCAAAACAACCCCAACGTGAACGAGAAACAAGCAAATCCCGAGATGCGCCCGAGCGCGTGGATTCGCGATGCGCTGCGAGAGATTACCGAGAGCCAACCATTCGAGGAGTTACGCGTTCCCGATCCTCCTCAGGTAACCATCGGACCAGGGCTCGGAATCGCGGGCAGCAGCTACAAGTTTTATGTCAGCACGTTCTTAAATTCTGGCGACGACTACACGCTGAGCGAAGATGTAGTTATTTTTCTGAATCAGGCGCTCACAGGACCAGGGACGCCGAACACGGCGAACGCGGTAGCTTACCCGATGGAATTTCTCACGCCGAAAGCCATCGCACCGATGCTGAACATTCAGGGCGGAATACCATTCAAGTACACGAGATTCGGGACGCAATTCTGGTTTGGTCCGCAACCGAACACGAATTTCGTAACGTATTTGCCGTACCAGTTGCGTCATCCGTTCGTAGACACGGCGCTTGCAAGTTCTCCTGTTTACGTGCCGCCGAGCTGGTTTGACATTGTTTCGTATGCAGCGGCAGAGCGTGGAGCAGTCGCGAACCGATGGAATGAACAAGCAACATTTCTGCATACGTTGCTCTACGGTGACCCGGCCTCGGGGACGAAAGACGGAGTTTTAGCTAGACCGGGACTGATTGCTGCGCGTACACTCCAACCGGAGCGCGACCGCAGATTGAGCACCATTCAGATAGGGATTGTGGCGCAGAGGTACTAGTGGAAAAGGTTTGCGAACGATGCGGAAAGGCGTTCAAGACAAAGCCTTCTCATTTGTCTCGCAGGCGATTCTGTTCATTGAATTGCAAATGTGATATTGCGGCTAGATTTTGGTCTCGTGTTATTCGCGGCAAACCAGACGAGTGCTGGGAATGGATCGGAACCAAAGTTCCGACAGGATACGGATATATTAGCGACCGCAGCAGCGCTTGGCGATCCATTCGCGTGCATCGCCTCTCGTACGAGTTGCACAACGGTAAAAACTCTATAGGAAAGTTCAATGTCTTGCACCGTTGCGACAATCCATCGTGCGTCAATCCAAGCCATCTTTTCCTTGGGACTCACGCAGAAAATATGACGGACAAGCGAGAAAAAGGAAGATGTCCACGGAAACTAAGCGACATTCAAGTAAAGTCGATTCATTTGTATGCACGCAACGGTTGGAAGGCCGCGAAAATAGCTGAGCATTTCCTTGTTCATCCGATGTACATTTCTCGCATCCTTCGCGGAGAGAGGCGGCCACAATGTCAACTGTAACAAATCCATTGTGGTCAAATTTAGTTCCTGGGGGAGCGCCGAGCAACCCAACAGGAACCAACATTTCTGTCGGCGGTGGATCGACTGGCACCAATCCACTATTGCCTCCCACGAACATGAGCACGACTGCACCAACGAATCCCAATCCGCTCACCGCAGGAGTTCCCCCAGCATTCCCCGCAAACACGGGAGGCGGATATCAATCCAGCTTGAATCTTGGGAGTCCGGGCTCGCCAACTGGAACACCGACAACTAACGTAGGAGCGGCCGCACAGTCGCCTATCGGCGGCATGAACATGATGAATCAGAAGGACCTCGGGCGCTTGTTCAACAGCCTGCGAAACACGTACGGCGACGGCATGGCGCACACGATCATGAATTTCCTGACGAGCGGTGCCGGGTTCAATCAGCAAGCGGTTAACAACATGCTAGCCTCGTTGCAGCCGGGAATCGAACGGGGCACAGAAAGTTTGATGGAGCAGTTCAGCGCGAGCGGGAATCGTTTCGGGTCTGGTGCGGAGATTGGTCTCGGAGATTATCTCTCGCAAGTAAATTTGAACGAGGGGCAGATCGTCACAAAGATGTATGAGGACGCAGTACAAAACTATATCAACGTGATGATGGGCGTTGCTCCTGCGACAGCGACAGAAAAGTTAAATTCCCCGAGCGCTTGGGACTATGCACAACAAGCGGCGAATTTCGCGGAAGGATTGATGAGCGGTGGAATGGTCGGCGGCGGTGGTGGGAAGAAACAAACAACCGTCCCTAGTAGCGGTGGGCCAATCGGATCGACGTTAGGGAATCCATATTTCAGTGAGGGCGACACGGCAAGTTCCAGCGCCTGGGCAGGTGATGCGGCGGGCGGATTCGCGATATGAGCAATGGCGTAGGATTTGAGGGCGGCAGCGCTGAATTTGGAACTCCGGTCCCTGGAGTTACTCCGGGGATGACACCCGGAACAACTCCGCCATTTGTAGGCGGGGCTGCTTCTGCTGCGTCTCCCGTTTCTGAGATGACGAAGCGGATTCTGCAGACCCTCGCGCAATCTGCGCAGCGTAAGCAATTCGCTGGCGCTCCCGTTCCCGCTCCCGTACCGGGCCGACAGGACCCCACTCCTCCCAGTTACATGCAACGCGGTCCGCAGTGGGGCGGATTGCGATTCATGCATGGGCTGCAAGCGAACATTCAAAACGCTGTCGCACAAAAGAAGCAAAAGGATTTACTTAAAGCAGAGTCCGACTGGACGTACATGAGTTCTGCACTGAACGAATTGTACTCCGCGCAAGCGGGCGGCGATCCCCGAGCCATCGCAGAAGCGCAATCCAAAGTGGACGTAGTGCTAGGCGACCCGAAGAAATTGAAGCAGATGGCAAAGGCGCTCAACCAAGACTGGTTGAATCCCGAAAAAACAACCGTGTACGGGGAAGCGCTGAAAAAAGTTTCCTCTAAAACGGAGCAGACAGCGGGGCAGAAGGAGCAAGCCAAACAGGGATTGATGGGCATGTTCCGCCAGTTGATTCAGGGGAGACAGCAACCGCAACTCACTCCTGAACAGCAAACCGCCATGTCTCGCGAGATTCAAGCGAAAGCACCGACGACGGCGGGAGCGGCGAGTCCGAAAGATTTGCGCGAGGCCGCACTAGGAATTTTGGACATTGAGAAAGCAGCGAAGGAAGCGCGAGAAAACTATGCAGTTGTTACGAGCCCGGATGGCAAAGTGTGGGCTTACAACAAAACGAATCCTAAAGACGCATTCCAATTGCGCGACGCTGCTAGCGGTCAGGAAATTGCAGGACAAACGAAGTCCACATCTGCCCCGAAAGTCGCAAGTATCGGGAACGTACCTTATGCGGTTGTTCGAGGTGGAAAAACCGTCACACCGGACAGTCCCGAGTGGACCAAAGAAGACGAAACGCTATTCACCGGAGCAAAAGATGCTGCTCGTCAAAAGCAGCAACTCAAAATCCCTCCAGACATTGGCGATCAGATTGGAGCACCTCCCGACCCAGCAGATTATGCGAAGCGCGACCGCGACCCAAAATACGCTGCTGATTTGCGAGAATATGGGAAAAAAGCGATGGATTTGGAGATGAAGAAAGCGTCAGCGAGCGCCATCGCCCGCGCGAAAGCAATGAACGATTACAAGATTGTGGAAGTGACCGACTACGACGAAAACGGATACCCGGTTACACACTTCACAACCGGGAAGGCTGCACTGGAAGGCGGATTATCAAGCGCTACGCAAGGCGCAAAAAATCTGTCACGTTCTAAGCAGATCGAGGACATTTCTGTTTCTTCGCAAAAGTTGCGTGATTCGGTGACGAAACAAAAAACTCCATTCAGCGCAAAGCAAATCGCGTTGATGCAGGAAGCCTTAAGGGCGGGAGACGAAGGCATTGCGTCTGCCGAATTTCAGGCTCTCGCAAACGAGCAACTGACAGATGATCAGTTTCAGACTGTGCTCTGGATCAAGCATCTCAACGAACGCGCAATGTCTCTTCGTAATATCGCTGGCATGGGACAGGGCGCGCAGGATACGCGCGATGCGATCCGGTCATTGTTGCCAAACATGGGTACTGCCGATCCGAAACGCATGACCGCCATGCTCGATGCGTTCGACAATCAAGTGCGGATTCTCGGAAGTGGTGTGCCGAAAGCTGGCGGGCAAGCTAAAGCAGAAGCCAAAAAAGCCGCTGCTGAAATGGAAACTCAGATATACAACGGCGCAACCTACCAACGAAAAAAGGGCTCCAATGACCAGTGGACTATCGTTCCTCCGAAAAAATGAGCACTCCTGCTACGCTTCCGGCAAACTTCTTTGAAGGTAAAACGGGACAGGCGTCTCCGCCCCAAACGCTTCCCGCCGACTTCGACTTCAAAAAAGGCGAGGCTCCTAAACCGGACACGAGTCCATTGCGCGGTGCTGCGCAAGCGACAGGATTAAGTGCTGACACACGCACCCAAGCAGGGCGTATATGGGATGAAGTCAAGCGTGGATTGACGAGCGCGCAACCCGGACAAGGGTTGAAACCTCAACCAACCACGACAGCAAATATCGCGCAATTTGCGGGAATGACCGCTGATACGTTGGCGCAGTATGGCATCGCCCCGCCAGCAGCGGAGGCTGCGGCGGGTGCGGAGCGAGCGATTCGGGGGATGTTCACGCCAAAGAAACAAGTCGAACGGGTTGCTACTGGAATCTTGGATTCTCATGGCGACGAAATTATGAAGACTGTCGAGAAATTCGGGAAAAGCAAGGCTCAAGAATTATTGCAAAGCGCATTCAGCAAATGGCTAAAACGTGCCATTGGAGCGTACGGCGTCGGAGAAATAGGTTATCACGCGGCGAAAAAACTTGGAGCGCCGCTGCCCTAGCGCCATGCCCACCGGATCACGCGGATAACGGTGTAGAGTCCGACTAATGGTAGAACAACGTAGTAGAGAAAGAGCGCAACGAAAAAAATCATAGCGGGCTCACAAAGGTCCAATCTTCGGAGGTTTACCGTCAAACGCGTAATTGAGAAAGTACGCGAGCAGAACGACCGAGACAGCGAGAATGATTGACGAAGCGATCATGCGTAAAGTTTGCGATTCGCCACCGTGCGAGTCCATGGTACTTTAGGTCCAGTTCGGGAGGTACTTTCCGATGCCACGAGTCAGAGAGTGGAAACGCGAGAGGTTACGTGACAGCGCGGATCGTCCAGTGAAGCCCGCAGGAATGCAAAGTGAAGCGCTCACAGATGCGGGTCGCGATCCGTTCATGGAAGGCGAGCAGTCAGGTGGCGACGCCACGCGGACGCGAATCCCGATGCAGAATTTCGGCACGTACGGGGACACTGTGTATCCGGGCTGTCATCACACCGACGACCCAAAAGCTCCGAAGGTGAACAAGGTATTGTAATTTCCGCGCAGTGCGGATAGAGTCCCAATCGCTGAGGAGGCGAACAAAATGTCCTTTTATGGAAATAAAGAGGAAGCAAAAAAGTGGGCGATGGAAGGGGACATGCAGATTGATGACCTCATGACGACCTCGCCAGTCCGCGACGGTTCGATGGACGCGGGCGGCGCGCCGATGGAAGGCAAGTCCGAATTTTCCACTGAGCGCACGCGCCACGGCTGGAAGGGCAACCAGGGCGGCATGCGTCGCGAGTTCCCCACCGAAGGCGTCGGAAGCAAGTCCGGCGTTTAATTCTTCGTGCGCGTTTGTGTCGCTTCGCTTTTTTCGGAGGGCATTTGGTTCGCGCATTTAATGGCGAAGCAAGGCCACGACGTTTCCGCGATTGTCAGTGAGGCGCGTTACGCAGAAGCGCTCGGCGGCATGGTGCAGCTCATGCCGGGAGCGGAAACGTACTACCCCGAGAAGTACGATTTAATTTTATTCGATACAACCGGCATGGGCAAAGATGCCGACGCCGCCCGCGAAAAAGTTCCCACCATTGGTGACTCAACCCTTGCGGACGAACTAGAAGAAAATCGCGAGTTCTCTCTCGACTTCATGCAAAAGTGCGGCATTCAGGTCGCACCGTGGGAAGTGTTCACGGACCCGTCCGACGCTATCCGCTATATTCGCAAAACAAAGAAGCGTCTAGTTTTTAAGCCCATAGGCGATCAAGACGATAAATCAACGACGTACGTCTCGCGGTCGGCAGAAGATTTGCTGCACTACTTCGATGTGCTATTTCGAGATGCGAAGGTGAGCAAGTTTGTTCTGCAAGAGTACGTCGCAGGAACAGAAGTCTCCACCGAAGCGTACATCAACGAAAGCGGATGCTACGCGCTGAGCCACACACTCGAAACAAAAAAGCTAATGAACGGCGATGTGGGACCGAACACGGGCTGCTCGGGCTCGCTGGTATGGCTTGCGAATCGGGAGAATCTGCTTTTCGAGAAGGGGCTCAAAAAAGCCATCGGCCCACTGCAAGAAATGGGGTACGTCGGGCCGATTGACTTGAACACGATTGTGAACCAAGAAGGGTGTTTCGGACTGGAATTTTGTCCCCGATTCGGATACGACGCGGATGCGCTGCTCACGCGATTGATTGGACTGAACTGGGGAGACTTCCTGTACGCGATCGCGACAGATCAGCGGCCAGCGGAAATCATCCCGCGAGCTACGTTCTGCGCGTCTGTTCGCTTGAGCGTGCCGCCGTATCCATGCGAAGGGCTGCCGCAAAAGTTCTACAAAGCGGGCATCCCGATTGAAGGGCTCACCGAGAAAAACTTTGACCGCTTCTTTGTGTACGACGTGCGACAGCGAGTCGAAGATGCCGACGATTTAGAGACAGCGGGAATTTGCGGATGGGTGGGATCGCCGCTCGCGCTCGGTGAAACAATCGGGCAGGCATTCGATGGCGCGTATTCGATGCTCAAAGAAGTGCGCGTGCCGAATGGGATGTATCGTACAGACGTAGGCCACAACACAGCGAAGCGTTACGCAGAGTTGCGTGACGCGGGATGGTTGCACGGATGATGCCCGAAGAAATCAAAGTGAAGTGCGGATTGACTTGGTTCCCCGATAACGGAGAATCGGATGTTACGGTTAAAAATCACGCTTGTGCGTTGGAAGTCAATCATTCTGGGAACCACAAATGCAAGTTCCGAAATTGTTGCGAGTGGCCTAGAGAAGAATGGGAAAAGTTGGGGAAGACTGCATGATGCCCGAAGAAATCAACGACGACGGCGACGAAGACATTCTGCAAGAGGATGAAGCCGACGAGGCTGACGACAGCGAAGAGGGCGACAGCGAAGAAGAAGATTGAATCTGTACTAGTCCCGAAGTACCATTACCCGCAACATGCGTCGGCTACTCTTACTCCTAGGACTGCTATGGGCGATTCCTGCGTTTTCTCAGACAACTAGCGTCTCCGGAACGATCACAGATGCTGGCGGGCAAATCTGGGCGAATGGAACGGTCACATTTACTTTCCGACCAGCCAACTCTAACCCGACCGGGCCATACTTCCAAGGCGGCGTCCCATTCAACATCTCCACGACGGTCGGACCGATAGCGCTCGACGGGACAGGCTCATTTTCGGGAGTTGCCGTTCCTGATAACGCGACCATTTCTCCATCGCAGAGCACATTCAACGTAAAAGTCTGTCCCGCGTCCACCACTTCGTGCGTGACTGCTTCGCTCACGATCACCGGAGCCACGCAGAATATCAGTGCGCAAATTGTCCCGCCTGTAATCCATCTCGATTTGTCCACACCGCTGCTCGGCGCGAGAGCCTACACCGACCCGGAAGTGTTTGGGGCTTTGCCGGGAACACTCTATTTCAATCTGACCGACAATCGACTGCACGTTTGCTTACAAACAGGATTCCCGCCTTGTACGTGGTTTGTACTGAACGGTGGAGGCGGAACGGTTTCCAGTTTTAGTGCAGGCAATCTTTCGCCGCTATTCACAACGACGGTCACGAATCCGACGACGACACCAAATCTTTCCTTTACGCTCTCCAACGCTCCCGCTGGAACCATCTTCGGAAATCCTGGCGGGGCTCCCGCTCCGCCATCGTTCAACACGCCGGGTTCGTTCAGCGGAATCGGCACGGTCACGAATGTCACTGCCAGCGCGCCGATCACTTCGAGCGGTGGCTCCACTCCGAATATTGCGTGTCCGTCGTGCGTTACCAGCGTCACTGGCACGGCGAATCAAATTACTTCCAGCGGCGGGACAACACCGACACTTTCCATTCCGGCTACGTTCATCGCTCCCGGATCGATTCAGGCGACGACGAGCGTAACAGCGGCCAACGTTACAGACAGCGCTTTAACTTCGGGGCGATGCGTGCAGGCGGGAGTCGGAGGGCTGTTAGGAGTTGCGGCTGGTGCTTGCGCGAATGGCGGTGGATTTTCACAAATAGCGACGGCAACTGGAGCGGGTTGTACACCGGGATCAGGAAGCAGCTTCGATGCTTGCCTCTCAACGCTTACCTGGTCAACGGCGTTTGCTGACACATCGTACATCCCGGTTTGCACAGGACTTCAACCGCAAGCGCAGTCTTTGGGTTCTTCTAATAACCTAGCGCCCATGTTGATTATCTCTTCGTTCACTGCCTCGCAAATCGTAGTCATCACGCAACAAGAGCGCTCGATCACGAGCAGCTTCACGACCATCTATTGCGTAGGAGTTCATCCGTAAGGAGTACCGCATGAAGAAACTAATCCTAGCCCTCATCCTCGTTCTCGGTGGAGCAGTCAATGCTTTCGGGCAGTCCACGACGGTCTCGGGCCAAGTGACCGACGCTGGCGGGCAATCGTGGAACAATGGAACTTTCACCGCAACGTTTGTCCCTAATCCACAGTTCCCTACGGGACCCTACACGTGGACTGGGGGCACGCTAAACAATGTCATCACCGGAACGCTCAACGGAACAGGCGCATACTCGGTTTCCATTCCCTCGAACACGGCAATCAGTCCGCAGGGTTCGCAGTGGCAGTTTCAGTTTGTCCCCAACGCTACTTCGAGTCCCTTCCTGACTTCGAAAACAACGATCACCGGAGCAACGCAAACGCTCAACGCAACTCCGCCTGCTATCTCCATAAATTTACAGAATCCGCCGGGACCGTTCACGACTGCGTACGCTGACGCAGAGATTGCAACACCGATCCCTCAAGGAGCAGAGTACTTCAACACGACGAGCCTGCTTACGCGCGTGTGGAACGGCTCTGCGTGGTCGAATCAAGGGAGCGGCGGAGGCGGAGGCGCTACGCCTTGCGGCGGAGCACTCGCGAATCAGGTCACGTTTTTCACCGCACCGACGACGATATGCGGGAATGCAGCACTAACGTTCAATCCAGCCGCTGGCGGAACTTTTTCTTTCAACGGTGCGAACGCGGCCCTTGTAGGCAGCACCCTCGCGGGAATCTCTTCTGCTGGGGTGGCCGCAGTAACGGCAACCCCGAGCGGCGTCACTATCACCGGAACGGGCACACCATTTCACCTCACATCCACAAATGCCATTCTTAGCGGGGGAAACTTTCAATTAGGGTCCAGCAGTCAGTCGGGGGCTGTTTTGTTGGTAGGCAGCACCAGTGGAACGGGTTCTATCGGCGCTAATCCCGTAGCTGGCACACCGAATTTAATCTATTTGCCGACAGCAACGGGCACAGCCGGACAGTGCTTGCAAACCGATGGAGCAAATCCACAGCAATCATCGTGGGTGTCCTGCGGAACGGGAACTGTCACCGGCTCTGGGGTAGCGAATCAACTCGCTTTTTGGACTGGCGCAAGTGCCGTGGGAGGAAATGCGGCGCTAACGTTCAATCCTGGTACGACAACATTGACCTTTAACGGAACCCTTTCCTCATTGACCGGCAGCACCGGAAGTTTGATTAAGTCGGGTAGCAATGTCATCACCGTCGGACCAGCTTCAATAAGCGTCTCTGCCGTAGGAAATCCCATAGGAATAAGCACACAAAATCTCGGTCTGGTATCAGGGGGAGGGGCACTGTCGCTAGGTTTTGCGGGTGCCGGTTCGTCAGGAGGCGTAAACCTGTTTGGCTTGACCAGTGGCAGCGCATCGCTTGGCGTTGCAGCGGTAGCGGGCACGCCGAACCCGATCAATCTACCGACGACGACGGGAACCGCAGGCGGGTTGTGGACGACAGACGGAGGAAATCCGCAGATCACATCGTGGACGAGTTCGCTTCTTTACGCTGCACCGACATTGACCGTTAGCGGTGCGGGCGCTGGGAATGGAGTGCTTGCGCTATCTGGAAATACCAGCGGTACAGCAACCTTCACCGCTCCAGCCGTAGCGGGCACCGCGACCAATCCTGTTACGGCTAGCAACGGTCTGGCCTTGCCGAACGGTAGTACCTCCGCACCGTCCTACGGGTTCACCGCCTCTACTACCAGCGGTATGCATTGGGACGGAACAAACAACGTTCTACTCTTTGCTAATCAGGGCACCGACATTTTCGGAATTCTCTCCGGTATAACCGGCTCATTTGGCAGCACCGGGACTCTAGGTTGGACTTCTGGCGCAATCATAACTGCAAGTCTTGATACTGGAATCTCGCGCCTTAGCGCCGATGTTTTGGGTATAGGCAATGGAACGCAGGGCGATGTGTCGGGAACATTGCAAGCCGCGAAGTACAAGACTGCCACGAATTGTGCCAATGGCGCTTCGCCAGCGGTCTGCGGGTCGGCTTCGTCCGGCTCAGTAGCAGTACCGGCAGGAACCAATCCTACGCTCACGGTGAATACCACTGCAGTGACGGCGAGCAGCGTGATTGTACTTTTCGAGGACGAGAGTCTAGGCGCAAAACTCAGCGTTACCTGCCAAACCGCAGTGCTTCCATCAGCGCAATTCATCACCGCCAGAGTGGCGGCAACGAGTTTCACAATTCAGGCCAACGGGGTGTTTGCGACAAACCCAGTCTGCTACAACTATTTGATACTCAACTAACATGAGAACAAAACTTACAGTCCTCGCCATTTTGCTTCTAGGTTACATCCCCCCGGCGTTCGCGCAGTCATTCATTCCCGGATCGGATACCTTCTTTCCAACAGGCCGTCCGTGGGTCGATATTCAAGGGAAGGGTGCCGTGGGCGATGGGCAGGTCGTTCACGATGTGGTGACGAACGGGAGTACTACGGTCACGAGCGCCTCGGCACTGTTTGCCTCAACGGATTGTACGGGGGGTTCGGGCTGCACTGGCACAGCGAACAAGACGGTCATTTGCGTCGGATGCAATGCAGGCGTGAATGTAAAGACGGCGGTAGCAACCTTCGTCTCTACCTCTAATGTGACGCTGGCTGCCTCGACCGCGCTGACTCTCCCCGTAAATATCAGTTGCACAGGCTGCTCAACGACTCCGTACGGGTACGCGACGGTCAACTCCTCTGGCGCGATCACCGGCGGTGTAGTGGTGAGCAATGGAACCTCGGGCGCTACCGCTTGCACCGCGACCATTCTCGGCACACAACAGGGGCAGTCTGGGTCTGGCGGGACGTTAACTTGCACCGCAAACACGGGCGCTGATGGGCATGTGGACTCGCTGACGGTCAACGCCGCAGGTTCCGGGTATTTCGCCACTCTCTACTGGGCTACGGACGATTCGACGCCCATCGCCAATGCGTTCACCGCCGCAGGCGCGGTAAATGGTTGCGTCTATGTTCCCCCAGCGCAAAAGTCCTTCTACCTAATGAACACGCAACTTGCGTGGACTCAAAATAATACGTGCATGTTTGGGGCGGGAAAGTTTAGCAAGTCTTACATCGTCGGCGATGTTGGCAACGTTGCGCTTATCAAGCAGAACCAGACTAGCTTTCAAGAGGTATTCGGCTTGAGGGCAGACAATGTTTTCGACATCTCCGCCGTCGCCGCCAATCGTTTCGTTGCAGTATTCGAATGCGATGCCTGCTCCCATGTGGATTACCACGATCTACAGTCTGGAGCCGGGCGCGCGCTGGTACAGGTCAATTCCGCTGGCTCGAATACCGCCAGTTTTATCCGCATGGTGCACAACTATTGCAACTTGATGACGGATGTGTGCCTGAACGCCAACGGCGGCACGCCAACGACGCCGCATCAATACTTTGAGATTACAGGCAATCAATCGCAAAACACCATATATACGCTGCTCGATGGAGCGGGCCACGACTACAACTTCGAGGACACTAGCGACATCATCGTGGCCAGTAATTTCGCTGTCGAGACCGCCGACTCCACACAGCCGAACGAAAGCTGCTATCAAACAAACTTCAATCACGCGACCGCTGGCGGCAGCAATTTCACCTACGTCGGAAATGAGTGTCAGATCAAAGGCGCGGCTATAGGGCACACCGTTTCCTGCTTTGAGTTTGCCGCCGCCAACGCATCCGAAATCTTGACGAACGTGTTGGTTGAAGGCAACGAATGCGACAGCGGATCGAACGGGATCGCCTGGACGTCCATCCTCGCAGCGAACGTCATCGTCAACGCGCAGATCAAAGGGAACAATTTCAAGAACTGCGGCTGGAGCGTCAACGGTTGTATCTACCTGTCGTCCAGTGTGGCGCAGAACCAAGACGTCACGATTGAGGGTAACCACGTTCAGGGAGTAGGAAACCAAGCCGGTGCTGGCCCCGGCATCCTCACCAACAATCTATTCGGGATCAAGGTCATCGGGAATACCGTCACCAATGCCGCCACCTATGGCGTCAACGTCGCCGGGACGCAAAAATCACTAATCTCCAACAATAAGATATATAGCAACGGCGCGACCGGCTCTTTCGATGGAATCCTCTGCAATAGTTCGACAAGCACCTGCTCGCAGAACACTTTTGCAAACAACATTCTTTACAGCAACACGCGGTATGGGCTGAATTTCTCGACGAACGCGAATGGCGGCAATCGCATCATCGGAACTTCGTTCCCCGGCGGCAACACCACCGCGAACATCAACGACGGACAAGCACAGATCGGACCAAACAACTGCAATATGTACGAGGCTTCGATCGCCTGCGATTTTCAAGGCGCGACCATCAACTCGCTCACGGCTCAAACGCTTCTCGCGGCTTCGACGTTCAATACTACCGCTACCGCTCGGACGTTTCTAGTAACCATCGCTTCAGAATGCACGGCGGTCGCTAGTTCAACGTTACAATGGCAGGTAAATTACACCGGGCTGAATGGTGCGATCAATCAACAAGGCACGTCTCACTCGTGTGCGGCAGCGGGACAATTCACGGACACGTTTCTGATTCGCTCGACAGGCGCGACGGCGGTAACTTACCAAGCGGTGGTGGCGAATGCCCCAGCTTTTCGAGACACGGCAACGGTAGAGTTGAGATGATTTTGTGTTATGCAGATGGCTGCAAAGGAGTCGTACGCTATGCGATTCACCATATCCCAATGTGCAAGAGTCACTATTTGGAAGCGCTGGAACACTCTGCTGATACGCAGCTTGATTTTCGCCATTGTCTTAGTCGGCGGATCGTCGCCTGCATACTCGCAGACGGTACACTCCGTTACTTTAACGTGGACGGCTTCTACCAGCGCAACGGCAAGCAACGGGCTGTTTTACACCGTCTATCGACTACTCGGCGCATGTCCAGCCACTCCGCCCGCAAGCGCTAGCGGCTCAGGATTTGTCAAGGTGAGTTACTCGGCAATCAGCGGGACGACTTATGTAGACAGCGGTGGCGGTGGTGGCGTATCGCTGGGAACTTATTGCTATTTCGTGACGGCGACATTGAGCGGAGTCGAATCACTGCCCTCGGTTGCGGTACAGGTGAATGTGGTCGCTACGCCGAATCCGCCACCTGTAACCGGGCAGCCTGCCGCACCAACGCAAGTTGCCGCAACACAATCGAATTAGTGACGCGGAGACTCGCACATTTCGCAGCGGCACGCAAGCGGATGGTCGGAGCAATCTTTGATGAAGTGGCGTTTGAGCCAAAGCCAAAAGCGTTTCATGAAGCCAAAAACGGGGTAACGATTCATTAGGAGTGCGAAATGTCTAACTCGACAGTGAATGTTCCGGTCCCTCCGGTTACGCCGCCTCCGTACACGCCGCCGCCTGTTCCGTTGACCATCGTGGACACGACAAAGAACGGAATCAAGGCGACGCTGAGCGGGACGACGCTCACGATTGCGGACTCGTCAGGGCCTCCGCCGCCCCCACCGCCGACCGGTATCGTCGGATGGCTTGGGGCAGATGCGCTCACGGGCACACTGGCGGTCGGCAACACGGTAGTCGTGAACCCAAACACCGGGCCAGTGCGCTCCAGCCCGCCAACAACGCAAGGCGGTGCCCCAGGACCGGCGATCTCGCCTCAGCCTAGCCCGCTGGTCGGGGCAACCGTACTTGTGCTGTCTGGGCCGTCCCCTGTGGGTTCTAGCGGGGTTGCCTACTGGCAGGTGCAGTTTGGTGGTACTCCACCTCCGCCTCCTCCCCCACCGCCTCCGCCTCCACCGCCTCCACCGAGTGGCATCGCATTCCCAGGAGCGCAAGGGAGCGGTGCTGCCTCTGCTGGCGGCCGCGGCGGTGCAGTTATCGAAGTCACCAACTTGAACGACTCAGGGCCGGGTTCGTTTCGGGCGGCCATCGAAGCAACCGGACCTCGCACGGCTATCTTTCGCACGGGCGGTCTAATCGTACAGCAGGCCGATTTGCGTATAGGCAATCCGTTTCTAACCATCGCGGGACAGACCGCGCCTGGAGGAGGAATCTGTATTGGCGGACTAGGCGCTAAAGGTGTAGCACTATTCGTCAACACTCACGATGTGATTTTACGATTCCTCACCTACGACGGGAACACTCCGCAAAATATACCTAACTTCGATCCTAACCGGGATGGCTCTGTTGGTTTGCAGCTAGGATCGGGGAACGTCTTCAACGTTCTCATGGCGAATCTATCTGGTCGTTGGTGGACAAACAAGGTTTGCTTAGCGCTCACGAACGACGGCGGACCCGTGCACAATTGCACGTTCCAAAATATTTTGATGTACGAGAGCGATGCGCGTCACCCGGTCGGCCCGATGACGGATGCGACAACGGGACCGGCCACGAGTTCAACAAACCTCGACTACCACCACTCACTATTCGCCAATATTGGGCATCGCATGCCACTCTGGAACACGAAGTCAGGCCGCTGGCAGAACAACATCGTCTTCAACTGGGATTACTTCGCCTCGCTGTTTCAGGGTGGATGCGTGGTAGACGTGATCGGCAATCGCTACGTCGCTGGCAATCTGAACCAAGGCAACAACAACGGGTGTCCGCATCCCATCGAGTTCACCGCCGTGCAATCGACCGACGATACGTCGCAGTCCATGCCGGGACCGGGCTCATTCTACGTAAAGGGAAATCGCGGCCCGCAGATGAACGACTCGAACGGAGACCAGACGCTACTGTGTGCGCAAACTCCCGGTGAGGGGCTAGCGGAGACGGGACCGGCTCCCGCTGCGTGGTTTCGCAACACGCCACTATCCGCTCCGCCCGTGCCGATCACCGACGACACCGCAAACCTTGATGCTGTCGTGCTGGCCAGTGTTGGCAACTGCGCGGTGCTCAACGGCGATGGAACTTTCTCGCTGCGCCGCGACTCGCAAGATTCGCGGATCATTTCGCAATATCAGTCGAAGGGACCAGGAAATTTTTTCACGGGCCAGTTTCAGACGCCAACGTACGCCGCTGGTACGCCGTGGCCGTCATCGCAACACGACGGCCTCGCCGATCAGTGGAAATCTAAAATGGGACTCGACACGAGCAAACCGCAGAATAATGTGATTATGCCGGACGGGTTCACCGCACTAGATTGGTTTCTCGCGGGCAGGACTTCGTGACCGGCCATTTCCAAATCGCGATTGCCAAAACTGGCGTGCTCCCCGAGCCTGACACGTATTACCCTACGCGCGAGCAGGCAGAAGCAGCGGTGAAGCGCATCGAGCAGACCGTACCAGACTTACGCGGCCATCTGATAATCGTTCCTGAAAAGGAGAATCCATGCACCTAGCCCTACTTTTGCAAACGGCTGCACAGAATCAACCGATCACTCCTGCGACCGTTCCTGAAAGCCTGCACTTCGGTACGCAAATCACCGCGAGCGCTGTCGCCGTCTTCGTCATTCAGTTGATGAAACGATGGTCCGCACTCCCCTGGATCACGCACTGGACACCGCGAGTGAATCGTGTCGTCGCTATCGCGAGTTCATTCCTTACCGCTATCGGCGTGCACATCGCGTACAGTTCGGTCGAACACACCGTAGTTATCAGCGGCCTGACGCTGACTGGGATACTCGGGATGCTCTGGGTTTGGGTAAAGCAGTTCGCCTTGCAGGAGTACGTGTATCAGAGCGCAGCGAATCGCACCAAGGTTGTTCCTGTTGCTGGCGCTGCGCTGGAAGTCGCACCTCCCCAGGTTGCCGCGAAACCATGATTGCATGGGCCTCGGGGTTGCAATTCGACTGGACCATAAGTTTCGGCAATCTCGTGGCGGGTCTGCTGTTTCTCGTCGCGACGCTGTTCGCTTGGCGGGATTTGACTTGGCGAGTAGGGAACCTTGAGGCATGGCGGAAGGAACACCAGATTGATGCCGATGCGCGCGACACACTTATCCAGAACAGCGACAAGATGCTCGCGCGTTTGAATTACCTGGTCGAAGATAAGCAGCGCTGGCTAAACGGAGAAGATCGCAGGCGAAAGTAAAAAGAGTTCTCGCGACTAACCAAGGGCGAGAAAAACGGGGCGTGGGCGAATCCGGTGAGGCGGTGGGACTCTGCACTTACTGGCGCGTTCGTCCACGCTCCGCGATTTAGATAAAAAAGTGTTCCAAACGTAACATCATGCTCTTGACGCGCGTGGTAGATTGGTTTCGCATGGGTCGCAACAAAACTGAGCAGAAAGAGTTGCATGTGGAGCGCGAGATACTTGAAGCGCTCGAATGCATTTGTCGCGAATTGAGTCTCATTCGTGAAGGTTTGTTTCCAGCAGCAACGGGCTTTCAAATCTTTCAAGGAGAAAAAGGCATGCCAATCACAGGAATCGTAAAAGGCGCAACGGGTACGTTCACCGAGACGCCGACACCAGCGGGCGGGCAGCTTCAAGCGGGGAGCATTCCGCAGTGGAGTTCCGACGACTCGCTTACTACGCTGACACCGAGTGCGGACGGCACGGCGGTAAGCGTAGCGACTTCGGCGACGGACCCGGCAACCAGTTTCAATCTCACGGTCACGGGCGTGTCCTCGGACGGAACTAAGATCACAGCGACGGTGAATGTGCCGCTGACGGCGGCTGTCGTACCGGCGACCGGATTCACGATCAACCAAACTTCGTAGCACAGTCTCCGCGCGGTCCAACACGGACAGGTCTCCGACTAGCCTCGCCCCACGTGGCTAGTCGGAGATTTTCTCAAGCTGGTTTAATTATTGGTCGCGGTCTCAGCAAATCGGGATTCGCCCGCACCTTTTCCATGAATGACTTATCAAAGCAGATCATGAAGGCTGGGGGCCCACTGCTATCGACCCAACTCATTGCCCCTAAGTTTGCTTCTCCATCAAATCCAATTCCGAAATCAACAAAGTGCCCCTCGTATCCCTCCGGGCAAGAGACCTCTACGCGGTCGTAGTGCTGCGTGCTCACCTCATCGTGGTGCGTGATCTTCGGCGTAACCATTGACGGCTTAGGTTCTTTGGCTTGCGGAAGAGCGAACAAAAGCAGAGAAGATATTCCGACGATTAGCTTCAACATTTTTAGCGGTCCCCATCCTTTCAGTACCTTAGAACGTTTCGCGCATCAAACTTTGCAGAGGTGAATCCTCATGCCCGGAACCTTAGTCGGCTTCCTCGTATCGTTCATCGTGTTTCTGATTGTCGCCGCAATTGTCATTTTGGGATTGCGCTACCTGATCCGTATTTCAGGAATCAGCGGAGAGTTGGTGCAGATCGCCTACCTGATTGTGTTTTTGGTGCTGGTGATCGCGTTCTTCTCGCTCGCGCCGTGGCACTGGGTGCTGTGGCACTAAGCGGACCAAATCTCGCTTAACTTGGAATCCACTGTAAGAGGTTTCCCGAGCGCGTCACTAGCCCAACGAGCAACGAATTGTGCGTAGGCATTGGTTGGGTTGTTGTCGCTCGGGGGAGCGTAGACATTAAACAGGTCCAGCACAGTTGAAGATGGACCGATGCCGTGCGCGTTGTTGCCGCTAAATTTACTCTGCAATTCACGCAAAAGGGCGGCGTATCCGGTTGGGAGGTCTGGGAATATGGTGTACCCACGGTCATCGGCTTCCCTCCCCGGCAGGCGCAGGTTCCCTGGATTGCGGTTGATGTAGGACCGGGAACCAAGTGCCCATCCCTCGAACTTCATAATCGCATCCGCAACTGCTTCTAAACCGTTTATCACAAGTCAATCCCCAAAATTCAGGGGAGCAAGTCGGTATCCCCGCCTACCTGCTCCCCGTGCCCTGCTTTGTCCTGAGGGACGCGCAAGGAACCTCGATTGCTGCAAGCCCTAGCCTCTCAGGGCTACGAAGTCGCCTTGGGAGGGATAGACAGGCTAGCCGGAACAGGTGAGGTCTGTGCGGGCGGCACGGGCGGTAGCGGCTGCCCAGACGAGTTCACGTTGTCCCCGCTAAGCGAGTTGAGCACTTGTGCTACACCGTTCGTGATGTTCGTGCAGCCCTGGATAAACAGTGATTGGTTGGCGATCTTGTGCCCAGAGACCAGTTGGCTCGTCTTGACGATGTTCGTCACCAGCGGAGCAGCGGCTGCGAGCTTTTGCGCCCCACTCCCCGGAGTCTGGAAGACGGCCTCGGCGGAGACAACAACTTGCCCGATGGAGGTCAAATCGTTTGCGATGGTCGTAGCGATACCCGCCGCTTGCTGCGCGTGCGACCCGAACAGCGGAGCAATCAGCGGTTCCAGTCCCGTGAGAATCGCGATTCCCCGTGCGAGGAAGGACCCAAGTTTCGACAAAAAAGTCATGTGCGTTCCCCTTTCGTGGCGGGCATGCTAGCACAACTCAGCGTGACGCGTCGCCCTCCCGCTCTGGGACACCGCCCGTTTGTAGAACCGTCTGCTCGTAGGTACCAGCCCGAAGCTCGCTTGTTGAGCCCTCCAACTTAGCTTCTTGGGCTTTCGTAAGTTTTAGTTTTAGTTGGGCTTGAATCATTTTTTCGCCTGCCGGTCGAGGTCGGCGGGGGTGCGCGCCGCAACGGATTCCTTTATCGCACCGAGAAACTTTCCACTCTCGCTAAGCGCTTCGATCACTTTGTCTGCGTACGGGTCGCATCCACAGACGGGCCAGTCGCAATCTTGCGGGTCATTAGCGCCCATATTCGCAGAGCGCGCCTTGCACTTGAACGGCGCGGGCGCACCCACCGTCACCGTAGGCTCGGTCGCGCGGACGTACGTTCTTCCTTCGATTACAGCGATGTCGCGCTGGTAGTCGTAATGCCAATTGCCGTCGTCCATCGGCGTGAAGGTTGTCAGCGTGGCCCGGGGCGGCTCTGGCGCTGGCTGGCGGGCGGCGAGCACTCGCCCAATAATCTCTCGTGACCGTTGCTTCCAAACTTCAGCGTAAGTAGTTCCTGGAGCGCCGTCAGCGCAATGCCAAATTTCATCAGCAACCTGGTCGGCTAGCTGGCGCAGCGCGTCGTTCGGGGGCGTCATGGCTGGCGCTCCATCGCGTCTTGCACGCGCATTTTCATTTGATCTTCGTGACCAGCAGCATACCCTTCGTTGAAGCCATCGCCATAAGACCGCATCCGCACGATGCCAAGAAGATCAGCTAGGGCCTTGATGTCCTTATCAGTCCAAGCAGTAGCTGGTAAGTGACCTCGTGCGAATCGACGCGCCATATCGGTATATTTCCATTTCGTCGGCTTGCTCATTGCCCCTCGCTCTCCTGGTGCTGCTGTGGCGCGGCACGCTCCAACTTCATCGCGGGAATCCATTTACAGTCTTGGCCTTACTCACCACGCGCATGCATTTCAACGCGGGACCATCGTGCATCCAAGTGCGCTGTCCATCGGGCCAGTCCACGTAGTGCGAGTAATTCTTAGCGTCGAACCTAACCTTACCGACCACCGCCGAACACCCATTGGCCCCTTCGATCCATTCCACGGTATCTCCGCTGACTAGCATCCGCGCTTCGTTGTTTGTCATAGTCCGCTCTCCTTTGAGCGTGCCCCTATTATACCAAACGCACTTTGACGAACTCGCTAACACAGGGCGAAAGCCAACGCAAGCAAAAGGTTTACGACTGCAATCGCCACGACTTGACACACACTTCGCTCAATGTTTATGCGACCTTTCGCCGCGACATTTCGCCGGTGCTCGCAATTGGACGTTGCACGCATTGGAGATAAAATCTTCACTTTGTGCTTTCAGCAGGCGCCACGACCTCGGCGGACTCGGGCGGCTGGGCCAGCGCGGCGTTCTCGCGAAGTATCGTGGCTCCCCGGCTTAGCGCGTACAGCAAACGTGCTGGGCCAAGCCCGTGCTTGTTCGCATAGTCCGTCAACTCATCGACTAGCAGTTGCAGCGCCTCTCGTAGCGCCTGATTCTGGCGCAGCAGGGAGGTCATGGCTCCTCCACCTCGCAACGCACTATTTTCGACCATCCGTACAGCATCCGCGCTTTACTCGCCGCATCGTTAGCTGCTTTTCTGGTTTGATATACGAGCGGTCCAGCTATCGTGTCGTCGAACAAACGAGAACGGCATTCGCCACGTCTGCCGTTACAGAACACAACGTAAAAATGTATGCGTCCAGTCTGGCGCAGCAGGGAGTCGTAGGCGGGCTGGGCGGTCAAGATTGCACCGCTGCTTTGACGTGTTCGTTCATCAAATAGGCTTTCACTCGTTCAAGGTCCGTTGTGATGAAGTGCGCCATCTTGACCATGAGGTCCGGCTCTCGCAGGGCGGGAATGTAGGCGACGACGAGTTTGCCTTGCCCTCGCGCGTAACCCATTTCCATCGAAGCCGAAGGTCCGCACGGCATCACGTAGACGCAAGCCTCGCACCAATCAAGCGCCTTCATGTCGCGCTTGAATCCACGCTCTGCGCACGGATGATCGAGGCCCCTGAGGTACTGTTGTGGCGTCCAGTTCAGCCAATTGTCATCCACTTCACGCCAGGAGAATCCTTCCTCGCCGCGAAAGTCGTATACGTCGTGCCCGTCGCTGCGCAACTCCTTAATCACGTCTGGCTGAAACTCGTTACGCCAACTCGTCGCTACGTAAATCTTCATGATGCTGCCTTTTTCTTTTCTTCTCGCATCGCTCGCTCCATCGTGCGCAGTGCTTGACTCATCAGAATCACACGATGCGCAATGCGACTCATCAACGAGGGAAGGCATTTGACAGCAATTTCTGCAATTCGTACCCAGTCGGCTTGCTCATTCTCATTTAGTCGATCAAAGTCACGCGGTTCATGCGCGAACCTGGTCGGATGATCGCAATACATTGCTCGCGCTAGCCAGCGGCAATCGCTTTCCTCAGTGTTCCCTTGGATGGAGTAGCCCTTGTTGTGAAGATTGCAGGCGATTGAATCTAGAATCCCGTGACGCGCATCGCGCCAGTATTCTCCGAATGGCTCCGCAAGTTCTCGCTCAAGTTCCCTGTTCACTGCCGATTCGTCGCTCACTCTTTCTTCTCCACACTAAAAGCTGCCAATGGGCGATAGCCACTCACGCTCACTTCAAGCACACGGGGTTACAAGTTCTCCCCCTGGCTGGTGTCGCGCGCGGTCACGGGCTTCTTGTAGCACATATGTGTTATTTGCGCTTCCTCCCTTGCTCCAACGCAGCGTCCAGTTTGGTGGTGAACACGTGTCCGTCATCGTTCCGCTCAAAAACATTCTTGAGATGCCACCATCGCGGCTTCCCGCATCGATAGCACGGGTTAGAATCCTGAAACTTCTTGACGGGCTTTTTTCGCATCGCGCTTCCGTTGCCGCTGCTCGCGGTCCACGACGGTGTGATGGTGTCTGCATAAAAGTTCAATCGCTGCGAGTCGATCATCCCGCAGGATCGAGCGTAAAACTTTGTGGTGCGGGTCGTGTCCTTCACGCAAGCATCGCGTGTCGTAGCCGTCGCGGTGTATCACGTACTCGCACTGGCCTCGCGCTCTCTGCCACAGTTCAAACTTGCGATCCTCCCAGTCCATGCCGTGGAGGATTTCGCGTTTGTCGGGCGTGATGTACGAATCCGGGTCCTTAAACTTCCGCGCTTGCGTTGCTTGTCGGTCTGCTTTCATGCTGCCAGTCTCTTAAACAGAACTCCGCGCCCTTCCAATTTTAGCTTCAACTCGTCTAACTGCGCCCGATTCGCCACGACATCCCGACCTAGCTTTAGCGGCTTGAGTAGATCAGCGTTGAGTTTCATCAACGAAGCGTCACCGGAAATAAACGCTCGCAGAGATGCGTCGCTCCATTCGTAGTACAGCGCTGGCGTGTCCGCGTCAACTCCCCGGCCTGCTTCGCCGTTGGCGATCTTGTGTTCCGCAATTTCGTGTTGTCTATCTTTCGCGTTGTCGCGGGCGATGGAGCCGCGTTCTTCTACGTCGTTGCCGACGGCGAGATTAAATATTAGGACGATGGCATACTTGCGCGAGCCGGTCATCGCTTTGAATACACCTTTATCGTTGTAGTCCCATCCTGATCCTGGGATTCGGTAGGTGATTTTCTCCTCGGATTCGATGTCTTCGAGCGTCCACACCATCGTTAAGTCGATGACGTAGCCGCTGCCCTTTTCGTTGGCCGTGCGCTTCATGTCTACCAGTTCGGGAGTGAGGATGAGTTTGTAGCGGTTCATCAACTTTTTTGCATTGCCCACGGCATCCTCGATGCGCAGGTATTCCCATCCCTGTTCGGGGTTAACGCCTTTCTTCCGCACCTTACGCGTCATGCATTGAATCGCCCAGATTTTCTCCGTGAGTTTCATCGTCTCCTCTTGCGCCATGCCAGCACCGAAATAAAAACCGTCGTACCCACCGCGAGCAGTAGCGACCAGCCTCGCGTGACCATCTCCGCTAAAAGTTTACTGTCGTCACTCACAGGTATCGCTCGATAAATTCTTTTGCGGTCCCGTTCAACACTTGCTTTGGTGTCCAGCGGAAAACGAGCCAACCGAGAGCAGCAGCCGTGTTGTATTTCTCCATGTCGCTTTCGTAGTGTTGTCCGCGAACGTGCGCGCCGCTAACGTAGAGACCTCCCTCAATCTCAAAGCCCCACTGCCTGTGAATTTGATAATGGTCCTCTTCCACTGCTACGTCGAAGCGCCATTTTCTACGGCAAAATTGATGTTCACAGGAAACTTTCGCGTATGGGTAGCGTTCCTGCATATAGTCCTCTAGCCACATCTGCGCCTCGCTCATCCGCCGTCGCTTCACAGCGTCCTTGCCCATCGTGCGACCAACTCCACTCCGTACAAAACAATAGCCGAACAGGTCAGCGCACCGACCGCGACGACCAGTGGAAAGAACCAATTCATGTAGCCACTGCCTTCGCAGTGCGGGCAGAGATGGCCGCTGTGTCGATTGATCCCCGTCCCCTCGCATTGGTAGCAGGTAATCACGGTTTGCCTGTCAGGTATCCTGCGAGCCCCGCGATGACGGCGCACAGCGCGCAGATCAGCAGCCAGTCACACAGCTCGCCGTGCTTCGCAAAGAAGCGTTGGAGTCGCTCGTCCAGCCTCCGAAAATCGTCAGGACTCGGCAACTTTTGCGCTTTCTGTCGATTTGCCACAAATCTCACAAAACTTGTCGTACACGAGATTTACATCATTCCCGCAATCGCAAGTTGCTTTCTTTGAAATTAGAGCGGTACCGTCTTTGTAGCAATATCTTGCGGTGTCTTGGGCGGGACTCTGCCCACACGTCGGGCATTTTAGATAGCTCATCTTAATATCTCCGTGTGAATCAAATATTGCGCGTACGCGCTGGCAAGCAACTGTTGGAGTCGGTCCTCACTTGTTAGTAATGTGCACTTTGGATATGCGAGGCGTTGCGCTTGCGTCGGTTCGTCGGCGTCGGGTTCGTCCATGTCTAGCGGGTCGTTCACTTGGCAGCGTTCTTCCATGCTCACGAGAAATGGATCACGTTCGCTCATATTCATATCCTCACGAAGTCTATGAATTTGATTAAGCCGTTATCTCTTTGAAGCCAACACGGCTTACCTTCAAGGTCTGTTACGTTGGCGATGCCATGTTTTTCCAGCAATTCAACAGCTTGTTCAGCCGGTATGCATTGAAGGGATGCGGAGGTTTCTGATTCATACGCGGTAAACCAAAGCATCGCGTGAGAAGTATCGCGCACTCCAAAGCCGACGCCTTTAATAATCGCCAAAACTTTAGGCTCTAGCATGTTCAAAATTTCTCCTCAAGTCGAATCCTATACTTCTCTTCGTAGCGGTCTACGAAATCTTGGAATGCTTCTTCTGGAGTTGCGCCTAGACCTTGTAGCGATCCTAGGTCTAGCGTATCGGCATCGTACGCGCAGAAGTCCCAACTGCGTACTGGCGTGGGGTTCTCGGTGCGCTTGGTGACGATTCGCATGGGTCCAGTATTGCGTAATACAAATATGGATGTCAAGGATTATTTGTATTGCGTGTGCGTGTGACATCTGGTACGCTCTGCGTCCATGAAACTAAGGAGCGAAGTACCTCGCCAAACCGCCGTCCTCAATGTACGCATGTACCCGCAGGAATTGGAAGCGATTCGCAAGGCGGCGAAGCGAGCGAAGCGATCAATAGCGGATTGGGTCCGTGAGAATCTTCTGAGGGAAGCGCATGAGCGATGCTGAGTTGAGGCAAGTGCGGGACCGCGCCAAGAACTTAGAGCGCATCTCCGAGAACTTGAAGCAAGAAATGCAGACCATCGACGTGCTCGCGCAACACATGCTCTCTGATGTGCGGCAGGAATCACCGGCTCGACTTGCAGCGGCAGTTGCTATCGGAGAAGCGATCCAACGAATTGCGGAAGTGTACCGATGAGCGTCGCGCAGGCCGTTCTCGGTGCAGATTGCCCAAAGTGCGGACGCGGATTGTGGTATGTCGCCTGCGCGAAATGTTCAGCGGAGCATTACCGCTGCGACTTCTGCCGATGCGAGTGGGTCTGGCAAGCGGTTATGAGCGAGTGGGTTCGCTTTGGAAAGGGCGGCAAGGTCGTTGAGGTAATTCCTAATCGCGCTATCGGGACGCTCGGTCGGAAAAATGGAAGCGCACAAGCATAAAATCAATAGAGAAAAATTCTTTGCAGAGATGGGCCGTCGCGGTTGGACGTTGGACCCGAACGGTTGGATTATTCCTGAAGGCCGCAGGCGGGCCGATCAGGAAGCAGACTGGTACGATGCGCTGCTCATGTCGATTGAGTGTGAATGCCCTTATGCCGAGACCAAAGCGTCAAGTGCCGATTGACCGTTACGTCGCCGAGTCGTTGAAGGAAATAGCGGACGAGATTGGCGTCACGCCGATGCGCGTACATCAAATCGAGCAAGCGGCGTTGCGCAAAATAAAAACAGAGTTGCTCTCACGCGGAATTGTGACGACGAGAGGACAGTATGCAAGCGGAACCTAAAATCTGCCCCACCTGCAAGCAACCCATGCCGCGCGAGGCGATGACGGCGGACCCGCGCAAAAGCGCTGTGCTGCTCTGCGAGTTCTGCGATAAGCAAGCCGACTTCGTCATCCACAAACACGCGGTGTGCTACCAGTGTCGTGAGCGAGCATGAAGTCTGCTTACGAGCGCTTCCTAGAACTGAAGCAAATAAAATTAGAAGAGTGCGGTATAGACATACCCGCCGACCAGCTCAACCCTAAACTGTTCGACTTTCAACGAGACATTGTGCGATGGGCTCTCAAGAAAGGCCGCGCTGCGCTGTTTTGCGATTGCGGGCTTGGCAAGACTCCGATGCAACTAGAATGGGCAAAGCATGTGCCAGGTCGCGTGCTCATCCTCGCCCCGCTCGCGGTCGCACAGCAAACTATCCGAGAAGCCAACAAGTTTGACATCGCCGCAACCTACGCGCGCGAAACTTGTTCCGCTCAAATCACCGTCACGAATTACGAAATGCTGTCACACTTCTCAGCAACGGACTATCAGGGAATCGTGCTGGACGAATCCAGCATACTAAAATCCTTTGAGGGAGTGTTCCGCAATCAGATCATCGACACATTCAACAAAACTCCGTACCGACTCGCGTGCACCGCAACGCCGGCACCAAACGATTACATGGAGTTGGGGAACCATTCGGAGTTTCTAGGAGCATTGTCGCGCACCGAGATGCTCTCGACATTCTTCGTCCACGACGGCGGAGAGACTTCCAAATGGAGATTGAAGCGACACGCTGAACGCGACTTCTGGCGCTGGATTTGTTCGTGGGCCGTGATGATGCGCAAGCCGAGCGACTTGGGTTATCCCGACGAGCAATTCATTTTACCCGATCTAAACTTCCATGATGTGACAGTGGACGTTCACAAGCCAACGGAAGGAATGCTGTTTGCCATGCCCGCGTCAACTCTCCAAGAGAGACGGCAGGCGCGATCAGGCAGTATCGAGGAACGAGCTGCAGAAGTCGCGCGCATCGTGGGCTCCAAGAAAAAAGAGCCGTGGCTCATCTGGTGCAACCTGAATGCGGAGAGCGACGCGGCAGTTGCGATGATAAAGAATGCCGTCGATATTCGCGGGTCCGACGACCGCGAGGACAAAGAGTCTCGCATGCTCGGATTCTCCGAGGGCGTGATTCGCGTGCTTGTCAGCAAGCCATCCATCTGCGGATTCGGGATGAATTGGCAACACTGCCCGAATGTTGTTTTTTTCGGTCTCAGCGATTCCTACGAGCAATTCTATCAAGCGGTGCGCCGTTGCTGGCGATTCGGACAAACCAAACCAGTGCACTGCTACATCGTAACCAGCGCGAACGAGGGAGCAGTCACCGAGAACATCAAACGAAAAGAAAAGGACGCCGCGCGCATGGCCGAAGAAATGGTGAATCACATGCAAGAGCTAAACCAAAAACAGATTCACGGCGAGAACTTGCGGCAGAAGGTCGCATACAAAACACGAACGGAAAAAGCAGACAACTGGGAAATGAAGCTAGGCGATTGCGTAGACCTCATCAAAGAGATTGAGACGGACAGCCTGCACTATTCGATCTTCTCGCCGCCGTTCGCTTCGCTGTACACGTACTCTTCGAGCGAGCGCGACATGGGGAACTGTCGCACGCACGCTGACTTCTATCATCACTTCCGATTTATCACGATCGAGCTGCACCGCGTGTTGATGCCCGGTCGGCTGCTCAGTTTCCATTGCATGAATTTGCCGACATCCAAGGAACGCGACGGCATCATTGGTATATCGGACTTTCGCGGCGACATGATCCGCATTTTTCAAGAGGCAGGATTCGTTTACCACAGCGAAGTGTGCATCTGGAAAGATCCAGTTACAGCGATGCAACGCACAAAAGCGCTCGGGCTCCTGCACAAGCAACTCAAGAAAGATTCCTGCATGTCGCGGCAAGGTATACCGGATTATCTTGTGACCATGCGCAAGCGCGGCGACAATCCCGAACGCGTGACGCACACCAACGAAACATTCCCTGTGCAAGTTTGGCAGCGCTATGCTTCGCCGGTGTGGATGGACATAAATCCAAGCGACACGTTGCAGAAAGAATCCGCACGCGAACACGAGGACGAGCGGCACATCTGCCCGCTGCAACTGCAAGTAATTCAACGCGCGCTGGAGTTGTGGACCAATCCAAACGATTTAGTACTCTCACCGTTCGCCGGCATTGGCAGCGAGGGCCACGTAGCGGTAAAACTAAATCGACGCTTCATCGGATTTGAGTTGAAAGAATCGTACTTCAAGCAAGCGGTTCTCAATCTCCGTGCTGCTCAGCAAGTCTCCGCTGGTCTCTTCGTAAAAGAGTAGTCGCGCAATTCCAAACCACGTAGCGCTCATTTTCCCACTGGGAAACCAACAGGAGTAAATATTCTCTTGACAGGACCACGCCTACAGGAATATTATCTGGACTGTGAAAAAACTCTTGACAGGAAGAACGCAATAGTATCCGAGAGAACGCAATGTACACACAGAGTAATATACACCGAGTAGTAAGAGTATTAGAAGTTAGTAACACAACTCCTCTCTTCTTAAACTCTCGCAACGTGCTGATAACAAAGATGTTCCACTATTATAACTATTTAATAATATCACCAAATAAGAACTAAAGCCCCCGTTAAAATAAAGTACTTGA
>Ga0307477_10000441_pt1 | contig 46134 bp, 44 predicted proteins | sample atmos_gasesECM2C_FD_203316 | JGI IMG/M metagenome (GOLD analysis project Ga0307477, IMG submission 203316) | Hardwood forest soil microbial communities from Morgan-Monroe State Forest, Indiana, United States - atmos_gasesECM2C_515 | ecosystem: Environmental > Terrestrial > Soil > Temperate... | reverse complement strand
TACACCGGCGCCGGCGCTCGGCACCGCGCACTCGGCCGAAGTCAGCAATGCCGCGATATCGCCATCGAGCGGCGTGGTCTGCTGCGCGTTGGCTCGGCCCGAGCGCAGCAGCGCACCCAGCCACGCCGGACCGATCACCATCGCCCCACCGGAGAGGAACCCGGCGGCGAAGAAGTCGCGGCGCGTCACCGGCCGCGGGTGATTCTGATGCAGCAGCGGCTCGCCGAGTGCGTGTGGACGCGGTGGCTTCTTGCGGATCAACATCTGCTTGTCTCCCGATTCTCGATCACTGCAAGTCCTGAATCACTGGAAGGTCACCGCACCACTGCCGAGCACGGCCGTGCAAGCCGCCTTGGTCACCTGCGACACTGTGGCGTTGGCGTTGAGCGCGGGGTTGCCAAACCGCCCGGTCGTGATCTCCGTCATCAGCGCATCGACCTCGGTGCTCACGGCACTCGCCGCCTGCGAACTCACGTTCGTACCCACCGCGTTGTTCACCAGCGCGTTGATGACCGTCATGCGCTGCGGGCTGCCGCTCGCGCCGAAGAAGCCTGCGGCGTTGGCGGGGAGGCTGCCGTCCAGCCCACCGCTGAAGAAGTTGTGGGTCAGGGTCGCGCTGTTGAGCATCTCGCCGCAGTAGGCGCCGGCCAGCTGCGAGATCGCGGTCTGCGCCGAGGGCACGAACGCCGCGATCAGCGGGCCTGCGGGCATCGACTGCTGCGAAGAGTTATAGAGTGCCGCGACCACCGGATCGGTGATTGCCACGCCGGTGATGCTCGCGAACGAGTCGTTGACGCGCTCGAACGTCATGATGCCGAGGTCCGGCTGCGGCGTGCTGCTCGGCGAGGGCGGCGAGACCGGCACCGGCGGATCGACGTAAGCGTGCAGGTGCGTGCCGATCTGGTCGAACGACAGGAAGAACAGGTCCTGCGTCGGCCCGAGGGTCACGGGAACCACGGTGCCGAGGCTCGACAGCAGCTGGCCGTTGGCGGCAGTGAAGCTCGCGCCACCGAGGGTCGTGGAGACGGTGGTGAATGCCTGGCCGGCCGGCACCAGCGCGCCGTTCACCCCGAGGCGGATGCCGCTGAGCGGCAGACCCGGGGGCACCGTGGCGTTCTTGTCGAGGCTGATGAACTTCGGCTGGTCGAACAGATAGCTGTAGTTGTCGTACTGGCTGGCGATGAACATGACGTACGACTGCGACACACCCGTGAGCGCACTGACGCCGAACAGCAGGTAGTACTTCTGGCCGACGCCGGCCGCGAAGTTCTGCTGGATCTGCGTCGCGGTGAGCGCGCGGTTGTGGATGGCGACGAACTTGATCACGCCCTGCCACTGCCGCTGACCGGTCACCTCGTTGCCGAGCACCAGTGCGAAGGTGCTGTCCCAGTTGGCGAGCGAGCCGCCCTTCGAAGGATCGACATCACCGGTAAACACGCCGTTGACGTAGATCTTCTGGCCGTTGACCGGGTCGTAGGTCAGCACCACGTGCTGGAGCGCCGCCTGGGCCGCGCCGTCCGCGGTGCTCGTGACGAGCGGCGGCATGCCGTTGGTGTCGGTGGTGCTGCTGCGCGTCATGCCCTGGTACTGCATGGCGGCCTGGGCGAGGGTCATGTCGCGCGTAGTGTTGCTGCCGGAATAGCTGACGACGTATGCGCCCGTCTGGGTGACGTCCGCGGGAGCGACCCACGCCTCGATCGAGTACTCGCCCGTGCCCTGGATCATCGAAGCGAACTTGCTGCTCGAGCTGGTCGAGGCCTGTGCCCTGCCGCCCGCGCCGACCATGATGCCCCAGCCGCCCACCCAGCTGACGTTGCCGGAGAGCGAGAGGTCCGCCTCGGGGGTCACGCCGCTCGTGTCGTAGGCGGTGCCGCCCTGACCGGTCTCGAACATATAAATGGCGATGGCATTGGCGTCGTAGCGGCTACCCCCGGCGGCAATCGTTCCCTGGGTGAGGGTGACGGCGTTCGAGACCACCAGCGTGGGATCGATCGGCGTGACCGCGATGCCATTGGCGAACGCCGTGATCTGCGCGAGCATCGCCGCGGCACTGCCCGGACAGTCGGGCGCGCCGCTGGAGCTCGGCGTCGGCCAGCAGTGGTGCAGGTCATCGGCCAGGCGCTGATAGAAGCGCGACAGATTCGGGGTCTGCAGGTTGATCTTCGGCTGCGCCGCGGCGTACGCCTCGGCGAGATTGGCGCTCGCGAAGTACGGCTGCTGCGGCGTGAGCGAGCTCTCGCTGTGGCAGCCCGAGCAGAACTTGGTCAGCAGCGGATAGATCGACTGCTGGAAGCTCGGATTGCCGGCCGTGGGATCGAGCGGGAACTGCTTGCCGCCACCGGGCGGCTGTACCGGCGGGGCAACCAGCTGTACGGTGCTGGTCGCAGAAGAGCCGGCGCCGATCCAGTTCTGGATCCACACCAGCATCGTGGCCGCGCACGCGGACGGGTCTGCGACCCAGCAGTTGTGGCCGCCGCCGACCTTCATCACCAGGGTCGACTGCGACGGGTTGGTCAGGTTCACGAGCGGCAGCGCCGCCTGGTAGGCGAGATTCACGTCATCCGCGCGCGCGAACATCGGCGACTGGCCGCCGGCGTGGTGACAGCCACCGCAGCGGTTCGAGGGCGTGATGTTCTGCCAGAGGTTGATCTGGAACGCGAGCACGTCCGCGTTCTGGGCCGGCGGGCCGGTGTAGGTGCTGACGGTGGCGGTGCCCGGCGGCTGGTTCACCGAGACCCCGGGTCCACCGCCTGCGCTGCAGGCGGCGAGCGCGCCGAGGAGGGCGAGCCCGGCTGCGCGCCTCAGCAGGCGCATGCAGGCGGCGGGCACAGGAGTGAGTGAGCGGCGATTAGGGTTCATGGCAGCGCTCCCTCACTGGCCCGGGCAGGCGGCGGCGGCCTGCTGGAAGACCGACTTCAACTTGGAGCCTGCCTGGAAGCTCGCGGTCAGCGCCGTGATCGTCGCCTGGTCAGTGCTGAGCGGGGCGCGGAAGCACACCGCCTGGAAGACCTTGGTCACCTGACACTGGGCAAAGGCGCTGGCCGACTCGAGCTCCGTACCGAGCGACTTGGCGCCGTTGCCGCTACCGGGGAGCGCGGAGCTCCAGCCGAGCGAGGCATTGATCCCACCGCGCCAGCGGTTCGACCAGCTGTCGTCGGGGGTCACGAAGCCGAACGGGAAGTTCGCCGAGTTGATCAGGTATTTCGGCTGCACCTGTCCGGGGGTGTACTCCATCGTGCCGGTGTTCATGACGCCGGGGCCGACGGTGCCGTTGAAGTTGTAATAGGCGAACGCCTGTGCCATCGGGTCCATGCCGCTGTGGCAGCCGACGCAGGTCTGCAGGTACACGCGACTGTCGCCGCCCGGGGAACGCGCCACGTCCTGGCGGATGCGGTCGGTCGGGCGGGTCGTGTCCATGAGCGTCTGCATGTCGTTGCAGAAGTGGTTGATCATGGTGAAGCGGAACATCGCGCGGTTGGTGCCCTTGATGAAGAACGCCGCCTCGGCGGCATAGGTCGTCAGGAGGCCGGCAGTCGCCGCGGTCGGTGTGCCGTAGACTGCCGACTGGGTGTTCGGCGTGAGCGCGGTGCTCAGATCGATGCCGTTGGCTTCGGCGGTGGCGTAATGATTGTTGTTCGAGTTGGAGGGTGGCGGCAGCCCGCCCGAGTTCACGGTGTAGACGAGGTCGGCCGAGAGCGCGGTATTGAAGGCAACATCATCGCGCACCATGCCGATCACGGTCGCGACGTAGTCGTTGAGCGGCGCGAACACCGTCTGGTCACGATTGGTCCAGGGCACCACCCAGTTCTTCAGCGTCACGTTGTAGAAGGTGGGCCCGGTCTTGGGGTCGGTGGCGATGGCGGCGGCGGCAATCAGGCCGGCGCTTCCCGGGGCGGCGCTTGCGGCGCCAGCGGGACACGGACCACCGCAGATGGCGGTCTCCATCTGGGTGAGCACCGTCGCCGAGGGCGGCACGCCGGCGAGGCGCTCGTAGATGCGTTTCGCCTGCTCGTTCGGGCCGGCATGGGCCGGCAGGGCGAGCAGCGCCAGCAACAGCAGCCAGCCGGCGAGCGCGAGCCACCGCATGCGGCTCACCGGCATCTGTGCCTCGTCAGTCCTCGAAGTCATAGCGCGCGTCGCCTCCCGAAACTGCCGTGCGCGAGCGGCACTATACGGTTCCGCCGCGCGCGTCCCGAATGTCTCAACCGGGGGACGTCGCCAGGGGACGACAGTTTGAGCGACCCCGGTGTGCTACTGCCCAATGCACGGCAAACTGGGAGCCCGGTCACGGCGCACTTCCCGTCGAACGACTACCTAGTAGCGCGCTCGACCCCGGAGGGCAGGGTCCTATGAGAACCGCGAGGTGTGGATCAGCGCCGTGACGCGTTCGGCGCTATCGGTACGGCTATGGCGATAAGTCACGAGCACGACATGGAATTAGGTTACATCCGCGCGCAGCGGCGATTGACGGCTGCCCTGGCTACCACCGTCCTGGCCGCATGGCTGAGCGCCTGCAGCGGCGGCGGCAGCGTCAACATCGCCAATAGCCAGGCGAGCGATCCCGCTACGATCGACTTTCCGATCTTCTACGTGAGGCGTACCGTGCCGACCGACACGACCGGCAAGGTGATCCAGGACGACCTGCGCCTGATGCGCGCCGTGGTGCCGTCGGCGGATCTCTACATGCGCGCCAGCGCCTCGGCGAGCGCCGTGGAAAGTAACATCACCCAGCGCATCACCGCGGGCGCGAGCTGGGACGTCAAGGACGTCGACACCTCGGCCGACGGCACCCTGGTGGTGTTCGCCATGCGCGGTCCGCTCGCCGCCAACCAGGACCCGAAGAAACCGCCGTCCTGGCGCATCTACCAGTACAACATCGCGACCAATACGCTGGCTGCGGTGATCAATCCGACCACCGATCCGGCTCCGCCCAACGTCGATGACGTCTCGCCACACTACCTGCCGGACGGGCGGATCGTGTTCTCCTCGACCCGCCAGACGCAGTCGCAGGGTGTGCTGCTCAATCAGATGGACCCGCAGTTCCAGGCGCAGGACGAGGATCGCAACGAGTCGGCGTTCGTGCTCGAGGTCATGAGCGCGGACGGCAACACAATTCAGCCGCTGTGCCAGGCGGTAATCTGCCAGATCTCCTTCAACCAGAGCCACGACCGCGATGCGACCGTGCTGGCGAACGGCCGCGTACTGTGGTCGCGCTGGGACAACATGCCGGGGGCCGGCCGCAACCAGATGTCGCTCTATACCGCCAATCCCGACGGCACCGATCTCGAGCTCTACTACGGCGCCAACAGCCACGACAGCGGTATCGGCCGCAACGGGCCCGATAAGAGCGTCGTCGAGTTCGTGCAGCCGCGCCAGATGCAGGACGGCCGCATTCTCGCGGTCATGCGCCAGTACACCAACGTCGACTTCGGCGGGGACCTGGTGATCATCGACGGCGCTCATTACGCCGAGAACACGCCGCAGCCACTCCTCGCGTACCAGACCCTCACGGGACCGGCACAGGTCGCCGCCACGCCCAATGCCGTCGTGACCATCCCCGGTCCCTCGCCCGGTGGCCGCTACAGCTCCGCCTACCCTCTGCAGGACGGCACCGGCCGCATCCTGGTGAGCTGGGGACAGTGCCGGCTGCTCGACAACACGACGACGCCGCCGACCATCGTGGCGTGCACGCAGACTGCGCTCAACGCTCCGAACCCCGTGGTGGCGCCGCCGCTTTACAGCATCTGGATGTTCGACCCGAACGCGCACACCCTGAAGCCGATCATGACGCCGGTCGAGGGAGTGATGTTCACCGACGTCGCCGTCGCACAGCCGCGCACGCTGCCGACCATCATTCCCGACAAAACCGGCGCGAGCCTCAACCAGAACTGGGTCAACGACGGCGTCGGCGTGCTCGACATCCGCAGCGTCTACGACTTCGACGGGGTCGATACTGCCAACCCCAACATCGCGACACTCGCCGATCCGGCCAAGACGGCGGCGAGTGCACGACCGGCGCGCTTCCTGCGCCTGGAGAAGGCGGTCGGCATTCCCGATCACCAGCTGGATGCGACGCTGCCGAACCTCTCGCCGGCGGCCTTCGGCGCGAGCAACTACATGATCGAGATCGTCGGTTATGCGCCGATCGAGCCCGACGGCTCGGTGCGCATCGAGGTGCCGGCGCAGGTTGCGCTGCGCGTCAGCGTGCTGGACGCGAACGCGCGCCGCACCACCCCGGTGCAGGGCGTGTGGCTGCAGGCGCAGCTCGGCGAGGTGGTCACGTGCAACGGCTGCCACCTGCCCCAGGCCGGTGCGCAGACGCCGCTGTCGCACGGCCGCGCGGGGCTGTTCGCTTCTGTCTGGCCGGGCGCCGCGGCGAGCGGCGTACCCTTTCCGCATACCGTGGCCGCCCCCACCGGGATGCTGGTGCCCTTCATCCCGCAGGCGGGCGAGACCATGGCGCAGGCGCGCATGCGCGTCAGCTGCGCCAATGACTCGCCGCCGTGCAAGCAAATGGTACCGAGCCTCAACGTGATCTACCAGGACGTCTGGACCGATCCGGTACAGGCGACGCCGGGCGCGCCGATCTTCTACCGTTACGATGACCCGACGCAGTTCTTTACGCCCCACCCGGCGAGCGCCGGCTGCATCACCTCGTGGTCATCGAGCTGTCGTACCCAGATCAACTATCCCGTGCACATCCAGGCGCTCTGGGACCTGGCACCACGCCCCAATCCCATGGTCGCAGGAGTCAACAACACCTGTACACAGAGGGGCTGCCACAATCCGCTCAACGCCGCCGGTATGGCACAGGAGCCGGCCGGCCACCTCGACCTCACCAACTCGGCAGACGTCAACGTCCCACAGCAGTTCACCTCGTATCAGCAGCTGCTGTTCGCCCACAACACAGCTATCATGGGCGTCCAGCAGACGTTCGGTCCTTACTTGAATGCGGGCAGCGCGAATGCCGCGCTGTCGAATGCGTTCCTGAGCCGCTTTGCGGCGGGCTCGGGGAGCACGCACGCGGGTTACATGACCCCGGCAGAGCTGCGGCTGCTGTCGGAATGGCTGGATATTGGGGCGCAGTACTTCAACAACCCATTCGATCCGAAAGCACCCGTCAATTGAGCAAGAGACGAACTTGAGCAAGGGACGGACTTGAGCAGGCGTGCGCGCCAGGCTGCGCTCGCGGGCCTCCTGCTGCTGGCTGCCCTGCTCGCCCCCGCCCCCAGCGGCGCGCGCGAATACCTCCAGGTGTTCGTCACCGGACCCTACCTCGAGTTGCACACCGGCCCGGGGCGCGGCTATCCCGTCTTCCACGTGGTGCCGCGCGATGCGAGCGTCGACGTGCTGTTCCGGCGCACCGATTGGTTCAAGGTGCGCACCGAGCGCGGCGTCGAGGGCTGGGCGTCGCTCACCGACATGCAGCAGACGATGCTCGCCGACGGCACGCCGTTGCATCTCAATGTGGGCGATCGCGCCGGCTTCACCGATCACCGCTACGAGATGGGGTTGTTCGCCGGCGCCTATGGCGGCGCGAGCCTGGTGTCGGCCTACGGCGCGGTGTCGATCAACCCGCAGCTGCAGGTCGAGGGCGCGCTCGGCAACTTCTTCGGCCGGTACTCGAACGGCGTCACCGGGGATCTCGGCCTGGCGCACGTGGTACTGCCCGACCGGCGCTGGTCGCCGCTGCTCATGCTCGGTGTTGGCGAGGTGCACACCGAGCCCAAGGCGACCCTGGTGCAGGCCGCCAACCGCACCGAGCCGACGGCCTACGTCGGCGGCGGAGTGCGCTTCTACGTTACGCGGCGGTTGTTCCTGCGCGCCGAATACAAGGCGCACTACGTGTTCACCAAGCGCAACCAGAACGAGGAAGTCGACGAATGGAAAGCGGGATTCGCGTTCTTTTTCTGACGGCGCTGCTGCTCGCGCTCGGCGGTTGCGCCACGGTGCGCGGCTGGTTTCACCATGGCAAGCCGCCCGCTAGCGCGAGCGGCGGAGCTTCCGCCGGCGCCTCGGGCAGCGAGTCGGCGGGCGCATCCGTGGGCGCCGAGCCGCAGGATCAAAATGCGCCGCCGCGGGTGATCGAGCCGCAGGTCACGCGCCGGCAGGTCAAGGTGCCGCGCATCCACAGCTCCAATATCGAGCTCGGCGCATTTTACGGGGTCGTGTCGATCGAGGACTTCGGCACCCACCCCGCGTATGGCTTCGTCGCCGCCTACCACATGACCGAGGATTTCTTCTTCCAGGCCGAGTGGGGACGCTCGCGCGGGGGCCAGACCAGCTTCGAAACCCTCACCAGCATTCAGTTGCTTACCGAGTCTGAGAGGCGCTTCACGTACTACGACCTCTCGCTCGGCTACAACTTCCTGCCGGGCGAGGCCTTTATCGGTCGCGGCACCGCCCTGACGAGCGCCTTCTACCTGCTCGGCGGCCTCGGTGGCACTGATTTCGCCGGGGATACGAAGTTCACGGTGAACTTCGGCGCCGGCTACCGCATCGTGCCGACCGACTGGCTGGCGCTGCACATCACGGTGCAGGACCACGTGTTTCAGTCGAGCGTGCTGGGTAGCACCAAGCTCACCAACAACCTCGAGGCGCGAATTGCGACGACCGTGTTCTTCTAAAGGGACGCACGATGAATAACCGGATGGTAGCCATGACCGCCGCCCTGTTGCTGTCGCTGCCGGCATTGGCGGCCAGCAGCGCGAGCCCCGCGCCGCCGTTCACTCTCGCGGCGCGCGGTGGCCGCGATGTGAGTCTCGCGCAGTATCACGGCCAGGTCGTGATGATCAACTTCTGGGCGAGCTGGTGTGGCCCGTGCCGCCAGGAGATGCCGCTGCTCGAGAGCATCTACAAAAAGTACAAGGGCGCCGGCTTCACGCTGCTCGGCGTGAACGTCGAGCCGGACTCGAAGGCCGCCGACGAGTGGCTCAAGCAGACGCCGGTGAGCTTTCCGATCCTCTACGACCGCGACAGCAAAGTGAGTAAGCTATATGACGTGGCCGGCATGCCGTCGACGGCGATCATCGACCGCAGCGGGAAGCTGCGCATGCTGCACCGGGGCTACAAGCCGGGTGACGAGAACGAGTATCTCGACAGCATCCGCGCCCTGATCCGGGAGTGAGCGGACGGAAGCGTCGTTGCTGGAGCCGGGCATGAGCACTGTCGTGAAGCTGACGCGCGTCCTGATCGGGCTGTTGGCGCTGAGTGTGCTCGGCGCGTGCACGGCGGAACCGTGGGTCAAGCCCTACGAGCGCGAGCATCTCGCCGATCCCATCATGTCCTTCACCCGCGATCCGGCATCGAACGCGTATATGCAGCACGTGTTCGAGACACGCGAGGGGGCGCGCGGGGGCACCGGCGCCGTCGGCGGCGGTTGCGGATGCAACTGACCAGCGGGGCGCACGCGGCGCGCATGCCTCGCGAGCCGGTCTTGAGTCCCTTCTGGCGCACCCTGCTGGCGCTCGCGATCATCACCGCGCCGGCGCTCGGTGGCGTCCTGCCGGAGGATCGCGCCGACGTGCTGTGGCACAGCTACAACGGCGGCGACATCACGGTCGAGGGACCTGAAGTGCTGGTGCGCAAGAAGGTCGGCGACCAGCTGTCGCTCTCGGCCGGCTACTACGAGGACATGATCTCGAGCGCGTCGATCGACGTGAAGCTCTCGGCGAGCCCTTACCACGAGACCCGCAAGCAGGAGAACTTCGGTGTCGACTATCTGCGCGGCAAGACGACCTACAGCGCTGGCTACATCCACAGCCGCGAGCCGGATTACACCGCCGACACGACCTACTACTCGGTCAGCCAGGACATGTTCGGCGACCTCACCACCCTGACGCTCGGCTACCGACGCGCCTGGGATCAGATATACCGCGACATCAAGACCCCGACCGGTGAGATCATCAACGATCCCGCCTTCCACCAGCGCGCCGATCACCGTGGTTACTCACTCGGCATCACCCAGATCCTGACGCGCAATACCATCCTCAACTTCAACTACGAGCTGCTGACGGATCAGGGTTATCTCGCCAACCCGTACCGCAAGATCCGTTACCTGTCGCCGGGCGTCGGCGAGGGGTTCACGCTCGCCGACCAGGTCTATCCCAACACGCGCACCAGCAACTCGGCCGGGGTGCTGGTGAAATATTACCTGCCATGGCGCGCAGCGCTCGGCGTACAGTACCGCTACTTCCGCGACACCTGGGCGATCGTCGCCAACACCGTGCAGGTCGACTACACCGTGCCGGCGTGGGGGCACTGGATCTTCGACGGCAGTCTGCGCTACTACACTCAGACGCACGCCGACTTCTACAGCGACCTGTTCCCGTACGCCAACTACCAGAACTACATGGCGCGTGACCGCGAGCTCGCCTCGTTCGACAGCTACACGGCCGGAGCGGGTGCGTCTTACCAGTTCAACGTGCCGCACGCGCCGTGGATCAATAAGAGCACCGCCAACGTGCGGTTCGATCACCTGCTGATCGACTACAAGGACTTCCGCAACGCACTGCTCGCCGCGCAGTACGGCGCTGGCAACGAGCCGCTGTACAAGCTCAACGCCAACATCTTCCAGGTGTTCGTCTCGATCTGGTTCTGAGCGCACGGCGCAAGCATCGTCGCGCGGCTGCGACACGCGCGCGCAACAAGCATCATCCCGAGAAGCGCGCAAGGCGCGAGTGAGTTAAGCTTCGCGCCGGTTGCGACTGACTCACGCACGCTGTCGGCAAGCAGCGACAGCCCATTGGAGGGGATTTATCTCATGCGCATCCGCACTGTTCTCTGTGCACTGCTCGGCAGCCTCGCCTTCAGCGCCGTCACCACTCTCGCCCACGCCCAGGCGCGCGAGGAGGGGCGCATTCTGACCGCCAGCCAGGTGCTCGAGGAGCTGCGCCAGTCACCCGACCAGTCGATCCCCGACCGGCTGCTCGAGCGCGCCTATGGCATCGCGGTGATCCCGGATCTGATGAAGCTGGCTTTTTTCGCGGGCGGCGACCGTGGTCACGGCGTGCTGGTGGTCCGCGACAAGCAGGGCCGCTTCAGCAATCCGGTGTTCGTGACCATGACCGGCGGCAGCTTCGGCTGGCAGTGGGGCGTGGAATCGACCGACATCGTGCTGGTGTTCACGACGCCGAAAGGCGTTGAGGGGATCAACGCCGGCAAGGTGACCCTCGGGGCGGATGCCTCGGTGGCGGCCGGTCCGGTCGGACGTCAGGCACTGGCAGCCACGGACGGGAGCCTGAAGTCGGAGGTCTATTCCTACTCGCGCAGCCGCGGCGTGTTCGCAGGACTCGCGCTCGATGGCAGCGTGATCAGCATCGACGGCAAGGCGAACGCCGCCTTCTACCACAAGCCGGGCGTCAGCGCGGAAGACATCATCTCGGGCGGCGTCACGACCAACGACGAGACCGTACGGCGCCTGCAGGCGGCGGTCGCGACCAGCACCGGCACTGGCGCGCCGCGCACCGCCTCGACCACTGGCACTACCGCAGCGACCGGTGCTGCCGCAACGGCGGGATCTACCACAGCGGGCTCCTCGGCCGAGCATTCGACCACAGCGCCGGCGCCGACAGCGGCCTCGCCCGCGCCTCCATCATCGGCGGGCGCGAAGTCCTTCCCGCTCGCCGATCCGAAGCCGGGTCAGGACCCGAAGTAAGGTCGCGCGCGGCGCACTAGCCCCGCGCGGGCTTGGTGCCGGGCGGCGTATCGACGCGCGCCGCGGCCATCGCCTCCGCCGCCGCCGGTGTGGCGAGCTTGCGCCGCAATTCCCGCAGCAGCAGCGCGAGGCTTGTGAGTGCCTGCAGCGTCACGCTCGCCACGGACAGGTACCACACCTCGGCGATCGCAAAGTGCGGTTGCTGCGACAGCAGCAGCACCGGCAGCACGAAGGTCAGCAGTCGCGAGGCCGAGCTCGCGAGCGACGGCCACGTATTGCCGAGCCCCTGGAACACGCCCGAGCAGACGAAGATCAGGCCGCTCGCCACGAAGTTCCAGGAGATGATGCGCAGGTATGGGGCGCCGAAGGCCACGACTCCGGGTTCGCTCGTAAAGACGCGGATGAACCACTCCGGGCGGACCTGGCATATCAGTGTAATCGCGAGCATCAATACCGAGCTCATGACCGCGGCAACGCGGAGCGTCGCGCGCACGCGCGCGTACTGGCGGGCACCGAAGTTCTGTCCAGCCACCGGAGCGACGGCAAAGGCAATCGCCACCACCGGCAGGAACAACGCCTGCATGACCCGCCCGCCGATGCCGAATCCCGCCTGGGCCGTGGGCCCGAAGCCGCGAATCACCCAGTAGATGATGCCGAGAATCACAAACATCATCACGAACTCACCGCCGGCCGGGAGCCCGACGTTGAGGATGCGTGCGATCACGCCCCAGCGCGGCCGCCACAGGAGACGATCGAGCGCCACGTAGTGCTCGAGCCGCGCAAAGTAGATCCAGAGCAACGCCACGCCGAAGGCAATCGCGATCGTGCTCGCAAGTCCCGCGCCCGCGGCGCCGTACGGGTGATGCGTGCCCCAGCCACTGATCAGCACCGGCGCGAGCAGTGCGTTCAATATCACGGTGAGCATCTGCACCACCATGGTGGGCTGCACGATGCCCGTGCCGCGCAGCGCCGAGCCCATGGCCACGAGCGCAAACTGCAGCGCGAGTCCCGGGGTGTACCAATAGAGGTAAGCAATGCCGGCTGCTGCCGCGGCCGGATCGGCCGTGATGGAGCGCACGTACGCTCCACCGGCGACAAAACCCGCGGCCAAGGTGAGCGCACCGCACACCGCCGACAGCAACACCGACTGGTTGAAGACCACGTTGGCCTCGGCCGGCTGTTTCGCTCCGACGGCCTGCGAGACCAGAGCGACGGTTCCGACCCCGAGCATCTGCGTCAGAGCGAGGATCACGAAGCTCACCGTGGCGGCGGTACTGACACCGGCAATCACCGCCGGGCCGAGCGTGGACACGAAGTACAGGTCCACCACGAGGTACAGAGTCTGGAACAACATGCCGACAGCGATCGGCACTGCCACCGCCACCAGCTGTCGCCCTACGGGCCCCTGCGTCAGATCCTTCATGCCTTGCGCCACCTGCGCCAGTCGTTCTCGACCGCTTCCGCCATGCGCGCGGCGGCCTTGAAGAGCCAGCCGCCCCTGCGGCTCTTGAGATCTGCAAGTATGCCGTGACGCGCCGCGGGGGTGCCGAGGTGCATGTTGGCGGTGTCCCATCCCATCATCCACAGCAGGCGGCTCTCGTCGCGATCGCGCGGCAGGCTCGCGAGCTCGATGCGGCTGCTGTCGGGCGCGAGCCGCCGCAGCAGCCATATGCCGTGCACCTGCAGGAAGGGGTCGGACACGCGCACCGCACGCTTGATGAGCTCGGCGTAGCGCGGCGCCCGCAGCCGTGCGCCGCGCGCCCACAACCACGCGGACGGCGCGAGCGGCTTCGCTTCGCGCGCGACCATGCCGCCGCACCACTCACCGAGCGCCACCAGCCGCAGCCTGCCGAGACTGCCGGCCCCGGCCTGGCGATGCACGACGCGTACGTTGAGAGCCCGCGCCGGAAGCGCAGCGCGCAGCAGCCGCTGTACGCGAGGATGGTCGCGCGCGGCAGCCGTGGGCAGTGCGCGCAGACGCTTCCAGAACGGGCGCTGATCCTTCAGTCGCAAGATCGCGAGATCCCGCAACCGGCGGTAGTGTTCGGCGAGCACCGCCGCACGGCCCCCAGCCTCGAGCGATTCGATGTAGCCCTTGACGATCGAGTTACAGGCGCCGCGCGCCGGTAGCGACAGCTCCGACTCCCCGATGGCGAGCAGCGCACTGGTGGCGAGGCGCACCAGGTCCTGGGTGTACGGCAGCGTCACGGTCTCGTCGAAATCGTTCACTCCCCAGATGAGCCGCCCCTCGGCGTCGCGCCAGGTGCCGAAGTTCTCGACATGCAGGTCGCCGACCGCGAGCACCGCCGGGGCGTCGGCGAGCTCGCGGCACAACTCGGGCCACAGCTGCGCCCAGCGATAAAACGTCGCGCGCAGGAAAGAGAAGGCGTTGCCCGTCATCAGGCGGTGCTTGAGATCGAGATCGGCACGGACCAGCGGGACCTCGCGCCCGAGCCATGCTTCGTACTCACGCGTCGACTCGCGGATGTCCATGACTTGCGACATCGCAGCGGAGGTGACGTGCGGTGGCGACCGTGGTAGCCACCGCACGCTGCCGGCTTCAGAACTTCTGCGAGAACCTCAGTGCCACCGTACGCGGCTGCGTCGGAACCACATAGTTGTTCACGAAGCTGCACGAGCTGCACTGGGTAAACCGGAACAGCTGGCCGCGCTCGTCGCTCACGTTGGTGAGGAACAAATCCAACGCGTAGGCGTTGCGAGCGAGACCAAACGCCAGATCCACCGTCCCGAACGCCGGAGCCGGTCCGATCTCCTCGCGCTGCAGGGTGCGCAGCTCCGACTGCTGGGCACTTTGATATACAAAAGCAAGCTGGCCGTAGCCCTGGAAGTCGCCCATCGGGAAGTCGTAGCGCGCGAGCAGATTGCCCTTCACCTTCGACGTATAGGGCAGCTGCTGGCCCGACGGCGCAAGCGGTGGGAAGGGGAGCTTAGGGGGCGTCGCCGGACAAGGATCTGACGTGATCGGGGACCCGTCTGCGTTGGTCTCGCCGCAGTAGTTCTCCGTGATCTTCGGGTTGAGCAATGTGAGGCCCGCCCCGAGTGACAGGCCGTGCGCAACGGCCCACTGCAGCTCCTGCTCGATGCCCTTCACCTGCGCCGCCCCGGCGTTGGCGATGCGCGTCAGGCCGTTGGCTCCGAGGAAGGAAAACTGGAAGTTATCCCAGTCCTCCCGGAAGATCGCGCCGTTGTAGCGCAGGTGATTGTCGAGCCAGCTAGTCTTCCAGCCGATCTCGTAGTTCTTGAGGAAGTCGGCCTGATACGGCGGCAGGTTACCGACACGGTTGACACCACCGGGCCGGAAGCCCTTCGAGTACGTGGCGTAGATCAGACGCTGGGAGTCGAACTTGTAGGTCAGAGTGAACTTCGGCGTGTTGCCGCTGCCGTCGGTTTTCTTGTTGAAGCTCAAACACGGCGCGCCCTGGAACCGGTAGGTGAAGTCGCACACCCCCTGCTCACCCAGGCCGCTGTTGAAGCCGAGTGGGTTATTGATGCCGTAGCCGCGATAGCCCTCGAGGGAGTTGTCGTACTTGAAGTGCCGCAGGCCGGCGAGCACCGACAGGTTCGAAGTGATGTCGAACGTTGCCTCGCCGAAGGCCGCGGAGTCGCGGTCGACGCGCTGCTGCTTGGTGAGCCACCACGTATCCGTCCAGCCGGTGACCCACATCGAGCAGCCAGTGGCCGGGGGGGTGGTCGCGGTATACGTGCACCCAGGACCCGCAAGGTTATTGATAATGTAGTCCTGCTCGATGTTGTGCATCTGGCGCTGGTAGAAGCCACCGATAATGAAGCGCAAGCGCCAGTCCGTCGGTGACTGCAATCGCAGCTCTTGGCTGTTCTTTTCGTATCCGTCTCGCCCCGCGATCCTCTGCGTCGGATCGATGGGACGGCCGTTGTTGTCGACGATCGGCGCGGTATACGAGGAGGAGCCAATGTTATAGGCAAGAGAATAATCAGAGTAGTCCGTGTGCGTGAAGTCGTGCCGCTTGAGATAGGCGCCGGCGTAGATCAGATCGAAGTTGCTGATCTTGCCCTCGATGGTGAGCGCGGTGTCGACGAAGTGGTCCTCGACGCTGTCAGGTGAGAAATGCTCGAGCTCGAGGTCGCCGACGTTGGGCGCATAGGCATTGAAGCCGTTGGCCTTGGTGACTTGTGTCATCACGAATGGCGTGATCGACCAGTTGTCGTTCAGGTCGATCTTGAGGGCCGCGCGGCCACCCGAGATCGTGGTGTAATTGAAATCGTTCTTGGCATACGCGGCATTGTTGATCGTGACGATGGGCGGATTCGGAAAAGACCGGGTCGCGAAGATGTTGTCGATGTAGCCGCCGTCGTGCTGGTACCAGCCGACCAGGCGGATCGCCGCCGACGAACCGAGCGGCAGGTTCACGAACCCCTGGGCCAGGTAGCCCGGCTGGCCGTGATCGACATAGTTGCCCTCGAGCTGGTATTCCGCCTGAAAATGGCTCGGATCGGGCTTGTTGGTAATGATGCGCAGCGTCCCAGCCTCCGAGCTCGCACCGTAGAGCGTCCCCTGAGGACCCGCGAGCGCCTCGACGCGCGCGATGTCGTAGAGATGCACGTCCATCGCGCCCTGGATGGTCGTGATCGGTTGCTCGTCGAGATACGTACCGACCGTCGGCGTCGAAGCCGAGTGGTTCTGGCCGGCGTCGGCGGTGACGCCACGAAAGACCACCTGGCCGAAGCCCGGGCCGTTCGCACCGCCACCCACGCCGCTTTTCTGCACCGTCACGCTGGGCAGGAATTTGACGTAGTCGTCCTGGTCGTGGATGTTGAGGTTCTGGAGCTGCTCGGTGCCGATTGCAACGATGCTGAGCGGCACATTCTGCAGACTCTCGCTGCGCTTTTCCGCGGTGACCACGACCTCCTCCAGACCCCCGCTCGCCGCCTGCTCCTGAGCAAAAGCCGGATAGATCGCGCCCATGATGGCCGAGGCGATCGGCATCATTTTCATTGTCCTGATAGCCGCCCGGACTTGCTTCGGCCGGGTACGCTTTAGTTTTCGCAACCGACTACGTGTCATCGCTCTTCCCCCAATAGCGTTGTTCTAGCGCAACGAGTGTAACTCTTAGTCGCCCTTTTCAAAATCGTGGCACTTGCGGATAGGCCTGCAGCACCGGCCCGAGCGCCGCCTTCAGTGGCCCGAGCCACGGCTCGAAATGCCGCCAATGTTCAAGCGCATCCCTGAAGATCGGCTGCCGCACTTGTTCTGAGCTTGGCGTGCGCACGGCGCGCTCGTTCTCATAGAAGCGCAGACACCCGTCCTCAAACGGTAGTCCGCAGTAGTCCAGCAATCCCCGCACCTCTGTCTCGGTATTCTCGACCATCTGCTCGTAAATGACGCGGTGAATGCGTCCCGGCAGAATGTTGTCAAAGTGCGACATCAGGGCGACGTAGTCCCGATAGTAACAGCCGAGGTCGCCGAGGTGATAGGTGAACTGCTGCCCGCGAGCGAAATTCTGCTTGAACACCGAGAAGCAGCAGGCGAGCGGGTGACGGCGCGCGTCGATGATCTTGGCGCGGGGCAGGATGAGTTGGATCAGTCCCAAATACGCGAAGTTGTTGGGCATTTTGTCGACGAAGTAGGGTCGCTGCGTCTTGCGCTGCACCCGCGTCTCGGCCAGGTAGCGCTCCCCGAGCGTGCGGCAATCCGAGGCAGTGAGGTCGGCCAGGAGTGCCGGATAGGGGGACGGCCCGCCGCGCTTCGCCACGAGTTCCCTCGCCATGGAGACGATGTTCGGGAGCTCCATCGTGCCTTCGATGGCCGAGTGGCTCGAGAGAATCTGCTCGAGCAGCGTTGAGCCGGCGCGCGGCATTCCGACGATGAAGATCGGGTCGGGGGCATCGGTCCCGTAGCCACGTCGGGCGCTGAAGAACTCCCGCGTCAAGAGCTGTCGCGAGCGCTCCACGCGCGCCTGAGTGCGCTGCGCGTCGTAAGCCGAATCCAGGCGGCGCAGGCGATTGCCTTCAGAGTATTGATGAAACGCCTCCTCATAACTCCCCGCATCCTCGAGCGCCTTGCCGAGCGCAAAGTGAAGGTGCGCCCGATCGTCCGACGGGAGCTTCCCGCTGGCGATCGAGGCGCGCATGGCTTCCACCTCCGCGGGTGTGAACCGAAATGTCTTCAGGTTCGCGAGCCCCCAGTAGGCAGCAGCGCTGCGCGGGGCGAGCGCAATGCAACGCCGGTAGGCGCCGATGCCCTCCTTCTGGCGCCCGGCGGTCTTGAGCGCATGGCCATAGTTGAGCCACACCATCTCCTGCTCTGGGTACTCAGCGAGGATGCCCGCGTAGAGCTCGATCGATTCTTCGTAGCGACCGAGTCCGCCGAGGATCGTGGCCTTGAGATTGCGGCAGGCTGGATCGCGGGGATTGTTGGCGAGCAGGCGCTCGGCTTGTTCGAGCGCCGCGACGTCCTTGTACTGGCGGTGCAGCACGGTTGCGAGATTACGGCGCGCGGCATCAAAACTCGGTGCCAGCTCCAGACAGCGCACCAGCAGCGTCTCAGCGTCGATGTAGCGCTGGAGCCGCGCCGCGACCTCGGCGAGCATCCGGATTGCGGCCACATCCGTCGGACGCTGCTTCAAATGCTCACGCAGTAGTGCCTCGGCCTGCGGAATGCGGTTCTCACAGAGCGCGGCCGCGGCCTCGATCAGCCGCGGATCCTTGGTGGAAGCCTTGATGTGCCGCGCGTACGCCGCATCGGCGCCTGCGGTATCGCCGATGGCGCTGAGGTGCCCGGCGAGCGCCAGCCACGCCTCCGCAAAGTCTGATTTGAGCGCCACCGCGCGACGCAGCGCCGCGATGGCCGACTCGCCCTGCCTCATATCCCCGAGCGCGACGCCGTGCTCGTAGTGCGCGGCCGCCCAATTCGGCTGCGTGCTCGCGAGCGGGCCGAGGACCTGAATGGCTCCCGCGGCATCTCCGCAGGTACGTCGCGCGGCCCCCAAGAGCAGCGTCGCCACGGGATGCCCGGGTACGACCTTGAGAATCTCGGAGGCCTGCTCGGCGGCGAGCGCGGGCCTGGTGGTCAGCAGCCGCGCCGCGTGATTCAGCGCGACCTCAAGCGAGCCGATTGGATCGGAAGCACCGGTCAATCTATCCCCCGGACTGTTTCGCCCATGATGACTTGCCGCATCAGCCCTGACAAACCTGCCCGCCAGGACGTACCGGCGGCCGGCGTAAGCCGCCATTTTGGAGGATGGGATCGGGTAGGGATTTCCGGCAGAGTGGGGACGGCGACATTAATAGAGCGGGAGTTCGCCTAACCCAGTCTCCTCGGACATCGGCAGGCACGGCACTTGAACGACGCATCGACTGCTACTCAAGCGACTGGCACGGCACGCCTCGCCGGCGAGACCGCCGTCGGGATCCTCGCCGCGATCAGCTTCTGCCACCTGCTCAACGACATGATGCAGTCGCTCCTGCCGGCGCTCTATCCGATGCTGCGGAGCTCGTACGCCCTGAGTTTCGGGCAAATCGGGCTGCTCACCTTTACCTTTCAGTTCACGGCCTCGCTGCTGCAGCCGCTCGTCGGGGCGCTCGCCGACAGGAGTCCCCGCCCCTACTCCCTCGCCGCCGGCATGGGCTTCACGCTCCTGGGGCTGCTGCTGCTTGCGGTTGCGCACAATTACACCCTGCTGCTGTGCGCGGCGTCCCTCATTGGCACCGGCTCATCGGTGTTTCACCCCGAGTCCTCGCGTGTGGCGCGCATGGCCGCCGGCGGGCGGCATGGGTTAGCGCAGTCGGTATTCCAGGTCGGCGGCAGCCTCGGCTCCTCGGCAGGCCCCCTGCTGGCCGCGTTCGTCGTGCTGCCGCACGGCCAGTCGAGCGTTGCCTGGTTCTCGCTGGTGGCGCTCGCCGGAATGTTCGTGCTGATGAACGTCGGACACTGGTACAAGGCGCACGGCATCGCGCGCCTCGCCCGCGCCGGCGATTCACGGGCCGAGACACGGCGTCCTCACGTGGCGCTGGCGCTGACGCTGCTGCTGGCGCTCATGTTCTCCAAGTACTTCTATCTCGCCAGCATCACGAGCTACTACACCTTCTATCTGATCGACCACTTTCACGTCTCGGTGCGCCACTCGCAGCTCTTGTTGTTCGTGTTTCTCGCCGCAGCGGCGGTCGGTGGCTTGGTCGGCGGGCCGCTCGGCGATCGTGTCGGCAGCAAGCGGATCATCTGGGCCTCGATTCTCGGCGTCCTGCCCTTCACGGTGCTGTTGCCACACGCGAATCTCTTCTGGACCGGCGTGCTCACGGTGCCGATCGGGCTGATCCTCGCGTCCGCTTTCCCGGCCATCGTCGTGTACGCGCAGGATCTGCTGCCGGGACGCACCGGGACAGTCGCGGGGCTGTTCTTCGGCCTGGCGTTCGGCATGGGCAGTGTCGGTGCGGCGGTGTTCGGCACGCTCGCCGATCGCGTGGGAATCGAGGTGGTGTACGGGATCTGCGCGTTCCTGCCGCTCATCGGCCTGCTGGCGGGATTCCTGCCCGACATCCACAATCCGCGCACCCAGGCCGCCGAGGGAGCGAGCGTATGAAGCTGCTGCCACGCGCACTGCTAGATGAGCTCGCGGCGAGCGCCGCGGCGAGCCCGCGCGCCCGCGCGCACTACAACATCCACGCGAGCGCTGAGGATCCGGTGCAGCGCTTCCTGGTCGTGGCGCGGGCGGACTCGTACTTCCGTCCGCACCGCCACGCCACCAAGTCCGAGCTCGCACTGCTCGTGCGTGGCCGTGTCGATGTGCTCACATTCGATGAGCACGGGCGGATCACCGCCCGCTACGGCGTCGGCGATGGCGCCGACAGCATGGCGTACGAGACACCGCGAGGAACCTGGCACACCGTGGTTCCGGGGGTCGCCGGCGGCGCATTTCTCGAGGTGAAGGAAGGCCCGTACGATCCAAAGACGGCGACGCAGTTTGCCCTCTGGGCTCCGGCCGAGGGCGAGGAGGCGGCGCCGGCATTTCTCGCCTGGCTGCGCACGGCGCAACCAGGGGACCTGCCACCGCGGTGATCGGCGCCTCAGTCCGGGCGCTGCGACGCGAGGTACCCGTCGAGCTCGTCACCGCTCACGAGCGTCTCGAGGTAGCCGAAAGTCCCGCGCTCGCGCACTTCACGCGCCGCCGCCAGCAACCCCGTCATGGCGGCGCGATAGAGCGAGGTCGACAGGCTGATGCGACGCACGCCGGCGGCAGCGAGATCTGCGACCGTGAAAGACTTCCCGCGTATGCCCACCATGAAGTTCACCGGCTTCCTCACCGCCGCACACACTGCGCGCACCGCGCCGAGATCCGGCAGCCCCGGCGCAAACAGCACATCCGCCCCCGCCTGCTCGAACGCCTGCAGGCGGCGCACGGTGTCGTCGAGGTCCGGACGTTCGTGCACGAAGTTCTCGGCGCGCGCGGTGAGCGTGAAGGGGAAAGGCAGCCGGCGAGCCGCTTCGGCCGCCGCGCAGATGCGCTCCACCGACTGCGTCAGCGGATAGATCGGCGCGCGCGGATTGCCGCTCGCATCCTCGATCGAGCCGCCGACGAGACCGGTGGCGGCAGCCAGCCGTATCGTCTCCGCGGCCGCCTCGGGCGAGTCGCCGAAGCCGTTTTCGAGATCGGCGGCGACCGGCAGCGGGCTCACGCTCACCAGCAGCCGCGCGTGCGCGAGCGCCTGCTCGCGAGTGATCTCGCCATCGAGCCTGCCGAGGGTGGCCGCGCAGGCGGCGCTCGAGGTCGCGAGTGCCTTGAAGCCGAGCGCCGCCATGATGGCGGCCGACTCGCCGTCCCAGACGTTGGGAATGACGAACGCGCCGCTCGACTCGTGCAGCGCGCGAAAGCGCACTGCGAGCTCGTGTTGATCGTGCATCGCCTCTGCTCCCGGCGGCGGCGAATGTCGCCGGCCTTGCCTCGCGTTCAGTGTCGCACACTCTGCGCGCCGGGGCCGTCGGTGCGCCGCCCATGATCGAACTGCGCGCGGCGGCACTCACGGCGCTGATCGCCGTGACCTGCTCTCCGTCCGCGGCAGCGGCCGAAACGCCCGGGTTGCTGTGCCACGAGAGCTCGGCCGCTCCTGCCGTGGCGCGCCTGCGGGCAGCGCTGGCCCATGGACGCTTCATCGCGTATCAGCCAAGCGCGCTCGCGGTGGTCGATGGCCAGGTCACGCCCGCAGATGCTGCGAGCATCCGGGCTGACCTCACCGTGCTGCGTCAGCGGTTCGATGCGCTCATCACCTACGATGCGATTCACGGCGCAGAGGAGATTCCGGCGATCGCCGCGGAGCTCAAGTTCCGGGCGCTCATCGTCGGGGTGTGGAATCCGGCGAATGAGATCGAGATCGACGCTGCGCTCGAGGCGGCACGCCGGTTTCCCAAGCTGGTCGACGGGATCTCCCTCGGCAACGAGCTGCTGTTCGCGCGCCGCAGCGATCCGGCGGCGCTGAAGGCTTTGATTGCCCGGCTACGCGCACGGCAGCCCGGTGTGGCGCTCGCGACCACCGAGCCGTTCCATGTCTTCTACGAGCCCGCTGCGGCAGCACTCCTCGGCGAGCTCGACTTCGTCCTGGTCAACGTGCATCCCATTTTCCAGCCCTGGTTCCGCGACGCGCCGGATCCGACGGCCGCTCAGTTCGTGGTGAATGTGCTCGCGAAACTCGCGCCGCTCGCCTGCGGCCCGATACTGGTGAAAGAGACTGGCGTGCCGACGGCACCCGCGAGCGCCGGGTTCAGCGAAGCGCGTCAGGCCTCCTTTTATGCACAGTTGCGCCAGCTGTTGCCGGCAACGAGCGCGCACGCGTTTGCTTACTTCGCGGCCTTCGATGCGCCCTGGCGCGCGTACGACGCCCTCGCGGCACCGGTTGCGGTGCCGGGAATACATCCCGAGGAGGCGCACTGGGGTCTGTACGACGCCGAGCGACGACCGAAAGCTGCGGCTCGAGAGCTGCATCCGCTGCCGTAGCAGCACGCGGCGAGCGGCAGATGCGCTTATTTCACGGCCAACTCGAGGCGCACCTTGTCGCCCTGACCAACCGGCGCCTGACCAGTCGACGCCTGACCAGCCTGCGGAGGCGAGTTGACAATGAAGATCCGCGCCGGGTCGATTTGTCCGTCAGACAGCAGCGCCGTCTGAATCGCCTGCGCGCGCTGCTTGCCGAGCGCCTCGAGGTCGCTGTCCGGCACCTGGATGTGACCGGTGAGCGCCGTGTTGAGATCCGCGATGGCCTGGTCGTAGGGCGGTGTATCGCCGCGCTTCGTCTGCTGTACGGCGAGGGCACTCGGCGGCAGCGCCGTCTCGCGTCCGAGGTCAGCCTGGTATTGCTCGACGAGCAGTCCGAAGTGCTTACTCGGATCCGCGAGCGCGAGCTCTCCTGCGGTGTCGGGGTGCTTCCTCCCCTCGCGGCTGCTCAGCTCGCGCGCGATCAGCTCGGCGCGCAGTCGATTCGCCGCGAGCTGCGGTCGGTCGATCGTCGGCGAATAGACCATCGGCACATCGAGCTTCAGCTGCGGGCGCTCCTTGAGCGCCCGTGCGACGGAAGCGAGCTGGTCGGTAGCGGGCTTCTCGAGCTCCGCACTCGCGGGTTCGAACTCGATGACGTTCACGTGCTCGCCGCCGCCGAACAGGTGTCCGAGCAGCGCAAAGGGTGAGGCGGCGATCTTGACGATCAGGTTGACGAACATCTTCCAGACGATCGGCCCGATGCGGAACTGCGGGTCGTCGAGCGAGCCGCTCAGCGGCAGGTCGAGATCGATTACACCGTCGCGGTCCTTGAGCAGCGCGACCGCGATTTTCAGTGGCAGATGCACGGCGTCCGGGCTCTCGACCCGATCGCCGAGCTCGAGCTGATCGACCACGAAGTGCTGCTTGGCCTCCAGCCGGCGCTGCTCGATGTGGTAGCTGACGTCGAGGGTGAGCTTCCCCTTGTCGATCTTGTAACCGGCGAAGTGGCCGGAATAGGGATTGACGATCGTCAGATCGAGGTCCTTGAAGCTCATGGTGATGTCGGTATAGAGCGCCGCCGACAGCAGGTTGACCTCACCGGCAATCCGCGCCGGCGAGTAGCGGTCGACTTTGCCGTTGAGATCCACCTTGGCACGTGAACTCGGATCCGAGGACAGCCCGATGACCGAACCGTTGAGCTCCTGGATGCCGACCGCAAAGCTCGGCTTGATCCACAGGTCCGCATAATTGAGCGAGCCGTTGACGAACCTCACCGTGCCAATCGACGTCGGGAAAGGTTTTGGGGAAGCGTTCGTGGGGCTGAGCCCGCTCGCTCTACTGGTCTCGCTTGTTGCGCTCGTCGCATCCGCTGCATTCGTCGCATGCGGTGTTCCCGGCACAGCGGCTGCTGCTGCGCCGCCGCCCGCAGGTGGGGCGCTCGAGGGCTTCATGATAGTCGCGATGTTCAGTGTGCGGTCGGGCGCGATGATCATGCGCGCGTAGGGCTCGAGTGCGGTGACGTTGCCGATGCGCAGGCTCGCGGGGCTCGAGACATAGCGGATGTCCGCAATGCGCAGGTCCTTCCACTTGAGAAAGTCCTGCTTGAGCGCGTTGTCGACTGCGCGCAGGTCGGCGAGGTGGGTGTGGCCCGTGAGAGTGAGCTTGCCGTTGGCACTCCGCTCGATATCGAGCTTGGCGCCGAGAGATCCCTGCAGCAACGTCATGGAGGTGGACTGTGCGAAGTACGGCTGCAGCATCGTCAGGTCGAGGCTGCTCGCCTCGACGTGACCGCTCACGGCCGCCGTCTGCGGCGTGATCTGCGCGCGCGCGTTGATCTTTCCCGAGCCATTGATGCCCGAGTCGAGCGTCACCGTGAGAGTCGCGTCCGGGGAGTTGTTGAAACCGCCGACATGGATGTTGAGCGGGGCGAGGCGCAACGATGCCGCGGGCCGCGTGCGCCGATCCTCGGCGGAAACGGCGAAGCTCTCGATCGCGAGGTCGGGAACCGCCACGGTCCACTCGGGCGGCGTGGCGTCGCCGCTACTTGACGCGGATTCCTTCTCGTCAGGTGCGCGGGGGTGCGGCGCGCCGCTCGGTGGGGTCGGCGACGCCAGGGCAGCAGGCTGCGAGCGGTTCGCCAGCTCGAGAAGATTGAGTTGGCCGTGCTCGTCGAGCCACGCCTTGATGTCGCCTCCGGAGAGCGTGAATTTCGCCACGTTGACCGCGTGGTGCGGGAGATCGAGCCGCGTGTCGTCGACCGCGATGCTCGCCACGTCGAGGTAGTCCTGGGCTCCAGCCCGCGGCCGCAGTCCGAGACTCCTCACCAGCGTGCGCCGGACGTTGAGCTTGAGCGTGGGAGAACCCGCAGCGCGCTCGAGGTCGTAGTCCCCCTTGAGAGCGATGACACCCGAGGCAATCTCGAATGGCAGGCTGTCTCGCAGGTAGGTCCATACGGTGCGCGCCTTGAGGTCTGTGATCTCGAACACGCCATGGGAAGAAAGTGGCGTGACGCTCACGGTGCCGCTCCAGACGAGGCGCTCGCCATCGGGCGAAGCAGCGTTCAACGCGTAGGCATTTCCGCTGCCGGCAAGAGTGCTGAAGTCGCGCAGCTCGAAGGCGATCGGCTTGAACTCGGCGCGAAAAGGCGGCGCTCGAGTCCGATCCTCGAAGCTGGTCGCACCCGCGGTCACTGCGAGCCTGCCGATGAACAGCCGCAGCGGCGCCGATTTCTTCTCGGCTGCGGCCGCGACGGTCGCGGGCCCAAAGCCCTTGCCGAGATCGGCGAGATTCAACTCGCCGTCCGGCCGCAGCACGGCGCGTACGTATGGCCGGTCGATGAGAATGTTGTGAAAGCTCGCGCCCCGCCGCCACAAGCTCGCGAGCTGCAGCTCGACGTGCAGGCGATCGAAGCCGAGCAGCGGTTGCCCGTCGGCATCAGGCAGCGCGAGACCTTTCACATCGACCGCGAGCGTGAAGGGATTGAGGTGGACTTCGTCCAGTTTCAGGGTGCGCCCGTAGTGTGTGCGCACGAACTCCTGGGCGGCGCGGCGCGCGTAGTACGGTACGGCGAGAAAGCCGGCGGCCGCATAGCCGCCAAGCAGCACTAGAGCGACGCCGAGTCCGATGAGGTAACGTCGATAACGGTGCATCCGCCCCGCTCCGCTCTTCTTCTTTGCAGGGCTATCCTAGAGGATCGACGCTCCTCTCACCATGGCGTTCGGTATTCGCGCGGGCAGCCTCGCCCGCGCGGGGCTCGCCGGTCAGTCGTGGTGCTCGTGGTCGCGGTCACCGTGATCGTCATCGTGATGCCGGTGGTCCCCATGCTCCTCGTCATGGCGTCCATGATCTTCGTGCCGATCGGGGCGATAGCCTGGCTCGTATTCGGCTGACCTGACGAAATAAACCGGCCGGTCACAGGCGTGATACTCGTGACAGTACTTGCGCCAGTGCTTGGCATGTCCCGGCGGAACGTGCAGATAGATCGGCTGCGGAGGCGGCGCACCCACGATCACCGCTGCCGGCTGCACGATCATCGGCTGGGCATAGACCAGGGGCGGCGGCGGCCGATTGCCGAGCACGACCTGCCCATAGACACCGGGAGCCACTTCACCCGTGATGGTCGCGTTGAAACTGACACTCTGCGCACGCGCAGCGGGAATCGCCGCCACCGCGAGCGCCACCAGGACCACTGATCGCTTGAGTCGCATGATCATTCCTCTCATCACCCCACGCCACAGACGTCGGGGCGCACTATGCCAAGCCGACGGACGAATGACACACTCTCGCTGCTGAATGGATCGTGAACTGTGAGCCGGATCGCATTCTTCGGAGCCGCCCGATCGGGCTGGCCGGCGCGATCAGGCTGCTCGCAGGTGGCCCGATCAGGTGCCCGATCAGGTCGGCTCAATCGGCCGAGCTCACTCAGAGCGGTTGGATCAGGCTCGCGTCGTTCGGCAATTTAGGATTGTTCACTCGCCGACTGACTCTCCAGGCGCTCATGAGATCGTCCGGATAGGGCTTGAGCGCGACTGCCCTCGCCTGCTCGGGCGCACCGCTCAACCAGCTCTCGTGGTCGGACTCGGCGAGGATCGCCGGCATGCGCTGCTTGCCATTGTGGACTTCGGCGAGCAGGCGGTTGGCCGGTACGGTGATCAGCGTGCAGGAGAACACGTGCGACCCGTCTGCGCGCCGCGAGCGCTCCCAAAGACCGGCCACGCCAAACACTTCGTGGTCGTTGAGCCGCACGAAATAGGGCTCGCGGGAACCGTCCGGATTGACGTGCGGCTCGTAGAAGCCGCCCATTACGAATATGCAGCGCTGTCCCCGGCGCCACGGGTCACGATAGCTCGGTGCGCTGTCGATGCGCTCGATGGTGGCGTTGATGGTCGAGGCCTTGAGCGGCACGCCGGCACTCCACCAGGGAATCAGCCCCCAGCGCATCATCGCCGCGGCGGGCTCGGCGGCGGTCCCTAACACCACCGGCACCTGCTCGGTCGGCAGCACGCGGTAGCTGAGCGGGTACTCCCAGCGCCCTTGCCGGATCCCCATGGCTCGCTCGGCCTTGGCCGCCTGTGCCAGGATGTACTTGCCGCACATGGACTTGGCCGGTTAGCGGCCGTTGCACAGTATTGGCAGCACTCTAACACTGTGTGGACGAGTACGAACCGCGTTGCTCACACTCGCGCGGTGCTGCCGTGGAACTCGATCGAGAGACTGCGCGATCACTTCGGCGATTACGTCATCGTGATCACCTGCCGCAGCTGCCGGCATTCGCGCGAGATGACGCCTGCGTTCCTCGCGCGGCACAGCCGTCGCGGCTGGGACGAGCCGATCGCCAACATCATTGCCAGATTCAGATGCCGCTGCGGCAAGAAGCTCGTCGACGTGCAGATCGGTTTCAACCGCAAACCGCGTGGCTGGGTGAAGAATCCGTCCTGATGACCGCTCACCTCACGGTGGCACGGATCCCGTGCCGCGCGGTGTCATCGCGCTGCTCGCCGCCCCGGAGTTCGCCGCCACTCCGGGACCCCAGAAGTCGTGCGTGATGATGGCGTAGAGCGCCGCGGTGAAGCGCTCGCCCTCGGCGCGTGGCATGTGCGACCACTCCGGCAGGTAGTAGCCCTGCAGCTGTGGGTAGTCCTGGAAGTGAATCCCCGGGGCGCCGGTGGCGGCGAGCAACGCGTCCCAGGTGCGTGCGCGCGGAAACTCGCGATTCTCGTAGGCGAGGTATTCACCGCTACTCGGCATGCGCACGAACAGCACTTTCACCCCCCGGGCCCGCAGCTTCGCCACCGCTTTCGCCATACGCTCGATTTGCTCCTTCTCGACCTTGCTGGCCACTGCCGGCGGCGGATCGTCCTCCGAGGGCTGGAACTCCTGCCGCCAGATGTTGCGCGCCATCTCCCGGTACTCGGCATCCTTCGCGACCTTGTCCCACAAGTGAGTGTTGCGATCGGCGCCGGTCTCGGCGAGCTTGCGCACACTCACGTGCCACGCGCGGCCCGGGCGCGGCGGCCACGTCTGCCGCGCGAGCACGGTCTGCAGAGCGTAATCGGGATCGTCGAAGGCAAACCACGGCTCGATGAAATGCATCGACAGCCATTGACCGATGCGCTGCGAGGGCGATTCCTTGTGAGCGTAGCGTATCGCCCCAGCGCGATACTGATAACCGCTGAAGAAAAGATCGGGCGCGACTCCGATCACGAGACGACCGGTGAATTTGGGGTCGGCGGTGAGATCCTCGACCGCCGCGAGGGGTGAGGTGCCCTCGAACGAGAGCTGGATCGGGGGGCGGCCGTCGAGGCGCTCCCACACCGGCAGCTGGATGTCGAAGTACAGACGCGACGCGCCGAGGAACACCGTTGCATCGCCCTCGCCGGCATCAATGCGCCGGCGCTGAATCGCCCATAGTCCGAAGGTGTTGGAAATGCTCGGGTGCACGCCATAGTCACGCCAGTACCATTCCCAGGCACCGACCAGCCCCACCACGAGCGCCACGGCGCCGAGCAATATCTTGCCCCAGGGTTGTTCGGGAACCGGGCGCGCCGGCACCGGTTGCGCGATGCCCGGACGGTCGGCGGCGGTCTGGCGCGCGTAGCGATCGCCCGGTGCGCCCCCTGCCCCAGGACGCTCGCCAGCGCCGTCGTGCGGGCGGCGATCCTGGCCGTCGGCCGTGATGTCAGAACTGGAAATAGATGAAGGCACTTCCACTCCCCTGCGAAATGATGATGGCAAACACCATCAGCGCCCAGATGAGCGACACCGCGAGCGCCGGCGCGCGCGCCACGACCGACTCGAGCGTCCGCCCGCGCATCAGCCAGTGCGTGAGCACCAAGGCGCCTACGATCGCGGCCACGGAGACCAGGTAGAAGGTGGAGAGAATCGGGCGCGCAGCGGCGTTCTGGCCGAACATGCCGCGCAGCACCACCCAGGCCTTGCCGAAGGACTTGGCACGGAAGAACACCCAGGTGATGTTGACGAGCGTGTAGGTGATGAGGCCGAGCAGCACGAACATCAGCGGACCGGGCCGATAGGTTGCGAAGCGTGTGCGCAGTGCGCGCTCGACCGCGAGGTAGACGCCGTGCAAGCCGCCCCAGGCGACGAACGTCCAGTTCGCGCCGTGCCACAGCCCACCGAGCAACATCGTCCCCATGAGCGCCATGTAGGTGCGGCGCGCGCCGTGACGGTTGCCGCCGAGGGGGATGTAGAGGTAGTCGCGCAGCCAGGACGACAGGGTGATGTGCCAGCGCCGCCAGAAATCCGAAAATCCCACGGCGGCGTACGGGAAGCGGAAGTTGTCCGGCATCGCGAACCCGAGACAGAGCGCCGCCCCGATTGCCGTGGTCGAATAGCCGGCGAAGTCGCAGAAGATCTGTCCGCTGAAGGCCAGCGTCCCGGCCCAGGCATCCAGCGTGCCGGGAATCTTATCGCCGTCGTAAACCCGCTCGGCGGCATGCGACAGGAAGCTGTCGGCGAGCACCACCTTGTTGAAGAGTCCGAGAGTCATCAGCGCCAGCCCGAAGCGCAGCTGCTGCGCGCTCGCCCGGCGCGGCTGCGCGAACTGCGGCACGAGCTCGGTCGGGCGCATGATCGGACCGGCCACCAGGTGCGGGAAGAACGTCACGAACAGTGCGTAATCGAGCAGGTTCTGAGCGGGCAGCGCGCGGCGCAGGTATACGTCGAGCGTGTACGACATCGTGGCGAAGGTATAAAAGGAGATACCGACCGGCAGCACGATGTCGTAGTGCGGCGGATGGTAGGCGATCCCGAGCGCCGCCATCGCGGCGCTGAAGTTGTCGAGCAGGAACTGCCCGTACTTGAAATACCCCAGCAGGCCGAGGTTGGCGATCACCGAGAGCAGCATCCAGGCGTGGCGCGTCGCCTGACGCTGCGCCTTCACCAGTCCCTGGGCGGCATACCAGTCGACCACCGTCGAGACCCACAGCAGGACGACGAAGGGCGGGTTCCAGGCCGCGTAGAAGAGATAACTCGCGATCAGCAGATTGATCTTCTTGGTCGTCCAGGACAGCGGCAACGAGTGCAGCGCCAGCACGCACGCAAAGAACACGATGAACGTGAGTGAGTTGAATACCACGACGGTCCACCGGCCGCGTTGCGGCGGGCCGGCGGTCTCCCCCTGTGCGCCGTTGTTACGGCTTTTGGCGCATCATGAATTGAAGCCGGGCGCCGGGCAAGACGGCGGCGCCGTCGCACGCGGCGCCGCGCGACCGCAGGCGGCTCGCTTTGAACTTAAGAAGTCGCCGCCGGCGGCGCCTGCGACTTCATGGCTTCCTCGGCACGCCGCCGCATCTCCTCGGGAGGCACATCCTCGACGTGCGTCGCCACGGTCCACACGTGCCCGAACGGATCTTCGAGAGTCCCCGAGCGATCACCGTAGAACTGGTCCGCCACCGGCCGCTGCGCCCTGGCGCCTGCCTCGACGGCGCGCTTGAAGACCGCATCGACGCTCTCGAGATAAAGAAGAATGCTGACGCTCGAACCGCCGAGCGAGCGCGGACTGCGATACCCCATGTCGGGATGCTCATCGGCCAGCATGATGACCGAGTCGCCGATCCTGATCTCGGCGTGCCCGATGCGTCCGCTCGGGTCGACCATCCGCATCATCTCGGTCGCGCCGAAGGCGCGCTTGTAGAAGTCGATCGCCGCGGCCGCGCCCTTGATGATCAGGTACGGTGTGGCCGTTTGATATCCATCGGGAATTGCCTTGGCCATGACGTGGGCTCCTTCGCGTCTCGAGGAGAAAGCTTACTCCCCCCATCGTGACAAGTTAACGACAGCCGCGCGCCTGGCGCTTCATCCAGGTTTCAGGCGCTCGGACTACTGGATCCCTCGCGCAGCGCCACCCGCCGGTAGCGCATGCCGTAGAGCGCGCTCAGCAGGGCGAGAAATGGCAGCCCGAACACGAGCGTCAGGCGAAATTCGGCCGTGAAGGCCGTGGTGGCGAGGACCGCCGCCATCAGGCCGGCGCCGAGGAGCGTGGTGAAGGGAAAGCCGGGCATGCGAAAGCGCAGCGGCGCTGCGCCGGCGCGCGCGTGTGCACGGCGGAAGAAATAGTGGGTGACGAAGATCATCATCCAGGTGAACAGCGTGCCGAAGGATGAGATCGCGAGCATGAGGATGAACGCCGATCTCGGCCACAGCACGCTCAACACCGTGGCACATGCGATGCCGAGGGTCGAGAGAAGGAGTGCACGCAGCGGTACGCCGCGCCGATTGACCGCGCCCAAACTCGGCGGTGCATACTCGGCGCGCGACAGACTGAACATCATGCGTGTCGTGATGTAGAGCTGGCTGTTCATGGCCGAAAGCGCCGCCACCAGGATGACGAAGTTGAATACACCCGCGGCACCCGGCACGTGCAGAGCGCGCATCACCTTGACGAACGGGCTTTCATCGACCCCGGCCAGCGTCCAGGGGACGATGGCGAGCACCAGGGTGAGCGTCAGAAGGTAGAACAGAATCAGTCGCAGCACGGTCGAGCGGAATGCCCTGCGCGCCGCGGTTTCCGGCTCCGCGGCTTCGCCGGCCGCCACGGCTATCATCTCGACACTGAAGTAGCTGAACACGGCGACGATCACCGCCACCCAGGCGCCCCACAGCCCCTGCGGGAAGAAGCCCCCGTAAGCGACCAGGTTGTGGAACCCCACCGCGGACCCCACAGTCGCCGCGCTGTGGAAAGCGCGCGCCGACGATCCACGCAACACGATATAGCCGGCGAGCACGATGAAGATCACGATCGCCGTGACCTTGATGGTGGAGAGCCAGTACTCGATGGCGCCGAACACGTTGACGCTGCGGGCGTTCACGAGAACGAGCAGCGTCGAGAAGGTGACGATCGATGCCCAGCCGGGCAGTGCCGGGAACCAAAAGTGCATGTACAGCCCGACCGCCGTGACCTCCGCGCCCACCGCGAGCAGGTTGCCGGTCAGATAGGCATAGCGCACCAGAAACCCCGCCAGCGGGCCGATGTAATACTCGGCGTACGCGCCGAACGAACCGGAAGTCGGGTGGGCAACCGTCATCTCCACCAGGCTGCCCATGAGCAGCAGTGTGATCAGCGCGCCGATCAGGTAGCTCACGAGCACCGCGGGGCCTGCGAGGCTGATCGCGAACCCGCTGCCGAGGAACAAGCCGGTGCCGATCGCGCCGCCGATGGCGATCATGCTCATGCGGCGCGCGCTCAGGTTGCGATGCAGCCCGCGCTCGCGCTCGATGATGACCCCGAAGCCTTCCCTGCTATCGCTCATCCACCGGCCCACCTGATGCAGTGCGCAACTGAAGTAGTCTAGCGTGTCGCGACTGCCGGCCGCGGTGCGCCGTCCACGCAGCCGCGTGCTAGGCTCGCAGCCGTCATTCAGCGAGGGAGTCGGCCGTGCTGGGCGCCTTCCGGATGCTCACTCCGAAGCAACGTCGCGCCTACTTCGCGGCGCTCGGCGGCTGGTCGCTCGATGCGCTCGATTTCTTCATTTTCGTCTTCTGCCTCAAGTCGATCGCCGGCGAGTTCCACACCGACGTCAAGGCAGTGACCGAGGGCATCTTCCTGACGCTCGCCTGCCGTCCGCTCGGAGCCCTGGTGTTCGGCGCCCTGGCGGAGAAGCACGGCCGCCGTCCGATTCTCATGCTGAACGTTGCGAGCTATTCCGCGGTGCAGCTCGCCACGGCCTTTGCGCCCAACCTCGCGAGCATCCTTGCGCTGCGCGCGCTGTTTGGTTTCGCCATGGGCGGCGAATGGGGTGTGGGAGCCGCTCTGGCACTCGAGACACTACCCACAAAGGGACGTGGCTTCTTCTCGGGTTTGCTGCAGGAAGGCTACGTCATCGGCTATCTGCTGGCCGCAGTCCTGTTTGCAGTCGTGTTCGTGCACGTCGGCTGGCGCGGCATGTTCGTCATCAGTGCGGCGTCGGCCTTATTGGTGCTCTACATCCGCTTCGGCGTCGAGGAGTCCCCGGCGTGGCTCGCAGGCGCAGCACCGCAGCGCGCCTCGGCCGCCACCCTTTGGAGAGCCGCGCGGGACAACCTGCCGACGCTCGGCTATCTGGTCCTGCTGATGGCGTGCTTCAACGCCCTGTCGCATGGCTCGCAGGACCTTTATCCCGTTTTTCTGCAGGTGCAGCACGGGTTCTCGGCGGCGACGACCGGCACGATTGCTGTAGTGATGAACGTCGGTGCGCTGGCTGGCGGGATCTGTTTCGGCGCATTGTCCGAGCGGCTCGGACGCAGACGGACGATCGCGCTCGCCGCGGCACTCGCCATTCCCATGATCCCACTGTGGGCCTACTCCCACACCGCCGTCATGCTCGCCGTCGGGGGCTTCCTGATGCAGTTCATGGTGCAGGGTGCCTGGGGCATCGTGCCCGCGCATCTCAACGAGCTCTCCCCGCCTGCCGTGCGCGCGATCCTGCCAGGCTTCGCCTATCAGCTCGGCAACCTGGCGATGGCCGGGATGGCGCCCTTTCAGGCCGGCGTCGCCGAGGCGCACGGCGGCGACTACGCCTACATCCTCTCCTGGACACTCGCGGTGGTCGCAGTCGCGCTGCTCATCGTCACGAGTCTCGGACCCGAAGCACGTGCCGTCGAGCTGAAAGTCTATCGCTGAGACTCCACGCATCGCCTCTCGCAAGGTTCCACCGTCAGATGCCGGCGTACCACGACCACCCGCCTTGCAGGGGCCCGAGCTTTCCCAGATCGTCGAACTTCTCCGTGACGACGATCCGCTGGAGGAACTTGACGCTCTTGTAGCCTAACTGAGTCTCCACACGCAGCCGCACCGGCGCACCGTGAGCGATCGGCACGGCGCGACCGTTCATGCCATAGGCGAGAATGGTCTGCGGGTGCAGTGCATCGAACATGTCGATGCCGTCAGCGGTCTCGTCGAACGCGTAGAAGTTGACAAAGCGCGCGCTCGGCCGCGTGCCCACCGCCGCCAGCACGGTTCGCAACGGTACCCCGGTCCACTCCGCGATCGCCGACCACCCCTCCTCGCACGTGTGCTTGGTGATCTGGGTACGGGCGGGAAAGCGCTGCAGCTCGAGGAGTGAGTACGTGCCCGGACGCGCCACCGCGCCTTCGATGGAAAGGCGCCAGTCGGCAAAGCCGCCCGCACGCAAACGCTCGTAATCCGGCCCGCGTGCTGCGCTAAAGGTCTCCTGGTGGGAGTCAGCCGGATCGGTGTTACCGATGGCGGGGATCGAGGTGATGTCGCGATGAGCGTATTGCCTCACCAGCGCGTGCCGTGGAAGCAGCACACGCTGTGCCTTGTAGGTCAGGACGTCGCCCATACGCAGGACGTTGCCGTACGTGGGCGGCAGCTCCTCTGAGCACCCGGCGAGCAGCACTCCAGCCACCGAGGCGAGTCCTGTGATTACCGCGCGGCGAGTCGTGACTATTTCTGGGGCTTGCATGTCAGCTCCCGAGGGTCATGGCGCGCATTTGCCGTCTGAACCCCGACATGACGACCATCAGGACATGGATCAACAAAAACAGGATCACCGCCGCAAACACGAAGAAATGAATCGTGCGGGCCGACTGCGAGCCGCCGAATATATCGGCGAGAAACGGGTAAGCGGCGACGGCGGCCGGTGACATGGCGAGCCCGGTCACGAGCATCAGCGGCAGTGCAATGAACATGACAGCGCAGTAAGCGTATCTTTGCAGCAGGCCGTAGGGCGGCCCGCCGCTTGCGGGTTGAATCGGCAGGCGCAGGTGGCCGATCAGGTCCTGCCAAATCAACCGGGGCTTAAGCTCGCTGGCGCGCGGCAGTAAATGCCGTCTGATGTGGCCGGTGAAAACGCCCACGAGCACATAGGCTGCACCCGTGACCACGAGAAACCAGGCTGCCAGGAAGTGCAGGCTCCGACCCCAGCTGTTCTGATTCAAGATGTCATAGGTGCGAGTGGCGCTGAGCGGTGAGCCCGCCTGAGCGAAGAAGACGGTGTTCGTCTCCCAACCGCCGTGCCGATAGTTCCTGCTGATCGGGAGCTCGAGCAGGGCGGGCGTCAGATCATTTCCCACTGCTCCCCAATAAAGCCGCGGGTGCGCCATGAGAATGACGAAGCCGCTGACGGCAAGGGTCAGAACACTCGCGACCAGGACCCAGTGAGAGACCCTGACCCAGCGCGCGTGCCCCGAGCCTGGAAGCTCACCGGGAGCGGAGTGGCCAGCGTCGCTGTTGTTGTTGGTCTGCTTCGAGCTCGCTCGAGCCATCAAACGATTATGCACCTGATCGGGACAATGTCACGCGCGCCCACGGCGACCGGCGCCGTCCAGCAGCCCACCAACGCGAGCACCGAGGCAAAGGGCAGAGCCGAGCATCCGACGGAGCGGGGTTGTGGCCGTCAGGGTCACCGGCAAGAATGCCACTGAGGTCGCTGTGGCAGATGCAGCACGCGCAGGAGTGCCGGGTAGCGTGGCTCCACGCGCACAGGAGCGGGCCTGACCGTGAGCCGCAACTTTCTTCTCCCACCCGTTGTGCAGGCGCCCATCGGCGGCCTCGCCACCGTCGAGCTCGTCGCGACGGTGTCCAACGCGGGCGGGCTGGGATGTCTTGCCCTTAGCTGGACGGACGCGCACACGGCCGCTGACGTCGTCATGGCGGTGAAAGCGAGGACGACCGCGGCATTCGCTGCCAATTTCGTCCTCGCATTCGAGCCACGCGCGCTCCCAGCGGTGCTCGAGGCCGGAGTCCCCGTGATCACATTCTCGTGGGGGCTCCCAGGAGCGTTGCTCAAGACCGTGCACTCCTTCGGCGCTGCGGCGGGTATTCAGGTGGGTACGGTCGAGGGCGCCAAGCGCGCACTCGACCAGGATTGTGATTTCGTCATCTGCCAGGGCATCGAGGCGGGCGGGCACGTCCAATCCTCGATACCCCTGCGGGAGCTCCTGCCGGGGGTCGTCGCCGAGGCGAAAGAGGTTCCAGTGGTTGCTGCTGGCGGCCTCGCTGACAGATTCGACGTCGCAGAGGTCAGTTCATTGGGCGCCCGCGCCGCAATGCTTGGGACGCGATTCGTGGCGAGCACCGAGAGCTACGCTCATGAATCCTATAAACGAGCACTGATCGCCGCCGGCAGTGCCGCTACCGTGCTCACAGGATGCTTCGACGGAGGGTGGCCATACGCCCTTCATCGAGTGCTGCGGAACTCGACCTTGACGAATTGGGAGGCGGCGGGTTGCCCGCCGTCAGGCCGTCGACCCGGCGAAGGCGACGCCATAGCGCGGCAGAGGAGCGGTGCTCCGGTTCTCCGCTACGACGACGCGCCGCCGAACGCGGACATGAGCGGTGAGGTAATGGATTGCTGTCTGTATGCGGGGGCTGGGGTCAGTAAGATCACCGCTGTGCGCTCCGCGGGTGTCCTCGTCAAAGAGCTGAGCGGGCGTTGAGAGTCGTCCTCCACTCCCCATTATTGCGATGGTGAGCCAGAGTCAAACGACCCTGTTTCCCGTCAATGCGCCGGCGTTCGCTGTCGGTTACGCCTACGAGTCCGGCTTCCTGTCCGAAGAGGATGAAGCGGAGCTCATTCGCGAGATCGAAGGCCTACCCTTCGCGCAGGCGCGCTACAAACAGTATCTCGCGAAAAGACGCATCGTCAGCTACGGCGGAAGCTACGATTTTTCGACGCAGCGACTCGAGGCCGGCAGACCGATCGCGAGCTTCCTTCATCCGCTGCGCGCGCGCGCCGCCGCTTGGGGTGGCCACGCCCCCGAAGACTTCACGCACGGACTCATCACCGAGTATCCGCCCGGGGCGGAACTCGGCTGGCATCGCGACGTGCGCGATTTCGAGCTGGTGCTCGGGATATCGCTGCTGAACGCGTGCCGGATGCGTTTCCGACGTTACCCGCCCAAGCCCCGGGAGAAGTCGATCGCCGTCGAGCTCGAGCCGCGTTCGATATACCGCCTAAAAGGCGCAGCTCGCTGGGAGTGGCAGCACAGCGTGCCGCCTGTGCCGGCCTTGCGCTATTCGATTACCTTTCGCACGTTGAGAAAGTAACGCTTCGGGCCGCGCAAAAACCTTCGATTCTCTGGATTAGCGTTGGGCGGTGGACTCGTTCAGCGTCACGGCGGCGCGCACGAGAGTCTTCAACGCCTCCTCGTCTATCCTCTCGCCCTCGTGGAAGTCGATAGCACGCCTAGTTTTCCCGTCAAGGCTGGAATTGAAGAGGCGCGAAGGATCCTTGAGAGCCGCCCCTTTTGCGAAGGTCATTTTCACGACGTTTTTGTAAGTCTCGCCGGTGCAGATCAATCCATCGTGCGACCACACCGGAACGCTCCACTTCCACTCCTCGACGACTTCGGGATCGGCTTCCCTGACTAAGGTCCGGAGCCGGCTGAGCATCTTGCCGCGCCAGTCGCCCAGCTGCTGGATTCTCGCGTCTATCAGCTGAGAAGGAGACTTGCTCTTCTGCGACCCGCTCCTCTTCATGCCCGTTTCTCCTGCCCGACGGTTTCCGGTGACGAGACTGGCTCGGTCGCATTGAAGCGCGACAGGCAATCCGCCGCGAACCGCATTCGGGCGATGTGCGATTCGAGAGCGTCAATTCGGGGCAGGAGCTGGTCACGAGGTACCGCTGGTATAGTCGGCGCTCAAGCTGGATTCTCCACGCAATCCGTCAAGTTGCGCAATCGGTGTCACTCGACCGGTCGAATTTCGGTAGACGTCTACGAAGGCCAACCCGTAGACCAGCGTCGGGAGTGCAATCCACTGCGATGGTCTGATGAGTCTTGAGAAATCAAGACTGACCGATTACGTCGGCGAACCAGCGGCCGATAAGCTGCGCGAGCTCGACAATGGCTTGCTCGTCGCTCTGGGAATTCCCAAAAGCGCGCGACCGTCAGCCTGAGCTGCGCTTCCGGATCGATTCCCAGGCGCGGTCGTTGCTGAGCACCGACGAAGTGTCGCCGATTCTCTAATTAGTCGCGAAGGGGCATATTGACCTCACCGCAAAGGCACGAGGAGATCGAGATGAGCAAGTTGAATCTTCCCGAACCGATCGCCGCCTACTTCGAGGCTGATAAGCACGACGGCGATGCTGTCTCGCGCTGCTTCACCGCGCAGGCCATTGTCAAGGACGAGGGACGAACCCACTCTGGTTCCGCGGCCATAAGAGCGTGGAAGATCGATGCGTCCACCAAGTACTCGTATACCAGTGAGCCCTTCGCCGTCCAAGGAAGAGACGGCGGCTACGTCGTCACGAGCCGGCTGACAGGGAATTTTCCGGGGAGCCCGGTGGACCTGCGATTCGTCTTCCGCCTTGAGCGCGGCAAGATCGCGTACCTGGAGATCACGCCATGAGCTTCGATCTCGGCTCACCAACCGCCGTCTGCTGTCGCAGAGCCCGGGAGCCGCGTGTCGATCGCCAGCAGGACTCCCTGTGACTGGTCAGTTCCAAGCACTCACCGGTGTGCAGTCTCAGCAGTAGCTCGGACGTACCGGGTATCGGTAGGTCCGTCCCCCGTGATGTATACGGTGACTGGCTCTCCCTTCGTTTCTGCAAAATGCGCGACACCCGCCGGCTCGGTGTAGAAACTGCCCGGTGGGAGCGCTCTCTCGTCCTCGGTCTTTGCGACGGGGCCGTAGCCGAAGTACCACACACCTGCCACTACTACCGCGCTGCGATTATCCCGATGCGTATGCGCCTCGATTCGAGTGTTCGGCGGAATCGTGAGGCGAATCGTGTAGGGGCCCGGCAGGGATGGTTCGCCCGCGACTATTGTTGTACGAATTCCGGCGACACCCGACGTGCCGGAACCGGCCTCGTGTGCCTGCATCGCGTCGACCTCTGCCGGTGGCAAGCGAAGCTGCGGAAATGGCACCGTCGCAGCGTATGCAACCGTCAACAGAGGCAAAAGCGCTAACGCCATGAGACGCGCGGTCATTTGCGCAGGAACTCCGTAACGAGTCGAACGGTTGCTTGCGGATTCTCCTCCATGATCCAGTGACCCGAGCCAGGCACAATTCCGGCCGTCACGTTGTTGCCAACAAACCGCAAAACCTCCGCCATTCCCAGGCCGAAAGACTTCTCCGCACCGAGGGCGAGTATCGGCATCTTCAGTTTGCCGCCCGTTGCAAGCAATGCCTTGTTGTCGGTGGCGTCCTGACTGAACGCACCGAATTGTTCGAACGCATCGTGCATGGCATGCGGCCGTGCATAGAGCTCAGCATAGTGCTCACGCGTTGCCTCGTCGATTTTTTTCGGATCGGCCGATAGCTCGTTGTAGAAGCGATCGAGATAGATGCGCTCGCGACCCTGCACCAAGCGCTCGACATCCGGACCGCGGAAATTGAAGTGCCAGAGCAGCGGGCTGCGGATGATATTGTCCCAGTCGCCGATACCCGGAAGCGGCGCGTCGATCACGACCCAGCGGCTAATGCGGTCAGGGTATTGAGCGGCTAGTGCGTAACCGACCATGTTTCCGATGTCATGGGTAACGAGATCCGCTTTCTGCACTTTCAGGGCATCCATGACCCCGGCAATGTCCATGGCCTGATTCTTTTTCGTGTAACCGGTATCCGGATGTGCGGAAAGACCCATTCCGCGCAGGTCCGGCACAATCACGGTATGGTCCTTGACCAGATCCGCGGCGAGCGGCGCCCACATGTCGCCGGTGTCGGCAAAGCCGTGCAGCAAGACGACGGCGGGACCCTTGCCCCCGATGCGGACGTAGAGACTCGTGCCATTGGTCTGCACCATTTGCGAGTGAAAGGTCGCTGGGAAGGGTGCGATGCGGGCGGCGGAAGTCCCCGAGAGAACGCTTGCAACCAATGCGGCCATCAGATATCGAACCATGCGCTCCCCTTTCGAGACGGCGCCTTGTTGGGCCGCCCGATGACAACAACTCGCAGCAAAGTCTAACCTTCCTGACATCGAGCGCGACAGCCATAATCTCCTAATGCGGTTTTCGGATATACCGAACAGTGCTTAAGCTCGAATCTGTCGCAGCATTCGTGTCGATAGTGGAGGCCGGCTCCATCGCAGGAGCGGCGCGTCGGTTGGGGATTTCCAAGTCAGTTGTCAGCGAGCGCCTCACGGAACTTGAACGGTTGCTGGGGGCGAGGTTCGTACAGCGCACCACGCGCAGACTCTCGCTGACGCAGGAGGGCAAAGCCTTCTATAGCCGCGCCCGCCAGATCTTGCGCGATGTGGATAGCGCCGCAGCAGAGGTTGCAAAGCGGCGCGGAACTCTCATAGGACCGCTGCGGATATCCGCCCCGGTTAGTTTTGGGCATCTGCACCTTGGGCCGGCGCTATTTGGGTTGCTGGCGAAGTACCCCGGCATTGAGCTGACGCTGGAGCTCGATGACCGCTTTGTCGACGTGCTGGCGGAAGGGTACGACGCGGTTGTTCGGCATGGGCCGGTGGACGACAAGCGCTTGATCGTTAAGCATTTGGCGGCCAGTCGCCGTGTACTTGTGGCGTCTCCAGACTACTTGAAGCGCCATGGAAAACCGACGTCACTGCAAGAACTGGAACGGCATCGTGGAGTGATTTACATCAATCGAGGGGCTTCCGACTGGCGCTTCCGCACGGGGCGGAAGTTCGTCACCGTGAATCCGAGCGTGGCTTTACGAGTTAACAATGGGTTGCTCATGCGCGATGCGGCGATTGCCGGGCTTGGTGTTGCCTTGTTGGCGACGTTTCTTCTTGAAGATCCGCTGAAGAGCCAGACGCTTAAAGTCATTGACGTCGGCGCGGAACCTGAGGGCGCCACGGTCTTTGTTGCCTATCCAGAAGATCTGCGCTCGTCTGAAAAGATTCGGACGCTGACGACATGGCTGCGGCAGGTATTCGGGGATCCACCCTATTGGGAAACCAAACGAACGCGCGAGTCACGCCTTCTCACCCACCTGTAACTCCGCGAGTTTGAAGGAAACTCCGCACCCACCGATGGTGATAGTCGGCGCTGAAGATGGATTTACCACCAAAACCAGCGAGTCATCCCGTCGTGGTCGAGCGATCGGTCGACTTTCGGTAGGATCACGCCGAGGGCGGAGAATTCATCGATACGGTACCGATCAGCAAGAGCGCCCGTCGCAAGATCGCGTATGGCAACGCCAAGGCGGCTTTACAAACTGTAGATGGAGCTTAAGTCCGTCGAGGCCTTGACTCCCTAACTAAGAAACATTGGAGGCCCAGATGAAAACCCCGCTTGAATTGGTACAAGCGCTCCTTTCGAACCCGACGAACATCGAGCATGTGCGCGGCCTCACTACCGAGGACGTCACCTACGTATCGCTGAGCTTCGACAATCCCGAGCTGCACAAGGTGCTCCCCTGGGCAGGCACAAACCGGGGGCCACAGAGCATCGTTGACGTGTTCAACGGCATCGGGCGGGTTTGGGAGACAAAGGCGTTCGAGGTCAGAGACGTGATCGCCAATGAACATAGCGTCGCGATGTTCGGAAGCTTTACGTACCGAACGCGCACGCTTGGCAAGGAGATTACCTCCCCCTTTGCGCTGCTTGCGAAAGTGACGGATGACAGGATCAGCTACATGCAGTTCCTGGAGGATACGTTTGGAACCGCTAGCAGCTTCCGTACAGCCGGCACATGGCGTTTCCGTGGCGTCGCAACCGGCGGCGATGTCAGTGTGGGTTCCTGACTGCGACGCTACGACGTAGGTCCGCTCTTGGTCCTCCTCCGTTGAGTCCTTTCGATCTCGTGGTCTGGCTGCGTCACCTGCGACCTCCCAATCACGGTCGCGAGCAGCAGCGAGCTGCCGCTGGACTCACGCCGCTCTACCGGATTTCTACCGTGTTGATAGTCCCCGGCGAGGATTGTGGATCTCGTTGACCCAGGGCGGACCTTACCCTGAGCTATCGATATCGTTAACGCCGGGCGGGGCGCTGCTCAGGCAGCAACTCGACTCAGGCAGCAACTCGAGTGCGCGGCATCCGTTGCTCGACGGGCGGCACTCCACCCTCTGTCAGGACTACCAGGTACTTCGCACCCTTCTTCCGATGTAGCCGGGCCTCCCGGTAGGCCACGCTGTCATACCAACTTCGCGCGGCATTGCCCGAGGGGAACTCATACACCGTCACTCCCTCCGCTGGACCGTGCCCCTCCAGGATCCGCAACCGGGTGTAGTCCATTAGGACCCGAGCCGAGTGACCCGCCAACGTTCCATTCACGCGCTGCCAATAGATATTGAGCTCCTCCTGATCCAAGACTTCACGGCAAATAAAGACGACATAGGCTGGCATGCGGGCACCTCGCTGATCAATTAGGGCTGGTTTGAACAAGCTCAATCAGTTTGGACCCGTAGCTTGCGTTCAGTAATAGGCGTCACTCCACTGTCCACGAGCAGGCCGAGATAGTCATTGCCCTCCGTTCGGTTCTTGCGGACTCGGCCATATACATCACCGTTGAACCACTCAAGCGTCTGCTCGAATGGAGGGAACTCAGCTATCACCGCTCCCTCGACGCGCTCATCCTGATCCGCATCGAGCACCTCGCATGGACCGTACGCCGCAAGCACATCGATATTCTTGGGGTAGGCCGCCGGCGCGAGCCGCCAGTAACGCTCGAGCCCCGCTCGGTTCTTCACCGCCTGGCAGATATAAACAAGATAGCTAGACATAGCACACACTTCCTCACGTTATTGACACCCAGGTCCGTTTCGCTCTGACGATCGGGCCATCTGGCACCGGCGCGTCCGATGAGTCGGCGAACATAGGCCGTCGTCGTATCATGCCGACGACGCCCACGGGAAGGTCCAGCTCAATCGCCGCTTATAGGCCTGCAACTTCGAGAGTGGAGACCGCGACACCGCCCAAAGCATCACGTCGTGATTGGCCAGGTGAACATGGGTGCCGTTGAACCCGTCCGCGATTGCCGAGCACGAGGGGCAAGCTGCCGTGTAGTCCGGTCCGAACATAAGGTGGTAAACGAGGATCTGCGAGCGCCCTCGGAAGAGGTCGGATAGCGAGGCGCGACCTTCGTCTGTCTCAAACTCGTAGTTCTTCGCGACTCGAACCCACGGCAGCTCCTGCCGCATCAGCGCGAGCTCGTCGCCGCGCCTCGTGTGTTGTTTCTCCCATAGCCCCACCCTCCGAGACATCGATCTGAGAAACCTCCGTGTCATCGATCTGAGCGCCCAGAGACCACCTCCCGACACGGCGCTTCCGGCAAGAAGCGTTGTCAAACATGCTGGACACATTGCGCTCACCTCCGCCTCCCGTGGAGCGCTATCTGGTTTCACCGGGGTGATAGCCCGTTGCAGCGGTCGCCAACGGGATTCTCTTCTCTGGCGGTTCCAGGAAGTGTTTGACTATGGGGATCACCCTGTCTGGCTCCGAAAATAGGACAAAGTGGCTGGCATCTGGAATCACGGCAAGCTCGGCGGTGGGGATGAGCCTGGCGGTCTCCACGGCGTGCTCAAGGCGGACGAAATCGTGATCTCCGAGAACGATGAGAAATGGCGCTTTGATGGAAGCCAGCTCTTCGTTCGAAAAGCCCCGCCATTGAATTCCGAGAACCTTGCCATAGACCATAGGCCAGTAATCAGGATCGGGAGCCACTCTCTCGTATTGCTCTCTCTGAAATTGGATGTACCGGGAGTCAGCGGTAGGCGGTGGGCCGGCGCGGAGGGCGTCGGCAGGGAGCGTATTCTGCGGAGGCCCAAAGGTCGCCGCGTAGGTGACGACGCGACCAACAAGTTCCGGGTAGTGGACCGCGATCATGGCAGCTGTGTTACCGCCGTAGCTTTCGCCGAAGAAGTCGGCCTTTGAGATTCCAAGATATTTCAGCAATCCGACTACGTCCTTGGCATATTGCTCGATCGAAATCGGGCGCCCTGGAATATCGGCCGTGCGGCCGTTCCCTTGGAGATCGACGGTAACGACAGAGTGGCTTTGTGCCAAGGCGGGAAATGATTTCAATCCGGCAAATCCAAAGGCAGGAGGGATATAGACGAGCGGATCGCCGGTTCCCTCTATTTCGTAGTACATCTTCAGACCGTTGATTGGCGCGTATCCGTGGATTGGCCTTGATTTAGCGTCGCGCGACAACACAGTACTTCCTTTCCAGTTGGACTCCGGCTGCACTTCACCGGAACTATTTCCGCCCAACGCTTGGGTAGCGAGTAGAAAAAGCACCGCCAATGCGCTCCATGGGCGGCGAAGGCCGCGTGCCTTGTCGTCATCACGCCCCACGCGTCCCTGGCGATTGCTCATTTTCTCGTCGCCTCCTTCTTGATGGCCTCCTTCACTCTTGCCACGTCCGGGCCTGCTCCCGCGCCTTCATAGAAGGAGAGATCCTCGTCGATCCCAACTAACCGGAGGCATTGGCCCCCCCGGCGCCTGGAAGTAAAGGTGCGGGTCCGGAACCTCAAGCTTTCTTACAAGACCAGAAGCGAGGATCCTTCGACTGACCTCTTCCACGTTGTCGGATTTGAGTTCCAGCCAAATAGCTCTAAAGCTACGTAGGAACCCGCTCTCATTCGTAACGTCGCCATAGAGAAACCCGATGTAGAAATTGTCTCCAAGGCGAACGAAGTCCCTCTCCGGATCCGCTTTTGTGATTTCTCCACCGAGGACATCGCAATAGAATTTGCGAATGTTGTCTCGATCTTGACGGGGAACCAGAACCGACGAATGATTTCCAAAAATAACCTTCGCCATGGTCAGGCCTCCTTTCAGACTTGGCGTTCTTCACCGAGTTTGATTTGGCCTACAGAACTGTGGAGCCGGTCTCTATCAGAGACTTCAGGTTGGAGATGACCTTCGGCCACCCGCCGGACACAGCCGCGATGAATTTCGAGGGATCACGCTCAATCGTGTGGGTGATGGAGAGCTTCACTGCCGTTCCGCTGGGCTCCAGTTCCATCGTGCATTGTGACGCGCCCTCGGCCTTGAGTTCCGGCTTGGCCTGGTTCTGCCAGCGGATCACTAATCGCCGTGGTGGCTCGGCCTCGACGATCTCGCCGGCGTCCGTGATCTGACCGTCCCCGTACACCATTTTCCACGAGGATCCGGCCGTCCACTGGCTTTCGCAGTGCACGCCGAACCAGTACCGCTTCATAAACTCCACGTCATCGGTCAGTGCCGTCCACAGCTTCTCCGGCGTGGTGCGGATGTAGGTCACGTAGACAAACGTGGATCTAGCCATTTGCTTTCTCCAATCGTCGTTTCAGATCCGAGAGCGCCTTGAGGCGCGGCTTTTCGAACTTGGCAATCCAGCGCTCGTAGATCTCCTGCAGCGGTACAGGGTTGAGAAAGTGCAGCTTTTCCCGGCCGCGCCGCACCGTGGCGACTAGGTTCGCCGCCTCCAGCACGTCCAAGTGCTGCGTCACGCCCTGCCGCGTCATGTCCAGGTGTTCGCACAACTCGTTGAGTGTGCGGCCATCGTGCGCATGTAGCAGGTCCAACAGCTTCCGCCGGCTGGGATCTGCCAGGGCCTTGAACAGTACGTCGGTCTCGCGGCGCTCTACCATGTTCTACAGGCAAGTGCTTACTTGCATTAAGGATATGCAATCTCCCTCTTGCCTGTCAAGCGCCATGTTTGGCACTTCACACACGTCGTGCTCGTAAACTGGAAACGTGCCCCATTGGGAAATCACCCGCCCGGGACTGACAACGAGACCGACGTGCTGCCAGACTCCCTGGTCGGAATACATCGCCAAGCAACCCGTTTTCGGCGCGGCTATCTCGACCAGGTGGCCCTTGATCAGCCATTCCATGAACGCCTTGCCCGCGAAGATCTGGCCACCGAAATTCAGGGCAATTGCTCGATAGGTGCGATTACCGACGTCGAGCGGCGGATTTTTCGTCGAAGGGGTTGAGTGCCGCGTCGTGCACCCCGAAGTGCTCGCTTAAGGAATGCCCACTCATGCAGTTCCAGAACATTAATATTTGTTTCTCCTATGTTTGATACAATTAATGTATGAATGATCGATTTGAGTCCTTGCAGCTCTTTGTGCGCGTGGCAAGGACAGGCAGCTTCTCAGTGGCCGGCCGTGAGATGGGAATGACCCAGCCCACGGCCTCGCGCACAGTCGCTGCCTT
>Ga0307477_10000439_pt1 | contig 46214 bp, 60 predicted proteins | sample atmos_gasesECM2C_FD_203316 | JGI IMG/M metagenome (GOLD analysis project Ga0307477, IMG submission 203316) | Hardwood forest soil microbial communities from Morgan-Monroe State Forest, Indiana, United States - atmos_gasesECM2C_515 | ecosystem: Environmental > Terrestrial > Soil > Temperate... | reverse complement strand
GAATGCTGACTGCTTAGTTAATCTCCGAAAGCGGCCAACGTACTCGTGTGCGTCGGAGACATCAATCCTCCGTCTGGCTCCCCTTGAAACCGGCTGAAGTGGATCCCTTTTAAATCGGCGCTAACAGGTGATTGTGACAGTATCTGAAATGCCCCTGCCACTGGCCGTCTCCTCGTGCGGGTGAACGTCAATCTGGACAACGAAAATCGTCTTGTGATTGTATGTCCATCTCGGAACACCCTCGCTGTCAGATTCAATCTTGATTTCCAGTTGTCGGCTTGACACGTTGAACACGATTAAGTAGCCGAGAGGTTCGTCGTAGTCCACGCAATACCAGTAAGCCTGATAAAAACCGTCCTTGATGCTCGACTTGTTCCCTCCATCGAAGATTTTGGCTTCGGTGATGAGTGGACGACCAGAATCATCGAGAATCAGAGCGTCAGGCCGTCCTGAGGCTGACTGCGGTTCCTTATGGAACATCAGTCCTTGGTCGAACAGGAACTCAAACATGTGCTCCTTCACACTGTCTTCGCCTGTTGCTCTGTGCTTCTCGTATAAGTCCAAGACCTCTTGGCGTCGGTACCACTCAACTTTGTGCTTGTAGCGAATGAGCATTGCCAAGACAAGATTGAAATCTCCGAGCATCTCGTCGAAGTAGTGGAAAACCGGGGTCACATACCATTCTTTGAAACCAACGGCTCCATTCTCAATGCCCTGTCCCATATCTGGTGAGGCATAAAATCGACGAGGGTCGTCCTGGTTTGCGAACGCTCGCCACTTCACAAGTCCAATCGTTGCTGCCTCTTCTGTCGTGTTTCCCGCGACCTTCTTATGGTCGGGAGTTGTTGTTGCCTCGCGCACGCTTACTGGATTGCGTGCCAGCAACTCAGCGGACATAGACTTGAGAATCGGGCTGCTATCCAAGAATGCAAAGAACTGTCGTGACTGTGGCAAGAAGTCCTTGAAACTACCCGAGGCAATTAGAGCGCGGCGAGTGCCCAGTTTTTCTCTGAGATTCTTTAGCATGTTTCACCAATTGCGGAACGGTATTTCTGATGACCGAACCTCAGCACAGTCAACTTTGTATTCGCTCAATAGAGCATTGACTGCACGTACGGCGAGGCTTGGGTGTGGTGTCGGCCCGACTATCAGTTGAGCCAGTTCAATTGCCTCGGTTGGCTTCGGTGTTAATCGAAAGGGAATGTACGGAATTAGCGTCGAACCTCCGGGCCGAACGTTCGAGGGAATTGCGGGTTTTCCTGGTGGCGCAAATGGCGTACCGCCCGTCCGTTTTGTGGCTCTCCATTCCGATTCTTCGCTGAACTTCGGATGTTTGAACACGCTGGCAAAGCTGAGCAGCAAGAGTCCAAACGCGACCTCTGTCGGGAAACCCTTTAGCGGTGACTTGACGCTTACCGCCTCGTCCAGCATCCGCTTCAAGACCTCGACTTGTTCGTCTTCGTCGTAGATGCATTTGAAGATTTCCCAATCGTGCGTCTGTGCCAACGTCATCATACGGTCAGCAGACAGACTGAGAGCGAACCCCGGCCCGTTCGGACAATATCCTCTCCACTGACTCAACAAGTCCGGTTCTTCCGAGAACGATGCAACGTAGACAGGAAGGCCCCCCGCGTGACCATCAGCCTTTTCGAGGATTTTGGCCACTTCAGTCATGAAACGCGGGTCTTTGGTGTGGTGGTTCTTGAAATATTCCTTCGCAAGATTGATTGCGTAGATGACCTCTTGGGAGTCATTGAGGTATGCGGCATCAGTCGCATACATCGCCTTGCTTTTAAGAATCCCAATCAAACCGTTCTGAGAAGTGTAATGGCAGAGTGGTTTTGTCGGCTTGGTTTTGAGGCCGAGTTTCACGGCGAAGGACGGTGATTTCGTCGGTGGCATTGTCGTCAGTCAGACTCCAGCCAATTTCTCAACGCGTCATCAATCTGGGCGCGTGTGTAATCTTCGGTCAGGGGTCTATGGGACATGATGTCCGACCAGAATTGGTCGTTGAGCAGCGCAATCGCCTCAGCCTCGGATATGCCTTCGCCAGCGCCCCGTGCCCGCTTCTGTATCTGTTCTAACAATCGACCGGGAGTGACATCTGTCCCGTCCAGAAATTCACGTCCGCAACGTGGGCAACGAAGGCGTGTGTCAGGGTTTCCGACTGATTCAAGTCCGCACGTACATTTGAACAGTGAGGGATTCGTCATCACATCATCCTCTCAACATGATTTGACTGCTCAGCGCGGCAAAATTCTATACCCGGTCTACCTGCTGCGAGGAGATTTATCGTTACTTGTTACAATTCGCGGATTTGAAGTTCCAACTGATGAGTTGACTCTTGATTTCCAGAGAAGGAGACGTTCGGCAGAGTCTCTCCGATTCGCGGCGCTGGACGACGGAAGGACGCATGTCTCATATCCCAGACCACGAATCTTGGCCTCCGACCTCGCCGCTTCCTTGCCATTGAAACAAACGAGCCTGAGTTTCGGAGCGACGGTCTTCAATATGCTGAAGTCGTTGAGTTCGGGGTCGGTGATGTCAGCGTCCAGACTTCCGAGGCGAACGCAGTTGTGATATGCGTCCCAGAGTCCAATGTGGTGCGACCTCAGGACTGCGAGTCGCTCTCCGTCAACGACAATCGCGGACTCGCACCCTTGAGCACCACGGTATCGCTGGCCTCGCTAACTGAGAGCAAATCGATTCCGGGCTCGACCGCAGCGTGCACGAAATCTGTCCGCCCGGCCCAAGATCCCGGCCCAATATGAGACTGTCTACCACGACTTTTAAAGCACTTACCGAGCAGATCTGTAGCTACCGGTTAAGCCGACAATTCGGGAACCATCTCGCCCTGCGACCTCGGAACCAGATGTCTTACTGCGACGAGCTGTAAGGCTTGCGCGTCATCCCCTGGCGGGCAGGAACAACCCAATTTCGGTCCGATTTGTCCGCCATATGGCTCTATAATCCGCGCATGGAATCCTTGCGGCATGGCTTCGAAGAACCTGGAGATGAACAGGACATTCGCCTTGTCGTCGACACTATTCCTACGTTGGCTTGGTCCGCTGGTCCAGACGGTTCCGCAGACTTCTTCAATCAGCGCTGGCTGGACTATACGGGTCTATCTGCGAAGCAAGCTTTGGGCTGGGGATGGCAGGTTGCGATTCATCCAGACGACCTGCCGCGAATTCTGGAAACATTCCGGGAAGCTTTGAATTCTGCAAAGCCGTTCGAAGTGGAGGGCCGCTTCCGCCGCTTCGATGGCGAATTTCGCTGGTTTCTTTTTCGTGCCAGCCCGTTGTGCGATGAATCCGGCAAAGTTGTCGCATGGTACGGCACAAATACCGACATTGAAGACCGCAAACGTGCTGAGGACGCCCTCCGGAAAAGCGAGGAGCGGTGGAGATCCGTCTTTGAGAATTCGGCTATCGGCGTTACTCTGACGGACCTGAACGGCCGCTTTCTAGCCACTAATCATGTCTACCAGACAATCGTGGGTTACACGGAGGAGGAACTGCGCGCAATCAATTTCCTGGACATAACGCATGAGGACTACCGCCAAGCCAACTATGCGCTCATCACCGAGTTGGTGGAGGGAAAACGACGACAGTTTCAGATCGAGAAAAAGTATCGCCGCAAAGACGGCAGTTTGATTTGGGTAAGCATCAACGCTTCTCTTGTGCCGGGCACCGAGAGGGTACCTCGATTCATAATGGCGCTGTCCGAGGACATCACCGAGCGCAAGCGTGCGGAGCAAGCTCTTCGGCGAAGCGAGGCGTATCTGGCGGAGGCGCATCGACTAGCCAAGACGGGCAGCTGGGCCTACGACCCTGCAGCTGAGAAGTGTATTTACTGGTCCGACGAAATGCTACGAATCTTTGGATTAGATCCTCAAAGAAACCTCCCAGATCGGGAAGAGTTCCTTCGACTGGTACACCCTGAGGATCGCGACAGATTTAACGAGGGGATCGAGAAGTCACGCCGCGAAAAATCTGATTTTGTGCAAGATTACAGGGTTGTGCTGACTGATGGCACGGTAAAGCACATCCACGGGATCGGACACCCGGTTCTCGATGGAACCGGAAATATTATCGAATACGTGGGTACCGACGTGGATGTGACAGAACGCAAACGCGCCGAAGAGAAGCTGCAACGCAGCGAAGCTTTCCTGGCCCAGGGACAGACCCTCAGCCACACGGGCAGCTTCGGCTGGAGCGTTCTCAGCGGAGAAATCTACTGGTCGGAGGAAACCTACAACATCTTTCAATACGATCGAGCGGTGAAGCCTACGTTGGAGCTGGTATTCCAGCGCATTCATCCTGACGACAGAGATCTTGTACAGCAGATTATCGACGACGCGTCCGAAGAACGAGCATATCTTGATTTTGAGCATCGCTTGATGATGCCGGACGGTTCGGTGAAGCATCTCCACGTTATGGCGCGAGCCCTGACACCTTCGTCGGGCAAACTCGAATTCGTGGGCGCCGTGACGGACATAACGGCGGCAAAGCAAGCAGAAGAGAAGCTGCGGCGCAACGAGTGGAATCTGCTGGAGGCTCAGAGACTAGGCCGTTCAGGGAGTTGGAGTCTCGACGTTTCATCTGGGACTGTGACGAATACGCCGGAAATATGGCGGGCATTTGGCCTCAAACCGGGTGAAGACAGTTCGCGCCCTGACTTCTGGTTTAACAGGATTCATCCTGAGGATCGCAAGCGCGTTCGCGATCTCTTTGAAAGATGTCTGGTCGAGAAAACTGATTACGAAGCGGAATACCGTATTCTTCGTCCCGACGGGACGATTAGCTACCAGCACTCCATCGGACGTCCCATCGTGAACGAGGCGGGCGATCTGGTGGAATTCGTCGGGACCGCAATAGATGTCACCGAGCAGCACGAAGCGAGAGCGGCTCTGCAGACTGCGTATGAACAACTAAAGGCGGAGGAAACAGAGCTTCGGCGGATGACCGACGCCATCGCCAGTTTTATTTACGTGTTCCGCCCGGATGGGACAGCCCTTTATGCAAATCAGGTAGTGCTCGATTACACCGGTCTCACTTTGGAGGACGTGCAGGGAGAAGATTTTCCCGAACGGATCTTCCACCCGGAGGATGTGGAAAGGCTGCTCGATAACCGCCACGAGGCGCTCGCGCGCGGTAAGCCTTTTGAACTTGAGAAACGATGGCTTGGAAAAGACGGTAAGTATCGCTGGTTTCTTGTCCGCTACAATCCGCTTCGCGACGACCAGGGGAACATTATTCGCTGGTATGCGACTGGGACGGATATCGAGGATCGCAAGCAGGCCGAGGAAAGGATGCGTGACGAAAACCTTGCGCTGAGGGAGGAAATCGATCAGGCATTCATGTTTGAGGACATTGTGGGCTCGTCACCGGCGCTGCAAACTGTGCTCTCCAGCATTGTGAAAGTGGCTCCCACCGATTCCACGGTGCTGATCACCGGCGAAACCGGCACCGGAAAAGAACTGATTGCTCGCGCCATACACAAGCACTCGCGACGTTCCGGCCAGGCGTTCATCAGCGTAAACTGTGCGTCGATTCCTTCCTCCTTGATCGCGTCGGAGCTGTTTGGCCACGAGAAAGGCGCCTTCACCGGCGCGGTGCAGCGTCGCCAGGGCCGCTTTGAAATGGCCCACTCGGGTACGATCTTTCTAGACGAGGTCGGCGAGCTTCCCGCAGAGACCCAAATTGCGTTGCTGCGAGTACTTCAGGAGCGGCAGTTCGAACGAGTAGGAGGTAACCGAATTATTCCCACTGACGTTCGCGTCATAGCCGCAACCAACCGTGATTTAACGGCGGCCATTGCCGCGGGAATGTTTCGAGCCGACTTGTTTTACCGGCTGAACGTTTTCCCGATTGAGGTGCCCCCTCTGCGCAAGCGGAAGGAGGACATTTCTATGTTGGTCGAGTACTTCGTTAAGCGATATGCAGAGAAAACCGGCAAGCAAATTCGCAAAATTGACAAGAATACGCTGGAACTGTGCCAGTCGTATCCATGGCCGGGAAATATCCGTGAGCTGCAGAACATCGTTGAGCGTTCGGTGATCCTTAGCAGCGGCGACACCTTTTTGATCGAAAAGGCCTGGCTGGCAAGCGTGCAGCCACCCCGGCAGGAATCAGCAGGTCCTTTGCCACACACTCTCCAGAACCAGGAGAGAGAGATGATTGAAGCCGCCTTAGCTGAGTGCAAGGGGAAAGTTGCGGGCTCAGAAGGTGCGGCAGCGAAACTCGGAATTCCCCGCTCGACGCTGGACTCGAAAATCAAACAGCTGAACATCAAGAAGAATAAGTTTACCGCGCGGCACTAGCTGCCATTCGTTTGACTCCCGGAAATTCGGCACTCCCGAAGTCTCGTCATCCGACCGCTACCTCTAACCGCCTGTTTTCAATATGTTGCATGTGGCCTCTGTATTGCATTTCCACTTACGTCAGGCCGGGATCGCGGCAAAGCAGAACATCGCGACGACAAGCGATGACCTTGAGAATCGAGAGATCAACGCGGCAGAGATTCACGGTGTTCACCCTAAGTGGGCGTATGGAGGCGGAGCAGGTCCCGGAGCTGAAGGAGCTTTTTGATCGCGACTACCGAAACATCATTCTGGATTTGCGAGACGTGAGGCTGGCGGATCGCGACGCAGTGAGGTTTCTAAGGGGTTGCGAGGCGGAGGGCATGAAGCTTGAGCACTGTCCGGCGTATATCCGCGAGTGGATGGACAGAGAAAAGGATTGAGAAATTCATAGACAGCTTCGGCATACGAAGCGCGTCGAGAAAAGGAGAAGATGATGGCCAAGACGGCAATCGTTACGGGGGCGTCCCGCGGCATCGGACGCAGCATCGCAAAACGGCTGGCTGCGGATGGTTTCGCAGTCGTGGTGAACTACGCAGGTAATAGCGATCAGGCGATGGAGGTTGTGAACCAGATCCGCAAAGCCGACGGAGAGGCATTGGCAATCAAGGCGGATGTGAGCAATCCCGAGGAAGTCAGGCAGCTCTTCGACAAGGCGGTCGAGGCATATGGACGAGTGGACGTCGTCGTCAACAACGCCGGCGTCATGCCACTCTCACCCATTGCGAAGGGAGATGTAGAAACCTTTGACAAGGTCATTGCCATTAACCTTCGCGGCACATTCCTGGTATTCGCACTGGCCGCCCAGCGTGTGACAGAAGGTGGACGCATCATCGCTTTCTCCAGCAGCGTACTGGCGAAGTCATTTCCCACATACGGCCCCTATATTGCATCGAAGGCCGGCGTCGAAGGCCTCGTTCCAGTGCTGGCGAACGAGCTGCGTGGCCGCGGCATTACGGTGAATGCCGTGGCTCCTGGACCCACAGGAACCGATCTGTTTCTCCACGGCAAGACGCCGGAACAGATCGCGCAACTCAGCAAGCTGGCACCGCTTGAAAGATTGGGCCAGCCCGAGGACATTGCGAGCGTCGTGTCGTTCCTGGCAGGACCGGATGGGAGCTGGGTCAATGCGCAGATTCTGCGCGCTAATGGCGGCTTCGCCTGATTGCGCCGCCAGGTGGCTCCGGCCCTGAAGGATCAGACAACCATATCATCAACGCACCACGAACACATGAGAAGGAGATTGAGAATGAAAAACGTCATCGTCATCACGGGAGCTTCGAGTGGCTTCGGCGCGCTTGCGGCGCGGGCTCTTGCCAAGGCCGGGCACACTGTTTACGCCAGCATGCGTGACACCGCTGGACGCAATGCACCACAGGTAAAGGCAGCAAAGGAGTTTTCCTCTGAGAACAACGTCGATCTGCGAACGATCGAACTGGATGTTATGTCTGAAGAGTCGGTCAATGCAGCAATCCGGAAGATCATAGCCGACAATGGTCGTCTGGATGTTGTGATTCACAACGCCGGGCACATGGTCTTTGGCCCAGCGGAGGGGTTCACGCCGGAACAGCTGGCCGAGCTCTATGACATCAATGTTCTGAGTACGCAGCGCGTCAACCGTGCGGCTCTGCCGCAACTGCGCAATCAAAAGCAGGGCTTGGTGATCTGGATATCGAGCAGCAGTTCGGCAGGTGGAACGCCTCCGTACCTCGCTCCCTATTTTGCGGCAAAAGCCGGTATGGACGCGATGGCAGTGATCTACGCTCGGGAACTCACGCGCTGGGGTATTGAAACTTCTATCGTTGTTCCCGGCGCGTTTACGGGTGGAACGAACCACTTCGCACATTCTGGCCGGCCCGCTGACAAAGCGCGCGTTGCCGAATACGAGGCGGGTCCTTACAAGGGATTCGCCGATGATGTGATGACAGGGTTTGCTTCCATCGTTCCCGCGGACGCTGACGCATCGGCTGTCGCAGGGGCCATCGTCAAGATCGTGGATACGCCCTTCGGCAAGCGCCCCTTCCGTGTGCATATCGATCCCACACAGGACGGTGCAGAGGTAGTTAACATGGTCTCCGATCGGGTTCGTGCAGAGCTGTTGCGACGTATCGGCCTCGCCGATGTGCTAACGCCCGCAAAGCTTGTGTAGGCCGGCTGTCGCTCTTCGGAGAGATGCTGAAGGGACGGCGAATGCATGATGCGAGTCGCCGTCTATATCCCATTTGCAGCATCCAGGATTTTTCAGACTATTTATGCAAAATCGCCAAAGCACATTTTGAGACACTGCAGTCTGGAAAAGCAATACCGGCAACCTTACCACCAATAATCACAAACCATGGGAGAAACTGTTATGCCGGACAAACACAACATCACGTTAGCGTACACAGGAGCCGGCGGCACGATTGTTCACCGGACATTGCTGAAGCTGCTTTCAGGCGATGATCGTGTAGAGCATATCAACGTCGTTGCATCGCCGAATGGGCTCAAGTTGCTCCAGTTGGAGTGGGGCGTGGAGAACCCTGCGGACATGATCCCGGAGATCGCCGGCAAGAATGCAAAGAAGGTCCAAGTACTGAACGATCAGGATTTGACCTCACCTGTTACAAGCGGTTCCTATCCAACGACCGCCGTCATCATAGCGCCCCTTGCTGTTGGCGCGTTGTCCCGCATTGCGTCGGGTGCTGCAACCGATCTCATTGAGAGGACTGCTGATGTTGCATTGAAAGAGCGGATTCCACTGGTCCTCTGTGTGCGCGAAGCTCCGCTGAACCTCATTCACATTAAGAACATGGCAGCGGCAACTGAGGCAGGCGCCATTATCTTCCCCATCACGCCAACGTTTTACAACGGACAGTCAACGGTGCAGGACCTCGTCGAAGAGTTTGCTCACAGAGTGCTTAGCATCGTCGGACTGAAGCAAACAAATAAGTACGAATGGGACGGTGTAAGCACTGAAGCACGTAAAGCCCATACGTCCTAGGAATAGCCTGTCTCAACCGAATTGTTCCGGATATGTGCATGCAGTGTGCTGCTCGGCGCAATGAATATGGAGTTCTTACATGGCATACAAGGATCTACGCGAGTTTCTCAGCGTCCTCGAAAAGAATGGGCAACTGCTCAGGATCACCGAACCTGTCCTGCCCGAGCCCGATATTGCTTCCGCCGCATGCGCGGGAACAAAACTGGGCGATCAGTCGCCGGCACTCCTCTTTGAGAACATCAAGGGGTATAAGACCGCAAAGATCGCTATGAACGTGCATGCTTCCTGGCCGAACCATGCGCTCGCAATCGGTATGGCCAAGGACACGCCCCTCAAAGACCAATTCTTTGAGTTCTTGAAAAGGTACCAGACCTATCCGGGAAAGATTGAGAGACGCGCCGACGCCCCCTGGAAGGAAGTTGTTGTGGATAAGCATATCAACCTGTACGACCTGATGCCTCTTTTCCGGCTCAATCAAGGTGATGGCGGCTTCTATATCGACAAGTCCACGGTCGTTTCGCGTGACCTCGACGACTGGGACAACATAAATACACAGAACTGCGGCATGTACCGGCTCGAGGTAAAAGGCCATAATCGGATCGGCATTCAGCCTGTTCCAGAACATGACATCGCAATTCACCTCGCGCGAGCAGAAGAGCAAGGCAAGGATCTTCCGATTGCGATTTGCCTCGGAAACGATCCACTGATGAGTATCGTCTCCGGCATGCCCATTCTTTACGATCAGTCGGAATACGAAATGGCTGGCGCTTTGCAAGGCGAGCCTTACCGTATTGCCACCACTGAGTTGACAGGTCTCGATGTTCCCTGGGGATCGGAGTTCGTCCTAGAAGGGAAGATTAGATCGAGGGTGAGAGAGGCCGAAGGTCCGTTCGGCGAATTTACCGGCCACTATTCTGGTGGACGCAACATGCCGGTAATCGAGATCGAGAGGGCGTCTCACCGGAAAAACCCGATCTTCGAACACCTCTATTTAGGCATGCCATGGACAGAGATCGACTATCTGCTCGGCATCAACACCGGAGCGCCGCTCTACGTTCAACTCAAAGAGAACTTCCCGGAGATTGTTTCCGTGAATGCTCTTTACACGCATGGGTTGGTGGTAATTGTTTCGACCAAACGGCGTTTTGGCGGATTCGCTAAGTCAGTCGGCATGCGCGTGTTCTCAACTCCACATGGCCTGGGCTATGCCAAGGTAGTGATTGTCGTGGACGAGGAGGTCGATCCGTATAACCTGCCACAGGTGATGTGGGCCCTTTCAACCAAATTCAATCCGCAGTTCGATCTGGTTGTCGTACCAGGTCTGTCAGTGCTGTCGTTAGATCCAGGATCAGACCCGGAGGGGATGACATACTAGATGGTGATCGATGCAACGACTCCGATTGCACCAGAGACGCACGGTCACTACGGCCAGGAACTTCGCGATCCAACTGGAACTCAGCAGTGGATGGAAAAGTTCAGAGACATGGTGGCCAGCGCTGCTAAACAGGGAGGTTCAATATGACCGTTGACAAATTACCGATGTGCCCTCGTTGCGAAACTGACAAGACGGAAGAACTCACGAAATCCCCGGACCCGGGTGTGTGGGTTATCTATCGATGCCCGACCTGTTTCTTTGCCTGGCGATCCACTGAACCAGATTTCATTACGGATCCGAAAAAGTACGATCCAAACTTCAAATTCAAGCCAGAAGATATGGCTACCTTCCAAGTCGTGCCAACCGTGCCGGAACTCATTAAGAGGTAGCTCCCCACGTAGTAAGAAGACACCGTAGCCGCAACGAATCGTAGGCGGCGCACAACTATTCTCCAACGGGCATGAGGCAAAAAATGAGGGTCATGGTAGGCATTACCGGCGCGACTGGAGCAATCTTCGGGATCCGCATACTTCAGGTTCTCCGAGAACTGGGCGTCAAGACCGAAGTGATCTTGAGCAAATGGGCAAGGGTAACTATACAGCACGAGACGGAGTTCACTGCGCCTGCAAACCTGGACCAACTAAAGGCTGCTATACGACCGTGAAGCGGACTCTCTCAAGATGCGACTTCAGACTGCGATCGATCTCCAGGAACTGTTCATGCTTGGTTGCTGTCGCTCTTGCTCTTCTATTTAGAGGCATAGCGACTTGTGAGGATACGCAACAGCCCACCGAACGTGCAACGACGCCGAATTGTCCTCTCGATCCGAGGCCCTCGTATCAATTCCCATTCCTGCGATACGACGAAGATTGGTCGTTCCTGCGATGTGCCCCACGAACAGATCGCTGGGACCGCATCAAGTACATGCCGCTCGGTGAGGGGAAAACCTATCTAACTATCGGCGGAGATGTACGTGAGGTCTACGAATCCTACGACCATCAGTATTGGGGGGACGGCCCGCAGGGACAGGGAGGGTGGTTGGTACATCATTATCTACTTCACGGCGACCTGCACGTCAATCCATCTCTGCGCGTTTTTGGCGAACTACAAGCAGCCTTCGAGAATGGAAGAAATGGAGGGCCGCGACCATATGATAAAGACAAGTTGGACATACACCAGGCATTTGTAGACTTCAACTGTTGTCGTTCACAGAGGAAGACGACACTTCGAATAGGTCGCCAGGAGCTCTACTACGGCTCAGGACGCCTTGTAGACGCACGCTTCGGCCTTAATACTCGCATCAGCTTTGACGGGTTGAAGATCATCATCCCTTCCAAGCGATCAAATACAGAGATCTTTGCCTCGAGGCCGACGCTCCTTCGGCCCGGGATCTTCGACGATCCGCCAGACTCGAAGAAGTGGTTTTGGGGAGTCTACGATACTACCGCCGTGAAGCCGTCGGTTTCGCTCGATCTCTATTATCTTGGCTATAAAGCCGCTTCACAGACCTTTGCCACCGGCACAGGTGAATTTCAATCAAACACCATCGGTGGACGCTGGGCTGGAAAGGCTGGCAATCACGATTTCGATGAGGAGGCTAATGTCCAGGTAGGGACGTTCAAGAACGGTGACATCCGTGCATGGTCAGTAGCGTTATACAACGGCTATACCTTCCAACGTGTAAGCGAAACACCCCACGTCAGCTTACGATCTGACGCGACAAGCGGTGATAATGATCCAAACGACCGGCATCTCGGTAGCTTTTTCCCCATCTATGCACGAGGGAAGTATTTCGGGGAGGCCGATCTCAATGGTCCTGTTAATACGATTGACATCATCCCTGCACTGGACCTGCACCCTCGTTCCGATCTCTTGATCAACCTCAGTTACGGCGCGTTCTGGCGCGAAAGCATTCACGACGGTATTTACGGGTTCGCCGGCAATCTTTATAAGCCTGGCGACGAGAGCCGAGCGCGAATGATCGGCCAGCAAGCCGAAATCGACTTCAACTACTTCATCATGCCGCATACGTTGATGAGGGTGGTTTACCAACACTTTTTCCCCGGACGGTTCTTGAAGGAAACGCCGCCTGGGCAGGATGTAAATTACGTCACGGTTTGGTTTGACTATCACTTCTAACGAGTGAGGACAGATGGAAGAAACGTTAACTCACCCAGTTGCAAAAGCGGCCATTGATGCGTTGCAGGCGGGAGACAGTGAAGCATGGAAGGAGTTGTTTGATCCTGATGCTGTTCTTTTTGATGATGGCCATCCCCGCGATCTCGAGCGGTTCTCCGATGAAGCAGTGGGCCATGAAAGATTCGCTAGCATCGACGCCGTAAGAAGACACCGTAGCGGCAAAGAATCATAGGCGGCGCACAACTATTCTCCAACGGGCATAAGGCAAAAAATGAGGGTCATAGTAGGCATTACCGGCGCGACCGGCGCAATCTTTGGGATCCGCATACTTCAGGTTCTCCGAGAACTGGACGTCAAGACCGAAGTGATCTTGAGCAAATGGGCAAGGGTAACTATACAGCACGAGACGGAGTTCACTGCGCCTGAGGTAGAAGCATTAGCCACTGAGGTTCACTCCAATAGCAATCTTGCTGCATCTATTTCGAGCGGATCGTTCAAGACGGATGGCATGATCATAGCTCCGTGCAGTATGAAGTCGCTGGCAGCAATTCGCAGTGGATATGCTGCCGACCTAATCGGACGCGCAGCAGACGTAGTGCTGAAGGAACGGCGAAAGCTGGTTCTTCTTCCCCGCGAAAGCCCTCTGAACGATATTCACCTTGAAAACATGTTGGCACTGAGTCGAATGGGCGCGGTGATGATTCCACCTGTGCCTTCGTTCTATAACCACCCAAAGAATTTGGTGGAGATGATAGATCACATTGTTGCCCGCGTTCTCGATCAGTTCGAAGTCGAAACGCCACACGCTGCCCGGTGGTATGGACTCCGCGAGTCAGAACCCACGGGCGAACGCCTCATAACTGCATAGGAGCAGAGATGGATCTCGCAACACTGACAACAGCAGCACGGAGTTGGATTGAATCTGATCCCGCTTTTCTGCAAATCATTCGAGGGTACTTTAATGGCGGCGTCTATCTGCTGGCCCAGAAGGAGCGGCGGCGAAACTCGGAATTCCCCGATCAACGCTGGACTCGAAAATCAAGCAGCTGAAGATCAAGAAACACAAGTTAGCCAAGTTTATCTCTGAGCAGTAGTAAGTCCCTCTTTTTCAACTCCCGAAAATCCGGCACTTCCCGAAGTCTCGTCATCCGACCGCTAGCTCTAACCGCCTGTCTTCAATATGTTGCATGTGGCCTCTGTATTGCATTTCCACTTACGTCAGGCCGGGATGGCGGCAACGCAGAACACCGCGACGACAAGCGATGATCTTGAGAATCGAGAGATCAAGTAGGGGATCATGGAAAAGGTGATTGAGTTTTACGTACCGAAGCGCTTTCGGAAAGCGTTCGTGCGTGCCCAACAGGCCCAACCGGGAAAGGTCATCGACTTGTGTTCGTGGGCAAAGGCGCCAGCATCGAGTCCACCTTCTGGGGAGGTTTGCGTGGATCCTGTCAGGCACAGTGTCCAGCCCTGCTGCAGGTAGTAAGTAGTCTTAGAGACCCGAGGTTGCTCCAAGAGGATCCTGTTATGTCGGCGATAACAACGTTCATTGAAGGAGAGCCAACAGTTTGCCGCGGCGTCTTTGCCGATCGTGCCGAGGAACTGGACTGCGTTGTGTCCCGATACTTGCCTATGTTTTACAAGAGGGCTTTGCGGTTCTTGGGGAACGCAGCAGACGCGGAAGATGCCGTTCAAGATGCTCTCCTTTCCGCTTACAAGCATTTGGGGCAGTTCAGAGGACAAGCGCAGCTTTCAACTTGGTTGATGACAATCGTCACCAACGCTGCACGGATGCAACTACGACGCCGCCATAGTGGCTACTTTTCGCTTGACCAGGAGCAGGGGGAAGACGGCCTCACATTTTCGGAACGGTTACCCGACTCGAAACCAAGTCCGGAAGAAGTCTGCTCCACTGTGGAAGCACGAAACCGGCTGGTCGAGGGTGTTGAGCGGCTTTCACCAAAGCTTCGTAGAGCATTTCAGTTACGCGATATCGACGGTTTGACGACGAAGGAAGCTGCGCATGTCTTGGGTGTCCCCCAAGGGACAGTGAAAGCGCGGCTCGCACGGGCGCGCGCCCAGCTTGCTGGAGTCGTGCGCGGTAAACCTGTCAGGCAGCGGTCCCGAACGGTTTCAGTCGGTAAAGCGCTCTACACGAAAGGAGCCCCATCGGAGAATTCGATTTGTATCCCAGTGAGAGGTCCGTTCGGGCTAACGACGCGTAATAAAGGTAATAAAGAGCAATTCCTATGACAACAGCAATCAACTCGGCAATTTCTCCTTTTGTGCAGCCCAAGATGGAGCCCAAAGCAGACACGATTCGCTTCCTCGATGAAAAGCTGGCTTCCATGCTAGCTTCTGGCATTCCGGAAGACTTTCGTAAGCTGTCGCGTTTCTTCCTGGTGATCGTGCTTGTTCCGAAATCAGCTGTTGAGGATGAGGCCCAGAAGAACCTGTCGCCGAATAAATCCGTCACTGACCTCAGCGACACCATGAATGTCTGCTCACCGCTGGATGCAGCGAAAGCCTGGCTGAAGAATTTCAACGCCACAGACAGGTTTGAGTTTGGCGGAGTCAAAGCATGTTTGTCGACGATGGAAATTCATCGCAACGGTCGGCCCGTTATTCTAACACGTCAGGAATTCAAAACTCTCGCATATCTGCTCAAAAACCCGCGGAGAGTGATCTCACGGGACGAACTACTCAATGAGGTGTGGGGATACGAGAACTATCCGTGTACAAGGACCGTCGATAACCACATTTTGAAATTACGCAAAAAACTAGAACCAGAACCCGCCCATCCCAAGCACTTTCGTACGGTTCATTGCGCTGGATACAGGTTCTTGCCCTAGAAGTTGCACATCTTGGAGGAAGCTTTGAAGCGATGTTACACACAAACAAATTCGAGGAGAACAATACAGATGTCAGTTAAGAATCGTTACGTGTCCATGCCCATGGCAGCGTTGATCAGTGTTCTTTTATCAGTCACGGCGCTAAGCGCGCAAAGCCAATCAGATCGGTCTCGATCTCACCAGTGGCGAATCGCCGGACAGAATCTAAACAATACTTGGAGCCAGCCAGCGGAGCATTCAATCAGTCCCACAAATGTCCAAAACCTAATAACGAAATGGGTATTCACAACCGGCGGTGATGTGTCTGCTACTCCCACGGTAGCCGACGACGCGGTGTACTTCCCGGATTGGGGCGGCAATCTTTTCGCCGTCAAGAAGAATGATGGCAGTCTCATCTGGTCTCACAAAGTCTCCGAGTACGACGGCGTCGACGGAGCTATCGCTCGTGTGAGTCCTGCCGTGGATGGTAACCAGGTAATCATTGGGGACATTCTCAGCTCCAATCAGGTGCACAACGGTGCCAACGTGATGGCAATAGACCGCAAGACAGGATCGCTTCGGTGGATTACGCAAGTGGAAACTCATCCAGCAGCAATCATTACGGGATCTCCCGTTGTCTTCGACGGTGTGGTTTACATCGGTGTTTCCTCGACCGAAGAAGGTCTGGCAACGAACCCGGCATATCCATGTTGCAGCTTCCGCGGCAGCGTAGTGGCGCTCGACGCGAAGAGCGGTGCGATGCTTTGGAAGACCTTCGACATGCCCGACAACAATGGGCAGACCAACCAGTACAGCGGCGGCGCAGTATGGCAACCGCCAGCGATTAATCCTAAGCGCGGCACGCTCTTCATCGGCACGGGAAACAACTACACCGTTCCGCCCGATGTAGTCGCTTGTCAGAACGCAAATCCTACCTCGAACTGCACTGCGCCTGACGATTTCTTCGACTCTGCTCTCGCGTTGGACTTAAAGACCGGGCAGGTCAAGTGGTCAAAGAAGCTGCAAGGCTCTGACACTTGGACCGTAGCCTGCATAACTTCTTCCGGACCAAACCCGAATTGTCCTGTACCCAGCAGCCCGGATTTCGACCTCGGAGGAGCAGGACCTAATCTCGTGGGTAATATTGTCGGCTTTGGTCAAAAGAGCGGCATTTTTTGGGCGCTCAATCCTGATGACGGCAACATCGTGTGGAGCACGCCAGTTGGTCCAGGCGCTTCGCTCGGAGGCATTGAGTGGGGCACCGCGACTGATGGTAAGCGCATTTATGTCGCGATCGCCAATAGCGATCATCTCCCTTACACCTTGGTGCCCTCGGGACAGAAGATTACGTGGGGAGCCTGGAGTGCTCTTGACGTCGCTACGGGGAAGATTCTTTGGCAGACGGCAGACCCTACGCCGGGCACCATTGACCGGGGGTCCGTCAGCGTAGCAAACGGAGTGATGTATGCGGGTTCCAATTCAGGCCAGATGTATGCCTTCGATGCGACAACTGGAAACATTCTCTGGAATTTCGCGAGCGGAGGCACAGTAATCGATGGCCCATCAATCGTAGACAGCGTCCTCTATTGGGGTTCCGGTTATCGAAATATCCAGGGAACCGGAAACAACAAAGTGTACGCATTTACCCTGGCCGGCTCGGACCATGGAGGTGGGCACTCCAACAATCAAGGCCAGAAGTAGGTGGCCTTCGATCTCTCGAATCAATGATCGATCCTCTTAACTGACTCCAACTCCAGCTGTGGGTTAGGTTGCACAGCACTTACCTGCCGCGTGTTGCTCACGAGCGGTTGCACGCGGCACAACGAGTCGTAGACACAAATGAATTTGACAGCGGAGACGTTGCTAATCATGGCTAAGGCAAATAGACCAACGAAAAGCATCTTCAAAAAACGGAAAATAATCCTCGAGAAATGGAGTTGTAGAACATGAAAAACGAAAATGTTCGCGCTGCGGAGTTGTCTGAAACAACGACCATGCCAACGGTAGAAGAAGTTAGCTCTCACGAGAAGGCTCTCGTCAACCGACGGTCGTTTATGAGGCACAGCTTGGTTGCTGGAGCCGCGGCGACTGTGGGCGCTGGAATTTTGGCGAACAGCAATTTCGCCCTTGCCCAGGGTGACAGCGGCAAGCTTACAAAAGAAGATGTTGCCATCCTGCAGTTCCTGGCCGCGGCCGAGATCATCGAGAGCGATCTCTGGCTGCAGTACCAGGAACTTGGAGGCGTCCAGGATGACGAAGTCGCCACTCTGGCCAGCAAGCTAATTCCTGGCTATCCCGCAAAGGCCACCGGAGGAAATCCTCTGTACATGCAGGACCTTCTGCCGCTCGACAGCGATATGTCGCAATACATCCACGACAATACCGAAGACGAACTCACGCACGAAGTGTTCATCAACGAATACCTGGCCTCCAAGGGCGCTGAGCCGGTCAATCTGGACCAGTTCCGTACTCTTCCAAGCAGTAAGGCGACGGGCGCAAATCAATTTGGCAGGCTAACGAACCTGATGCAGCTCAGCGTCGACACCTCCTGGTGGACGCGTTACCGTAGCCGCACCAAGAACCCCGATTTCGGGGACAAGTTCCGACAAGCCATCCCAACGTTAGCCGTCGGGCAGCATCCGGCAATTCCACGGACTGACGATGACGCCAACGATGCCAACTTCTTTCAGGCGATCGTCAACACGGCAGGTTTTCACTTCGCTTTTATCGAACAAGGCGGGAGCAGCCTCTACCCTCAGCTGGCGCAACGAGTCAGCAATGTGGAAGTTCTTCGCATCCTGCTCAGCATCGGCGGAGTCGAGATCGCACACTTCCAGACCTGGCATGACAAGGCCGGCAATGCGCCGCAATTGACCGACGTTGTGGATCCCGTGACAGGTGTAAAGGTGACTTTCCCGAACCTAAATTCTCCTCCGCTAGGCGGAGAGGACTTTCAAACGAACCTGATTATGCCTGAGCCAACTGTGTTCCTTAGCAGACAGCTACCGGCATGTTCCATCATTCGCCCCACGGCAACGAAAGGCGCAGCAATGGGAGCCCTCCAAAGCCTAACGGCTGACGGGCTCTTCATCGGGCAGTCAAAGGCATTTTTCACCTTCCTGAGTGATCTTGCGGAAAACGCGGATGCAGCGAGACGCGAAGGCCGAGGGTAATCGCCAGCCTGCTTGTGCTTTCGGCGGGCACTTGTGGCTCGCAGTGCCCGCACTTACTTACTATCGTCGCGACAAGTCATTTCTCAATTAAAAGGAGCAAGTATGTTTGAAGGACTATTTCAACCCACGCATCTTCTGGTCATTTTTGGAATTGCTTTGCTCGTCTTCGGACCCAAGAAGCTGCCGGAGCTGGGAAAAGGAATCGGTGAGGGTATCCGGGGCTTCAAATCAGCCATGAAGGACCAAGAAAAGCCGATCAACACTGGCACCAAGGTTGTTGGCGACCAAAGCTGACCGAAGGGTGGCTCATGGGTTTCGGCAGGGAACTACCGCTCCTTCTCGCGCTCGGGTTCGTGGTATTGGGTCCGAAGCGGATGCAAGCAAACAGCCTGATCGAGCGAACGGTCGAGCGCGGACTGCTTCGCGTGGCGAAAGCTTTGAACTTGGGGGTTCTGACCTGGTCTTCGTTGGCAAGTGGAGTTCTAACGGAGTTGCCTACTGTGTTCCAGCCGAGTTGCTGCGGAATATGGGTCTCGGGGACCTCCTCAAACCAGTCGGTCAACCAGCCGCATTAGCAAATACGTGGCGTCTTCATCTTCTCTCCGATAATTCAAGTGCGCAACGGAAAGGAACAAGCAATGCAGAATGGAAAGAGTTTAGAGAAGCGACGGATAGTTATCCTGGGTGGTTCGTCGGGGATCGGTTTGGCAGTCGCCAAAGAGGCGGCATCGCAGGGAGCCAACGTCGTGATCGTCTCCAGCAAAGCAGAACGAGTTCAGGAAGCTATCCGATCCATCGGGGGCGATGTACGTGGGCAGGCGGTTGACGTGTCGGATGAAAAGGCTGTGGAAAGCTTTTTTACGAACCTTGGCGTCTTTGATCACCTCGTTTTCACTGCAGGTGACAGCCTGCAATTGCATGAGCTTGCTGAGACGGATCTCAAGCAGGCGAGGCGCGCATTTGAACTGCGTTATTGGTCTGTACTTGCCGCGGTCAAATATGGAAGTCCGCACATCCGCAGCGGCGGCTCGATCGTTCTTACTACCGGCATCGCCGGCCAACGGCCGCAAAAGGGATGGGTGATTCCCGCCAGTGTGTGTGGAACAATTGAAGGTTTGACGCGTGCTCTTGCAATCGAGCTCGCTCCCATTCGCGTCAATGCCGTCTCTCCCGGTGTGGTTCGTACGAACTTGTGGCAGAACATGGACTCTGCCGAGCGGGAGCGTTTCTATCAAGACATTGGCAAGAGTTTGCCCGTGAGGCGCGTCGGCGAAGCTCATGACATTGCGCAAGCCTTCTTGTTTTTGATGAAGGAAGGATTCAGTACAGGTCAGACCGTTGTGGTAGATGGCGGTACGGTCCTGGTTTAGCGTCGCGGTAATTCCAACACACAGAGGAAGAGAAAGATGATTATGCGTTCTAATAAGCGAATCGCAACGCTGGCACAGATATCGCTGGTCATAGGTGTCTTTACTGCCGGCACGATGAGGGCGCCCGCATTCGCACAGACTTCGCAGGTCGACAACGCCGATTGGCCGCTACGTTCTTCTGAAATTCATTGGCCGGCTGGACACACGCCGGCGGACGCGGATCTATTCGCTCATAACGAGTTGCTGATTCACGCATCCTGCTCGATTGTCTGGCAGCATCTCGTTCATGCGCAGACTTGGTCCGAATGGTATCCAAACGCACACAATGTGAAGCTGCTGAACAGTCCTGACGGCAGGCTTCACCAGGATACACAATTCTCATGGGATACGTTTGGCGTGCACATTGAGAGCCAGGTACATGAATTTGCGCTGGATTCGCGTATCGGCTGGTTCGGTCAGGGAACAGGTATGGATGCCTACCATACTTTTCTCTTGCTCAAAGCACCTGCGGGTTGTCGTGTCGTCACTGAAGAGGTCGTGAGAGGACCGGGAGCAGTGGAGTTCCGCAAGAAGGACCCTAATGCGATGCATAGGGGTCATGACCTCTGGTTATCGGTCCTAAAGCAGGTGTCAGAAGAGTAAGCCCAAGTCGCCAAGGAGAATGGCTTAGGCGGACGTTGGCGGGCGTGTCCTCGGTAGCTAGGTTTGGAAAGGCACTGCCCCTTGGAATAAACGTGGCTTGGATGTTCGCTAGGCCGATGAGGAAGGAAGAAAATGGCTGTGGCAACGAATAAGTTTGGTGAAACGCGCTAGGGTCCCGGAGGCGGAACCTATTGTATAGTCTCGCCACGCCCAAGCAGACCGGCAACCTCCATTTTGCATTCGAAGCGACGGAGCCGCCCGGCGGTGGTCCGCCTTTACATACGCAGACATACGAGGAGGAGATCTTTTTCGTTCTTGAAGGCGAAATCACTTTCTGGATCGATGGTGAGGTGATCAAGCGCCTCGCGGGCGGCACGGTGTTCGTGCCGCGTGGCGTGCCCCACTGTTTCAACCGGCGTGAACAATATCAGTCACCCGCGCCGGACGGTCGGAGGGGACTTGCGAGATCGAGGGGGCGCTGAGAAGTAGTACAGCTGAGATTACCAAACTGGATGCCTTTGAAGGCCTGACGCCTGACGAACACAAGGCGATCAGCCATGGCAATGCGTGCACCCTGTTTCGGAGTCTCGCCTTACCGCGCGACACAATGAAAACAGTGCGGCCAGAAATGCAGCAACCCGCCAGGGGAACGAAATTCGGAAGCGCGCCGAACAGGAAACCCGCGACGACAGTTGAGGAATAACAAGGGCCAAAGTTAACAGAACCGCTGTAGCGTGGGGTATTTTCATCTCTAATTTAGCTCCGCCGTAGGGCTGTTGTGGAGCATCGCATCGCCATAGGCGAGCTTTTGGATTTTCGGTGGGAGGATTTCCGAAATGCATACGCTGAAAATAATTGTCTGCGGCTTTCTGCTTCTAGGAGTGTGCCTGCTCCTTGGCCGTTGGATTGGCGGAGCAGCGACTCTGGTCGGCGTGGCCATCAAATGTTTTCTCGTGCTTTGGCTGATTGCCACGCTCATCAACATGTGGGTCGGCGTCAGTAAGGCAGGCTATTCCATCAAGGATGAGGCTCCGGTTGCTTTGCTCGTATTTGCGGTCCCCGCGATCATTTCAATTCTGATTTGGTGGAGATGCTCCTAAGGACTGTTTCAACCTATGCATCTGCTGGTCATCTTCGGAATCGCCCTGCTCGTGTTCGGGCCCAAGAAGCTTCCCGAACTTGGCAAAGGCATCGGGGAGGGGATCCGCGGCTTCAAGTCAGCCATGAAAGAGGAAGAGAAGCCGGCCAACGTCAAACCCATCATCGCGGGAGCGTATGGTCAAAAAAGTCGTTCGCAGACTGCACTACTCGGACGAGTATTGTTATGGGTTCAGGGTCGGTCTTGATTGGAAGCCGCTCGCAAGCCGCGACGATTATTCAAGCTGTGCGCCCAGACTCAATATCCCAAACAGGGACCACCACCTGCTTATGCCGTCTTACGTTCATAGTATTTCAGCAGGCCGCCCAGCCGTTCCCGACAGCGCACCTGTTCTTGTTTTCCTGGGACTGCTGGAGTCCGCAAGGGGAACAGCAGGAGGTTGCCTTTGCCTTGGTGATTTCGTTCCTCGTGATAGTGGGCCTCGTAGTGGCCAGAGATGCAGTGTTGAGCCAGATATTGCTCGCGTTGCGCCGGATCCAGTTGCATGGCGCTGTGGAGCAACTCGCGAACTTGTTGCCAACGCTCCGGTGTCATGCGGCACCACCACGGCTCATTTCCTGACGCAACCACACCCGGGCCGTTTCCCAGTGACGCTTGACGGTAGCGGGAGACAGCGTGAGAACCTCTGCTGTCTCGTCGATCGACAGGCCGCCGAAGAAGCGCAGCTCGACGATCCGGCTTTGTTGCGGATCCAGCCGAGCCAATCCGTCCAAAGCATCATCCAGCGCGATGAAATCAATGGACCGCCCTCGCATCAGCACGCCAGCGTCATCAAAGGTGAGATTGTCTTCTCCTCCTCCGCGCTTGGCAGCACGACGGTCGCGCTCGTAGCGAGAAAGAATCTGGCGCATCACCATGGCACACACGGCTATGAAGTGCGCCCGATTTTGAAACGGCGACTGAGGATATTTCTCCAGGCGCAGATACAACTCGTGAACCAGAGCAGTGGTTTGAAGTGTCCGGTCGGTCCGTGCTTTCCGTAAATGCCGGTGAGCGAGTCAGCGCAGGTCGTCATACAGCAACGGGACCAAGGCTCGGAATGCCTCTTGATCGCCCTCGCTCCATCTGGCCAGCAGATCGCCGATGACCGGTGGGTTTGACAATGCCCCGCCCTCGCCCAAACTGGTGAGAAAAATACGCACAAACTGTTATTTAGTCAATGCTTACACCAACATCTCGAACAATTTCATGGGCGCTGAACACGGGCCTCAGTGGCGAAGCCAAGAAAAAGTAAATGTCCATGAGCTAATTCGCCGAGAAATTGTTTTTTAGGTAAGTAAGAGGCGTTGTGGGGGTGCAGCGCTGGACGGGTTGCGCCAGGCTGCATGACAGGCTAGGGCGCAATGGCGGCGCGAAGATCCTCACCGCCTCCCAATTCACTTGGAGGAATGCGATGACAAGCACTTTCTGTCCGTTCGGAACGAAGCCTTGGGCACGGACGGCCTTTTGGGCCGCTCTCCTGCTCATCACGATCATTTCCATTACCACGCCCGGCTCAGCCTCGATCGGCAATATCGTCAAATCCGATCTCGCCGGAACCTGGCAAATCGCTCTTCGCGGCAATTCCAGCTGCGGAGTAGCGGCGATGCAAGTCAACGTCACACTAAATGGCGCCGGAACCGGCCCAGCAAGTCTCATCACCCATGGTCAATGCGGTGATTCCACTCTCAGCGGACAAAGCTTTATGGTCACATCTCTTGGCCACAACGGAGCCGGGACCGCAACGTTGACCTGCGGCACCGGTTGCAAGTGGATCTTCAACATCCAGGTTGCGCCTAACCGTTCGTCCTTCAGCTTGGCTGACGCTGCGTCCACAAATCCGGGCGACTATCTGGAAGGCGAGGCGATTCTCCAATCACCTTCGGGGAACATCTCGATTTCCGATCTGACTGGCTCCTGGCAGGCCACGATTCTCGGAGAGACCGGCTGCGGCCTGAGCTCCATGCTGGTCACGTTCACGCTCAACTCTTCCGGTGTAGCGAACAACGCCGTCTCCACCGGCCACAGCAGTGGCTGCCCTGACGGCACCGTTTCTGGACTAACCTTCCAGATTCTGTCAATGAATCCCGACGGCAGCGGCACGGCGAACCTATCCTGTGGCGCCGGATGCGGCTGGAATCTCAACATCCAGGTCCCGCCCGATCGCTCCACCTTTAACCTGGTCGACGTATCGAGCGCAAACCCTGGAAACTACATTGCTGGAGTTGCCATCAACAACTCCACTGCGGGGCAGATCTCCACCACGAACCTAGCTGGAGCGTGGCAACTTACGTTCTACGGCGGGACGGGTTGTGGCTACAGCGCTTCGTACTCGACCTTCACACTGAATGCCACCGGGGTCGCCACCAACGTTGCCTCTACAGGACACAGCTCTGGATGCCCCGCTGGCCATACTACCGGCAACACGTTCACGATCCAAAGCTTGAAGCCCGATGGCAGCGGGACTGCAAATCTCACTTGCGGGGCCGGATGCGGCTGGAATTTGAATATCCAGCTGTCTCCGGACCGCTCCACATTCAACCTCGTTGATGTATCTCCGGCAAATCCCGGAAACTATGTGATCGGGACGGCGATTCACCAATGACAGGATTTGTTCGGGCACGCAGAAGCCGGTTCTTCCCCCTCCGGCTATATCCCATGGGATCGAGTGACAATGGGTGGAATTGTCAGAATGGGCGGGCTGGCCCACCCAATTGACGGCTGCGTCAGCCTTCGCGGTTTTCGAAGGGTGGGACACTCCGTTAATTAAACAAATGAGATGAAGGTTTGAAGGCTCTCACGCGCGGCAGGCTCTGGGAGGAAACTCACGGAGCAGACAGGTCACAGGCTGGTCAGCATAAGGGGGACGAAGTAGGAGGCAGCAAGACCAAACTCAAGTCAGGAGGACGTATGCCAGTGAACCCGGCCACCAAGGGTCTACTTTTTGCAGCAGCGGCGATCTTAGTGTGGGTGACTTTGCTTGTGCCCTTCTTGCTGGCGCAGCAAGCAAGTCCAACCACAACCGTTAGCGTGGTGCCGCGGCTGATTACGTTTTCAGGCGTACTGAACGACGGCTCCGGGCATACGCTGGAAGGCGTGGTGGGCGTCACTTTCAGCCTGTACAAAGAGCAGGACCGGGGCGCGGCGCGCTGTGGCTGGAAGCCCAGAATGTCGACGCCGACTCGGCGGGCCACTACACGGCGCTGCTGGGCGCTACCAAGCCTGACGGTTTGCCGATGGAGTTGTTCACCTCCGGCGAAGCGCGCTGGTTGGGGGTGCAGCCTGCCGGGCAAGCGGAGCAGCTGCGCGTACTGCTGGTGAGCGCACCGTATGCGCTGAAGGCGGGAGATGCGGAGACGGTCGGGGGGCTGTCTCCGTCGGCGTTCGTGCTGGCTTCACCCACGAGTGCGGCGGCGGGTTCGATTGCGAACCCGCTCGCCCCGCCGCCCGCCGCAGGCTCAACCCCGGTGACCACCGCCGGCGGCAAGGTGAACCAGTTGGCGAAGTTTGACGCAACGGCCGACGTCACCAGTTCCCAGGTTTTCGATAACGGGAGCAACGTCGGTATCGGCAACACGGCACCGGCAGCCAAGCTGGACGTAAGCGGCGGCGGCATCATTCGCGGTGCACTGCAGCTGCCAGCCACGGCAGCCGCCACCTCGACTGCAGGCACGAATTCGAATGCGTTCACTCTGACGGCATCGTCATTCAAGAGCGGTACGGGAGGTGGTGCGGCGAATCAGAATTTTCGCTGGCAGGCCGAGCCCTCGGGCAACAACACCGCCGCTCCATCCGGCACGTTGAACCTCCTGTTCGGGTCGGGCACGACCACGCCGGCCGAGACCGGGCTGTCGATCAGTAACGGCGGGGCATTAACGATGCGCGGGATGACCTTGCCTTCCGTAGCAACGGCTTCCATCCACAAGCACGGCAGGATTCCCATCACGCCCGATGGATCTGCTTGCCTCGGCGTGGAACACCTCGGGTACGCCGGCGGCGGTGAGTGAACATTTTCGCTGGCAGGCGGAACCGGCGGGGAGCAATACAGCGTCGCCTTCCGGCACGCTGAATCTGCTCTATGCATCGGGCGCAGCGGCGCCGGCAGAGACGGGGCTGAACATCGCCAGCAATGGGAATATTACGTTCGCCGCGGGGCAGGCGTTTCCAGGCACGGGGCCGGGCACGGTGAGCAGTGTAGCGAGCGGGGCCGGACTGATAGGCGGACCAATCACCAGTAGCGGAACGCTTAGTATCGCCACAGGCGGGATCACGAATGCGATGCTAGTGAATCCGACGCTGAGCGTGTTGGCGGGCACCGACCTGGCCGGAGGTGGTTCCGTGCCGCTGGGCGGCAGCACCACACTCAATCTGGACACTACCAAAGTCCCGCAACTCAACACCGCCAACACCTTCACCGGCAGTCAGACCGTGAATGGCAACCTGACCGCCACCGGCGTGGTGAGCGGCGGTGGCTTTCAGATTGGCAGCAAGCTGTTCGACTATGGCTCATTCTCTGCGCAGAATGCGTTTCTGGGATTTGCAGGAAACACGACCACGACGGGGATTAGGAACACCGCGAGCGGCTATCAAGCGCTTGGTACAAACACCAACGGCGCCAGCAACACCGCCATCGGCTTCATCACCCTGAATGAGAACACCACAGGGGTTAACAACACCGCCGTCGGCGCGTTCTCCGGCGCTACAAGGGATGCCTCCAACATAACCGGGGCGAGCAACACCTTCCTGGGATACGGTGCGGCCCTGGGGACCGGCAGCATCAGCAACTCGGCCGCGATTGGCGTTCTTGCCGAGGCGGACCACAGCAACAGCATCGTCCTGGGCGGCATTAATGGCGTGAACGGCGCTACTGTTAGCACAAGCGTCGGCATCGGCACGACCAAACCGCCAGCGCAGCTCAGCGTAAGTGCAAGCGGGCGCGAACGAACTGCAGGGTACAGCCCGCAGTCAGACGCTCTTAGCCTCATCTCCCACTCGGAACCACCGCCGGCAGCGAGGTGCCGGTCGCAAGTTTTGGTTCGAATGTTGGGAATAACAACATGATGATGTTGGGCGTACGGGCGATTCGGACGGCAGCAGGCAACGACTGGACCACGACAGCGATTGGTTTGGGCATGGACGTGGACAACACGATTCGTGCCGGAGCATCGCTTTTCTTGGGTCACAGCGGCAATGTAGGCATCGGCACGAACAGTCCGAACTACTCACTTCATGTGGGAAACCAGATCGCTCCTTCGAACTATTTTCTACGAGTAGACGGTCCTACCGCTGCCGGGACCACTGGTCAGGTAGCCTCCTTCGGCTCGAACGGGAATTTTGTTATCGATGCGGTTGGAGTCGTCGGGGGCCGATTTGGCGTGTGGGAAAATGGGAACGTAACCATCGGATGCCCCAATGGCACCGACCCCTGCCCTTCAAACATCTTCACGATTGGACCTTTCCGGGGCCACGCCGTTGCCGATGGTTGGGACAGTTACAGCTCGCGCCGCTGGAAGACCAACATTCAAACTCTTCACGGCGCACTGGCCAAGGTCGAGCAGTTGCGCGGCGTTTCCTACGATCTGAAAACCAACGGCAAGCACGAGGTGGGTGTGATCGCCGAGGAAGTGGGCGCCGTAGTGCCGGAGATCGTCACCTTCGAACACAACGGCAAAGACGCGCGCAGCGTGGATTACAGTCGTCTCACCGTCCTGTTGATCGAGGCCACGAAGGAGCAACAAACGCTCATTCAGAAACAACAACAGCAGATCAAAGCGGAACAAGCTCAAATCAACGTGCAGCAAGCGCAGATTGCCGGACTCACGAAGCAAGTCAAGACCATCCGCGCCGCGCTACGCAGCGAGCGTGCCGATTCGCAGGTTCACAGGGCCAACGCCCAGTTGACCGACCACCAGTGAAAATGTGGACGGCGGGAGTTGTTCTTTGGGCAGGATTTCGTACTCAGTGGGAACGGGCAGCAGGATGAGTGATGGTGGCCCGGGTGGTCTCGACACTATAACCTCGCCGCGCTTAGCGGAACCACGCTGGCTGCGGATTCAATCTGTCAACCGTGTGTTTGCTCTGACACTTACGGTGAAAATGGCTTCATCGAAGCCACGCTTCCTACGAGCATGGGTGCTTCGCAAGTCATGGAAAATATGGCGCTAGAATCGGACGCTGTAAGCAAATGTAAGCTAAGCAAGATTCGCTAAGTTCCAGATGTCACATGAATCAAAACGCCGCTCACAGACGCCCTTCGTGAAGCTCTCAGAGAAATTGATCCGGAAATTGGAAAGACACGCGCCGAAGAACTCTTGGAGGTTGCAGAGCGGGAGGCATCGAAGCCGACTGCAAAGGGAAAGAAGTTTCCAAACTTTTGCCGCGAGCGCGACGGATGGCGGACGAGTCGAGGCGACCGAAACAATCCTGAATCCTAGCGCCGTTGTCGTGCCAACTTCATACGCAAGTTAGTCCGCGATGTCCCAGTGAAACGGAATTACTATATCGAATTTCTTCGCTGGCTCATGATTTACGAGTCACAGGAGGCTTATGATCATTGTTCCTTTTCGTGAATCCAAGGTAGAAGTCCGCCTTTTTATATTGACAACCGCTGTGCTCGGGGGCACAATCCCTTCCCACGTCGCGTCGGGGACTGGTAGTTCCCTATTTTTGCAGTATCCCCACTGCGACAGACCGGGTTGGTGATCCCTCGGGACCCTAGGTTGCTAAACAAGGTTATTTCTTGGGGTGCTCACGGGAATTGAGACTCTCTGCTGCAGTATCTACCGGTGAGTCTGTCAAACTATGTCATCCAGAGTTTAGTCCTCACTAGGCAACAAGGAACAATTTGGAAGTGTTCAGCATGGCAAACGAAGTGACAGGAATATTCCAGAAGCTTGCCAAGGTTCGAGAAAGCTGCGTGACAGCAAACTTTTCAGGTCTCCTACGTTCAGTGGAGTCACTCAATAGCCTCACAACCATGTTGGATAAAATTGAGACCGACGAGAGCTTTGAGTTGGCCTGCCGTCGCGTGGACGAGGCTATTGGTCGATTCCGTCTGATAGCCGTCGAGTCTTACGATAAAAACCTGCTTGTGGACGTCACCGCCACACCTGATATCGCTAAGCTTCAAACTGCACTTCAGACACCCGAAAAAGAAACATGCCTCCGTAAGAAGGGAGGGCTTGTCGCCGGGACGGCGTGTCGAATCACCGTCCCTCAAAGCTCAGGTCAGTTTAAATTCATGAGACGGCCAGGCAAATGGCGTTCGTGTGCCAGTCCGCAACACTTTCCGGCTATTCGTGGCGCCACCCGTTTTCTTTGGGAACCATTCTGGAAGAACGCGGATACGTCCCGATAGTCATCAACTTTCCGAGACAGACAATTCCAGGGATTGCAGAGAATGTCATGTCAGATGAATTGTGAGTCTAATAGGCTACTGAATCTGCAGTTTGTTCATCGACTTGGCGATACGAATTTGAAGTCAGTACTGAAATGAAGACCCCTCCAGTAGTTTGGTTCCCTTTACATGCAGCTCGGCGCCCGCACTTATCGACTCACCTCGCACCGCAGAAGGCTAGTGGCCGACGTGCTATCGGTCTTCTGCGTTTCGATGAGGCAGCAAGGGAAGAGGTAGCGCCGCGAGACCATCGAAAGGACGTGCGGGCCGTGAAAACCCTCGATCGCAGTTATGCGTGGATTGTTGCTAATCCTTGCGATAGTGATCGCAGCTTTCGCTGCTCGAGGCGCGCGCTGAGGGCTGCGTTCTTTTCCTTGAGATATTTGAGATTGGAGGGTTCCGCAATAAATGCCGGCTCGCCCAATTCCTCGCTCGCCAACTTTATGCGTACTCTAAGCGCTACTATCGCGAGTTGCTCATATGGATCATCTATGGCGGAGGCTTCAATGGCTGGGGACTTCTGGTCCGCACGACCGGCGACCAGGCGGTGATTTCGTCGTTCAGAAACTATTTTGTTCTTCAATTCCAGTTGAGCTCGCTGCTCCCGCATTGCCCGCGTAACAATCCGAAAATCTTTGGCCGCGACGGCCTGGCTAATTGTATTTTCAGAGTGCCGGATCATGACTTCGAGTTGCGAAAGCACAGGATCTCCCTGTGCGTTGCTAAGAGGTTCGGCCGGAGTGGGGCCGGCTTGGAATTCAACAGAGTCCTTCAGGTGGCGTTTGTGACGATCCAATGCAGACCGTGAGATTTGAAACTCCCGAACCGTGGATCTTGTCCCGTCTCGCAAAAGTGAGACATTGATCAGGTCCAACTTCGGGTGTGGACAGATCGAACAGCGAAGCGACATAGTGACGTATCCTGCATTGGATATGTCGTTTACCAACACTACCAGATCTCTGTCGCTTCTCGCACCGCGGAATCTGTCCGTCAATCCGATGAATTTCAGGACTGTCTCGTCTCGCTCGTGATCAGCAAATGACACTCATCCGCGGTCCAAATAAGGACCATAACCACGATCTGAAAGGTTTGTTCAAAGCGGTGGCTACCACGGCCAGTGCGCGACCCGGACCGTTGCAGGATTTTTGTCAAGCCTCATTGGCCAAGGGCATCAAGCCTACCATGGCACGGCTTACGCTGGCACGCAAGATCGCAGCCATTACACTGACACTTTGGAAAAAAGGAGAAGACTTCGACGCAGAAAAACTGAAATTACAAGCCGCTTGAGCGTCTCGGTAAAGAGCCCATCCATCTCCGGTGATCTCGGCTTGAAAGTCAAACTGGTAGACGTTGGACACGCCTTTCCGGTGCAAGTTGTCCCAACCCTTGCGCCAAGTCTCGATCTTGAGGATGTCCCGCAGTTATTGCAGGGCGTCGGTGATCGTGCTTTTGCTGGTGAAGCCGGACTCACTCATCAGGCGCTTGTACGACGGCCAGCAGGAGCCATCGGCACCGGCGTGGCTTGCCAGCACCAGCAGGATGAGCTTCTGCGTTGGACTCTCCGTCTTGAAGGTGCGCGCGGTGCGCATGAATCTCCACGTGTCGGTCTTAGCCACGGGGCACGTCCGGTTGTAGCGCCAGAATCTCAGCGACGGCTGTTAGTTCGTTTGGGGTGAGGGTGCCCAGAATCAGACTCTGAGTACGTCGGGTGACGCACCCTGTTTCTTTGGTGAGCTTGCGTAGAGCGTTGATCTTGCTGATCGCGTCCTGCACATTGTCAGGACTCGCCATTGAGTGTTTTCGTTTTGCATTGTCAGTTCCTTCGTGAGTAGTGGGTTGTGGATTTGAAAGATTAGTTGTCTGCGAGAAAGCAACGGGCATGGGGGAAGCCAGCCATGCCCGCCCCCGAGCCTCCAAAGAAAGGGAGTCTGCTCGGCAAAATCGAACGGGGCTGCGAGGAATCACGCTGATGGAAGGCAACGTGAAATTTAGCAGCCCCTGAATGCTCAACCCGCAAGAGCGGCGGGAAGCAAAACGTGCGGGACTTTCACCCGCGCTCAGCGGTTTGCTGAGCGAGTTTCTACTTGCGTGAGAGGATCGCTCCAAGTTCGCGCTCGGTGATCGTGTTCATAAAAGCCATCCGCTCCTTCAATGGCAAGGCCAAGTACTGCGCCTTGGTCATCTCCTTCGAAGGAGCAACCGCAGCGCCCGCACGATGCGCCGGAAGTTTTTCAAAAGCGGCCTGCCCGTGGGTGTTGATGAAGGCGACCGCTGGCCAACTCCAAAGTCCTGAACGGCCTTCTGGTCTGTGGGGTCTACAATCAAGAAAAACCGACCTATGGAACGACCGCAGTCACATCTTGTCGATACTCTCGGTGAAGCCCAAATGCTTGGAGTGTTTGAGCCTCTCGGCTGGGTCGTGAACCGCATCATCACCGACTATGGCGTTGATTTCGACGTTCAGATGTTTGAAGGCAACATAGCGACAGGTGAATGGTTCAAGGTCCAACTTAAAAGTTCGGAAGGCACAGACTATTCGACGCAGGGCGATTTCATTTCTGCGACTCTCCCAACGAAGCACGCTGCTCATTACTCAACAGAGATGACGGACCCCATCTTTCTTGTTCACGCCGACGTCAGGTCCAAGCGCACGTTCTGGTTTGCTCCACAGCTTAACGCTCCGATTCGACCAGACGACCCACGTTCCAGCATTACAGTTCGCATCGACACGAGAAACGAGTACCCGAAGCGTTGCCCCAAATGGTCTCTGCTCTGCGACAGATTCAGATTAAGCTCGGATCAAGAGTTGTGGCTTCGTCTCACGCCTTAGATTTCGCCAAGATCATTGACGATGGCGACCAAAATACGCTCATCAAGCAGTTTCAGGACAAACTCGACGTCATCAAGCTAAAGCAGATACACGATCTCACGACGCAAGGGCGACTGAAGGATGCCGCGGCTAAGGCGGAGAAAATCGTCGCTAGTGACGAGTCGTCTGTCGAGAGCAAATTTTCCGCGCTGTTAGAAGAAGAGCGCATTGAACTGCTTGCATCCGTCGGAGCCGCGCAGGCGAGCATGTCAGAGATTCACTTGCGAATCAGCAAGCGACTACAAGACATTACAAGAGACGGACCGCCTGCCCTCAAGTTCTTCTCATTAATAGCTCGGAAGGCGGCCGAACTGGATGTACTTACATTTCGAGACTTCGGGCTGCACATGAACTTGGTGGGCCACCTTCGAGGTGGAGACCCGTCGATAGCCCTGCAATTTGCAATCGAACGACTACGCAGTACGCACAGCATCGTGAAGAAATACAATCAATGCGTCAGACTTGCTCGATATGCTGAAAACTCCGAGCACCGATGGGCTGGCCGCATGGATTGCAGAGCGAAACGACGATGACGAGGCGCTCTCTCACGTCACCACTACGCTGATGTTGCTGACATACGCGAAAAACGAAGATCATCATGTGTTCATGGCAAGGTTTTATCAAAAGCGTCGTCGGAGTTCAGGAAGTGGAGCGTGAAACATCCGAATCTCCTGATCGGCGGTGGCCGAGACTGATGACAAAAACCACATCTGAACTTCAGTTCGAGACATTCCTAGAAGAAAACAACTGCCACTCGAGCGAGTGGCTGAGGAGCAGACGCCACGACCTGATTACTTGGTGGAGATCGGCGATGCGAAGGTGCTCTTTGAAGTGAAGGAAATCTCGGAAGATGAGAACTTCACGATGGAGCCACTGAAAGCGGTTGACGTCGTTGTGAGTCGGCCCAGTTCCAAGGTCAGGGCCACGTGTTCCCCTAAGCCCGCTGGATCACAACGGTCTCGTTTGAGTTCGATGAGAAGACATTTCATCCCGGAGAGCAATCACATTGGAAAACAAGTGTCGAGGGTCTCAAGCGCTTAGCACAGTTGAACCAGCTGATCGCCCAAGGAAACAAACTCCGATACATTCGGTACTTGGACGACTTCCCCGTCTTCCCCCTCACAAATTTATGGCCTGATATTGGAGGGATTCAAAGCCGAACTGACCCGAAGGTCTATGTCGTTCAGACCAGCACTACAGCCGTTCAGCGCTGCATCGTCATGTCGACAGACCCAGGAGATCTGGTATTTGATCCGACCTGCGGAAGCGGAACGACTGCCTTTGTCGCCGAGCAATGGGGCCGTCGCTGGATAACTTGCGATACGTCTCGCGTAGCAATTACGTTGGCTAAACAACGCCTAACTACTGCTGTGTTTGATTATTACGAGCTGGCGCACCCAGACGAAGGAATCGGAAGCGGATTCCGGTACAGGAAGGTTCCACACATCACACTCAAATCCATCGCTAACAACCCCGAAATTCGCGAGGGTATGATTCGAGAGTAGATAGGCGCAGCTCTAACGAAATACGCGGAACCGGAAACGCTCTACGACCAACCTCACGTCGATAAGAGTAAGGCTCGCGTCTCGGGTCCGTTCACAATGGAGGCTGTCCCTGCCCCCACCACACGATCTCTTGAGGAAATCGAAGCCGACGAAGCGCAATCGGCTGATATCTCAATAGCACGTACGGGCGCAACACTGCGCCACTCCGAATGGCGCGACGAGTTGCTCAAGACCGGCATCCGCGGAAAAGGTGGCCAGAAAATTGACTTTTCTCGCGTGGAGCCACTCGCTGGGACACGCTGGTTACACGCCGATGCCGAGACCAAGGGTGTGAAGCCTATTCCCCTCAATTCCCCTCGAATTCCTGTTCACGCAGTATCTCGACACGATGAAAGAAATCGGCAGCAACGACCGCAGCAACACGATTCTCATGCCCCACTCCCCCGGCGCAGTCAGCGATCTCTACAAGCAAATGCAGGACGCCGTCCTAATCGGCCAGAAGGTAGCAAACTCCGGACAGTGATCGCAGCCTGATCTCACCTCTAACACAATAAAAACGCCAGACCCAAATTAAGGTCTGGCGTTCTTGGTCTGAAAGCATGCCCTCAGGCCGCCGCTTCCAGGTCCGAGACCAGCACGCCGCCCAGCGAGTTCCATCCGGACCATCCGCCGCCCGGCGAAACTTGCCAGTTGTGCCACAACGCATCGTCCGTGCCTCTGGCGAAGATCTCTAGCCGGCCATCCTGGTTGCGTGCGACGTTGATATCGCTCGTGATCTCGCCTCCCAGTGACGCCCATCCCGACCATCCGCCATTCGGCACGACCTGCCAGTTGTGCCACACCGCGTTGTCTGTCCCTCTGACAAACAGTTCCAGCCGGCCATCCGCATTGCGGTTGATCGAAGGATCGCTGGTAATCACTCCTCCCAGCGAGAACCACCCGGACCATCCTCCGTTGGGCACGGCCTGCCAGTTATGCCAGATTGCGTTGTCCGTGCCTCTGGCAAACACCTCAAGTCGGCCATCACCGTTCTGGAACACAGCGCACAGGCTCGTGACGACTCCTCCTAACGACGACCAGGCCGACCATCCGCCGCCCGGCGAAGTCTGCCAGATGTGCCAGACGGCGCCGTCGGTTCCCCTGGCGAACACCTCCAGCCGCCCGTCGGCGTCGTGCGTCACAATCGGATCGCTGGTGATGATTCCTCCCAATGAATTCCAGCCTGACCAGATTGTGATTCCGAAAGGCAAGTTGATCTGCCAGTTGTGCCAAAGCGCACCGTCGGTACCGCGGGCGAACACCTCGCGGCGTCCATCAAGGTTGTTGTCAACGCTGGCATCGCTGGTGATGGACCCGCCCAGTGAATTCCAGCCCGACCAGCCGCCTCCCGGTGACGTCTGCCAGTTATGCCAAAGCGCGTCATCGGCGCCCCGGGCAAAAATTTCGAGGCGTCCGTCCTGGCTCGTCGCCACGGCCGCATCGGTAGTCAGCAGCCCACCCAGCGAGTTCCACTCCGACCAGCCGCCGTTTGGCACGACTTGCCAGTTGTGCCATATGGCGTGGTCCGTCCCGTTCCCGAAAACTTCGAGCCGCCCGTCGGCATTGACACCAACGCTTGCCACGCCTCCAAGCACGATCGCCGCCGTAGGTCCGTAGAGAATGTCGACCTCTCCGTTCGTCGCAGAATTGCTGACCACAACGCACTTCTGTCCCACGTCCGTTACGGCGTCGACTGCAGTCCAGGCAATCGTCGGCCAGATGCCCCCGGTCTGTATGCTGATCCCGCGGAACATAGTCTCCTGCGTTGCCGGATAGTCGGACGACTGCGTGATCCCGTAGGCCTCCAACGTTTCTGCAGCCCACGTGAGTTGTTGCACGTTCTGGATCGCGAGGCTCGCGTTCGGAATTCCGACGAACACGCACTCGTAGTCGAAGCCGCTCGGCCCGCTTCCCGTGAGCGTCATGATTCCAACCAGAGTGTCGCCCGGATTCACCTGCACCAGCGAACTGTGATTGGCGATTCCGCCAGCGCTGTCCACATACCAACTGGCCACGGCCCAGAAGCTGCCGCCGCCGGCGGCCGAGGGCCCAAATTGCAATACTGGCTGGTAGATCATCGAAGAGTTCTGAATCCCGTTGAACAGGAAGATGGTCTGCCCTGATTGTGTGGCCGGTTCGGGTGGTACCGTCCACGTCGTTGCGAACGATGTGATGGCGTTGCCCGAATTGTTGTTCCAGAACGCGTACGAAATCCATCCGCTGCCGAATGCGGGAACCTTGGCGCCTTTCGCTGCGGCCGGCACGTGCACGTTCTTCGGCATCAGAGGCTCATTCGCCGGCCGGTAGGTAATGGGACCGAAGTCGCCCAGAACCTTTCCGGACCGATGAATCTTCTGCAGGTTGCCAGTGGCGGACATACGCAGGACATGTCCTGGCTCGATGTGTTGAACTTGCGATTTTGGGCGGTATCCACCCGGGGTTAATACCAATTCTTCTTTCATCGATACTCCTTTCGCTGCTTACTTCTGAGGGGGGATCTTGATTGGAACGACAGTGAAGGTTCCGTCCTCGTTGCGACGGAGAGCCTCACCAGGCTTAACAATGCGCACTTGGTCTTTTGGCCTGGGTCCGCCCGGAGTAATTACCAGGTCGTCCTTTTTGGAGGGACGTTTCTGTTTCTTGCCCATTGCGAACCCCGCATAGATGCCGTTGGCGGCATTGGGTCGAACCGGGTCAGGTCAGTCGAACTTCACTTGGGGAAAGGAGGTGAATACGGCTGGACTTCGCCTGAAATGTTACTCCCGGCAAAGCCGATGTCAAGAATTTTCTTCATTGTTTACCGGGCTGGCTAGCGATCGCCGGTAACTCCGAATTCGGCTGAGCGCCCACAAGGATTCGCCGAGGATACACTACACTGTTGCGCATGAGACCCGGCAAGTATGACCGTAAGCATCAGTTGCGGATCACCGGTGCCGAACTTCGGGAGTTGAAGGAATTAGATCTTGCGGAATCGTTTGGTCTGGATCGTCGTATCGAGCGTTACGAAGGAAAATGCCCGTTGGGATTGTATCGTTGGGATCTGGAGTGCTTGGTGGAGAGTTTGTCGATGGTCTTGGATGGCCGCTACTAGGGCGAGCTGCCGCCGACGCGCAGGCCGACGGTGCAGCGCTTGCATGATCGGTTACGCGCCGAGTATGACTCCGCGTATGGCAAGATCGGGACATGAGCGGGTAAATCCCAGTTGAACTCAAACCGGTGCGGCGGCGGGACCTGGCGAAGGCGGAGGCGCAAGGAGGTCGGGAACCGCGAACCGAGGTGGGGGATGGAGCGAGCCCGTGGGTGAGGCTGAGAGTTCCATCCAAGTGCTGATGCACCGTGACCTGGCAGCCCGCCAGCGTGGCTCGCCAGCGCACGGCTTCGATTTGTAGGCTCAGATTCTGAAAGCTGACCGTGTTGTCGCGGTTCACTGCCCGCTCGAACTGGAGGGAGAACACCAGATCGAGCTGGCGTCTCCGACAGGCCAAAAAAGCATTCCCCCGCTGCGCCGCCGCCACTTGGAAATGCCGGTTGAACTCGGCGATATAGTGTTCGCGTAGAAATGCATTGGCGGCTTCTAGATCACTCGAATTGTACTGCGGTGAGGTTTGCGGAGGGGAGGGGGGTGCACTCCATATTCCATCAAGTCATGTTCTCCCCCCTCATCGTTTACATGTTTGTGGCTGAGCTAGGAGCCTCAGTTTCCTTACGTTTCTTGATTATCGCAACTCTCGATGCTCGATCTGTACCGCTTGCGGCTCGGCAACCCGACCAGCGGCATCATGTTCCCAACGGAGGTAGGAACCCCGGTCGATTTGAAGAACATCTTCACCCGCCGAATTGACCCGATACTCAATGCGTGTTCGGAGTGCGGTGATACCAAGAAGGAACATGCACTCTCGGACCATGAGTTTCGCCGTCGAGAGGATCTTGTCGAGTGGCACGGCTGGCATGCGTTTCGTCGAGGCCTGGGGAGTAATTTGAATGACCTCGGTGTGCTCGATCTGACGATCCAGAAGATCCTACACCACAGCAATGTGACAACCACGCGAAAGAGCTACATCCATCACCGCGAGCATCAGGTGACGGCTGCGATGGGACAGCTCGCTGCAGGAATCGAAGCGGAGAGTCGCAGAGCAGAAGCAGAACGGTTGGCAGCGAATCAAACGGCGGAAACGGTCAACTGACGCGGGTTTCAGAGGCCATTTCCTTAATCATCCACTAATAAACATCAGCCCGTCGTGCCAGCGATGGTAAGTCATTGAAAAAACTGGTGAGCGCGGCAGGATTCGAACCTGCGACCCATGCCTTAAAAGGGCATTGCTCTACCACCTGAGCTACGCGCCCATCCTATCAACGAATCAACCACTTAAGCGGAACCACCTTCAAAATCCGTTGCACAACAGTTGCACAATCTCAAAAACCGCTCTCCGAACTCGCAGAGAGCATCTTCACGTCAACTAGACCCTCAAGCTGCCTCATGGCTGCAATGCTCTGAGCGTCAAGCGTTTTGATATAGCTGTTCTGCGTCACTTGCACGTTAGCGTGTCTCAATATTGCCTGGATCGTCTTGTCCGGTACTCCGAGGTCAGGCAAGTTCGTCGCAAGGCCGCGCCTGAATGCGTGCCACCCGTGCCATTTAGGGCGCTCGGGGTTTCGTTCGTATTCGTGGGCCTCTTTGCCGTGCTCGTCGCTTCCCTTCCCACAGTGAGCGCAGACGTTGAGCGCGGGCAAGATTTGACGATTGAGCACATTATTCAGACTCAACGGTGTTCCCTTCATCGTACCAAACATCGGCCCGCTTGCGGGATTCCCAAGGCTCAATCTGAATTGATCTAGCAGCCGCTGCAAGGGAGAGATTACGGGAACGGGAGCCTTGCTTTTGCGCGTCTTCGGCTCGTTCGTGACCGACTCCCAGACTGACCGCATGACGCGGATTTCGTCGCCCGTGTAATCGTGCCACTCAAGGCCGCGAATCTCAGCGCGGCGCAACCCAAGAAATCCAGCAACGGCAACGATTGCCCGAGCAGGGTCAGGAAGAACCCTTAGCATTGCAAGTACCTCAGGCAACGAATAGGCGTATGTTTCCTCTCCTTCGGGAGCGCTCGGAATGCTGGCCTCGCGAATCGGGTTCGCTCCTGTCAGATAACCTTGCTGAATCGCGTGACGGAAGATAGCAGACAGCAACGAGGGGAGATGATGCAGTGTGCTCCGAGTGAATTCAGGATTTGCCCGCCCGATGTCAGCGAGAACTTTGTGCGCCTGTGGCGTCCTGAATTCGCGCAAACGGAACGATCCGCAACGAGCTTTCAACTGAGAATCCCAACGGGCTTTATAGCCTTTCAAAGTTGAGGCCCTCTTCTGTCCTTCCATGTTCGGAAAGTAAACGCGGGTTACGAAGTCCTGGAGCGTAACGTTCTTGCTCGGCTCAAGGCTTGTTGAGTTGATTGGGTTCAGTTCTTCCTCAGCCAACAAGCGGACGCTCTCAGGCGGCTTCTTGAGGCGAACGTGTTCAGGATCAACCGCAGACAGCCTCTTGCAAACCTGCTTGCGGACGAGTTGACCGTTTTCAACAAACGAATCCCGATACCGCAAATACCACGCATCGCGTAGTGTCCGGAAAATCGATCTGCATAGATCTGCAAGGGATCACCGACAGGACCGCCGTGCCGTGATAATGTTACTTTCCTCATGGCGAAATCCCTGGACCCGTTCCGGTTTCTGCTGATTGCACTGTCCGGCTGGATGAACCAGCAGCAGTTGCAGCTCATCGACTACCTTCGGGAAGAGAACCGAGTGCTGCGCGAACAATTGGGCCAAAGGCGATTACGCTTCAACGATGACCAGCGCCGCTGATTGGCCGCCAGGGCCAAGGGAATGGGAAGGAAGCTTCTGCGAGAGGTGGCTACGATTGTCACGCCCGAGACCCTGCTGGCCTGGCATCGCCGGCTGATCGCGCAGAAATATGATGGCAGCGGCAAACGGGGATGCGGCCGACCGAGAAAATCGGCGGAGATCGAGGATCTGGTGGTGCGCCTGGCGAAAGAAAACCGCAGTTGGGGGTATCGGCGAATCCAGGGAGCGCTGTCCAATCTGGGTCATGAGGTCGGTCGTGGCACGATCGCGGAAATGTTAGCCCGGCATGGGATGGAGCCGGCACCGGAGCGGGAGCAGAAGATCACCTGGAAGGAGTTCCTGAGGCAACACTGGGACCTGATTGTGGCCGCAGATTTTTTCACTATCGAAGCCTGGACGCGACGCGGCCTACAGCGGTTTGTCATCCTGTTTTTCATGGAATTGTCGACCCGCAAGGTGGAGATTGCTGGGATCGCGTCGAGTCCCAGTGGGTTGTGGATGAATCAAATCGGCCGCAACCTCACGGATGCGGTGGACGGCTTGCTCAATGGCAAGCGCTACCTCATCCATGATCGCGATCCGTTGTTTACGGCCGAGTTCCTGAGCCTGCTGGCCGAAGCGGGCGTAGCCTCGGTGAAGCTTCCACCGCGCAGTCCCAATTTGAACGCGCACGCGGAACGGTTTGTACGGACGATCAAGGAATCGTGTCTGGAGCGGATGATCTTGTTCGGGGAGAGCGCGGTGCGGAAAGCGACTGCTGAATTCATGGTGCATTACCATAGCGAGCGCAACCACCAGGGTTTGGACAATGCACTGATCTGTCCCGAGCCTGAGCATGCGGGCGGCGAAGGCGAAGTGCATCGGCGGGAACGTCTCGGCGGGCTGCTGAACTACTACTACCGCAAGGCTGCCTGAGAATCACTCCGACCTTTGACCGGGACAGGTGGTGTCCCATGCACCGTTGCACCTGAACTCGCTACACTCCATTTCGGGACTGCTGGTGGACTATCGAGCGGGGGAATTGATCGACAACCCCAACGTGGGTACGTCTCCCTATCGGTCTATCGGTCGGACTGCACGGACCACTTTAGGACCGCCCAGGGAACGATCGATTTTTCGGACACATGAAAGATTCTGCGCCGAGAGTGGACTCGTATCTACCCAGCACACCTCCAGGTCCTCGTTGTTCATCTGTATGGAGTTGAACTTTCGGTTGACGGCATCGAAGTCCCTCCCCTTGAGCTTCACGATCAGGGCTCCGTCCGGGGCTAACTCAGAGGTCACTGCATCCAATTCAGGAGGTTTTCCGATTTGCGCTGTGTAGGCCTTCTGCCTCCCATCCGCACCGGTCGCTAGAACCTTTATCGGATGGACACCGGTCAGCTTTGCACCCTTGGTGTCCCCTGGAAGGTCGAATTTGATAGAAACCTCTTTTTCTGTGATGGTCTGCGTAACCGCACTGGCATCAAGGGCATTGCCATCGACGCAGACGATAGCGTGATCATCTATCTTTTCTTTGATTGTGACTAATATCTGATCTCCTATCTTTGGCAGGCCTGGTGTTGGAATCACTGTTTGCGGGCTGCCCATCAGAGGTGGGCAGACGCTGGCAGAGACGCGCAACGCTGCCAGAAGAAATGTGCTGACAAGAGTTATCTGGCGAAAGCGATTCATCGCATCTACTCCGTAACTCCGCTGGAGGCCGCCTCATTGGCATACGTGGTCAGCGGTCGAATTGTGGAGAGGTACAACGCTATTTCTTCAGCGCACCGAACAGCGAACTAAAATCGTAAGTAATTCCAAAATTTCCGCCCACTTTCGATGCTTTTATAAGATCGGTACGGTTCGAGAAAGTGAGCGCCAAAGGGATGCTGACATTCGAATTCTTCATGCTGAGGGTGATCTTGCCCTGACCAACATGAATCGGGCCGGTCGTGTTCAAGAGTTCCGATGCATTGCCGGGCAAAGGGATAGAGGTACCCGGCGCGAGATCAGTGGACGGAAGCGTGAGGAGGCTTTTGGCGACCATGTACTGGAAATAGTACCCGCCGCTCACGGCCGCCTGCATCTTGGAGGCCGTGGAGGTTGCTGTGTAGTCGAGTTGAAAAGCCGCCTGTGCACTGCGAAACCGCGATGTTGTGCTACCCAGCAGAGTGTCGTATATGGTCGCGCTAGCATTAGCCGTCACTTGCAGTATCCTATCGTTCTCGGCGTCCCTCCTATAACTGTAGATAGCTTTAAAGTCCGATTGGTCGGGCTGGTTGGGAAGCCGGTTGTAATCATACTGAAAGGACGCGGTCCACTTGTTCAGGACCGTCTGTAACGCCGTATCGCGGGCGCCTCGGTATGCGTTTTCTGCGGAGGCATAACTCTGGAACGCAGCTGTGGTCGGAGCGTTTTGGTTGATGATGTTCGCAATGGCAATCTCCAGATTCAACAAAATCTGGTCCACCTTGGCGTCCGTATCATAGGCTGTCGTGTTCGTGAGATCGTCGATAGCATTGCTAATCGCTTTTTGATAGTCAGGATTGGTGTCTATCGACGTAATCAGATCGTTAAAGGCAGAAGCATAAGTACCCGTGACAGAGAGATAGCTGGAAGACTGATACGCCTTAACCAACTCCGTGAGCTGAACGTTCTTTTTCCGCGCGTGGAAATCCATGCGTGCCGAGACGCCGGTGAACGCCGGCGCATTACCGCCTACGACACTGGCCAGCGCGGCTTGTGCGGCCGTGCTGTTGGTAGACGTGTTGGCCTGGGCAACATCGTAGGTAGTGAAGACCGTCAACCCGCTGAGAACCTTGCGGCCGAAACTACAATTCGATTCGATCACGGCGCAGGGCTTAATAGCTCCCGCGCTCAGGAAATTGGCTGCCTGTGCGGAATTGAGCGTGACGGTGGCAACATTTCCACTGGTAGTTTCTTGAATTGAACCGCTCTCAAGAGCAACACCTACTATTGCTCCCACACCTTTACTGACTAGCGACGTTGTACCGACGGAGTTGTTCGAGGCTCCGACCTGCTTGTCCTGTCGGGCCTGTTGGACATAGGTGAGAAGATTTTGGGCCATCTGCTGCATCTGCGCATCGGAAAACTGCGGCGGATGAGCTAAAACATACCGTTGGACCAGAGGCAGATTACAAGGACGACCGACGCCGATAGCTAACTTCAGGGCGGGCAAATTCCCCGCGTTCGCCCGATTCTCTACACTAAAAACATCAGGGCTGTGGCAGCGGCCATACACAGTCGAGGAGTCGTCGGCAATTGCCCTAGCCGCCAGAGAGCCGAGCAGAAAAAGAAAAAGCAGGGTTTTCCTCATAAGCCCTTAATCTCCAATCCTTCCGGCGCGAGCGACGGTGTGTAGTTGAAGGCGTCGAGCACCTGGTTGCACCCGTTCGTGACCTCCTTGATGGAAATTCGGTCGCCCATCACTGTGCTCTCAACCACGAGGGTGAGGACCTTGACGCCTGAAGCAATGGTGAACTTCCAGGGTCCCGAGGTTAACGACGTGCCGGCGTAAAGAGCATAGTTCAGTGTGGCAGTCCCCGACGTAGAGCCGATGGCTATCTCGAACGAGGCGCCCGTAGTTCCTTGATAGTCTGCGTCTACTCCAGTGCAGATTGATAGTGTGCAAGGCATGGAGCCTCCGAATTCGTGGGGTAGAACTGTGTTACAAAGTGGGGAGCGAGACTAGTACATCTTTTCGTCGATTCCCAATGGGTGTAGAAATGTTCCGCGAGAACGCAGACGCGCTCATCTTTAATTCCTTTCCGAATCGTGCACTTGATGCCGAGCAGGAAGCACTCGGAGCTCACAATTAGCTTGTGACTCGTTCGTTACGCACATCGAACAATCATGGCGAAGGAACCGCAAGCGCGACCTAGACGAACTCGGTCCCGAACTCAATGCATACTAATATCTAATATGGGAATATCCGGCGAGTAGAAGCCCCCTCGGATCAGAAGCTCTGTTGAAGAGCCTCTTTCTTCCGATCGCCAAACGGCGCGATACTATGTTCAATTTCTCAGGATGTCAAGAGCCAATCTCGAATACGAGTGCTTACCCTGGAGGAAGGCTGTTACGAAATCCGAACGCCACTTCGCAGTGTAGACATCGCGAACACAACAAGATACTTATTTTTAATCAGATGGACGTTATAGAATCCGAACAGTGCTCCACTGTGATCTACGATTGGCAAGCCTCGATAGTTCCCCAAGTCGAGTCCAGGAGTTGAAGAAAGAGCGCGACCGCGCGCAGAAAGAAGTCCAGCGCATTGACGCTGCACTGGCTGCTCTAGGCAGTGTTAGCTCCAATGGCACGTCACGGCACACCATGTCGGCTGCCGGCCGCAGGAGAATTAGCCTGGCGAAACGGCGAAGGTGTGGGATGCGGAGAGCGGGAAGGAATTGCTGACCCTGCGCGGCCACTCGAGCGCTCGAAGTAAACTAGCGCTAGCTGAGCACCCCAAGGAGGCGGATCCGTTCATACCCCAGCACCTCACCTGCTGCTCTCCCTGCTTCAACCGCTACATGGAAATTTTGGCTGAGCTGAAGCACCAAAAAAAGCGGGATAGCTTCTCCCTAGCCCAGGGTGCGACAGATTGCTTGTAACCCTAATTGTTGTTGCGGGCGTTCTTCTAATGGTATTGGCTGCGAACCTGCTGGCGATGCACATCATACGTGAGCGCCGACAGTGGGTCATCCTGGACGCAGCTTCCGGGTGCCGCGACGCAAATCTCGGCCGCGCCAGGAGTGGTCGCGGTGGTGGGAACCGACCGGCATGCCTACGTTTCTGCAGAAAACGCCTCGACTGGGTGGGCGAACCCTTCGTGTGGGGCAACTGCGCCCGGTGGGGTGGGCTTTTCGAAACTATCGATTGATCAGCAGGCAAACCTGCACGGCGTGGGCACGGACGGTGGCGTCTACTATTGTGGGAGCGCCTGGTCGACATCCACCTGGCACAAGCTGGCCGTCCCCGTTTCGACTTTTGGGTATACAGTGCTCAGTGTCTCCACGGCGGGGCCGATGACGAGTTGGGCGGTATTGCAAAAAGGCTGCTCTGGGTTCTGTATCGGACCGCGCTATCTATACCGGTTCTCCGACTACGGGCTGCAGTTCAGTGCAACCCTAAGCGGGAGTGGCGTCTGTTCGGGCTGCTTTGTGAACGGCCAATGCTGCCCTGTTGCTCATAGCGGGTCCAATCAGGTTGGTTGGGCGGGACCGCACGTTAGCTCCTCTAGCGGTAGCACCTCGGCCACGATTGACGCGAGGGGCGAAAGTTTCTCGGGTACAACCACATCGACACTTCTTGATATTTTTGACTGCTTCGAGCAGGACGCCAACTGCACACCCCAAGTCTCTCAGGAGGTGAGTTGCAGCGTCTTGGGCCCGATCTACAGCGGTAATCCGCAGCGGTTCTTCCCTAATTGGGAGCTTGCGACCACACTCGTGAAGATGAGACCTACTCAGGTGCCGCCGGGAGGGACTTGTGTCACCAATCTCGGCGTCACCGAGTGCCAGTACGACACATTGCCCTGGTGTACGGCAGCCACATCGCCTCCTGATCTAAACCCTCCCGGCGTCCGACGGGTGTTCAAAGCGAAATATCCTACGTATTGGAAAGTGTTCGGGTTGTGCGAGCGCCCTGGATCGGGGTTCGCGTGGACGTGTTTTCCGCCAGGTGGCGTCGCCTCGGCTGGCTACCTGGGCCCGGACAACTATCCCCTTGGGGACTGCACGAAAAGTCCATGATCCGAACCCGACTCTACGTCGAAGCCGGCTCGGTAAATGGAGAGGAACAATATGTCGCTGAAAGGCTGGCTGCTTTCCCTGGGTGCGGTGTTGATCGTGTATATCGTGTTTCTCGTCAGAGAGATCGAACAAGCCGCCAAAGGAAAGTTTGCCGTCGGACTACTGGTGTTCGTCGATGTCTTGTTAAAGCCGCGGTTCTGGCTGATCGCCCTACCCGTTTTCGGTCTGGTCTTCTGGGTAGCTTTTAAGCGCGCTCCCGGCCCACATTGATTTGCTCTTCGCGCTGCGTTGGGTGCTCGCAGCCTGAGGCTTGGCCGGTCGCTGCAGGATGGGTCTTCGAAGTCCTTCCAACGTCTTTTCATCGGCAAGCGATCGTGGCATCGCGTCAGCCCTAGAGGGTGACAGTTTCGGTGCCGCCGAGAATCGCCGCCATGAATCCGATGACGCGCTTGCGGCCTTCGTCCATACGGACAGGGACGATACACACTCCCTTCCCAATTTTCACCTTTTATTCGCTTAAGGCTCCATGCTACATTTCGTCAGGAGCCTACTATGTTTCAGGTGCTGCGATTGGCGTTTCCATGGATGATGACGGCCGGAAATCGGTGAAGCCATTTCTCGAAGAGCACATGCTGAATTATCCCGTCGTAATTGCGAACCAAGACCTAGCCAAACATATTTGAAATTTCCGAACTATCCGGCTCGGGCGATCTTCTTCGTGGGATACCCGAGGATGGTTCTGACCCGTCCCGAGTCACGATCGGCGTAGATGAAGGCAGTCCCCTCGATG
>Ga0307477_10000438_pt1 | contig 46396 bp, 40 predicted proteins | sample atmos_gasesECM2C_FD_203316 | JGI IMG/M metagenome (GOLD analysis project Ga0307477, IMG submission 203316) | Hardwood forest soil microbial communities from Morgan-Monroe State Forest, Indiana, United States - atmos_gasesECM2C_515 | ecosystem: Environmental > Terrestrial > Soil > Temperate... | reverse complement strand
TCTTCGATCGCTGCCGCAACCATGGTTGCGGACATCACGACAGAATTGGCGGCCCAGATCGCCTATGTCGGCTTGGGTATTATGCTTCTCAGCCTGCGTGCGCCGCAAGCAGCGACGATCCCATTTACGCGCGGTCTGGAACTCGGCCTGCTTGTTGCCGCGATTGCCAGTGCGCTGTTTTTTGCGCTTCAGCGTTATGGCCACGGCTTCCTGCAAAATTTCGCATCGCGTTTTCTGCCCAGCGCGTTTGGCCACGCGACTGCTGTGACTGCTGTGCTGGAAAAGACCTATCGCTCTCCCGGCCGTGTGCTCATTTCTTTCCTGCTTCATCTGACCGCCTGGGCGGTGAGCGGCATCGGCACTTGGATCGCATTTCGCCTGATCGGCGCAAATGTCGATCTGGGCGCTGCAGTTGCGATTGACAGCGTCGTCTATGCGATCAGAAGTGTTGCCTTTGTGGTTCCCAATGCGTTGGGGGTTCAGGAGGCGGCTTATGCGCTGCTTGCGCCCATGCTCGGCGTCGGACCGGAATTGGGACTGGCAATTTCTTTGATCAAACGCGCGCGCGATGTAGCGATCGGGATTCCGACATTGCTGGCCTGGCAAGCGATGGAAGCCAGCCGCGCCGTGATGGCCGAACAGCCGGACCACAACCCGCTGTGATCGCGAAATTGGAGGAGGTGGAGCGCGGCGGCCGAGTATTGCTGACGGGCGGCTCGGGTTTCGTCGGATCCGCGGTTTCTCGCGCCTTGATTGCACGCGGATTTTCGCTGCGGGTGCTGGTCCGAACGACGACCGCAAGAACCAATCTCGCGGACATTCCATGCGAGATCGCCGAAGGCGATGTGAAGGATCGCCCTTCGATGATCCGCGCGCTTAATGGTGTGCGCTATCTTTTCCACGTTGCCGCCGATTATCGCCTATGGGCGCGAAATCCCGAGGAGATTGTCCGCAACAATGCCGAGGGCACGCGCGTCGTCATGGCGGCTGCGCAGCAATGCGGTATCGAGAAAATTGTTTACACGAGCAGCGTCGCGGTTTTGAAGCCGATCATGAATGGCCTCGCCGACGAAAATTCGCGGCTAGAAGAGCATCACGCTGTAGGCGCTTACAAGCGCAGCAAAATCGCCGCTCATCGGATTGTCGAGGAGATGATTGGCCGGCAAAACCTGCCCGCGGTGATTGTCAGCCCATCGACACCGATCGGGCCGCGAGACATCAAACCCACGCCCACCGGCAGGATCATCATCGAGGCTGCGCGCGGAAGAATGCCGGCCTTTGTCGACACCGGATTGAATCTAGTCCACGTCGACGATGTCGCTGAAGGCCATCTGCTCGCTCTTGAACGCGGCGAGATCGGCCAGAATTATATTCTTGGGGGGCAGAATGCCGCGTTGAAGGACATGCTTGCAGGCATCGCGCATTTTGCACACCGTCGGCCTCCTCGGCTGGAATTGCCACGCGCGCCGATTTTTCCTCTCGCTTATGCCGCGGAATTCTTTGGGCGTTTGAGCGGCAAAGAGCCATTTCTGACCGTCGATGGACTCAAGATGGCAAAGCACCGCATGTTTTTTTCCTCTGCCAAAGCCGAGCGCGATCTCGGCTACCGCGCCCGTCCTTATGCGCAAGCTATCGAGGACGCCATCTCGTGGTTCCGGCAGGCGGGTTATCTCCCGTGAGCACGAGTCTGGCGATCAGCCTCGTCTCGCTGGGGATCTGGATTTACCTGTTCGGTTTCCGCGGGATGTTTTGGCTGTTCCGTGAACGCGACGGACGCGAGGAGCCGGCTTTCATGGCAAAGGTATGGCCGTCGGTCACCGCCATTGTTCCTGCGCGCGATGAAGCGGACGTAATCGAGCGGTCGGTCGGCAGTCTTGCCGGTCAAGATTATCCCGGCGATTTCCGCATTATTGTGGTCGATGATCAGAGCAACGATGAAACGGCGGAACGCGTCCGGAAATTTGCCGGAGAACGGCTTGTCCTTGTTGAGGGTGCGGCGCGTCCGCCTGGCTGGACCGGAAAGCTGTGGGCGTTAAGTCAAGGGATCGCCCGTGCGGACCAAATCGGCAGCCCTGATTATATTTGGTTCACCGATGCCGATATCGTGCATGCCAAAGACAATCTTCGGCAGCTGGTCGCCCGGGCCCAAAGCGGCGATCTCACCCTGGCATCGCTTATGGCGAAATTGCGCTGCGAAAGCCTGGCCGAGCGATTCTTGATTCCGGCTTTCGTTTTCTTTTTCGCCATGCTGTTTCCCTTCTCGTGGGTGAATAGCCGCGAAAGAGCGCCGGCCGCGGGCGCGGGCGGCTGCATGCTGATCAAGCGGGACGCGCTCGAACGAGCGGGCGGCCTCGAATCGGTGCGCCACGAGATCATCGATGATTGCGCGTTGGCAGGCCGTTTGAAAGCGCAGGGACCGATCTGGATTGGCTTGACCGAGCGAGCGATCAGCATTCGGGCTTACGAAACGCTCCGCGCTATCCGCTCCATGGTCGCGCGTTCCGCCTATGCGCAATTGAATTATTCGCCCGCACTTCTCGGTCTGACGATGTTTGCAATGGCGCTGAGCTATGGCGCGCCGCCGCTGCTGGTCGTGTTTGGAACCGGATATGCGCGGTTGGCGGCAGCTTTTGCTTGGATAGGCATGATAGTTGCGTTCCAGCCGATGCTTCGCTTTTACGGGCGCAATCCGGCCTGGGGGGCAGCCTTGCCGGTTATCGCCGCGTTCTACGCTGCCTTTACGCTTGATTCCGCTATACAATTCGGATGCGGCCGTGGCGGTATGTGGAAGGGCCGGGTGCAAGCGATTACGCCAATGCGCAGCGTTGCCGATTTGAGTTCGGGGAAAGGGTCCCGCGACGAGAACTTTCCCGTCGCGTTCCTTGTACGTCGACGCCATCGCGGGATCATTCTCGCCTTTTATCTTTTCGTGCGCGCAGCTGACGATATTGCGGATCATCCAAATGCAAGCGCCGACGAAAAGCTTCGCCTTCTCGAGAAGATGCGGCGCAGTCTCATTGGCGAAAGCGATACCGCTCCGGTTGGGGTTGCGCTTCGAGGGCAGCTTGCCGCGCGCGGGCTTTCGACTCAGCATGCGCTCGACCTGCTTGAGGCATTTCGCCGGGATGTCACGAAGCTGCGTTACCGCGACTGGGACGATTTGATGGATTATTGCAGCGTCTCAGCAATGCCGGTCGGGCGCTTCGTGCTTGACGTGCATGGTGAGTCCCGGGCGATTTGGCCGACATCGGACGCGCTCTGCGCCGCGCTGCAGGTGATCAATCATCTGCAAGATTGCGGCGCCGATTATCGGAATCTCGACCGCGTCTACATCCCGTTGGATGTCTTCGCGGCGGAAGGGATAACCCCCACGGCGCTTGGCGAATCCCAAGCTTCTCCTCACTTACGTGCGGTTATCGCCGGACTGGCGCGTCGGACCTTGGACCTCCTTGTGCACGCTGAGCCGTTTAGCGCGCAAATCCAGGATCGGCGGCTGGCGATGGAGGTCAGCGTCATTCACGCCTTGGCGAAAGACCTCGGGCGCCGGCTGTTGCAATGCGATCCGCTTTCGGATCGGGTGCACCACCGGCGAAGTGAGGTGTTGATGCTGGCTATACCCGCCGCGGCCCGGCGTTTCGCCGGCTCATTCGGTAACCGGGCAAAGCGGCCGGAAATCGCCGGCGAACGCATGTGACATGGGCAAAATCGATTTCGACATCGCAAGCGCGAAGGCAAAAGCATCCGGGAGCTCGTTCTATCTCGGCATGCGGTTGATGCCGAAAGCCGAGCGCGAGGCGATGTTCGCAATCTATGCGTTCAATCGCGCCGTCGACGACATCGCGGACGAAGGCGATGCTTCCCCACGCGTTCGTTTGGCGGAATTGGACGAATGGCGGCGCGCGATAGACGATCTCTATGCAAACGCGTCTTCGCTTCCTTTTCTTGCTGCCGTGGTCGCGCGCTATGGTTTGCGCCAAGAGGACTTTCTGGCCGTAATCGACGGCATGGAGATGGATGTCGTCGGAACGAGCTTCGCACCGAACTTGCCGACGCTCGATCTTTATTGCGACCGTGTAGCCGGTGCGGTCGGACGATTGTCCATAAAAATATTCGGCATGGACGAAGGGCCGGGCTTTGAGCTCGCGCATCATCTCGGCCGGGCCTTACAACTGACCAATATTCTCCGCGATCTCAATGAAGATGCCTCCGCCGGCCGCCTCTATCTGCCGCGCGAATTCTTGAGCGAAGCGGGCATTCTTAGCCGCGATCCGCATCAGGTGCTCGCCCATCCGATGATCGGACGGGCCTGCGGTGCAGTCGCGCAGTTGGCGCATCTCCATTACCGCAAAGCGGAAGATGTGCTGCGCTCTCGTCCGCACGGCCTTCTTCGCGCACCTCGGCTGATGAGCGCCGTTTATGCCCGGCTCCTTAAAAAAATGGAGCAGACCGGTTGGCACGCGCCGCAGCATCGCGTGCGGCTTGGCCGCGCGCCGTTGTTGCTCATCGCGCTTCGCTACGGATTGTCGCGGTGAAGCCAGGCACGATCTACGTCATCGGTGCCGGAATTTCAGGTCTTTCCGCCGCCGTCAGCCTTGCGGCGCGCGGCGCGCACGTGGAAGTCATCGAGGCTGCACCACATGCAGGGGGCCGCTGTCGCTCCTATTACGATCCTCAATTGAGGCAGACGATCGACAACGGAAATCATCTGATCCTCTCCGGCAACAACAGCGTCAATGCCTTCCTGCGTATCATCGGCGCCCAGCACCGATTCATTGAACCGCGCCAAACCGAATTCGCGTTCGCCGAACCTGCGGCCGGGAAGCATTGGACGATCAGGCCGAATAACGGACCAATCCCATGGTGGATTCTCGACCGGAATCGCCGCGTTCCCGGCACTCGCGCGCGCGATTATTTTTCCTTTGCCGCCGCGATGTGTGGCCGCCGCAGTGCCGCGTCTCAACCTTACAATGGAATGTTGGGCCGTCGTTTGATCCGTCCGCTTTTGCTCGCCGCATTGAACACGGAGCCAGTGGGGGCTTCCTCGCCGTTGATAACAGCGATCTTGCGCGAGACGCTTGCCAAAGGCGGCAAAGCGTGGCGGCCTCGCATTGCCAGTCCGACGCTTGCCGCGGCCTTCATCGATCCGGCCGTTGAGTTCATCCGGCAAAATGGCGGATCGGTTCGCTTCGGTGAACGGCTGCAGCAGTTTGCTTACGATGGAAACCGCGTAAGAGGGCTCGAACTTTCCGGCCGGACATTGCAGCTTGCCGAGAAAGACCGCGTGATTTTGGCAGTGCCGCCATGGGCGGCGACATCGCTCGTGCCGGGCATTTCTGCTCCCGATGAATTCCGCGCCATCGTCAGCATCCATTTCGGGATTGCGCCGCCAGCCGGTGTTCCGGCAATCACGGGCGTGATTGGCCGCACGACGGAGTGGATATTCGCTTTTCCCGGCCGGATGTCGGTTACCATCAGCAATGCGGACCGGCTGCTGGACCGCGACCGTGAAGAGATAGCATCGCTTTGCTGGCGCGATATCGCGGCGGTTTTTTCTCTTCCGGCCGAGTTGCCACCCTGGCAGGTCGTCAAGGAAAGACGCGCAACTTTTGCCGCCATCCCCGAACAAGAGTCCAAACGTCCGGGCGCCCGCACGCGCTGGGACAATCTGTTTCTCGCCGGAGACTGGACGGACACCGGCCTGCCGGCCGCCATCGAAGGCGCTGTGCGCTCGGGAATGAAGGGGGCGGACTTGGCTTTTAGCTCCGAGCGTGTGAAATGACTTCGGATATCCGGGGGGCAATTTGAGCTCGATAGCGGCCGAAATCCTGAGCCAGTCCGAAGCGGGCCAGCCGCTCGACGACGTGATTGCCGCGGCGGCGACAGCGCTGATGCGCCAGCAGCGCGCCGACGGCCATTGGGTTTTCGAATTGGAAGCCGACGCGACGATCCCTTCGGAATATGTGCTCCTGGTGCATTATTTGGGAGAAACCCCAAACCTCGAACTGGAGCGCAAGATCGGAGCCTATCTACACCGGATTCGCGGAGCGCATGGCGGTTGGCCGTTGTATTACGATGGCCCCTTCGATCTCAGCGCGACGGTGAAAGCCTATTTTGCCCTGAAGATGATCGGTGACTCGCCGGATGCGCCTCATATGAAAGAGGCGCGTGAAGCGATCCTGGCGCACGGCGGCGCATATCGGGCAAATGTCTTCACGCGTTTCTTGCTCGCGCTATACGGCGAGATCCCCTGGAACACAGTCCCAACAATTCCTGTCGAACTTATCCTCGTGCCCCGCTGGTTTCCCGTGCATCTGACAAAAATGTCCTATTGGGCGCGAACGGTTCTGGTTCCCCTGCTGGTGTTGCAGGTGCTGAAACCTCTGGCTCGCAACCCGCGCGGAATCCACGTGCAGGAGCTATGTCCGGCCGGACAGGCATTTGTGCCGCGTCGTGCCGGACATCAGAACCGCTATTGGGCGGCTTTTTTCATGGGTCTCGACAGGTTCCTGAAACTTGTCGACCCGGTCTGGCCGCAAAAGTTGCGCACGCGCGCCATCCGCGCCTGTGTCGCATTCGTCTCGGAACGCCTAAACGGCGAGGATGGGCTCGGGGCAATTTATCCCGCCATCGCCAATAGCGTGATGATGTATGACGCCCTGGGATATTCCGAAGATCATCCCCAACGCGTGCTGGCGCGGACGGCCATTGAGAAGCTTTTGGTCGTGAACGGCGATGAAGCCTATTGCCAACCTTGTGTATCGCCGGTTTGGGATACCGCCCTTCTTTGCCACGCCTTGATAGAAGCGGGAGGTGCGGAGTCGAGGACAAGCGTATATCGCGCTGTTCAGTGGCTCGCCGAACGTCAAGTTTTGGACGTGAAGGGCGATTGGGCAATCGCGCGTCCGGGCGTTCGTCCGGGCGGCTGGGCGTTCCAATATAACAATGCCTATTATCCCGATCTTGACGACACCGCGGTCGTGGTCATGGCCTTCGATCGGGTGCGGAGGGACTTCTGCCCCCCATTCGACTGCGATGCGTCAATCGCTCGCGGACGGGAATGGGTGGCGGGTTTGCAGAGCGAGAACGGAGGCTTTGCCTCTTTCGACGCGGATAACACCTATCATTATCTGAACAACATTCCGTTTGCAGATCATGGCGCCTTGCTCGATCCGCCTACCGCCGACGTCACGGGCCGTTGTATCGGCATGCTGGCGCAATTGGGCGCGCGAAATGACGATCCGGGGTTGAGTGCCTCAGTGCGCTATCTCAAATCGGTGCAGGAATCGGATGGAAGCTGGTTTGGCCGTTGGGGCGTAAATTACATCTACGGCACGTGGTCGGCGCTCGCCGCCCTCAATGCCGCCCGACTTGACTCGGATGACGCAGCAGTGAAGTGCGGAGCGGAATGGCTCATCGCGATCCAAAACGCGGATGGCGGGTGGGGCGAGAGTTGCGACAGCTATAGGCTGGACTATCGCGGTTATCAGTCCGCGCCCTCGACAGCATCACAGACCGCGTGGGCGTTGTTGGGCCTGATGGCGGCGGGCTTTGTCGATCATGACGCCGTCGCTCGCGGAATTGCCTATTTGACGGGCACGCAACGCGCAGACTGTCTCTGGGCTCAGGCGCATTACACCGGCGGGGGTTTTCCGCGCGTGTTTTATCTGCGCTACCACGGCTATCCCGAATTCTTTCCGCTATGGGCCTTGGCCCGCTATCGCAATCTCAAAACCGGCAATACACGCCGCGTTGCTTACGGACTGTGACCATCATCGCTGTCACCGGGCTTAAGCGCGAGGCACGCATCGTAGCCGGACCTGGCGTAAAGGCGATTTCCTGCGGGGGGCGGCAGCCGGGCTTGGAGCGGAAACTCAAGGCCGCGATTGGCGACGGAGCGCAGGGGATCATCAGTGTCGGGATTTGTGGCGGGCTATCGCCCGGTTTGGCTCCCGGAACCTGCGTCATTGCGTCCGAAATTGTGACCAAAATCGAACGTATCCGCCCGGATTCCGCTTGGACGGCACGCCTGCGCGCGCGCTTGCCGCATGCAATCGCCGGACCTATTGCGAGCGGCGATGGGCTGATCCTTGGGAAAGCCGGAAAGGCAGACTTGTTCGCGCAGACCGGCGCGTACGCCGTGGATATGGAGTCTCATGTGGCGGCACGCCTTGCGCGCTTGCATAGCGTCCCCTTTGCCGCTCTCCGGACGATTGCCGACCCCGCCACCAGCGACTTGCCCGCGGTAGCGGCATTGGCTGTAACGGAAGACGGTGGACTCGACTTGCTTGCCGTCTTGAAGGCGGTCGCGGTGCAACCGAATCAGATTCCTGCGCTGATCCGCACCGCCCGGAATGCGAACTCAGCCTTCCGTGCGCTACTCCGCTGCCGCAATATGCTGGGATTTGGACTTGCCGGACCGGATGTCAGCGAGCTTGCGCTCGACATGCGTTGAGAAGACAAACTGCGCCGGACGCTGTTTGTCGAGCGGGATTTCCGGCGCCAGGGAACCTCTCGTTTTTACGCCCTTGAGCATCACCTTGAGCGCGGTCAAGGGGCGCTTGACGGTGTCCCGGACCGCAGTTGCTTCGAATCCGCTGTGCACCATGCAGTTGGCGCATTTCTCGTAATTGCCCACGCCATACGCGTCCCAATCGGTCTCTTCCATCAGTGCACGGAAGGATTCAGCGTAGCCCTCGCCCAGAAGATAACAGGGGCGTTGCCAACCGAACACGGTGCGCGTCGGATTGCCCCAGGGCGTGCAATGATAGGTCTGATTGCCGGCGAGGAAATCGAGAAACATGGCCGATTGGGTGAAGGACCATTTCTTGCCGCCGCGCCCTTGGCTGAAGATTCCCCGAAACAGCCGTTTGGTCTTTTCACGATTGAGAAAATGTTCCTGATCGGGAGCGCGCTCATAAGCATAGCCCGGTGACACCGTGATCCCGTCCAAGCTCAGGCGCGTCATGTCATCGAAGAAACGCGCGACCCGCCCCGGGTCCGCAGTATTGAATAGAGTGCAGTTGATGCTGACGCGAAATCCTTTCGCCTTAGCTAGTTTGATGGCTTCGACCGCCTTGTCGTAAACGCCCTCCTGACAGACGGAGACGTCGTGCATCTCCTTGTCGCCATCGAGATGGACCGACCAGTTGAAGTCGGGGTGCGGCTCGAATTGATCGATCTTCTTGGCGAGCAGAAGCGCATTGGTGCAGAGAATGACGATTTTCCGGCGCGCCAGGAAGCCGCGAACGATCTCCGGCATTTCGCGGTGCAGAAGTGGTTCGCCTCCGGCAATGGATATGACCGGCGCGCCGCACTCGTCGATGGCGTGCATGCATTCGTCGACGCTAAGGCGCTGATTCAATATATCGTCGGGATAATCGATCTTCCCGCATCCCGCGCAAGCGAGGTTGCAGCGGAATAGCGGCTCGAGCATCAGCACCAGCGGATAACGCTTACGCCTACTTAGATGCTGCTTTGCGACATAAGCGCCGATACGAATCGCGTGTGAGAGCGGTATACCCAAGGGCCCTGTTCTCCGAAAGAGACGGTTCTATTGTGTCCTGAGCTCCGGAGGAAGCCGGAATTCGACGTGTTCTTCAAGCCCCTCCATTTTGGAAACTTCGAGGTTGACGTCGATGCGGCGGAGCGCATCGATGACATCCTGCACCAGTTCCTCGGGTGCGGAAGCGCCAGCCGTCAGACCTACGATTTGCTTGTTTACAAACCAATTGGGATCGATTGCGTTGCCGTCGGCAATCAAATAGGTGGGAATGCCTTCTTCAATCCCGATCTCACGCAGGCGATTGGAATTCGAACTGTTCCTGGAGCCGACGACGAGGACAATATCCGCAATTTTGCAGAGTTCCCGGACCGCCGACTGCCGGTTTTGCGTGGCGTAACAAATATCCGAGGTATGGGGACCTTCAATGTCTGGGAAGCGCTCGATGAGCGCCTCAATGATATTCCTCGTGTCGTCAATACTGAGTGTCGTTTGGGTCACATAGGCTACCGGCGTGTTCGGCGGAATTTGCAGCGTCTCGACTTGTTCGCGCGACGAAACAAGATGAACGGGCGCGGCCACCTGCCCCATGGTTCCATCCACTTCGGGATGACCCGGATGGCCGATCAGGATCAGGGTTCGGCCTTGCGCGACATAATGCTTGGCTTGCGCATGGACCTTCGAGACCAGTGGACATGTCGCATCGATCACCGGCAGCGCGCGCGATTTTGCTTCGCGGATGACGGATTCGGCTACGCCATGGGCGCTGAAGACGGTCACCGCACCGTCGGGTATCTCGTCCAACCCTTCGACGAAGCGGGCGCCCTTTTCCTTCAGAGCTTCGACAACATGTTGATTGTGAACGATTTCATGGCGTACAAAGACCGGCTGGCCAAACTTCTCGATGGCGCGTTCGACAATCTCAATCGCGCGAACCACGCCGGCGCAGAATCCGCGAGGCTGCGCCAGAATCACTCGCATGGCGAAGCTATCGGCAAGCGCCGCGCAACCCTGCGAGGCCGGAGGTGCGGATGAAATGGGGTTGTCCTGAAATTCGCCATTGGCAAGTCGAGAATGAGGGGTCAAAGCCAACATCCCGCAGAATGCCGCGCGATGCAAGACGAGGTTTTAAGGCAAATTTGCGCTTTTTGCCCGCTAGCGGCCAAGTCAGGGAACCACGCTTCGTTCAGGCTTACTTCTCCCGTAAACGAATTGTTTCCATTGATAGGCTATTCGTGAGGTGACTGTCGGGGGTGGCATTGCTATGAAAATGACGCTGTCACGGTCTCTTGACGCGACAGCGGCCTTGCCGCCAGAATTGTGTCACTTACTTGAGGGGGTCCATGCGTAAACTTCTTGCCTGCGTTGTGTCGATATCCGCCGGCGTCCTCCTTGGACTGCCAAGCTCCCCAAGCAAGGCCGATTCGATTGTCGACCCTGCGGTCCATGAGATTGAAGCCTTCTATGCCGTGCTCGTGGACACGATGAAGCGCGGTAAACAACTCGGATTGGAAGGCCGCTATCGCGAACTCAAGCCCGCGGCAGAGACTGCGTTCGACATCCCGGGGATGACGCAGATGTCGATCGGACCGTCTTGGGCGACAACGTCGGAATCCGATCGCAAGGCGCTCATTGATGTCGTCGAGCGCATGACTGTCGTGAGCTATGCCAAGAACTTCGCCAATTTCGGCGGAGAGAAATTCGTGGTTGAGCCCGCGGCCAAGACACGCAATGTCGACAAAATCGTGGAATCGAAATTGCTCGGTTCCGATGGCTCGACGGTTCCCTTTAATTATCGGTTGCATGCTGTGGATGGGCATTGGAAGATCGTCGATATCTATTTGAATGGGACGATCAGCCAATTGGCGCTGCGCCGGGCAGATTTTTCCTCGACGTTTGAAAAATTGGGCCCAACCGGCCTCATCCAGAAACTCAACGCCATGGTCGATAAGCAGATGAGCCGCGACTAGAGCCTGATGCTCTAGACACTTCGCAAGATTGCTCTCGAGCTAGCTCTAAGCCCGCGGGGTGGCGGTGTTCAACAATGCCGGCACGAACAGCAACGTCGTTGCCAACGTCCAGGCAAGAGAAATCATAAGCAATTCTCCCATGCTGGCGGTTCCGGGATGACTCGATAGCCAAAGCGCGCCAAAACCCGAAGCGGTAGTTGCTGCGCTATAGACCACTGCCCGCGTAAGACTCGATTGTAAAAAATCGCGCCCGCCGCTGCGCCAGAACATGACGAAGTAAATGTTGAAAGCAACTCCTATGCCGAACAGCAGCGGAAGGACGATGATGTTGGCGAAATTCAACTGAAGACCCAAGGCAGCGCAAGTCCCGAAGGTCAGGACTCCGATCACAAAGAGCGGGATGAGCGTCAGGATAACGTCGCGAAAGCGCCGGAGCGCAATCACCAGCAATAGGATCATCGCCAGTACCGAAAGAACGCCGGCTCGGGTGAAGGCCCCGATGATCGTGCGCCCTGCTTCCTGGATGGAGATTGAAGCCCCCGTGGCATCGGGAGCGATGGCCTGAACGGCCGCCGCAAATCTCTCCATGCTCGCATTATCGTTTGCACTCCCTTTGGGAGAAATCTGCACCCGCGCGCGACCGTCAGGCGCAATCCAGTCGCGCTTTAAGTCGACCGGCAGGGTATCGAGATTCACGGTTGTGGCCGTCATAACCATCCGCAATCGCTCAAGGATAATCTTCAGCGGCGGGACCACCGCCTCTATGGCCGCGGATTGGGTGCGAGGCGTTGCCCGCTCCAGACGCTCAAGGCTGCCGGCAAGGCGCCGCGCCGCGTTTGCGCCCGCCGTGGAGCCCGCACCGGCAACGCGGCGAAGCTGTTTCTCGGTTGCGTCAATGCTTCGCAAGATTTCGATACGATCCGGCTGGGGCTTGACGTCGAGTGGATCTAAAGTTGTGTCCACAATCGTCGAGGTGTCGGAAATAAGCGCGAGCTTCTCTGCTTGCCGATCGGGAATGAAGCTCCGAAGCGTGGCTGTCGCACCCACCTCCGGCAGTTTCGAAAGGTGGCTTGCCATGCCATCCGCTGCTGCAAGCGAAGGGGTCAGGATATCAACAGTATTCGGGGAGGTTTCGGGATCCTTCATGAGGTCGAGAAGAGTCGACATCGACTGGGTGCGCGCGCTTCGAAGATGAAGGGGATTGGCATCAAAGCGGAGTAGAGGCAGAAGAGACAATCCGATCACCACGATCGCACCGGCAGCGATCAGGATTTCGCGCCGGCGCCGCTGCAGAAACCGATCCGCTGACGCGAGGCGGGCAAAGCCGATTTCCTCCATTTCTTCTTTGGGATTCAATATCTTCATCAGAGCAGGAAGCACGGTGCCGCTCGATAAAAAGGCGATGATCATGCCGATGCCGGCGACAAACCCGAGTTCGGCCAATCCCGAATAATCCGTCGGAATGAACGAAAAGAAGCATGCCGCCGTGGCAAGGGCGGCGAGGGTGAGAGAGGAACCGATCCGCGCGCCTGAGCCTGTGAGCGCCTGGCGAAGGTCGCCTATTGCGTGGCGTTCAGCACGGTAACGGACGGCATATTGAATCTGGAAATCGACGCCGATGCCGACAAAGAGTGGAATGAAGGCGATGGAAATAAGATTGAAGCTGCCAAAAGCGGCTAGCCCCGCCGCAGTGGTCAAAGCAAAGCCGGCAAAAAGCGTCATTAAAATAGCGGCGATGATTTTCACCGAGCGCACTGCGAGCCACAGAGTCAACAGGATCGCCGACAGCATCAGCGTTGCGATCAATGCCGCCCTTTCGGCGAGAGTGGCAAATTCCTCGTCGGCAAGCGGCACGGGCCCTGTCAGACGGACCGACACGCCTTGCGCGGGCGTGAGGTCAAGACCGGTCGCGGTCTTTCGAATCAGGGCGCTTGCCAACCCTCCGGGCTCGAGCTTGTTGTAATCGAGTACGCCCTGAACTTCGAGTAAGCGACGGGTTTGGTGCAAATCAGGCGCCTGCCCGGTGATCAGATTTTGCCAAGACAGGAATGCCGGACGGCCTGCCAGTACTTTCTCAAAAACATCCGCAAATACGGAGAATGGCTGCGCGAGCTGCTCAAGCGAGCCTTGGCCGTTCTCGATTCCGGTAAGCGCCGTGGAGAAGCCCGCCATAATGCCGCGGAAACTGGGATCGGCGGCGAGCGGGGCCAAAAGAGGTTGAGCGGCGATAATCTTCTGCGTCGTTTCGCGCACATCTTTGACGGGAAGATAGAGCAATCCGTTCTTGGCGAAGAACGGATCGTCCTGGATGTCCCGCACGACCGGAAACATATCCCGACGCTCGGCCAGCGCCTTGCCAAGCGCCCTTGCCGCTTCCTGCGTCCGTTCCGGAGTGACGCCGTCAATGACGACGAGGATAAGATTGTTGCGTTGGGGAAAGACGCGATCGAATGCCGCTTCGCGCTGGCGCCAAAGAGCGTTTTGGGAGATCAGGTCTTCGCTGCGGCTGTTCATCTCGAAACGTTGCGAGACGTAGAAGCTCGCGGCTGCGGCAGCAAGCACGGCTGCCAATACCACGCTCCTCGAATGGTTACAGCAGAACCGCACCAATTTTTCGAAAACCGGCATCTACTTTTTCTGGACAGAAATCGCGAACAATATGGCGGCAAGGAACGTATCTTGGAATGCGACGGTTTTTAGACGCACAGTTTCTCCTAGCCGTCCATTCAACGAGTTTCGGACAGTCGCGAGCAAATTGCGGCACTCGGTCCCAAAGTCTCGCTCCTTGCGCCTGCCGCCGCGCGACTCCAGGTTTGGCTGCCGCAGAGGACTCGCAGCACGCAGCCGGTTACTCGCAACGAATTCGCCGATGGTACGGTAAAGCCGCCCGAATAGGTCTTGCCGTCTGACGAATTGTAGATCGGTCCGGCCCATCGGCTCGGTTTCGCTTCTTTCATCCCGAGCAACACCGGCATTCCCAGAATGGGCCGGCGACGTTTCGCGGGATCGGGATTGTTCGAATCCAGGCCCGGATTGGCTTCCCACGAAACAATCCCCCACATTGCTCCAGCGCAATTCACGACACGGATTCGCGCTGCGCGGTCTGCGACCCACCATTCGCCTTCCGGATCTAAAGCCGTCGCAGCCGTCGCGATCAGGCACGGGGTCAAGATGCCCAGCAGACCAATTGCCCCCTTCACGCCCCTTGGCATAATGCCTGAATGCGAGGGGCGCGAGAACCTTTGCTGCGCTACCATTGAAGGCCGATCCCGCATAGAACGATCCTGGCAAAAACCAGCTGGAAATCAACGACTCGCGCCAATTCCTTGGCGACTCATTCATTAGAGCCGGGTACCATCGATGGCAACTATGCGCGCGAAGCAAGCCAATGAGTGAAAGGCGCCGAACGATCCCGATTGCTTTCCTCGTCCTGGCAGGCTTCGGCTTGGCTGCCGTAGCACCGGATGCAAAGGATCGCGAATTCACGGAATGCCGGGGCTGCCCCGTGATGGTGGCAATCCCGGGGGGTAGCTTCCCGATGGGGAGTCCGGCAAACGAACCTGGACGCTTCGATTACGAAGGCCCCGTACATTCGGTCTCGATGCGCGCCTTCGCGCTCGGCAAGTATGACGTGACCAGCGAGCAGTTTCTGGCATTCCTAAAGGACACCGGCTATCAGCCGGCACCCTGCGATCGGCTTCTGAACCTGAGCTGGCGTTCGCCGGGCAAAGGTCTTGCTTATCCGCCCTATGTCGGAGAACCACCACACTGGCCGGCAGTATGTTTGGACTGGAACGATGCCCAAGCCTATGTGAAATGGCTGAACGCGCAGATTCGAAAGGAACGTCCCGGATTGCTTGCCGGACCCGGACCCTATCGCCTTCCGAGCGAAGCCGAGTGGGAATATGCCGCAAGAGGAGGGACAACAACGGCGCGATGGTGGGGCAATGCTCTTGGCATCGGAAACGCGAACTGCAATGGCTGCGGAAGCAAATATGATTACCACTATCTAGCCGACGCCGACAGTTTTAGCCCAAATCCCTTTGGCCTCTATGGAGTGCTGGGAAATGCCTGGCAGTGGACACAAGACTGCTGGCACGACAGCTATGTGGGCGCGCCCAACGACGGCAGCGCATGGATGGATGGGGATTGCAGCAAGCACGTGATCCGCGGCGGTTCTTGGGATAATTTGCCGATATTCGTGCGGTCGGCGGCGCGCAGCGGGAGCAAGGCTGACGGCGGCGAGTATGATTATTCCAGCTTGGCCGGCTTTCGCCTTACGCGAGACCTTCCTTAAAGGCGTCCTACTCTTTTACTTCACCATATCTTTCGGATTCATATTCAGAACGATATCGAGAACATCACCGTATCTGCCGGCCGGCAACGCAAGCGGTGAAGAGAGAATAACGGCGTTGCGCGCGCTGAGTGCTATCGAATGGTAGACAGCATCGCTTCGATAGCGCCCATTATCGATGATCTCAGCCTTTTTGATCACGCCGTCGCGGGTGAGCACGACGTGAATCGAGACCGTTAGATTGGGGTCCTCGAGGATGGTCAAATCCAAATTCCACCGTCTTTCGACTTGCGCACGGATGAAGTCATTCACGCTGTAGGCCGCGGGCCCGGGTGCGGCGCCATCGCTGGTTGCTGCATTTTGCGATGTGCCCGAACTGCCCAATGCTTGCTGGCCGCTATCGGGCAGCCGGAGCTTCGCGAAGGCTTCGAGTTTGGCCTGCAGCTCATCCTCCGTCTGCTTGAGAGCCGGTTCGGTGCTTGCGGGTGGGTTGGGCCTGTACGGCTCCAGACTGGCGGTTTGCCGCGTCTGCTGCGATCTCACTATGCCCTTTTGCTGCGGCCGCACCGGCGCGCTCTGTTGCAGAGGCACGTCAGCCTTCAATGGCTGGGGGGGGGAGGTGATTTCATCACTCAGAACGATCTCTGCCGGAAAGATATGCACGTTGGCACGGGGCGGCAGCGGCCCGGTCATCCGGTAGAGGAGCAGAGCGATAATCAGGCTATGTAGGGCAAACGAGCCGATCAATCCCCGGTGGAAATTCCAATCCATCGGGACCGGGCCGGCCGAGCCAGCTTGCTCAGCGCGCGAGCGATTGCCTTTCATGGGACAGCTCGGACGGTCATCGTCTCATCATTTGTGCCCTATAGTAGCAGAAAACTTAATCAGATTGCGCCCGGCCCGGTTCCGGGCGCCACCACTATCTGCCGGGGCAAGACAACAGTAAGATTGCCGTCAGTTAACGCCAGCATTGTGGAGGGAATTTTGCGCAAGATGATTTATGCCGCTGTAGCGGTCCTCGCGTGCTGCTTGGTGTTTGCAGCTTCGGCGCAACCTGTTGCCGTCGATCGTAAGCAGATCAGCGCGGCGGCGGCCCGCAAGATGGTCGATGCCTGCCTCGCCTATGCCGAAAAGAACAATATTCTTGTCGCGGTGGGCGTCGTCGACATCGCCGGCGTCTTGATGGATTTTCACGCCATGCAAGGGGCCGGACCGACGGTCGCTGAAACCGCTATTCTAAAAGCCAAAACGGCGGCCCATTGGCAGCGGTCGACGAAAATCCTGGAACAGGACGTCACGACCGGCCGCAACGAAGCTTCCCTTTGGATCAAGGATTTTCCCAAAGCCGGCGCCTTGCCCATTATGGTTGATGGTCAAGTAGCCGGGGCTATTGGTGTCGGCGGCGCACAAAAGCAAGAAGAATGCGCGCAAGCCGGTATCGACGCCGTGATCCCCAAGCAGCCCGTCGCCGCGCAGCGTTAGGTCGCCGCGAATCAGAACGTTCGCAGCACACAGAGCGCGCCAGGATGTGCGCGAATTTCTGCTAGACGGACTGCTTGAGTTCCTTAGCGACGCGGAAAGCGACTTTTTTGCTCGCCTTGATCTTGATCGCTTCGCCGGTCGCAGGATTACGGCCCATGCGGGCTGGCCGTTTGCGAACTTGCAGAATACCCAGGCCATTCAGGCGAATGCGCGCGCCTTTCTTGAGTTGTTTGGTGATAAGCCCGGCCAGATCGTCCATGATCTCGTTGCCTTGCTTTTTACTCAGCCCATGCTTTTCGGCCAGCGCGACGGCAAGCTGGCGGGTGCTGACGGTTTCGACTTTGGCCTTGGGCGCAGCGGGTTTAGGTGCGGGACTGCCGAGTTCTGCCATTGGGTTTATCCCCTTAGAATCATCACAGAATCACCATTACAATAAAGAATCGGTGGCTGTCATTCGATTAAAACGGCTATCCCAAGCAAATTATGGGCGGCATTACTGCATTTCGCAGGGCTCGCCTACCTTCCGGCAGCCATGAAGCGAGCCTCAAAGCATCCTTCTGAGCTCGGTTGGCCGCCCGGCGACGAGTGGCTTAGTCTTTATTTAAGCTGAATTTTCCATCGTTTCGCTGGGCCGATCAGAGGGAAATGTGAAGAGGGAAGACGGCTGGGAGTTCTGGATCGACCGTGGTGGAACTTTCACGGACGTGATCGGCTGGCGTTTTGGACGCCCGCTCGTCTCCTACAAATTGTTGTCGGAAAATCCCGAACGCTATTCCGACGCGGCCACCGCCGGAATTCGGTCGCTGATGGAGAAGTATGGCGAAGCCCCCATTGTCGCGGTGAAGATGGGGACAACCATCGCTACCAACGCGCTTCTGGAGCGGAAGGGCGAGCCGACGGTCCTCGCAATCACCGCCGGGCAAGGGGACGCGTTGAGAATTGGCTATCAGAGCCGGCCGAAAATATTTGCGCGTCACATTGTGCTGCAGGAGCCGCTTTATGATCGCGTGGTGGAGATCGATGAAAGAGTCGACGCGGAAGGCGAGATCGTCCGCCCACTGAATGTACAAGCTGCTTATGCAGCGTTGAAAGCGATGTACACCGCCGGATTTCGCGCCATCGCCATTGTCCTGATGCATGGCTATCGTCACGTCCAGCACGAAAATCAGCTCGCGCAAATGGCGCGCGAAATCGGCTTTATGCAGATTTCGACGAGCCATGACGTCGCGGCGCTGATCAAGCTGGTTCCACGCGGCGACACGGCAGTCGCAGATGCCTATCTATCGCCGCTGCTTCGCCGTTATGTCGATCGGATTCGCGAAACGCTCGGACGGCGGACACGCCTTCTCTTCATGCAATCCTCCGGCGGTCTTGCAGAAGCCGATGCATTCCGCGGCAAGGACGCGGTGCTCTCGGGTCCCGCCGGCGGATTGATCGGAATGGTCAAAGTGGCTCGCGAAGCCGGCTTCGAGCTCGCGATCGGTTTCGATATGGGGGGGACTTCGACAGATGTTTGCCATTACGCCGGCGTTTATGAGCGCACGCATGGAACGATGATTGGCGGGGTACGGCTGCACACACCGATGCTGGATGTCCACACCGTGGCCGCGGGCGGAGGCTCCATCTGCACGTTCGACGGAATGCGGTTGCGCGTGGGACCCGAATCCGCCGGCGCGATACCCGGTCCCGCTTGCTATGGACGCGGTGGTCCATTGACGATCACCGATTGCAACTTGATGCTCGGCAAATTGCTGCCCGAATTTTTTCCTCCCGTTTTCGGCCCCAAGGGCGACCAGGCTCTGAACCGCGCCGCGGCAGAAAACGCGTTCGCTCGCTTGGCCGCAACAATGGCGCAAACCACAAAAAAACTTCTCCCGCCGCCCGAGATCGCCGAAGGTTTTGTCGCCATTGCAGTGGCTAATATGGCCAAAGCGATCAAACATATTTCAATTGAACGAGGTCATGATCTCGCGAAGTACACGCTTGTCGCGTTCGGTGGCGCGGCTGGGCAACACGCCTGCCTGGTTTGCGATGCTCTCGGCATTAAACGCGTCATTATCCATCCGCTCGCCGGTGTTCTTTCGGCCTACGGCATCGGCATTGCCGATGTGCGGACCGTGCGGGAGTGCTCGGTGAATCTCCCATTGGACAATAGCGCGGCCAATCTTGCGAGGATGGCTGACAAACTCACCCGAGAAGCAAAAAGGGAACTGATGGCGCAGAACGTGCCCTTCGCACGGATCGAAAGCCTGACCGCGGTTGAGCTGCGCTATTCCGGCGTGGACTCGACTCTGACCGTACCTCTCGCATCCCGCGATGAGATGCGTGCCGCTTTTGAAGCTAGCCATCGCGAACGCTTCGGATTTGTGGCGGAGAACCGGGCGCTCATGGTCGAATCGCTGTCGGTTGAAGCAGTCGGAATAGCGAAAAGTCATGGCGACATGCCGTCCGTAGGCACTGTGTCCTCTTCGTCGCCGCAATTGTCGTGCGTTCGCACGCGCATGGCCGGAGGCGAATGGGACACGCAGATCTATGACCGGGACGCTCTCTTGCCGGGCGCCGTCATCGAAGCACCGGCAATCATAAAGGAAGCTCATGCGACGACCGCAGTCGAGCCGGGATGGCGCGCTACCGTGGACGATCGCCGCAACCTGATCCTCGAGCGCGTTGAACCCCTGGCCGGCCGCACGGTAACCGGAACCCAAGCCGATCCCATCGCATTGGAAATTTTCAACAATTTGTTCATGTCCGTGGCGGAAGAAATGGGGCTTTCGCTCCAGAACACGGCATCTTCGGTCAATATCAAGGAGCGGCTGGATTTTTCCTGCGCGCTGTTCGATCGCGAAGGCGCGCTGATCGCCAATGCGCCCCATATTCCGGTTCACCTTGGTTCAATGGGTGATTCCGTCCGCACAATCATCGCAGCGCGTGGAATAGGTCACAATGGGCGGCCGCAGGACGGCCGGGGGATGAAGCCGGGTGACGTGTATGTGCTGAACGCCCCTTACAATGGCGGTTCGCATCTTCCGGACGTGACTGTCATCATGCCGGCATTCGACGCTGACGGCGATCTTGTCGCCTACGTCGCCGCCCGGGGTCATCACGCCGATATTGGCGGCCTTACGCCCGGTTCAATGCCGCCTTTGAGTCGAACGATCGATGAAGAAGGAATCCTGATCGACAATTTTCTCCTGGTGGAAGAAGGTTGTTTTCGCGAGAAAGAAACGCGCGCGCTGCTCGCGTCCGGACGCTACCCTGCCCGAAACCCCGACCAGAACATTTCGGATCTCAAGGCTCAGATCGCAGCCTGCGTGAAGGGCGTTGCAGGCCTGCGCGCGCTTATTCGGCGTTATGGCCGCGACGTGGTCCACGCCTACATGGCTCATGTTCAGGACAACGCGGAAGAGTGCGTGCGCCGGGTGATCGACCGCATTTCCAACGGTTCCTTTGCATGCGAGATGGATGTTGGCGCCGTGATCCGGGTGGCGATCTCGGTTGACCGCGCGCGCCGCGCGGCACGTGTCGACTTTACCGGCACCAGCAGTCAAGTGGATAGCAATTTCAACGCGCCTTTATCCGTGTGCCGCGCGGCGGTGCTGTACGTGTTCCGCACCCTGGTCGAAGACGATATTCCGCTGAATGATGGCTGCCTAAGGCCGATCGAACTGATCGTCCCGGAGCCTTCTCTGCTCAATCCCCATTATCCCGCCGCGGTCGTCGCCGGTAATGTCGAGACCAGTCAGGCGATTACGGACGCGCTTTATGGCGCGCTGGGAATTCAGGCGGCGGCCCAGGGGACAATGAACAATTTCACCTTCGGCGACGGAGACCGGCAATATTACGAAACCATCTGCGGCGGGTCGGGCGCCGGCCCGAATCATGACGGTACCAGCGCGGTCCATACGCACATGACCAATACAAGGCTCACCGACCCCGAGATATTGGAGATGCGGTTTCCCGTACTGCTTGAAGAGTTCTCCATCCGGCGCGGATCGGGTGGCGACGGGCGTTTCCGCGGTGGTAATGGCGTTACCCGTAGGCTGCGATTCCGAAAGGCGATGATCGCTTCGATTCTTTCCAACCGGCGCCGCGTTGCGCCATTCGGCCTTGATGGGGGGGAAGCCGCAGCCCCCGGGCGAAATTGGGTGGAGCGGAGCGATGGTTCCATCGAGAGGTTGAGCGCGACCGCGACCGTGCAGATACGAGCGGGCGATTGCTTCATTATCGAAACGCCGGGCGGCGGCGGATTCGGGGTCTCGACTTCGGCCGATCCATCTAATCCGGCAGAGCAGCGATAAGGCCCGCGTAACGTTCGTGATCGGCGCGGCTGAAGCAGCAAAAGATCACACAATCCTGAATGTCACAGGCTGCGAGATGCGCCACCACTGTCTTGAAGGCGAGCTTTGCCGCAACATCTGCCGGCCACCCATAGGCCCCAGTGCCGATAGCCGGAAAAGCAATGCTGCGGAGCCTATGGTAATCCGCGAGCGCGAGCACACTATCATAGCAGCGGACCAGCAGCTTCTTCTGGGCCGCCCCAGCGCCGGTCCATACCGGCGCCACGGTGTGGATGACGCAGGCGGCCGGTAGTCCATAAGCCGCCGTGATAATGGCGTCGCCCTCCCGGCAACGGCCGATGTGGTAGAGCTCCTCGTCGAGTTCGCGGCCGGCTTTCCGCCGGATTGCTCCATCGACACCGCCGCCCGGCATCAGCGCGGAATTGGCCGCATTCACGATAGCGTCCAGGGCGAGCGTGGTTATATCCGCCTCGATCGCTTGAATGCGCAAACGCAGGCTCACCGCTCGCCCTCCATCCAGTTGCTGATGAGGTGGAATGCGATCGCATCGCGGCGCGGCAAAAGGACTTCATCGGATTCGCCGGTTAGCAACAGTTTCACCGTGGCTCTGTCAAACCAGCGGGCGGCGACAATTTCATTGCCGTCGATTTCAATGTCGCGCGATTTTGCTTCGGCGAAACAGCCGATCATCAGACTGGAGGGAAATGGCCAAGGCTGACTCCCAAAGTAATGCACCACGCCCGTTCGCACGCCAACTTCCTCATAAACCTCGCGTCGCACCGCCTCTTCTATTGTTTCCCCCGGTTCGACAAACCCGGCCAGCGTTGAGTAATGGCCGCCGGAGAAACGTTTGTTGCGGCCCAGGAGACAATGATCTCCAGCCGTAACCAGCATGATTACCGCCGGATCAGTCCGGGGGAAATGTTCAGCATTGCAGTTGGCGCAGAGGCGCCGATAGCCACCATCGGCAATGCTCGTCGCGGTGCCGCATTGGGCGCAAAAGCGGTGCCGGTTGTGCCAGTCGATCAATGCCTTTGCCTGACCCAATATGGCCACGTCCTCGTCGGCCAATAGCGCCGCGGCGGCGCGCGCATTGCGGAAATGGCCGTAATTTGCCAAGGCGGCAGCGAGCGGGTCCGGAAGCGTAGAAATGTCGCGGGCAAAATATGGCGTCTCGCCCCTGAGCCCGAGAAACACCTCGACCGCGCCGGGTTCTCCCAAGCCCGAAGCAAGCCTGCCGTCGACAAGGCCGAGTTCGGCGGTCTCAGCTGCATTTTCCGGACCCGAAAGCAGTGGCTGCAGCTTCCACAGAAGAAGCACGCGCGCACGCGGGTCTGACCGTTTTGCCGCGAGCCAGACCGGGTCCGGCCGCTGAGCGCTCGCCCGGTCGAGCGGATTACCGGAAAATGCGATCATTCCGACCTCTGAAATTCTAAGCAACATAGTCTGACCGGCTGCTCCGGGGACGCAAGCCCATTATCGCCGGATGCTCTTGCTTCGCGGCCGCTCGCTCCTGATATAGTGGCCAGGGAGGTTGGCGACGGACGAGACACTCGCTAACCCGGTCAGGTCCGGAAGGAAGCAGCCGTAACGAGCGCCGTTTCGGGTCGCTCGCCAGCCTCCTCTTTCCGAAACGCGATGGACCCCGATGAACGAGACCCAGGAGCCGCATTTGGGCCTTGAAGCCGCCCGGCCGGCCGTGGCGCCGCGCACGGAGGCCTATCGAGTCCTCGCCCGCAAATACCGGCCGCAAGATTTCACCGGACTGATCGGCCAGGAAGCCTTGGTTCGCACGCTGCGCAATGCGTTTGCATCGGGCCGTATTGCCCATGCTTTCATGCTGACCGGCGTCAGGGGGGTCGGAAAGACCACCACTGCCCGGATTATCGCCCGCGCCTTGAACTGCGTCGGGCCGGATGGAAGACGGACGCTTCCGACCGTCGATCCCTGCGGCACATGCGAGCCATGCCGCGCGATCGCAGAATCGCGCTTCATCGACGTGCAGGAGATGGATGCGGCATCACGCACGGGTATCGACGATGTTCGCGAGATTGTTGAGGGCACGCGCTACGGCCCGGCCGCGGCACGCTACAAAGTCTATATCATCGATGAAGTGCATATGCTGTCCAAGCAAGCGTTCAATGGTTTGCTCAAGACGCTGGAAGAACCGCCGCCCCACGTGAAATTCATCTTCGCCACCACGGAAATCCGCAAAGTGCCGGTTACGGTGCTCTCGCGGTGCCAGCGTTTCGATTTGCGGCGCATCGAGACGGAGAGGTTGAAGCTTCATCTCGCGGACATTGCGGAAAAGGAGCGGATTGGGATCGAGCCGGCAGCCTTGTCGCTCATCGCGCGAGCGGCGGAAGGTTCTGTGCGCGACGCACTGTCGTTATTTGACCAAGCGATCGCCCACCATTCCGGTGAAGCGGCCGATGTGATTGGAATCGAGGCCGTGCGTTCGATGCTGGGACTCGCCGATCGCGGACGCGTGCTGGATCTGTTCGAGAAGCTCATGGGGGGCGAGATCGCAGGCGCGCTGGCGGAATTCCGCTCGCTTTACGACAGCGGCGCGGATCCTTTGGCGGTGATTCAGGATCTGCTCGAAACCACGCATTTTTTGACTCGGGTGAAGGTCGCTCCGGGCGCCGAAGGCTTCTTCGATGGCGGCTCGGCCGAAGCGGCGCGCGCCGCCACCATGGCGGGCAAGCTCAACGTGCCGGCTCTTACCCGCACCTGGCAGATGCTGCTCAAGGGATTGATCGAGGTGCGCGATGCGGCCAATCCATACCCTGCGGGCGAGATGGCCCTGGTGCGTCTTGTTCATGCCGCGGAGTTGCCGCCAACAGAGCATTTGGTGCGCAAATTGCGCGAATCCGAGGTGACATCTTCCTCTGCAGCTCAAGGTCCGTCGCGCGAGATAGCGATCAGTGGGCCAAGCCAACGGGCAGCCATGCGCGCCGAGGAGCCGAGGGTCACGCCGAACGAAAGCGCGCCGCCGGCTGCCGCTCCACAAGCGGAAAGCGAAATCCGCACGCTCGAAGATGTTGTCGCCCTTGCCCGGGCCAAGTCGGCTCGAATTTTGGCCACGCAACTGGAGACCAACGTGCATCTCGTTTCTCTGGAACGAGGGAGAATCCAGTTCCGGCCCAATGAACAGGCGCCCAAATCTCTTCCCAGCGATCTTGCGCAGCGTTTGCGCGATTGGACCGGCGAGCGCTGGATCGTGACTCTCGCATCGGAAGGCGGAGCGCCAACCATTGCAGAAAGCCGCTTGGCCGCCGAACGCGCCAAAAAAGATGCAGTGGCGCAGGAGCCGTTTGTGCGCGCGGTGCTCGATGCGTTCCCAGGCGCGGAAATCGTCGGCGTGCGCGAACGTGCCGGACTCGACACCATACCCGCGTCTTCCGATGAGGAGCCGAGCTGATGGATTCAAATCTGTTGCGCCAAATGCAGGAAATGCAGCGCCGCGCCGAGCAATTGCAGAAGGGGTTGGCTTCGATGGAGGTCGAGGGCGTCGCCGCCGGCGGGCTGGTGCGCGCCACGCTGAACGGCTTGGGCGAGGTCAAATCGCTCTCGATCGATCCTTCACTGATGAAACCTGACGAACATCATATCGTCGAGGATCTGGTGGTGGCAGCTTGCGCGGATGGCAAGGTCAAATTGGAAGCGCGGCGTTTTCAGGATTCCCAATTTGTCTCCGACCTGCTGAAGAGCTTCGGCGCGGATACGCCCGATTCGGATTGAGTATTCGTGGCCGGCTCGCACGCAGGACAGGAAATCGAACGGCTTATCCAATTGCTCGCCAAGTTGCCGGGATTGGGTCCGCGTTCCGCACGGCGCGCAGCACTGACTCTGCTGAAAAAACGCGAGAGTCTGCTTGAGCCCTTGGCCGATGCGATGGCAAAGGCCGCGGCGGCGCTGAAGCAATGTTCGGTATGCGGGAATCTGGACACGACGAATCCCTGCGGCCTATGCCGCGATCCATCGCGCGAGTCGGGAACCGTCTGCGTCGTCGAGGATGTCGCGGACCTGTGGGCCTTGGAGCGCGCCGGAGTTTTTCGCGGGCGCTACCACGTCTTGGGCGGCGCGCTTTCAGCGTTGGACGGAGTCACGCCCGAGCGGTTGAATCTTCCCTCGCTGATCGAGCGAGTTAAGGCCGGCGCGAGCGAAGTGGTTCTCGCCATGAACGCGACCGTGGAAGGTCAAACCACCGCGCACTATCTGTTGGACGCCTTGGAGCCACTTGGGGTGAAGGTCACGCGACTTGCCCACGGCGTTCCGGTCGGGGGCGAGCTGGATTATCTCGATGAGGGTACGCTCTCGGCCGCGTTCAAAGCGCGCCGGACATTTTGACCACCGTCTCTGGTTCAGAAAGGCGCGCCCCATCCGGCGGCGGCAATTCCACGCGCTCGATCTTTTCGGCGCGATTGCTCACCTTCTCTGCCGAGATCAAGATATTCTTGATATCGCCATCGGCCTGATCGAGATGCGTGCGCAATTTGCCGACGCGGTCGGCCAACAAGCGCACATCGTTCAGCATTAAGCCCACTTCTTTCTGGATCAGGCATGCCTGCTCGCGCATGCGCGCGTCTTTCATCACCGTTTGCACCGTGTTGATGGCGAGAAGCAGAATATTCGGTGAGACGACAATCACCTGCGCTCGCTGCGCTTTCTGGAGGATATCCGAAAAGCTGTCGTGCAATTCCGCGTAAAGCGACTCCGACGGCACGAACATGATCGCCGGAGCCTGGGTTTCCCCGGGAATCAAATATTTTTCGGCAATGTCCTTGACGTGTTTGGCAATATCGCTGCGCACGCGTGCCTCGGCCAGGCGTTTATCCGGTTCATTGGCCGCCGCCTTCAGGACTGTAAACGCTTCCAGTGGAAATTTAGAATCGATGACAATTGCGCCTGCAGAGCCGGGAAGCCGGATCAGGCAATCGGGACGATTCTTGTTCGAGAGTGTTGCCTGGAATTCGTAGAGACTTGGCGGCAGCGCATCGCGAATGATCGATTCCATTTGCGCTTGCCCCCAGGCGCCGCGTGATTGTTTGTTGGCGAGGATTTGCTGCAGGCTCACCACTTGGCCGGAAAGATCGGCGAGGTTCTTTTGCGCTTCATCGATCACGACCAGACGTTGCTGGAGACCGCCGAGCGTCTCCGCCGTCTTGGCCGCTGTCTCTTTGAGATTGTCGCCGAGTTTTTTGTCCAGCGTTTCCAGCCTTTCGGCCATTTGGGAAAACCTACCGGCGGTTTCATTTTGCGCCACCGCCAGTTCGCGCAGCTTGACCTCCAGTGGATTTTCGTTTGCCTCCCGGATTTGCCGTTGCTGCTCGATATTGCGAAGCACAGCGCCCAGCCGAGCGAGCGCAAAGGCAGTCAGCGCCAATCCCGCCAGAAGCGCGATGATCGCTATGCTTGGGATGGAGATTTCCATGTGCTGGCCTCCGATTGGCAGGCCATACTACGCGATTCGTCGCCCGCCTTGACCGTTTCCAGGCCATCTCCTATCTCCCGCGGCCATGGCCATTCTCGAGCTCGTCAAAGCCCCGGATCCCCGGCTGAAGCTGATCTCCGAATCGGTGGCGGAGGTGGATTCCGGTCTGCGCCGTTTCATGGACGATATGATCGAGACCATGTATGCCGCGAACGGAATCGGTTTGGCGGCCATTCAGGTGGGCGTGGCAAAGCGCGTGGCCGTGATCGACCTCGATCCAGGCGGACCGAACAGCAAACCCATCTACCTTATAAATCCACGCATCCTTGAAGCATCCGGCGAGCTCGCGACCTATCACGAAGGCTGCCTGTCCGTGCCGGAAGTCTGGGATGACGTAAAGCGGCCGGCATCGTTGACCGCCGAATACACCGACGAACGCAATGTCCAGCGCACCGTAAAAGCCGAAGGCCTCTTTGCCACCTGTCTCCAGCACGAGATCGATCATATCAATGGCCTGTTGTTCATCGATCATCTCTCGAAGCTTAAGCGCGCGATTGCGCTGCGCAAATCGGCCAAGCTGAAACGCAAGGGCGAGTGAGGGTATGCTAGTCTGAAATCGATGACGCTGCGCCTTGCCTTCATGGGAACGCCGGATTTCGCTGTTCCGACCCTCGCGGAACTGATCGGGGCGTCGCACGAGATCGCCTGCGTCTACACGCAGCCGCCGCGGCCGAAAGGACGTGGGCTCGCGGAGGAGGAAACGCCGGTGCAGAAATTCGCCGAAGCCGCCGGCCTCCCTGTGCGCGCGCCGCGTTCCTTGAAAAGCCCAGAGCAGCAGACGGCCTTCGCAGCTCTCAATCTGGATGCAGCGGTGATCGTTGCCTATGGGCTGCTTCTGCCCAAAGGCGTACTTCAGGCGCCGCGGCTTGGCTGTTTCAATTTGCACGCGTCCCTTTTGCCGCGCTGGCGGGGCGCCGCGCCCATTCAGCGGGCGATCATGGCGTGCGATGAGGAAACCGGCGTGATGGTGATGCGCATGGAAGAGGGCCTCGATACCGGCCCGGTGCTTTTGGCGCAACGCGTTCCGATTGGGCGAAAAACTTATGGCCAATTGCATGACGAACTGGCGCGGCTTGGTGCCGATCTCATGGGCCGGGCCATTGCGGCCCTCGAACGCGGCAATTTGACCGAGAGACCGCAACAGGTTGACGGCGTGAGTTACGCCAAAAAAATCGAAAAACCCGAAACCCGAATCGATTGGACAAAACCGGCAACTGCGTTGGAGTGCATGATCCGCGGCCTTTCACCTGCACCCGGCGCATGGTTCGAAGCCAGAAATGAGCGGATCAAAGTGCTATTGGCCGAACCCATGGCCGGCAAAGGCGTGCCGGGCGAAATGCTTCCGGATCTGGCTGTCGCGTGCGGGGACGGCGCGCTGAATCTCCTGACCGTGCAGCGCGCCGGACGAGCCCCCACGGATTGGCACAGTTTTTTGCGCGGCTTTCCCCTTCGACCGGGCGAGCGCGTGAGCTGATGCTGCGCTATCGCGTAACGCTGGAATATGACGGCAACCCGTTTGCTGGCTGGCAGCGGCAAGAGAATGGGCCATCGGTGCAGGAAGCGTTGGAGCGGGCCATATTCGATTTATCCGGCGAACGCGTGATCGTGACGGGTGCCGGACGGACGGATGCGGGCGTTCACGCCCGCGGACAGGTGGCGCATTTCGATCTCGTGAAATCGTTTCCGGAGGAAACTGTGCGCGACGCACTGAATGCGCATTTGCGGCCACAGCCGATTGCGGTTGTGGATGCGGCGCGAGCTCCGGCAGATTTTCACGCACGCTTCTCGGCGCTGGCGCGCCATTACGAATATCGCATCCTCTGCCGGCGCGCGCCGCCCGCTTTGGACGCCGGTCGCGTGTGGCACGTTGCCCGCAACCTGGACGTCGAGGCTATGCGTGCTGGTGCGAAAATGCTCGTCGGGCAACATGATTTCACGACTTTTCGAGCCGCCGAGTGTCAAGCGAAATCTCCCGTTAAGACGCTTGATTTGTTGGATGTGAAAGCGCAAGGCGATGAAATCCGGTTCAGCACGTGCGCGCGTTCATTCCTGCATCATCAGGTGCGTTCGATGGTGGGAACGCTGAAGCTCGTGGGTGAAGGAAAATGGCAGCCTCGGGACGTCGCGCACGCCCTTGAGGCCCGTGATCGCGCGGCTTGCGGCCCCGTTGCACCGCCCAACGGGCTGACACTCGTCCGCGTTGACTATTCAAACTAAACTTGTTGCAGATCGACCAATTCGACGGCATCCAGCGGAATCTTTCTCCCGAGGAAAATTTCCCCAACGCGGGCGAATCGCTCTGGTGCATCCGTGGCAAGGAAGCGCGGGGGTGTGGCGGCATTGCCCCCACGGGCGAGCGATTTTTCCGAAAGCAAATGCTCGACCGCATGGGCCGTTGTCTCGGCACTATCGACAAGAATCATGTGCCGGCCCGCGACTTGCGCAATGACCTCTTTGAGCACCGGAAAATGGGTGCAGCCAAGCACCAAGCATTGCGGGCGGGATTGCGCCTCTGCGAGCATCGGATTGAGATAGCGCTCCGCGACCAATTGCGGGATCGGCCCTTCCGTCAGCCCTTCTTCTGCGAGAGCGACAAATAGCGGACAGGCTTGCTGTATCACCTGCGCCCTGGGATTCCGGGCATGGATCGCCCGCATATAGGCGCCGCCTTTGACGGTACCTTCCGTCGCCAGCACCGCGATTCGTCCGGCTGCCGCCATGGCGACTGCGGCGTCGGCGCCAGGCTCGATAACGCCCAGTACCGGCGTGGGATTGAGCGCTTCTATCAGAGCCGGCAGAGCCGTGGCAGAGGCTGTGTTGCAGGCGACGACGAGCAGTTTGATGCGATACGCCGCCAAGGCGTGCGCGCATTGCACCGCGTAGCGCCGGACAGTTTCGGGGCTCTTGCTGCCGTAAGGAAGACGCGCCGTATCGCCAAGATAGACAAAGCTTTCCCGCGGCAGCCGGGCCATGAGCGCCTTCATGACCGTCAGCCCGCCCATCCCGGAATCGAATACGCCGATCGGACTGTTCCGGAGATCTTCGGTCATTGTGAGAAATAGAGCTCAAGCACGGATTGATAAATGCGCGAAAGCGTTTCGATATCCTCAAGGCTTACACATTCGTCGGTTTTATGCATGGTGCGTCCGACCAATCCTAATTCGGCAACCGGGCAATGATCCTTGATGAAGCGCGCGTCCGAGGTGCCGCCGGTGGTGGACAAAGACGGCACACGGCCGGTGACGGACGTGGCGGCCTTACTCAGCAATTCCGTAAATGCGCTGGGTTGAGTGAGAAAAGCGGTACCGCTCACACTGTGGGCAATCTCGATCTCGCCGCCATGGGCACGCTTCACATCTTCCGCGATTTCTTCAACTTGCCGGAGCAACGAAGCCGCCGTGTGCAGATCGTTGAAGCGAATGTTGCAGCCGGCGCGAATTTCCGCGGGCGTAACGTTGACTGCCGGATTGCCGACATCAACCGTCGTAAAGGCGAGAGTCGAAGGCTGGAAATGATCCGTGCCTTTGTCCAGTTCCCACGCCGAAAGCCGTGCAATAAGCTCTGCCATGATCGGGATCGGATTGAGCGTGACGCCGGCGTAAGCCGCGTGGCCCTGAATGCCCTTGACGGTCAAACGGAAGTTCATGCTGCCGCGACGGCCAATCTTGATCATGTCAGCCACAAGCGCGGCCGATGTCGGTTCGCCGACCAGGCAATGATCGAGAATCTCGCCATTCTCCTTGAGCCAGCTGAGAACCTTCACCGTGCCGTTGACGGCCGGGCCCTCTTCATCACCGGTAATCAGAAGACTGATCGAGCCGCTCCGCTGTCCCTTTTTTCCGGTGTGTCGCACAACTGCTGCGATAAAGGCAGCAATGGCGCCTTTCATGTCGGCGGCGCCTCGCCCGTAAAGGACGCCACTCGCGACTTCTCCCTTAAAGGGGTCGTGTCGCCATAGGCTTCGCTCGCCCGGCGGCACGACATCGGTATGGCCGGCAAAGCAGAAATTCGGCCGTCCCTTGCCGAGCCGGGCATAGAGATTCTCCACCGGCGGAGAATCCGGCGCCTCGAACCGCAAGCGGCGGCAGGAAAAGCCGAGCGGTGTCAACGCAGCTTCCAGCACGCCGATCGCACCATTGTCTTCCGGAGTAACGGAAGGACACCGAATCAGCGCCTGCGCCAGAGCAATAGGGTCTGTTGCAGCCATGGCGCGATTTAGAAGCGCAAAGGCAGCAGCGTCAATCGCGCAGCAATTCGTTGATCGAGGTCTTGGCGCGGGTTTTTTCGTCCACTTGCTTGACAATCACCGCACAATAGAGCGCAGGTCCGATACCGCCGGCGGCCGGCAGGCTGCCCGGCACGACAACGGAATAGGGCGGAACTTTTCCGTAAAGAATTTCGCCGCTCGCACGATTGACGAGCTTCGTCGAGGCGCCAAGAAACACGCCCATTGCGAGCACCGAACCCTGGCCGACAATGACCCCTTCCGCCACTTCGGAGCGCGCGCCGATAAAGCAGTTATCCTCAATGACGACCGGATTGGCCTGCAGCGGCTCCAACACACCGCCAATGCCGGCGCCGCCGGAAATGTGGCAGTTCCTGCCGATTTGCGCGCAGGAACCGACCGTCGCCCAGGTGTCGATCATGCTACCCTCACCGACATAGGCGCCGACATTGACGAAGGACGGCATGAGGACGACACCTTTGGCGATATGTGCGGAGCGGCGCACGATCGCTCCGGGTACGGCCCGAAACCCGGCGGCGCGGAAGCGATTTTCTCCCCAACCTTTGAATTTTGAATCGACTTTGTCCCACCAAGCGGCACCGCCCGGCGCGCCCTCGACGGGGGCCATGTCGTTCAGGCGAAATGAAAGGAGGACGGCCTTCTTCAGCCATTGATGAACGCGCCATTCGGCGCCTTGCTTTTCTGCAACACGCAGCCGCCCGGAATCGAGCGCCTCAAGCACCGCCTCGACCGCGTCGCGGATTTCTCCTCGTGTCGATGGGGAGAGTGTGTCGCGCGCTTCCCAGGCTTTATCGATGAGAAGCTGGATTGCGGCACCACTCATAGAGATCGCCTCATCCTGCTTCGATCAGCGTGCCGGCGCCGTGCTCGGTGAACAGCTCCAAAAGCAGGACATGCGGAATGCGCCCGTCCAAGATGACCGCGGCGCGGACGCCTTTCTCCACCGCCTCGACGGCCGTTTCGATTTTCGGAATCATGCCGCCGGAAACGGTCCCATCGGCGATCAACTGGCGCGCTTCGTTCACGGTCAAGCGCGGGATCAGCCTGCCATTGGGATCGAGCACGCCTTCAATGTCGGTCAGCAGGATCAGCCGCTCCGCCGGGATAGCACCCGCGACCGCACCCGCGACCGTATCGGCGTTGATATTGTAAGTCTCGCTCTTTGGTCCCACGCCGATCGGCGCCACCACCGGAATCAGACCAGACTTCAGGATCATGCGCAGGACCTCGGCATCTACCCGTTCCGGTTCGCCGACGAAGCCCAAATCGACAGCAATGCGCTCATGAGTTTCCGGATCGATCCGCGTACGCTCGACTTTTTTCGCCAGCACCATATTTCCGTCTTTGCCGGAAAGGCCGACGGCGCGGCCGCCCGCGGCATTGATGCCGGCGACGATCTGCTTGTTGATCGTGCCGGAAAGGACCATTTCCACCACTTCCATCGCCGCGGCATCGGTCACACGCAGGCCATCGACGAAGGACGAAGCGATATTCAGCTTTTTCAGCATGGCGCCGATCTGAGGACCGCCGCCGTGCACCACAACCGCATTGATGCCGGTCTGTTTCATCAGCACGATGTCCTGGGCGAATTCCTGCGCCAGGCTCTCGCCCATCGCGTGGCCGCCATATTTCACGACAATCGTCTTATTGTCGTATTGCAGGATGAAAGGCAGCGCTTCGACCAAGACGCGGGCGGTCGAGCGCCAGCGCGCGAGGCGGCGCAGGTATCCTTCGCGCGCCGTATCGTCCTGCACGTTCATGCCAATCCCCCAGGATGCGAGGGCTTATAACGCAAAGAAATTTGATTCGCCCATCAATTTATGCCGCAGCCAGGCTCGCGAGCTCCGCGCGCAGCTCGGGGATTCCCTGGCCCGAAACCGCGGAAACCGCCATGATCTCGGGATAAGCAGCCGGATGATTGCGGGATTCCATAGCCGTTTGCGATTGGATTTCTGTGCATTCTTTTGGCTTCAGGCTGTCGCTCTTGGTTAACACAAGTTGGTAGGAAACGGCGGCGCGATCCAGCAATTCCATCACGTCAAGATCGTTCGGCCGCGGCCCGTGGCGGGCATCGATTAGGACCACCGCCCGGCGCAAATTGGGCCGACCGCGCAAATAGGCGAAAATCAGCTCCGTCCAACGCGCCGATTCGGTTTTGGACACGCGCGCATAGCCGTAGCCCGGCAGGTCTGCCAGCAGGAGCCGGCCGCCCAACCGGAAAAAATTGATCTGACGGGTACGGCCCGGAGTTTTCGAAACCCGCGCCAGAGTCTTGCGGCCGGTGAGTGCATTAAGCAGGCTCGATTTGCCCACGTTGGAACGCCCGACAAAGGCCAGTTCGGGAAGATCGGGCGGTGGAAGATCGGCGATCGCGGCAGCGCCGCGCAGGAATTCGCATTGTTGCGCGAAAAGCAGGCGCCCTGCTTCGATGGCATCGGAAGAAAATGGCATCGGGACAGAAGCCCCCACCCCTTTGCGCTCGGGCGGAAATCGCCTTTGGCGCTTTCTTTTCGCCCTCGACCCCACGCTTCGCGGGGGAAGGGGAACGCCCGGAGCGCGCACGCTAATCGCGGCGCGCGCTGTCTTTAATCCGGCGGACCGGCTGGTTTTTCGGGCGCCTGTCCGCGTTTGAGCCTTGCGCCCATGCCCCGCAAGCGGTCCAGGAAATCGACCGGCGTACCCGACGATTTCATGATCACCACCTGCTGAATGATTGAAAGCAGATTGTTCCAGCTCCAATAGATCACCAGTCCGACCGGAAAATTCGCCAGCATGAAGGTGAAGATCAGCGGCATGAAACCGAAGATGCGCTGCTGGACCGGATCGGCGGGCGGCGGATTCAAATTGGTCTGAATCCACATCGTAATGCCCATGATGATCGGGAATACGCCAAGCATCAGGAACTGCGGCGGCATGAAAGGGAGCAAGCCGAACAGGTTGAAGATCGAGGTCGGATCGGGCGCGGAAAGATCCTTGATCCAACCGAAAAACGGCGCGTGGCGCATGTCGATGGTGACGAGAAGCACCTTGTAAAGCGAGAAGAACACCGGAATCTGGATCACCATCGGCAGGCAGCCGGAGACCGGATTCACCTTCTCCTTCTGATAAAGCTGCATCAGCGCTTGCTGCTGCTGGACTTTGTCGTTCTTGAAGCGTTCGCGCAACCGCTCCATTTCCGGTTGCAGCTTCTTCATTTTGCTCATCGAGCGATAGGACGCATTCGCGAGCGGGAAGAAGATCGCCTTCACGAAAACCGTGAAGATCAGGATGGCAATGCCGAAATTTCCGACATAGCGATAGAGAAAATCGATCGCCAGAAACATGGGTTTGGTGATGAAGGCGAACCAACCCCAGTCGACCGCCATGTCGAAGCGCTGAATGCCCAGCGTACGGCCGTAATTGTTGACCAAATCCACGACCTTGGCCCCGGCGAAGAGGTGATGGATCACCACTTGCGTGCCGTTCGGCTGGACGATCTTGGGCTGCATGGTAAAATCGGATTGGTAGGCCTTCACGCCGCTTACGTCATAGGCCTTATAGGTTGCCGAGAATTGCTCCGACTGCGGAGGAATGACCGCTGCCATCCAATATTTGTCGGTAATTCCAAGCCAACCGCCTCGGCTGTCAAAACTTTGGACCTCGTTGTTTTTGGCCAGATCGGCATAGGTCGGATCCTTCAGCGTTCCCCCCAACACGCCGATAAATCCTTCATGCACCACCCAATAATGGGTGGTGTTAGGTAAGTTCTGCCGATTGACCAAGCCATAAGGATAAAGCGTGACCGGCACTGAGCTGTGGTTGTCCGCCGAATCGATCACCGTGAACATGTAATCGCTGTCGACTGAGATGCGCCGCGTGAAGGTGAGGCCCTGGCCATTGTCGTAAGAGAGTTCGATATCGTGTCCGGGCGAAAGCTTGCCGCCCTGAGTAAGCTTCCACGGCGTATCCGCGCCCGGCGCGGTCTGTTGCGAACCCGGCGCCGCAATCCAGCCGAATTCGGCGAAGTAAGGGCTTGCGGAAGACGCCGGCGACAACAATTCGATTTCCGGGCTTCTGGGATCGGGCGTTTCGCGGTAGTCGCGCAGTCTGAGATCGTCGAAGCGCCCGCCCGTCAGATTGATTGAACCTTCCAAGGTCGGTGTGTCGATGGGCGAGCGAGAAGATTGGCTCAACGCAGTTTGCCGGGGCAGGCCGTGCTCGCCTTGGACAGCGGCGCCGGCTCCCGGTTGCGCAGCCGGAAGGGGCTTCTTCTGTGACAATATCTGGGTCTGAGACGTCTGCTGCGGCGGCGGTTTTGGCACGCCGACGAAGTACTGCCAGCCGAAAACCACGGCGATCGACAGCACGACGGCAATGAGCAAATTTCGCTGATCGGACATGGGGTCTCCGTAAATCAGCTGAACTGGCTGCGCCGCGGCACAGGATCATGGCCCGAGCCGCCGCCGAGCAGCGCGAACGGATGGCAGCGCGCCAGGCGGCGAAGCATGAGCCAGCTTCCTTTGACCGGTCCATGCTCGGCCAAGGCTTCAAGCGCATAGGCGGAACAGGATGGTTCGAACCGGCAGGCACGCGGAAGAAGCGGAGAAAGCATGTAGCGGTAAGCCAGAATCGGCGCGCTTAGTGCCGCTACGGCGATCCGGCGCAGAATTTCAACCATTATGCTCTGGCTCCATCGCTTCGTGCGTTCTCATGCGGTATCGGCGAACGATCAATCGCAGCGTGCGCGGCGGTAACCGCCTTCGACAAATCCCTGATGAGTTCGGCAAAGGGGCGCGACAGGGTCGCGTTTCTGGCGATGAGAACATAGTCATGCCCTTCACGGGCTAAAAGGGGCAGAACAGACGCCGCTGCAGCGCGCAAACGCCGTTTCGCGCGATTGCGTTCCACCGCTCCGCCGACCTTCCGGCTGGCGGTAAAGCCGACATGGGCAAAACCGGGCTTCGACCGGCTTATAGGCGAGACGCAGGTTTCAAGCGTAAGGCTCGCCATCGATTGCCGGCGACCCTTTTGGGCGCGCAGGAAATCGGTCCGTGTTTTCATCGGCATAAGGCCTAAAAGCTGAGGCTCCGCCGGACGCTCCGAAAGCGCGTTCAGGCCGAGAGCCTTTTTCGGCCATGAGCTCGGCGCCGCGCCAGCACTTGGCGGCCCTTTTTCGTGGCCATACGCTTGCGAAAGCCGTGGCGGCGCTTCCGGACGAGTTTGCTCGGCTGATAGGTGCGCTTCACAACAAATGCTCCGGGAAAAACCGGGCTAGCCCGAAAGAGCCGTGCTTCTAGGGGGCATAAAACCGGCTGTCAACCGGAGGGCTGGGTATCAGTCCTCCGGTTGAAGCAGTTCAGTTGATGGTGGCAATCGCCACGTGATTGACGCCGCTTTCGGCCATGGCCAGGCCCTTGCCGTCTTTGGTCGGCATCATGTTGCGGATGACGCCGCCGCCCGATGGCAGGACTGGGAAAGTCTGGAATGTCTCGGTCTTGGGATCGAACCGCACCAATCCATTCGGCTTAACATTGCTTTCATCGTACCAGACGACACCGTTGAGAACGGTAATGCCATAAGGCTCAGATCTGGGGCCACCCGGCGAAGGCCACTCTTTGGTCTTGCCGGTCTTAGTGTCGTACATCCCAAGATAACCGCGGCCATAATCCGCAATCCAGATCACATCCTGCGAATCGATCGCTATCCGGCGCGGCTTCGTGCCCGGATTTGGCAGCACGACTTCGGTGATCTCCATAGTGTCGGGATTGATGGTCGCCAGTTTGGGAGCTTGAAATTCGCTGAACCACAATCTTCCTTTGGAATCGAACACCATGCCATAGGGCGCCGATCGCTCGGTCGGGACCACCGCAAGCTTGACCGCGCCGGTTTTTGGATCGAGCCGGCCAAGCATATTGCTGTTCTGGGCGGTGAACCAAAGAATACCGTTCTTGTCGAACAACGGGGTGTGCGGATCGCGCGCGGCGCCGGTCTTATATTCGGTAAATTGGCCGGTCTTGGTGTCGAGCTTGCCGATATAGCCCTTGAAATTGCCCGTGTACCAAATGTTGCCGTCACTATCCATCGTCAGGCCATGCGGGCCCGAGATCGGCGTCTTGGTGTGGTATTCGACGATCTTGCCCGTTTTCGGATCGAGATGACCGATCAGGCTGCCCATATGGCCGGTGTACCACAGGGTGCCGTCGGGAGCTGCCAAAGGATCATGTGGGCGCGTGCCCGGCGTCGGAAGTTCCCATTCCTTGAACGAAACCTTGACTGGACCAGGAACCGCTTTGAACGGGTTTGCAGGCCTTTCCGGAAAGCTCTTGGTCAAGTAAGCGATAATTGGATCGACCTGATCGGGAGTCAGAGCCGCGCCGGCATTTACCATCATATGGACGGTATTGCTCCAACCGGCCGCGTCATAGCTGCCCAAAACGATACGGCGGAGCTCATGACAGGCCGTGCAGACTTCAGCGACGACGGCCTTTTCCGGTCCTGGGGGCAATTTCGCTGCGTCCGGATCGGACGTTTGCGCCGCGCCGGCGGGCAATGCGAGCGATGCAGCCGCAACGGCCGCCGCGAAAAAAAGCTTCTGCATAAGAGAGACCCCTTGGGTGGTTTTCGGCTCAATGGACGGGCAATTTAGTTGAATGAAGAAGGCCTGCCAATAGCGCGCCTGTCGCGTTTCAATCCTAGAAGCCTATCGCGTTTTCGTGAGGATGATGACGTTTTATCATAGCTTTTTATCGACTCAGCTTCCTAGCCGGGACCGCGGTGGCAACTCTTCTGGGCAGCGGCTCGCGGAAATGGGCATGATTTTGCCCGGAAGCTGGTATCTTCTTCGGCCATGTTGAAGGAACTGAACAGGCCCAGGCAAAGCTGGCGCTTGGCAGCCTATAGTCTCTCGGGCCGGCTCCTGTTGTTGACGATCATGTTCGTGATGATCAGCGTGGCGCTGATCTATTTCCCCTCGGTCGCGCGCTATCATCATCAGCTGCTGCAAGACCGCATCAATTCAGCGCAGCTCGCGATCCTTCCCTTCACCGAAGCTCCAGGCGAGCAATTGTCGGCGCGGCTGCGGATGCAGCTTTTAGCGCGCGCAGGCGTGGAAGCGGTGATCTTAACAGGCGGCGGCCAGCATGAGCTGTATCTGGTCGGCCCGCAGCCGCCGCCACCGCAGGCGATTTACGATGCGGGCGAAACCAGCCTGATCGAGCAAATCCGCGACGTGATCCGTTGTTTTTTTGCGCCGCCCGGCCGCACGATTCGCATCGATGCACCGGCGGGTTTAGCTCCCGGGCGAAACATCGTCGTAATCGCCAATGAAGAACCCATTCGAGCAGCTTTGTTCGTGTTTTCGACGCGCGTCCTCGTTCTTTCGATTTTCGTCTCGGCGCTGACGTCGCTGTTGGTGTTTGTAAGCCTTTATTTGATTCTCGTGCGGCCGATGCAGCGCATGACCGCAGCCATGATCGACTTCCGCAATAATCCCGAAGATCCCGCGCGCATCCTTCAGGCGTCATCCCGGCGCGACGAAATCGGCACGGCAGAACGCGAACTCTCCACGTTGCAGCACGAACTCTATGGCTTCCTGCAACAGAAGAACCGGCTAGCCACATTGGGCTTGGCGGTCGCAAAAATTCAACACGACCTGCGCAACATCCTCTCGAGCGCTCAGATCGCATCGGATCGCTTGACGGCCAGCGACGATCCGGTGGTGAAACGCGTGACGCCGCGGCTTGTGGACGCGCTCGATCGCGCGGTATCGCTTGCCACCAACACGCTGCGATATGGGCGCGCCGAAGAACGCACGCCGCAACGAACCCGATTTCTTTTGGCGCCGCTGATCGATGAAGCGGCGTCCTCGGCCCTCCCGGAGGCCGGCGAAGTCATGCTTGAAAACCGCGTGCCCAGAGAGCTTGAAATCGATGCGGACTCCGAACAGCTTTTCCGCGTCGTGCTCAATTTGTTGAGCAATGCACGGCAAGCGCTTGAGGCCATGAAGTCCCGAGCACGGCACGAGAAACGGATCATCGTCGAGGCTGCCCGAAAGGGGGATTTGGTTAGCGTGGAAATTGCCGACAATGGCCCCGGCATTCCTCTTGCGGTGCGGGAACGTCTGTTTCAGCCGTTTTCCGGCACTATGCGTCAAGGCGGTTCGGGCCTCGGGCTCGCCATATCGCGAGAACTCGTCCAATCTCATGGGGGCGATTTGGCACTCGTCTCAACTGGTGAGACCGGCACGCGCTTTCGCATAACCATTCCGGACCGTAAGTCGCCGTAAAGCTAAAGCGAGAGAATCAGCGCCGGGCTTAGGTCGGAAACCCTAAATCCGCTGTAATGATCTTCAAACCTTGTCTTTTTGGGGAAAAGCAAATTGTCGCAATAGCTTCGCGGAAGCCATTTTTAGCCTAGGTTTAGCTTTTATGAAAAATTAGTAATAATGAGCTTGGGAAACTCTGAGACATATTGGCCCGCGTCAACCAGGGAGGCCTCTTAATGGCGCAGCATGATCTCGATAAAGTCCTTGCCCATGTCAGCAAAGATCGCCGTGGGTTCTTGAAGACGCTGCTCGTCGGCTCAGCCGTCGCAGCGGTTCCTGTAATGGTTTCACAGGCCATGGCGGCCGGCGGTGAGGGTGAAGAACCCAATCCGGACGGAAGCTGCAACCAAGGCTTGGTTCTGAACAAGAAAAAGAACGTTTGCGCAGTCAAAAAGAAGAAGAAGGAAGAGTGATCGACTAGTTCGATCTGTTTGCCTTCGTAAGTTTAGTGTAAGCGGACGACCGTACGCCCCGTCCAGGTGTGTGCGGTCGTTCTTTTTTGAGTACGCCTGACAATGCCCAATCCTACCATCAAGCCCGCCATTCTCCTGTCACCGGTTGAGACTGGCTATGTCGCGTACGATCCAGCGACCGACACGCTGCATCATCTCAATCCGGTTGCGGCATTGATTGCAGAACTTTGCGACGGCAGCCGGTCCCCTGACGAGATTGTCAGACTCGTCGGTCCGCTGATACCGGAGGGGAAAGCCGGCGAGGTCGATCAGTGGATCGCAAATGCGCTGCAGGCCGGCCTCTTGATCCCGAGCGACGGCAGCGCAGCAGGGCTTCGGGAATTCTCTGCTGCCGAGTTGTATGAGCTCGTCGGGCGCTTAAAAGAATACGGCAAGATGCAGACGGCCTATATCTGCGCAAAGCGGGTCGTCGAACTGGACCCGCAGGATTGGCAGGCTTGGTACCTGCTAGGCGATTTGTGCCAATACGTCGGAAAGCGCGAAGAGGCTCGCACTGCGTTTCAGAACTATTTCTCGGCTAACCCCGACGACGCGGAAATCGAACATTTGCTTGTCGCGTTGAGGGACGATACGCCGCCCGTTCGCGCGTCCGACCGTACCATTCAGCAAATCTACAAAGGGTTCGCCCGCACATTTGAAACGCGGCTGGTCGACGACCTAAAGTATCAAGGCCCCGAACGTCTTTGGGAGGCGATACACGCAGTGGTCGGCGACAAAACCGGTTTGTCCATGGTCGATATTGGCTGCGGATCGGGTTTGGCAGGCGTACGCCTTCGACCAATAGCTTCGACCATGAGCGGCGTAGATTTGTCACCGGAAATGCTGGAGCTTGCGCGTAAGCGCGAGATTTACGACCGGCTGGAAAATGCCGAGATCACGGAATGGCTGGAAAAGACGCCGGAGCAATTCGATCTCATCACGTCATGCGATTGCCTAATCTATTTTGGCGATCTGCATCGGATTACCGCTGCGGCTGCCAAGCGGCTGAAGCCGGGTGGTGCATTCGCGTTTTCCTTGGAACGCGGCAATAAATCGCCGTTTTGCCTAACGGATACAGGCCGCTATGAGCATCATCCCGATCATGTCCGCGACATCGCGGCCGCATCCGGGTTGACCGTGGCTTGTATCAATGAGGCGTTTCTTCGCTACGAATATACCGACGAAGTGATTGGTTTATACGCCGTACTTCAGAAAGAGAATCGCGCCGCCGCGTGATTTCTGTGTTGGAAGATTTCTGTGTAAAGAGCTTCGAGATTACGCGTGAAGCGTGGTGTATCGAACGGCGGCTGGGTTTCGCGGTTGGCCCCGAGCTTCACTTTGATTTTCGCCAACGCGGAATCTTCCCGCGCGAGGTTCAGAGCCAAAGCGTGGTAGTCCTCCAGCGATTCCGTAACGAGTTCCGGCAGGCCGGCCGAGTGAAGCAGGCTTGCGGCGACGCGCCCGGCAAAGGTGCTTCCTTTGCAGGTGAGCACGGGAAGGCCGGCCCTCAGGGCATCCGCAGCGGTCGAATGCGCGTTGTATGGCAGCGTGTCGAGGAAGAGATCGGCAAGCGTCAGCCGCGCGAGATGATCTTCCGCGTTCGGCACAAATCGAGCGAAGATCAAGCGCGTGGAATCGATCCCACGGGATTCTGCTTCGCGCTTAAGATTGCGTGCCGCGGCCGGGTCGGCAGCGGAGAGCCATAACACGCTGCCGTCGACCTGCCGCAGCAGATCCATCCAGATCTCGAACAGTTCCGGCGAATATTTGTAAGTATTGTTGAAGCAGGTGAACACGAAGCTGGTTTCCGGCAATCCTGCTTCGCCGCGCGACGGAGGCGTTGCGGAAATCCGGCGCTGCGCATCGATCGGGAAAAAACTATTCGGCAAATAGAGGATCTTCTCGCTGAAATTGCGCTGCTTATCCTCTGGAATGGCTATGCGATCGGCGATTAGATAATCGATAAAGGCTGCGCCCATGGTTCCGGCAAAACCGAGATAATTGATTTGAATGGGCGCCGGACGAAAGGCCAGAATTCCAGGCCGGCTTTCCGCGGTGAAGCCCATCAGATCGACGGCAATATCGACTTCAAGCTCGCGCAACCGGCGCGCGATCTCGCGATCGGCCTTGCCTTCGACATCGATGAAATCTTCGAACGTGTGGGTGAGGCGAGCCCGCATGTCGCTGTTGTCAGGAGCGCCCCAGGAAATCGCCATGGTATGGAAACGCGTTTTGTCATGATGGTCGAAAACGCCGGCGATGGCTTGTGCCACCGCGTGATTGCGGAAATCGCCGGAAAGATAGGCAAGGCGAATTTTGTCATGGACATAGGATTCGCCATTCCAAAGCGGTTCGGATGAGGGCCGAGATTTATCGGCGCTCCAGATTTCGGCGCAGCGTTTCTGATCTTCGGGTGAGGACGACAGCGCAAGGTATTGAAACGGATTGACCACCCGGCAACCTTGGCGAACGGCCGCATCGAGCCTGTGTCTTTCCTCGGAGTGATAGCGCCAATCGCAGCATTGCAGTCTCGCGAAGGCGAGAATGCCCGCGGCATATTCCCGATCGGAATCGACGGCGACAACCCGCTCATAGTCGCCGATCGCTTCTTCAAAGCGCTTCAATTCAAACAGCGCATTGGCGCGTCCATTCAGGGCAACGACATTGTCCGGCCTTGTCCGCAAGGCGTTCTCGTAGCTTGTGAGCGCCTCGAGCGGACGCCGCGAAGAAAGAAGCGCGGTGCCGCGATTGAGCAAGGCTTCGAAGAGGTCGGGCCGTGCCGCGATGACCTTGTCGTAGCTTGCCACCGCCTCGTCATAGCGCCCGAGCTCGGAGAGAGCGTTGCCGCGGTTGTTCCAGGCTTCGGCCATGCCGGGGTTGATGGAAATCGCCGCATCGAGGCTTTGCAGGGCATCTTCGGGCCGCTTCACCGCAAGCAACAGGGCGCCGCGATTGGTCAGCGCCTCTACGAAATTCGGCGCGAGCGCAAGCGCCTGGTCCAACAACGCCAGAGCCTCAGCGGGCCGGTTCTCGCGCGCGAGCCCGCAGCCTTGCGTGAACAATGCGACAGCGGGCTGCGGAATTTGCGGCTGCCTTAGCGCCGCGAGTGCCAACTCGCGATGGCTTTTGGCATCGGCGAAATCCGGGCGCAACGCTAACGCCCGATCGAAACAGGTGAGCGCTTCGGCAGGCCGGTTTAACCGCTGCAGCGCACAACCGCGAGCGAAAAAAGCCTCGACCGAGCGCTGATTGACTCGAATGGCCTCGGCCGTGAGCCGTTGCGCATCCTCGAACCGGCCAGCTTGGTAATAAAGTACGCCGAGCGAATAAAGGGCGGAAAAATGCCGCGGATCGGCGCGCAGGATTTCGCCATAGAGCCGGGCGGCTTCGGTGAGGTTTCCTGCCTGATGCGCGCGCACCGCGCTCCGCAGCAAAGCTTCATTCATTATTAGTCGCCGAGCGCCATGCCTTCGCGGCGCGGATCGGCGCCGCCCTCATATCCGCCGGCGACCCGCCGAATGCCGTTGACGCCGGAATCGAACCGAATCACACGCACCTGATGGCCCATCGCCATGAGGGAGGGCGTGAGCATTTCCAGCGGCGTACCGCGCTCGATCAAGGTGGGGCCGTTCATGTTGACGTTACGGGGCGTGGCGGCGGCATCGGGCATGGAAAACTGCCCATCGATGAGATCGACAAGCGCCTGCGCTACATAGGCGATGATCTGGCGTCCACCCGGTGACCCAACTGCGGCAAAGAATTTTCCGTCCGGTCCGAAAACGATGACGGGACTCATCGCGCTCAATGGCCGTTTGCCGGGCGCCGGCGCATTGGCGACGGGTTTGCCGCCGATCACCGGCTCGAAAGAGAAATCGGTAAGCTGATTGTTCAGCAGAAATCCGGCGGCGGAGATCTCCGCGCCGAACGGAGCTTCGATGGAAGTGGTCATCGAAACCACTTCGCCGCCATCGTCGACTGCTGCGAGATGGCTCGTACCCATTTCGATCTGCGGCCGCATCGGCGCGTAATCGAGGATTTCGCCTTTTTGCGTCAGCGGCGTTCCAGCCATCGCCGTGCCCATGTCGTGCGTCGGATCGATCAGCCGCGAGCGCGCATCGAGATAGGCGGGATCGAGCAATCCGGCGAGCGGCACGGAAACGAAATCGGTATCGCCCAGCCATTGCGCACGGTCGGCATAGGCAAGCCGGCCGGCTTCGGAGACAAGATGCACTTCCGATAACGTGCTCGGTTGTAGCTCGGATGACGGGAAGCGCTGCAGCAGTCCCAGAATTTGCAGCACGGTGACGCCGCCCGAAGTGGAAGGCGGAAGGGAACAGATACGATAGGCGCGATAGATTCCACACAGAGGCGTGCGTTCCTTGGGCTGGTAGGCGGCAAGATCGGCGCGCGTCATGGTCGTTGGATTGACCGGCGCGTTGGTCACCGCTGCGGCGATTTCATCGGCAATCGCCCCTTTATAAAAGGCATCCGGTCCGGCGCCGGCGATTTGGCGTAGGCTTTGCGCGAGTTGCGGATTGCGCCAGATTTGCCCGGCTTTCAGCGGGGTACCGTCCGGATTGAAGAATAGCCCGCGAATGGCCGGCATGGCGGCGAGGCGGGAACCTCCTTGGGCGAGCTCGCGCGCAAGCCGGGGCGGCACAGTGAAACCCTGCTCGGCCAAACGGATTGCCGGATCGAAGAGCATCGCCCAAGGCAATTTTCCATGCGCGGCATGGGCCATGGCGAGCACCTTAAGATCGCCCGGCACGCCCACGGACAATCCGCCTGGAACCATGTCGTTAATGCGGCGCGGCTTGCCGGTTTTGTCCAGGAACATATCGGGCCGCGCAGAAGCGGGCGCGGTTTCGCGGCCGTCATAGGCGGTGAGCGTGGCGTCGTCCGCAACGATCAGATAGGCGCCGCCGCCGATTCCGGAGGCCTGTGGCTCCTCCAGAGTGAGAACCATTTGTGCGGCGATTGCGGCATCGACGGCTGAGCCGCCGTTTCGCAGCATGGCTAGCCCGGCCGCAGCCGCATCGGGCTCGGCAGCGACGATCATGTGGTGCTTGGCGAGCGGCGCGCGCGCAGGCGCAGCAGCGACTATGGTCGCCGTCAGGCAAAGTTCGAGCAAAGCGCACGCGAAAGCCGAGACTATTCGGAACATACTCTAGGCTAACGCAGCGTTTTAGCCCTGCACAGCCCCGAGCGCGAAAAGCGTTGCCGAATCAGGAAGCGACGGGGGCCTTTCTTGGGCCGTTAGCGTTTAGGCCGCTGCCTCTTTTTTGGGCCCGCCGATTTTTGACTTTCGGCGTCTTGACGCCGTTTTGCGGGTGCATTTGCGCGGTACTCCATTTCGGCTTGCAGCCAATGCTCGAGGTGCTGGCCTTCCGGGCGGCCGCTGCGCTCCCAAATCTCATGGGCTCGCTTTTGAACAATTTCATTCAGATTGCCATCCTGCATGACGAACATCCTTTACACGGAAACCCAACTACCGATTGGTTCGAGTCAACGCATCGCCGACATACGAACAACCGAGCCGAATGATATCGCTCTTTCGTGAACAGAAAATTATCGGCGGACTGGGCAAATTTCGAGCCGGGGCTCGCAGTGCCGGGCAGCGAGAAAGCAGGGGAATTGCGGGCGCTTGAAACGCCCCAACCGGACCACTATAGGGGAAGCCGTAGGCGCCATTTGGTTCGTGGCTAGGATTGCCGTATATCAGGCGCGCAGCGACGAAGACGAAGCAAACGGCGTTCTTGCGTTAAAATTCTGCATGCACCGGTAGCTCAGCTGGATAGAGCACCAGACTACGAATCTGGGGGTCGTGGGTTCGAATCCTGCCCGGTGCGCCAGTTTATCCAATAAAATCAGTATATTGTGAAAAGACTTGCCTTAACGCCCTCCTCGAAATACCCTTACACAGCTCTTACACAAACTTACACGCTGATGAGGGTGTTTTCCCGATGGCGGAACAGCACGATCTGATAGGCGGCAAGCTGCACGTCTATAAGCGCGAGAACAGCGACGCATGGCAGTGCTCGACCTATCTCGCGGGCAAGAACCATCGCGTGAGCACGAAGGAAGAAAGCCTCGCGCGCGCTAAGGACTTCGCCGAGGATTGGTATCTCGAACTCAAGGGCAAATTCCGCGCGGGCGAACTCAAGACCGGCAAAAGCTTCAAGCTGGCCGCCGAGCAGTTTCTCAAGGAATACGAAGCCATCACGCAGGGCCAGCGCAATCCCGAATACGTGAAGGGACATGGCGACCGCATCCGCGTGCACCTGCTTCCGTTCTTCGGCAACAAGGTGCTGTCCGAAATCACACCGGGTTTGGTGCAGGAATACCGTGGGCGCCGG
>Ga0307477_10000437_pt1 | contig 46811 bp, 43 predicted proteins | sample atmos_gasesECM2C_FD_203316 | JGI IMG/M metagenome (GOLD analysis project Ga0307477, IMG submission 203316) | Hardwood forest soil microbial communities from Morgan-Monroe State Forest, Indiana, United States - atmos_gasesECM2C_515 | ecosystem: Environmental > Terrestrial > Soil > Temperate... | reverse complement strand
CTTTTCTTCCACAGTTTTGCTCGACTCGAGCAAACTTGTATGTAATCCACACCATGGCACCCCGCCCGACCGTAATCGGGACACAGGGTTATCGGCGTGGACTTGCCAGCCTTTCTGTTGTCAAAGAGCGTTTATTCCGAGTCCATCGGAACGTCCCGGTCAACCGTGGTACGGTTGCCCTTCACACTTGACCGACGAGCGGCCACGCCAAAAACATTGGCTCGGGACTTGTCTGGCGGGACTTATACGTTCGCGCTGCGCGAACTCGCCTTCCAGCTCTGCTTACCCCAGCTTACGCTGAGTTTTTGCTTCGTGTTTTAGTTGCCTTGCGACTTGCTTCGCAAATCCCTTGCGGAACTTCGCGCAACCAGCCACTCGCTACTAAGCACTGCCGCAAAATAAAAAACCCGGCGTCGAGCGCCGGGTACAGCCACCCACACCTGGGTGACTCCACGCGATGCTCGACTTCTTTCTAGCCCGTGTTCGTAAAGAACCTCACTATAGGATCTACTTCTTGCCTTCGCTTGATCTTGCGCTGGGAAGACTTCCTTCGACCCGACCGTGATGCCCCTGATCACTCCCGGCAGTTCATGGAACTCCCGGGCCATTTGCAACTATACCAGCTTTTCTTTTTTCGTCAAGTCCCCTGCAATAATTATTTTTAGCCGGTCTGTGGCTATCTGTGCAAAAACCTGGGGGTAGGCGCAATCCGCGGAAAGGTTCTGAATAAGGATGGAGTTAGAGGAAGTCGAGTGCACAGTGATAGTCGAAAAAGGCGTCCTTGTTGGCCTGAGCCTCGCCCGGATACTTGGCCATCAGTTCGTTGTAGGCCGCGCGCAAGGCCGCGGAGGAACTTCGCACTCCAGGATGATTTCCAATTTGTTGCGCGTGGGCAAACCCGTCACGCGCACTCTTCCAATCCTGAAAAAACTGCCGCTGGCCGGAAAGCCCGTCGAGAATGTCCTGGTGATAAGCGCTCAGCGCCTTTGGAACGGGCATGCCGCGAACAAAGGTGATCAGCCGCTCAAATTCCGCATCGGTGTCGGAGGCCTCGAATCGCTGGTTCGAAAAATTCTGCAAGCTCGCCACGCGGACGGCTACCGCTTGGTCTAAAACCCGAAATATCACATTCAGGTAGGCCTTTTCCTGGGAGGGGACTGAGGATTCGCTGTCTGCCCAAGTCGTTCTCCGATGGGGAATCTCCGCATACGCTTGTTCCACGCTGAGTCCGGCATCAATTGTGGGCGGTTCGCTGTATACCGGAGGAGCTGCCTCCACAACGGCGGCGCCCCCGGACTTGTCCGGCGAGGCCTTGCAGCCTCCGAAAAGTGTCATCGCGAGCAGAACCGTAGGCGCGCATTTTGCCAACCGTCCTACCTCCGTTTCCCGTCAAATGCCCTTCTCCCTAATACCCGAGAAGCCCTCCAAGTATGGCAAGAAACGCCGTAGTAGCCGTTGCAGAAATGACCACATTCCGGATCGCACGGGCTCGATGCTCCCATCCTCACGACTTCGCCCTCAATTGCCACGCTGAACTCACTTCAGAAGGACCACGCCGGCCTTCGCCGCCGCCGCGCGCAGCCCCTTATCCCAGGGTCGCGAGGGGCAAGCCCGCATGCTTCGCCAATACACGGCATCGTAAAGATCACGCCAATGGCAGCGGCCAGCCCGAAGACCGGCAAAATGTACCACACTCGTGCCCTTTGCATTTATCCTGGGTTTAGAAACGGAAGCGTAGCGTTACCTGAACGGGAGGCGGTCTCCCGCATCCAGGAGGGAACATGAAAGTACATCGATTCGTAGCATTTGCCGCCGGCGCAATGCTACTTGCCGGATCCGCATTCGCTCAGGAAAAGAAAATTAAACGAACCGATCTCCCGCCGGCTGTTGAAAAAACGGTTGCGGCACAGAGCACAGGAGCCACCATTCGCGAATTTTCCACCGAAAAAGAAAACGGGCAAACCCTTTACGAAGTGGAAATGACGGTCAACGGACACAGCAAGGATATATCCATGACCGCCGACGGGTCGATCGTCGAAATCGAGGAGCAGGTTCGGATGGATTCCCTCTCACCGGAAGTCAAGGCAGGATTGCAGGCCAGGGCCGACAAAGGCAAAATCTTAAAAGTGGAATCGCTCACAAAAAAGGGCAAGCTGGTGGCCTATGAAGCCAAGGTCGAAACCAACGGGAAGAAATCGGAAGTTCAAGTAGGGCCCGACGGGAAACCGCTGGATCACGAAGAATAAGACGAGCAGAATTCCTGTTGCGCTGGAATGGGTTGCGCCCCCCCGTGGGACGCTCTTTTCCGCGGAATAACGGACGCGTAGGGCACACGTTTCCCTCAAAAGTGTTCCCCACGCGTCTTCCATCTCACGGTCTTCACAGGCCGCCCTATCGAAACCGGCACGGGAATGGGAGGCACATCCCTCCCGCTGGCCGGTTCCATACTCCCGTGAGGATTGACCGTGCGTTGGATCCTTGGACGATTCACTGTCCAATCTGCGGGGATAGTGCGCACTTCCGCCAAATCGTTTCACCGCGGAAGGAACTGCGATTCGGAATCGTCGAGGATGGAGAGCGCCGGATCTATGGGCCGTGAGATGCCACTTCATCCTAACCTTCGCTTCCCGCCCATTCCGGGCATGGGAGGCTTGCCCTTCAAGCGCGCTGCGGCTCGCACCAGATTCCGGAGGCCTTTCTGTTCCAATGCTTCCGCATTGCGCAGCTTGACGTGCCGGAGATTCTTTCCTGTGCCTTCCAGCCGGCCCTCCGGATCTTCCAGCGAAGCGCCATAGTGAAAACCAAACGTCACATGATTCTTGCCGACCATGTAAAAGCAAAAAGGATTCGGCGCCACAAATGTCGGGATTCCCCACGAGTTTTTCGTTTCCTTGACGCCGGGCACGATTGTTTTCACAAAGCGGCGGAGCCCTCCGACGACCTTGCGCAGCTCCGGATTACCGTGCCGCGCGCGCGAGCTCTTCTTCCCCTTTTTCCGCATGCCAACTTTTGCAGGCATAGCTTGTTTCCTCCTGGGTGCACCGCAGGTCTAGCGGGGAATCCACCGGGCCTAAAGTCTCACTCCGGGAACGCTTTGGCATCCATCCCCGGCACCAGTTTCAGGGCGTTTTTGTAGTACACCTTCTTCAGTACATCGTCCGGCACCTGGAAGCCGTAAATCCGCCAGAAGGCGTGGCGCTTGCGGTAGTACTCGAAATACTCGTCGCGCGTTTCGAGCGCCCGGAAATACCATTTGTATTCGTCCACGTTGTAAATGTCTTTCCCGATCAGCACGCGGTCCTGATATTTGACCAGGAAATCGTGCGCCGAATAGGGCTGGCGGCCCAGCTCCGCCAGCACCGCGGCGATATCCACATACACATTCGGATTGGCGTCAAACAGCTTTCCGAGCCGCTCCAGGTCGTTCCCGTGGAACGCCAGGTGCGCGGCGATGAAATGGGTGTTTGGGTGTTTCGCAAACAGGTGGTTGCGTTCCGCCATCAGTGTTTCAAACGGCGGATACTTCGCTGGCGGCCGCGCGCGTCCGGGAAATTCATTCAGTTCTTCCCAGCGTTCGTTGTGATAGTCCCATGGATCGAAAAAGGCCGACGGCTCCGCCACGTGAATCAACACCGGAATCTTGAGCTCCGCGCACTTTTCAAACACCGCGTCAAATTCCGGATCGTCCACATGCACGCGCTGTCCGTTCGCATATTTCAGCTCCATGCCAAAATTCTTGAAGATTTTCAGCCCTCGCGCGCCACTCTTGACGTCCTGTTCCAGCCGCGCCGCCACGCGCTTCCCGAATCCGGGCGTGTTCAGATCGTCGTAGCTCATGTTCGCGAATACCACAAAGCGGTCCGGGTAGCGTCCCGTCATCACCTCGACCGTCTTCCGCAGTTGCTCGCCCGTCCCGCCGCTCAGGTTCACCATCACGCGCAGGTTGATGGAATCCATGCCCTTGATGAGCTCATCCACCTCCGCGGCGGTGGGATTCCAATGATGGCTATGGATATCAATGAACGGAAATTTGGCCCGTTCGGGCTTGTGCGCCTTGGTGACCAGCGTGGACTTTGGCTGGTATTCATCAATAGTCGGGGTCTTTTGCGTTCTTACCGTGGCCGAGTCCTGTTCCGTCATGGCCTCGCGGGGACCGACAATGAGCGCCCCAAGCAGCACAACAAAAGGGATGGAAATTAGGATGATGCTTCGGTCGAAAGTCATAGCGCTTTTGGATCCTGGAAAGCCGGATTATCTTCCCATAGGACCGCGAACGAGTGGCGTCCTCTGTTAAAATCCCCACTATGCCGCCGCGCGGGCCGATCCGATTGCTTCTACTTGCAGGGCTTGCGCTTGCTGCGGGATTTCTGGCGCTCGCGATTGCCGTGCCCATCGAACCGCAGCTTCCTGCGTTCCTGATTGCCCTTTTCTCGCCCGGCTTGAAGATCGCTGAACTGATTACACCGGAGACTCATAAATCCATGGCATGGACGTTCGGCTGGTTCCTGCGCATCGCCATCGCCGTAAACACCATCTTCTACTTCGCGGTATTTTCGCTGATGGCTTATGTGATAAGCCGTTCTCGCGCGAAATAGCGCATCTTTCTTCCGCTGTCCAGGCTACTCAGCAGGGTTCCGATGAAGTGTGTCGACGGCAGAGGAGGAGCGAGGTTGCTGCCAGGAACCGACGAAAGGGGAGCACAACTCTCCCAAGCGTGCCCCCGCCCGTCAGCGATCCAATGGGAACAAATGGCCGCGAGGCACAATGTCATTGTGACGGCCGCTTGTTCCAACTGGGCTCGAACTCTCTAGGAAGGTAGTGTCCCCATCGGCGAAATCGTTTCAAATGAGCCGGTGGCCGCGTCAAATTTCGACGTGGCTCAGTGCGGTCTTTTCCTTGCCATGGCCCGGATCTCGGGCCGGCAATAGCGCAGCACTTCGGCGGTGTTTCGCGCCGACTGCCCATCCAAGGAATCACTATCCTCGGGGATGCGCCCTACGATGTGTCCAAGTTCGTGCAGCATGGCAGTCAGCTGCGCCTCGGGCGTGTCCCCTGGGTAGGAATCGACCCGCAACGTGCGGATACCTATGGGCCGAGCGGGCCCGCCATCGGGTGGTTCTTCAATCACCGATGACGAATGGTTGAAAAATGCCCCATTGGCGTTTAGCCGAATTGCGGAGTTGCGGCCGGCGTTCTCCTTCGCGCTGGCCACGTAAGGGTGCTTGAACTGTATGACGTCACGGCTATCGCGAATGCCGTGAACGTATGGCGGTCCGTTGGTGTCAAGTACGAACTCCAGTGATCGAAACGTACCCGCGGGGTCGGCATCCACTCCCTGATACCACGCGGAGCACGCATTCCTGTTCTGCAGAATCTCGGTGACCTGTTCCCGGATGCGGGCGATGGTTTCACCGCGTTTGCCCATGGCCAGCAATTGCATCTGGATGCGCTGCTCATCGTTTTTGCAGGGTATGTCGGATGCGCCGCCGCGCACGCAGAAACTACTTGCCCACACGCCGCGTGGCATTGGCTCGCAGGACTCACTGGCAAGCAGGATGCGCTGAGGGAGTGGAGCAGACTCCTCCTCCTGGGCGCAGTACGCGAGTTCCGATTTGAGGTTTATTGCGGAAGCGGATGCGGCCAGGTCTGTAGCCTGACGGCGATCCTGCGAATAGGATACGTCTGGAACAAGCAGCAAGCACAGAAGCCCGGCAGCGGTCGCGGCGCGGGACTTTGTCCCTGGGAACATCCAACTCTCCTGCCCCGGCATCACCACCACAGGCCGTTTGCAGGAGAGCGTTCGCGTTACCACCAACGCGATGCTGTCGAACAGACGGATGACCCGCTTGCGGGGTCCAATGATTGGACGCAGCCCGGCGTCTAATTTCTCCCCTGGAAGTGCTTAAAAACAGTCAAGAAAGGTCAAGCGCAGGATGTTGAGGACAGGAAACATAGCTGGACTTCTAAAAGGGCCGCTGGCCCTGAACTCTTTTCGGCGAGGCCAAAGCCGAACGCTTGGTAGAAAGCGATCTGTTTCGAAAGACGGAGTACCTTCAACGTCAGATCGTGGAGCGGCCAATCCTTGGGTCTCATCGCGAGGAGGAGTCGCCCCGCGGCGCAGGTCAACTGAAATTCTGAAGTAAGGGTGCCTGGCTGCCCTGAAGGCGGCGCGCAGTTTCATCGCCCGTCGAGTCCGTCAGCGGCTAGCTGAGAATGTGCTGCGATCGCCTAGGGCGTCCACCGCTGCGCCGCAATGGCGCAGCACCTCATCGGTGTTGTGGAGGGACTTTCCGTCGAGGTCGTCCCGGTCGGTCGGCAGCAGATCGATCAAGTGCCCGAATTCATGTAGCAAGGTGACAACCTGGGCGGGCAGTGTATCTCCGGTGTAGGGGCCCACGCGCAGCATTCGGTCGCCTCGAAATACGCTGGGCCCGCCTTCTTTGTGGATCTCCTGGACCGTGGCAAGCGCGCGGAAGAATGCGCCTTTGGCGTTGATGGTGATCGCGGCGTACGATCCCTCGCCCTGCATCACCCGGGCAACGTAGGGGCTTCGAAAGATATCCGAAGGACCGAGGTCCCGGGATTCCAGGACATATTCCTCTCCCTTGCGATCCAGTTCGAAACGGAGCGTTCGAAAGGTGGCCGCGGGATTCGAATCTTTCTGCCGAAACCAGAAGCTGCAGGCGTTTTGTTTTTCCAGAATTTCCAGGGCTTTCTCGCGCGCCCGTGAAATCATCTGGCCCGCCTTGCCCATCGCACCCAACTCCCTATGTGCGGGGTCTGCGGGCATGCCGCAGCTCGTTCGAACGCCGATCGAAACCTTGCACGGATCCACCATCGCGGAGGCCGCAAGTGGCGCGGAGGTGAGAGTCGGGAGGTCGCAAACGGGAAGCGCCTCCAGGGCGGCGATGTTGGCGCTCCGCAAGCCCGCTGGCACGTTTACCGCGGCATTCGAATCGGCGGGTGCGCTCGACGATTCGAAAGCGCAAGGACGCGAGGAAGCCGGGAGACCAGCCATTAGCGCAGGGTCCGGTGCGCGCATGGCGACTCTGGATGATTGCGGGAATCCGATGGCACATGAAAAGAGCGACAGAACAAGAGACGCGGGGACGATCCGGAGGCCCCGGTGAACGAAGTTCACCCGTATGCCGCGGAGAGCCCAGCAAGCGCAGGACATCGGTTCTTCTCCCGCCCGGACCTGCGACGCACCACAGACCGTATTTTCAGGAAGGCTTCTGGTGGCCGCTGGGAGGAGCGGCGCAACAGACGGTTCGCCGGTGGTCCGGACTATTGGGAGAGACGAAAAACGAGGAAGAAGTTCACCTCAAACATTTCTTGAACATTTCTAAGCGAGAGATAAAGCAGATTCCGTTGTGGATGAGGGAGAAAGGAATTTCTTAACCGGGAAAACTTCGGACGTAACGTCGCTGAATTTAGAAAACTCGCACGTGAAAGACAAATTGGAATGGCGGGGAGAATGCTCTTATTTCATCCATGGAGAATCACGGCGGCTGAAGTGCGCTTGCGCATAGCGCTACTCTGCCTGCTGAGGCGGCACTACGGCATTCTCCTTTTTTTACCATCCAGCCGTATGGCAGCGAGAGACAGGCGAGAAAAGTACCGAGAAAAAGATCCACGCAGCGGAAAGATGGAAGCGCGTTCACTTGAGGCAATCCAGTTCCCGATTCCGCCCTCTGGGGAGGCCTATTCGGATAGGTAGTACGGGGCGCTGACGGTGAAGATGCGCTCGTTGCCGCGTGCCAGGAGTGTCCACTCGAGGAGGCGGGAGCGCTGGTTATGAAGGAAATATTCATACCAGCGGTTCTCGACCAACGCGGGAATGACGACGATGATGCGGCGGCCGGGATGATTCTTCGATAACTCGAGAACGTATTGCACGATGGGCACGACGATGAAGCGGTACGGGGACGGCAGCATGACAAGTTTCGGTGGCACGGCACCGGCGGCGCGGTAGGGTTGCTCGACGTAACGTTCCCACTCCTCGTGTAACAGTTGGGAATGATCGCCGGGCTCGACGTGGACGGCCACGATCTCCGGGGAGAGGCCGGAGGCAAATTCGAGGGCTTGTTTGAAGATGCGGCTCCAGTGCTCGACGGGGACGATGACGATGGGGACATCGTCCAGACGGGAAGGGATTACGGCATCGGCACAGGCCGTCGCAACGGTGACGGCGTGATAGTGACGGCGGATGATGCGGAACAAAAGGATGAGCAAAGGAATGAAAATGACGGTGATCCAGGCGCCTTCGGCAAACTTGGCGATCAGGACGATAATGACGGTGACGCCGGTGACGAATCCTCCCAGGCCATTGACGAAGGCGCTCTTCAGCCAATGCGGGCCGCGATTTTTCCGCCAGTGCATGACCATGCCGAATTGCGAAAGCGTGAAGGCCAGGAACGCGCCGACGGCGTAGAGCGGGATCAACCGGTCAGTGACGCCACCGAATACGACGAGCAAGAAACAAGTCAGGAATGCCAGGACCACGATGCCGTAGGTGTAGACCAAGCGGCGGCCGCGGTATCCGAAGGAGTGGGGCAGATAATTGTTCTGGGAGATGGCGCGGCAAAGGCGCGGAAAATCGGCGAACGCGGTGTTCGCGGAAAGGGACAGGACGAAAAGGATCGAAGCGATGGTGAGGTAATAAAAAACGCCTTTGCCAAAGACCGCGCTGATGAGCATGGAAAGGATGCTCTGATAACCTGGCTGACCGGGATCGGTGGCTGCGATGCCATAGACTTTAACGAGATAGGAGATTCCCGCCAGCAGGACCGCCAACAGAAATATGATGACCGTGAGCGTGCGCTGCGCGTTCTTGACGGCGGGTTCGCGGAAGGCTTTGACGCCATTGCTGACGGCTTCGACGCCCGTAAGCGCGGTGCAGCCGCTGGCGAACACTTTCAGGAGTAGCCAGGCCGTGACGGTGGCAGTCATCGCGGGCGGAGACGGCAGCGGAGTGATGGGCACGGGATGGCCCCCGCTGAGCGCTACGCGCACCAGCCCACCGACAATGGTGATGAGCAGCGTGCCGACGAAAAGATACGTCGGCAGCATAAAGGCCACGCCGGCATCGCGAACACCGCGCAGGTTGAGGACCGTGATGATGACGAGGATCCCGACGCACAACACAACCGTGTATTTCTGCAAAGAAGGGACGGCGGAAACCAGCGCGCCGACTCCGGCAGAGATACCCACGGCGGCGGTGAGAATGTAATCCGTCAGCAACGCCGCGGCCGCTAGAAGGCTCGGGAAGGCACCCAGGTTGAAGCGCGCCACGGTGTAGGAGCCGCCGCCGGAGGGATAGGCAGCAATGGTTTGAAGATAGGAAAAATAGACGATGACGAGCAGAGTGATGATGGCCGCGCTGATGGGAATGATGTATTGCACGCCGAGCAAGCCGAGAGGAATCAGCAAGCTGAGAGCGGCTTCCGGGCCGTAGGCCGCGGAGCTGAGCGCGTCCAGGCCGAAGATGGGGATGCCTGCCTGCATACCGACCTGTTCGGCGCGTTCGTCGCTAGTCTTGATGGGCTTTCCAACGATGAGGTCGAGGATATTCATTCGATATCCGGTCTATTGGAGCATCCATTTGCGACGAGATGGGGCGGAAAGTCAACCGGCAGAAAAAGAGGAGGCCAGGAGGTAGTGAAGCAAGGAAGAAAGAAGCGCTTGCAAGAGGCTCGGGACGCGCGTAAAGAGCAGCGCCCCTTCAATTCGTCAAAGGATCGTTGGGAATTGGCTGGGGTGTGGACCCGGCATCGCGCTGGATGCGGGTCCCCGGTCCCCTGTGGAGAGCAATACTGCTCGCAGTGTGAGAAGGCGATTCTGCCGGGCAGAGCGGCTTAGGTCTTTAACGGACCGAAGAATCATCGCAGCCCAGAGGTGCGCGATAGGTTTTTTCAGCGAGGCCTACGACGTCGCGGCCTTCTGCACGCAGGTGTCCTCCTCAAAGATCTGGCGAAGCTCGCACTCACCCTCGCCAACAACTTGCAGGAAGTCCTTCGCTAACTGGATGGCCTCCTGTTTGGAGTTTGCCCGAAGAATGGCGAACCCGCCGACAACTTCCTTGGCCTCTGTAAAAGGCCCATCGGTCACCGTCACCTTCCCGTTGGAGTTGCGGACGCGCGCGCCCAAGACGGTGGGCAGGCACCCTTCGGTAGCGAGCAGCCAGCCACCCTTCATGCCCTCCTCCACCAGTTTGCCCATTTTGGCCATTTCCTCCTGCGAAGGGGGAGTGTTTCTCTCAGCCGACTTATAAATACTCAGGAATTTCATAGTGTCCTCTCCTTGTCTTGAGTTCGGTGCCGCACGGCGAACCGGTCGCGATCTCCCGGGAGACTGTTAGACGCCCAGCCCGGAAATCCCGACCCCTACTAGCGCGTCGAACAAAGCCTTTCGAAATCGACAGGTCAAATGATCTTTTTTCAGACCGGGACGCCAAACTAATTCTTCGCCCGATCGCCCGCGTCGCGAAAGCTCTTGGAGCTTCGGCAGGACCAAGTTCCTCCAGCCTCCGGTCTGGTTGCCGTGCCGCGGGTGCACACGAAATGGTACATGATGACGCCCCAACGACTGCTAATGATGAAGGCGGTAGCCGGAAACGGACCGACCTGTCCCGGTCGCACGGGTGGAACTTATTGGCGGGCGGGGCGTATCATCTGGCAGGGGGTGGACCATGTATTGCGATGGATGCGGGGCTCCAATCACCTCTGGCGGGCAATACTGTTCGAAATGCGGAAAGGCGATACTGCCGGGCGGGACAGGGACGAGTCAAGCAAGGGGACAATTTATAGGGCAGGGCGGCGGGACGGCCGGGGCGTATAGCGCGGGCGATGGACGGGTGCGGCGGAATCTGCGAACAGTAGCGGTACTGTGGATGATCAGCGGGGTTCTGCGGCTGGCTGGGATCGCGTGGATGATGATTTTTGGCACCATGATTTTCCCATCGATCCGGAATTGGGGAGGCGGCGCGTGGCCGTTTGGCGGGCGATGGGGCCTTGGCTTTCCGTTCGTGGGAGGACTTTTTTCGGTGGCCATTTTTCTGGGGCTATTTGGGGTGCTGCACCTGGTTCTGGCGTGGGGGCTGTTTGAGCGGCAGCCGTGGGCGCGAATTCTGGGGCTGGTGATCGGGTTCCTGGCGCTGGTGCGATTTCCACTGGGAACGGCGCTGGGAATTTATACGCTGTGGGTGCTGCTGCCGGAGAGTTCGGGCAGAGAGTACGATCGAATGGTGGCGGGCGGAGGGCAGGTGGGTTCGGCGGCGGTATCGTCGTAGAGACTTTTCCCCCACCGAGTGCACGAACCTAAAATCTAAAGATGCCGCCCTCAGGCACGTGCCGTACACGCAGAAAATATCACGGCTTCAAGAGACAGCGGCGGGCTAGAAGCCGGAATGCGCATTGACCTTATCCCTGCCGGGATGGTAAGCATGTAGGGTTGCGTGGGCCCGGTATTCCTGGGCGAAGTGCGGCCTGAAGCAGGGGTGCAAAGGGCTGCGGGAGTTTGGGTGGACCGCGAGGCGGTCGCGGTCAACGCGCAACGCGATTTTTGCATCTCACCCCCGAAGTGAACTGGCGCCGCGAGTCCCCTCGCCGACTGCCGAGCTAGGCCAACCCCGACAAGGTCGTGGGTCGCCAGAAACGATCAAGGAGTATCAATGAAGCGGTCTTGGACAGCATTGGCTGTCGCAGCAGCGGTGCTAGGGGTGGCGGGTTGCAACAGCTACGGGAACACGTTTCAGAACAATACGGGCGCCACGATCATATCGCTTTCTCCCGCGGTGCAGAGCGCGGGGAGCGCCGATTTTATGTTGACAGTGAACGGCGGGACGTTTGTGGCGCAGACGCTGGTGCAGTGGAACGGGAAGAACCTCAAGACCGTGGTGCCAACGGACAGCGCGGGAAACGTATTGGGGAACGTGGTGACGGCGACGGTTCCTGCGGCGCTCGTGGCCACGCCGGGAATTGCGACGGTCAACACGATCAGTCCTGCGTCGGGGGCGGGGAACAACGGGCTTTCCAATACCATCTCGTTCGTCATTAATCCGCCGGCGAATCCTGTGCCGGTGTTCAGTTCGATGAGCCCGATGACTGGCGTTGCAGGAGGCGCGACGTTCCCGTTGACACTCACGGGCAGCAGTTTTTTGCCGACGACGGATCCTACGGGAGGATCCATCGTGCGGTGGAGTGAAGGCGGTGTTCTTTACTCGTCCGCGCCGCAGGCGGTGCCTAATCCATCCGGGGTTTGCCCGGACCCGGCCTATATCACGACAACGTCGATTTCGTCGACGCAGATGGTGGTCAATGTGTCGCAATGTTTGATCAAGGCGCAAGGCACGGCAACGGTTACGGTTTTCAATGGGCCTTCTCCTGCGCCCGCCGGGTGTGTGGTCAATTGCAATGGCGGCGGAGGCGGGGGCACGAGCAACGCGATTACCTTCACGATTTGCCCGACGACGCAACCGAGCTGCCCGCCAGCAGCGGCGGCGAAGAGCGGCAGTACGGCAGCGGAAATGGCCGCGGAGGAATCGCCGTCGGTTAGCACTGACGGGCGGTACGTTGCGTACACGGCGATTCAGAATAAGCTAGCGCAGATATTCGTGCGAGACACGTGTGAAGGCGCGGCGACGGGATGCCAAGCGCACACGACGATGCTCTCCATCGCGGCCGACGGCTCGGAGGCAAACGACGAAAGCCATACGCCTTCGATGAGCTCGGACGGCCGGTATGTGGCGTTCAGCTCGTTGGCGACGAATCTGGTTGAGAACACGCCGGCGGGGAAACAGATTTATTTGCGGGATACCTGCGCGGGCGCGGGCAGTTCGTGCCAGCCGTCGACGATTCTGGTTTCGACCGATGCGAATGGGGCGCTGGTGGGCACGGAGAGTATCCTGCCTTCGGTGAGTTCCACGGGGCGGTACGTTGCGTTCGTGGCGATGAAGCCGAGCCCGGCGTCCAGTCAGGGTGCAGCGCAAGCAAAGACGACCGTGGGCAGCAGCAATAGCGGCTACCGGCAGGTGTTTATCCGGGACACGTGCCTTGGGACTACGAATTGCACAGCGAAGACGACGCGCATTTCGCTGCAGCCCGGCGACGGAACGGACAACAGCACGAAGCCGGCGGGACCCGCGCTGAGCGGCGACGCAAATCATGTTGCGATTCCAGGAGCCAACGTCGCAACGCTCTTCACGCGATCCGTGGCGGTGGACGATCGCGTTTTCCTGGCGATTACCAGCGGCCAGCGGTGAGTATTTTCGTTTCGAAACTGCCCCCGCCGGCAAATTTGCCGCAGGCTCGAGTCTGACGTGAACGCACCTTTATCCGGCACAGCAAACTTTGGCAAGACCGTCTTGGTGACTGGTGCGGGCGGCTGCATTGGGTCGGCGCTTACGGAAGAGCTGGCTTCTCACGGGGCGCGTCAGCTGATTCTTCTAGACCATTCGGAACAGAACCTGCATGAAATCAATATGCGGCTTGCGGCCTCGGGGCGCGTGGGGTACGCCGCAATTCTCGGGGACATTCTTGATGCCCCGCTGCTAGAGGAGATATTCGAGCGGTATCGCCCGGACACGATTTATCACGCGGCGGCGTTCAAGCATGTTCCGCTGATGGAATCCAATCCGCTGGCCGTAGTGCGCAATAATTCCATCGGCACGTGGGAGCTGGCGAAGGCGGCGGAGCGATTCGGCGCGGAGCGCGTGTTGATGATCTCCACGGACAAGGCGGTGAATCCGCGGAGTGTGATGGGAGCCTCGAAGCGCGTTGCGGAGCTGGCACTGCTGCGCCTGAGCCATTCGAAAACGCGGATGAATGCAGTGCGGCTTGGAAATGTTCTCGGTTCGCAGGGGAGTGTGACTCCACTATTTCAGAGGCAAATCGCGCAGGGCGGACCGCTCACGGTAACGCATCCCGAAGCACGGCGATATTTTTTGACGCTGGGCGAGACGGTGGAACTAATCCTGGCGGCCATTTCCTTGGGCGAGTCAGGATGCATATTCATCCCGAAAATGAGCGCGGCGATCAAAATCCTGGATTTGGCGAAGCGCATGATTCAGGATGCGGGCCTGCAAACGCCGCGCGACGTTGCGATCGATTTCACGGGGCTGCGACCGGGCGACAAACTTGAGGAAGAATTGGTTTCCGGGCGGGAATCACTCGAGCCCACCAGCGATGAAAGGCTCCGCCGAGTGCACGCCGCGCCGGTTGAGGCGGAAAAACTCGACGGGTCGATGGCCCGCATTTCGGCGAGCGTCGCCGAGCGCCACGTGGCCGCGCTGATTGGCGAGCTCGGCGAACTCGTGCCCGAATACCAGCCGAGCGAAACCTTGCTGGGACTTTTGAATCCTTCGCTGGCCTGAGAAAAACTTGAAACGCAAGATCGCAGTTATTACGACGTCGCGCGCCGATTACAGCCATCTGTACTGGCCTTTGCGCGATCTCTTTGCGCATCCCCAGGTGGATTTGAAATTGATTGTGCTGGGGGCGCATCTTTCCGCCGAGTTCGGCCACACCGTGCGGGAAATTGAGAAAGACGGATTTCCCATCGCCGCGCGGATCGAGTGCCTGCTCAGTTCGGATTCCGACGTCGGCATGGCCAAGACGATTGGGGTGGCCACCCTCAGCCTCGCGGAGTGCCTTGGGCAGATGCGTCCGCACCTTCTACTGCTCATCGCCGATCGCTACGAGCTGCTTGCTCCCGGTTCCGTCGCGCTGGCGCTGCGGATTCCCATCGCGCACATCGAAGGCGGAGAGATCAGCGAAGGGGCGATTGATGATGCCGTTCGAAACGCCCTGACGAAAATGAGTCACATTCATTTCACGTCCACGTTCGAAGCCAGGCGCCGGATCATCGCCATGGACGAAGAAGAATGGCGAGTGCATCGCGCCGGCGCACCGTCTTTGGACCAGTTGCGGCGCGCAACATTGCACACGCGCGAAGAGCTCGAATCCCGGCTGAACGTCCACCTGGAAAAGTCTGCGATCCTTGTCGCCTATCATCCCGTCACCATCGCACAGAATACCCTCAAGGAAGCGGATGCGCTCTTTGCCGCTCTAGGCGCGCTTCCGGATCAACTTCTGTTCTGCTATCCCAACGCCGACGCGGGGAGCCGTGAACTCATCGAGCGAACGCTGTCCTTCCAGGCTTCGCTCAAGAATTCCCATGTGTTCGTCAATCTCGATGCGCTCACCTATTGGAGCCTGCTCCGCCAGGTGGATGTTTTCCTTGGAAACTCGAGCGGCGGGATCATGGAGACGCCCTCGTTTGCGCTGCCCACTGTTAACGTCGGCTTGCGCCAGCAAGGACGCGAGCGCGCGCGGAACATCATCGACGCTGCTCCGGAAGCGAACGCGATCTTGGATGCGCTACGCGAGGCGCGGAGCGCGGAATTTCGAAAAGCTCTGCGCGGCATGACAAATCCGTACGGTGATGGCGTGGCATCGGAAAAAATTGTAAGAGTCCTTACGACCATCCCTCTTTCCCAGGAACTCCTCCAGAAACGCCACCGCTCGATGTCTACTGCGGAGCCCGCCCTGGAGCCGCGCAGCTTCGACAAGTCGCACTCATGAGAATTCCCCTGTCTTCTCCAGACGTCACGGAATCGGAAATCGAGGCCGTCAGCACAATTCTGCGGACGCCCCGGCTGAGCATGGGCCCGAAGCTGGAAGAGTTCGAGCTGGCGATGGCGCGCTACCTGAGAACGTCCCACGCCATCGCGGTGAATTCAGGGACGAGCGGCTTGCACCTTTGCATTCGTGCACTGGGCATCTCTGAGGGAGATGAAGTTATTGTGCCCTCGTTTGCTTTCATCGCCGTCGCCAATGCCGTGCGCTTTGAACGGGCGATGCCGGTCTTTGCGGATATCGATCCACAGACGTTGAATCTCGATCCTCAGCGGATCGAGGAAGCGATCACCCCGCGGACTCGCGCAATCGTTCTTGTCCATACGTTCGGTTGTCCCGCGGCGCTCACCGAAATCCTGGAAATCGCGCGCCGTCATCATCTCTTCGTCATCGAGGACGCTTGTGAAGCGATTGGCGCGGAATACGATGGTCGGAAGGTGGGTTCGTTCGGGGATGCCGGCGTTTTCGGGTTTTATCCCAATAAACAGATTACCACCGGCGAAGGCGGCGTGATGGTCACGAACGATCCGAGGATTTCAGCGCTCGCCAGGAAGCTGCGAAATCAGGGGCGGGGCGATTCGAATGAGTGGCTGCAACACGAGGAGCTGGGCTACAACTATCGAATCTCGGAAATGAATTGCGCTTTGGGGATTGCACAGCTCAAGCGCCTGGACGCCATCCTCGAGAGACGCGAAGCCATCGCCCGGGAATATCAGCGGCGGTTCGAAAACCAGCCGAACCTGGAATTGCCGGCAATTCACTTACCCAGCCGCCGCATCAGTTGGTTTGCCTACGTCCTGCGCTTGAGCGAGCGGTTTGCCGGTTCTCACCGCGATGGCGTCGTTCAGGATATGGCATCGCGCGGCATCCTGTGCGGAACATACTTTGCGCCCATACACCTGCAACCGGTCTATCGCTCGCAGCCACATCGGTCGATGAACCTAGCCCATACGGAGTCCATCGCGCCGCGTACGCTCGCGCTACCATTTTTCAATAAGATCACAAACGAGCAGATCGAAGAGGTCTCCCAAACACTGGGAGAAATCCTTTACAAATTGCGGCCGAAGTCTCAGGCACTCCGTAGAAGCTGATTCCAGTCGTTAGTTGAAGCGCACCTTGATGTCCGGACGCTTTTCGAGGTGGACGGAATCGATGAAGCGGACCTGGCGGTCGTCGAGGGTGAGAATCATGGAGGTGGTGCGGACGCCTTCGCCGAAGAAGCGCACGCCTTTGAGCAAGTTTCCGTCGGTCACTCCGGTGCAGGCGAAGACCATTTTCTTGCCGGGGGCCAGATCCTCGGTGTCGTAAACTCGCTTGGGATCTTTTACTCCCATTTTTGCCAGACGCTCGGCGTGCTCTGGCTTGCTGACGACGAGGCGCGCGAGGATTTCTCCATTCAAGCAGCGCAGGGCCGCGGCCGTCAGCACGCCTTCCGGGGCGCCGCCGGTGCCCATTACGGCATGGACTCCTGTGCCGATTACCGCCGCGGAAATACCGGCGGAAAGATCGCCGTCGCCGATGAGGCGGATGCGTGCGCCGGCGGTGCGAATGTCTCCGATCAATTTTTCGTGGCGCGGACGATCGAGCACGACGATCACGAGATCCTCGACGTCACGGTCCAAGCGCTTGGCGATGGATTTCAGATTGTCGGCGACCGGAGCATCCAGTTCGACGGCGCCCTTGCAGGACGGACCCACGACAATTTTTTCCATGTAGAGATCGGGCGCGTGCAGCAAGCCGCCGCGTTCGCTGGCCGCAAGGACCGCGATAGCGTTTGCCGCGCCGGTCGCGCAGAGGTTGGTGCCCTCGAGCGGATCGACAGCGATGTCCACTTGCGGGAAGAGCGCTTTTGGAGCGTGCGTCGCCAGTCCGACTTTTTCGCCGATGTAGAGCATGGGCGCTTCGTCGCGCTCGCCTTCGCCGATGACGATGGTGCCGTCCATCTCCACGGAGTCCATGGTCTTGCGCATGGCTTCGACGGCCACTTCATCGGCGTGGTGGCGGTCGCCGAAGCCCATGGTGCGCGCGGCGGCAATCGCGCCATTCTCAACCACGCGCAAGAATTCCAGGCTAAGTTGTTCTTCCATGCGTCGTTCTCCTCAATTCCGTGCAGCGCAGGGGGCCCATGATAGGCCAAATGGGCTCGCATCGTCGACTACCGCGAAGATGAGATTGTGCCTCCGCCCCAAACAGCCTATATAATCCCCGCGGCCTAACCGCCCTGAGGTGTTCCATGATCCGCAGCTTGCTTTCCGTTTTTCTCTGTCTGTGTTTTTGCGCGACGGTCAGCTTCGCCGGGCCCAAGCCCTGCTCCATTAGCGAACATACGGAGTACAACAAGAAAATCAAAGAGTTCACGACGGAATCTTTTTTCAGCACGGAACTCGTGGACCATCTTCCACTCAGCTCTTGCATTCCAGCTCCGGATGCTCTTCTTCATCACATCGTGGGAGCGCCCGATGTCCTGGATTACACCAAGGACATCAATACCTATTTCCGGCTGCTGTCCAGCAAAAGCCCGAGGGTAAAGGTCTGGACGATCGGCACGTCGGAAGAAGGCCGCGAGATGCTTGTCGCGGCGGTCTCCGACGAAGCGAACCTCGCAAAGCTCGAGCGCTACAAAGAAATCACGGCGCGCCTGGCGGATCCCCGCGGGCTGAGCGAGGCCGAAGCACAAACGCTGATCGGCGAGGGCAAGCCGATCTACTGGGCGGACGGCAGCATTCACTCACCCGAAACCGGCGCTCCGGAAATGCTCATGGAACTGGCCTACCGTCTCGCCGTGGAAGACACGCCCTTTATTCAAGAGATACGGCGCGATGCCATTGTGCTGATTACGCCTATCGTCGAGACCGACGGGCACGACCGGATGGTGGACGTTTACATGCAGCACAAAAAGCACGCGGACCAGGCGCCGTATCCGCTTACCTGGTGGGGACACTACGTCTCGCACGACAACAACCGCGACAATATGGGAGTTAGCCTGGCGCTTTCGCGCAACATGCTCAAGACCTTTCTCGACTGGCATCCCACGGTGATGCACGATCTTCACGAATCCGTTCCGTATCTCTACATCATGACCGGCACGGGACCGTATAACGCTTGGCTCGATCCCATCGTCATCAGCGAATGGCAGGAGATGGCCTATCACGAGATTGAGGAGATGACGAAGCGCGGCGTTATCGGCGTCTGGACGCACGGCTTTTACGACGGCTGGGCGCCGAATTATCTGCTTTCCATCGCGAACAATCACAATGCCATCGGGCGTTTTTACGAGACGTTTGGCAACGGCGGCGCCGATACACGCGTGCGCACGCTGCGTCCGCCGGACACCAGCCGCGAGTGGTACCGACCGAATCCACCGCTTCCTAAAGTGAAATGGTCGGCGCGCGACAATACCAACATGCAGGAGAGCGCCATTCTTTTTGGGATGAACAATGTGGCCACTAACGGGCAGAAGTTTCTTAACAATTTCTATTTGAAAAGCAAGCGGTCCGTTGAAAAGGCCCGCACCGAAGGCCCGGCCGCCTGGGTCTTCCCGGCGGACGAGCCGCGTCCCGCGGAACAGGCCAGCCTGCTAAACCTTTTGGAACTTCAAGGCGTGGAAGTACACCGCCTCGAAAAGGAATTCCGCATTCCCACCGCTCCGAGCGTCCTGGACGCGGGGAGTGAAACGGAAAAAGACCGGGAAAAATCGGCTGACAAATCCGATGCCGCGGCCAAACCGAAAGAAGAAAAGAAACCTGCGGAAACCGTCATCCCGGCCGGCAGCTACGTCGTGCGCATGGACCAGCCGTACAGCCGGCTTGCGGACATGCTCCTGGACACGCAGTATTACAGCCCGCGCGATCCTCGTTCGTACGATGATACGGGGTGGACGCTTGGCGCGTTGCGCAACGTCAAGACCACGCGCCTCACCGATCTTTCCATTCTCAGCGCCGGAATGCAAAAAATAGGCAAGGTTGAGCCTCCGGGCGGAATCGAAGGCCAGGGCATGACCTTTCTGATCCAGCACAACACGGAGAATGCTCTCGCCACGTTTCGTTTCCGGCTCGCTAGCGTTCGAATGGAGGCCGCGGAAGATTCGTTTGAAGCGGACGGCATCAAGTTCAAAGCCGGGTCGTTCCTCCTGCGCAACGCGGACCGCGCGCAAGTGGAAAAGGCGGCCAAAGAACTGGGTATTAAAGTCCACGCGACGAGCGCGAGCGTGCGTGTTGCCACGCATCCGCTGGCCGTTCCGCGGGTAGCGGTGGTCCACAATTGGCAGAACACGCAGAATGACGGCTGGTTCCGCCTCTCCATGGACGAATTGAAGGTGCCCTACACGTACGTCGCTGACACCTGGCTGCGCGAAGCCCAGAATCTCCGGGCAGAATTTGATGTCATCCTCGTTCCACCCATGGCCGGAGGAGGGCCCGCCATACTGCGCGGCCTGCCTATGCGTGGCGCACCTCGCCCGTGGAAAAATTCGGGCGAAACTCCCAATTTTGTAGCTCCCGGTCTGGACTCCACGGACGATATTCGTGGAGGCCTCGGTTATCAGGGATTCGGTAATTTGGAACGCTTTGTTCGCGAAGGCGGATTGCTGATCGCGGTGCAAACCAGCGCTTCGCTGCCGGTGACCGGCGGGATGACGGAAATGGTGAATGTCTCCGATGCGCGGGCCATGCAGGCGCCGGGCAGCGTCGTGCTTTCCACCGTCGACGACAAGAAAAGCCCCATCACGTACGGTTACGACGACAAGCTGTATGTTTATTATCGGCAGGGTCCGGTGATTACCGTCGGGGGCAATTTCGGCGGCCCGGGGCCGGAGGAAGGTCCGGGGGGCTCCGGGCGTTCCAGCGGGCGCGGGACGGCCAGCGATCCGGACATCATCCAGGCGCGTCCCTATGAAGCTCCGGAAAAAGCGGTGAAGCGCACTCCGCACGAGCAAGAGCTCTACGTTCCGGAGGACCTGCCGGACGTTGTGCGATTTGCGATACCACCAAAGGATCAACAACCGCGCGTGGTGTTGCGCTTCGCTGCCGAGAAAGACTTACTGCTCAGCGGCATGATCACCGGCGGCAGCGAAATCGCGGAAAAGCCCGCCGTCGTGGATGTGCCCCACGGCAAGGGCCACATCGTTCTTTTTGCCAACAATCCCATGTGGCGAGGCGAGACAATGGGCAGCTATTTCCTGGTCTTCAACGCCATGCTTAACTTCGACCACCTTGATGCGGGGAGCTCCGCGGGAGCGGCCAAGTGAACAGATTCCAACGATCGATTCACGAGTCGTAAGCCATTCTGCCTGCCCGAAGACGGGACTGCGTGTCTGCTCTTTCGGAGAGTCGGCTACAATGCTGCGCGGAGGATTCATGTCGAAATCACGCAGAGAGTTTTTGACTCAGACTTCGCTCGGACTCATCGGCGCAGCCGTCGTTTCCAGCGCCAGCGCACAAGAGCATGGAAATGAACTCGCGCAAGAACCTACGCCGCTCCCACCTGGGGCTCCGCCCGCGTTCGGAACGGGACCTGCCGTCGGACCCGATGTTTCACCGGCTACCTTTGCGGAAGCGGAAAAGCTTGTACAGGTGCAGCTAACGAGCGCGGATCGTGCGTTGGCAGCGGAGACGTGGCGCGTGAATCTGGCGTCGGTGTACGAGCGAAGGACGGGGCCGCGCGCGGTGGCACTGGAATCCTCGCTGGCGCCGTTTTCGCGCTACAACTCGATTCTGCCGGGCCAGCAGGCCGGGCCGCAGCGCGAGCAGTTTATCCGCAGCAAAAATGACCCGGGGCCGTTGCCGACCAATGAAGCGGACATTGCGTTTGCTCCAGTCACGCAGCTTTCGCGATGGATCGAGCAGCGCAAGATAAGCTCGGAACGGCTGACGCAGATTTATCTGCGGCGGCTCGAACAATTCAATCCGAAGCTGCGATGCGTGATCACGCTGACGCGCGAGCTGGCGCTCGCGCAAGCGAAGAAGGCGGATGAGGAAATTGCCGCCGGGAAGTATCGCGGACCACTTCATGGCATTCCTTGGGGCGGGAAAGACTTGCTGGACACGGCGGGTATCCCGACGACGTATGGGGCGGAACCGTTTCGCAATCGCATCCCCAAGGAAGATGCGGCGGTAGTGAGGCGATTGCATGCGGCAGGCGCGGTGCTTGTCGCAAAGCTTAGCTTGGGCGCGCTAGCACTGAACGATATTTGGTTCGGGGGGCAAACGGTGAACCCGTGGCTGCTGGAGGAAGGCGCGTCAGGGTCGAGTGCGGGACCGGGAGCCGCCACCGCTGCAGGACTCGTGGGCTTCTCGATTGGCAGTGAGACAGGCGGAAGCATCGTCAGCCCCAGCATGCGTTGTGGCGTTACCGGGCTGCGGCCAACGTACGGACGTGTGCCTCGCACCGGGGCGATGACGCTGTGCTGGTCGCTGGATAAGCTCGGGCCGATGACGCGCTCGGTCGAAGATGCGCTGCTGGTGCTGCAAGTGATTTCCGGGCCGGACGCGGGAGATATTTCGAGCGTACCCAGCCGGTTGGATTTTGATGCAGGCGCTAGCATCAAGGGGCTGCGCGTGGGTTATTTTCCAGGTTGGATGAAGGAGGATCCGGCGACGGCGGTGGACCGCGCCGCTTTAGAGATGCTCCCGAGGGTTGGACTCGTGCCGGTGGAAGTTTCGCTTCCCCATTGGCCGTATGACTCGCTCAACTTGATTTTGTTTGCGGAAGGGGCGGCTGCGTTCGAAGAGCTCACGCTCAGCCACGGCGTGGACCAGCTCAAAGTCCAGACACCGGACGCGTGGCCGAACCTTTTCCGGCAGTCGCGATTTCTTTCGGCGGTTGATTTCGTGCAGACGGACCGTTTCCGCCGGAAAGTGGCGGGGGAAATGGCGCGGATTTTTTCGCAGGTGGATCTGTTGCTTGTGCCTTCGCTTCGCGACGAGATGCTTACGATCAGCAATCACACGGGGCATCCATCGCTCACATTTCGCGCGGGGTTCGTAGAAGTTTCCGAAGCGCGATCGGACTGGGCGCCCGATCCCAAGAATCCGCTGCCGAAATTTTCGCCGCCGCGGCGCGTGCCGCACGGCATTACGCTGCTTGGGCGTCTCTTTGAGGAAGGCACGCTGGGCCGCGTGGGCATTGCGCTGGAGCGCGCGTTCGCGGTGGCGGACCAGAGCCCGCCGTCCTTTTGACCCGCACTTCGTTGCGGATGCAGTTTGACCTAGGCCAGGTATTTCTCGAGGGGCTCCCAATAGTTTGCTTTCCAGCCTCCGGCGAGGTGTTCCGCTTGGCCGTCGGGGAAGCCGGTGTGGTCCAGAACGAGTTTGGTTCCGGCACCTTCGTCTGCGAGTTCAAACTTCACAATCGAGTAGACGCCGGGCTTCCAGCTTTGCGGACGCCAAGCCTGGACGATGCGCTCATTGGGCACCAGCTCGATGTGTCTGCCCGAGACATAGCCGCCGAAGAGAGTGAAGGCGCCGCCCGCTTCATGGCTGATACTCGTAGGCGCAGCTCCCGGGGGCATGCCGCCCTTCATCGCTTCGCTGAGCTGCACGACCTTGTCGAACTGTTTGGTTTCCGTGAGTGCTTCGTAGACGCGCTTGCGGCTGGTTTTGAAAACCACTTCCTGATGAATGGCCTCGCAGGTGTGAGAAATCTCATCCCCGAATTCCGCCCAAGCCTTGCGCGAGCCCCATGCGAGTCCGCCGAACGCGACGGCGACGCCAACGATGGCTTGCCGCCGCGTGGGCCCCTTGATTACTGCCTGCTGATTCGTTTTTTTACTCATGTTTATCCTTTCCAACGATTGCGTTCGACCGCGCACGCATCTGAGCACTGCGCGAAAATATGTTCAACATAATATTTTATGTGGGCAGGTAAGCGCGGTTAGAGCCATACTTCAGGTTCTAACGAATGAGGAGGCCCTTTATGCCTTACCCCAGTGGTCATCGCGACGCAGTAAGGAAAAACATCATTACGAGCGCCCGCAAGCTCTTCAACCGGTATGGGTTTGAGAGCGTGTCTCTGCAGCAGATTATGGCCGGCGCGGGGCTGACTCACGGCGGCTTCTATAGCTATTTCGACAGCAAGAGCGATCTCTATGCCGCGGTGCTTGGATGCTTCTTCACGGACCCGGAGTGGAAGAGTTGCTGGGAAGGGGTGCACGTGGACCTTTCGTCGACAGACGTGGGGCCGCAAGTGGTGCGCGCGTATCTCTCGCGGCAACATTATGAGGATGTCGAGAATTCCTGCCCGATGGTGGCCTTGCCCACGGACGTGGCGCGCAGCGGCGTGAGCGCCAAGCGCGCGTTCGAGACGGTGTTCAAGGCGATGGTGAGCGTGCTCGAACGGAGTTTGCTTGAGAAGGGCCGGCACCGCCGGACCACGGCGCAGAGTATCGCTGCTTTGGCGATTGGGGGCATGGTCGTGGCCCGGACGATGGTCGACCGCGCGCTGGCAGATGAATTGCGCGAAGCGTGTACGGCCGTGGCCCTTAGTCTTGGCGGCTGGGATAAGAAACGCAGCTCGCCGAATGGCAAGTCGCGGCGTCTCCAAACGCGGCAGGCAGCAGCCTCGTAGTTGCGCCGCACGCGTGGTCACCGAGGTCAGCGGTGAACGTGCACAAGTGCGGAAAGTTAATGGAAGGCCGGAGGAGGAGTGCGTACGGACCAATGTGCGTTGCGGAATTGCCACCGGCCGTCTCGATGTTCCGCAGTGCCGGTGAAGAACCCGGTTTCTTCGAGGCGATGGCCTGCAGTGTCCAGACGCACCTCTTTGTATGTGGCAGCGATAACGGCGAAATTCGGCGTGAGCGAATCGACACGTAAATCATCGCCCCAGCGCAGTTCCATTTGCTTGATGGTGCGCGCGAAATCCTGAATTCCCGCTGTGGCCACAGTGCTGTTCGGAAATGCCATGCGGCCTTCATCAGCCATGAAGAAGGCAGGGCTGTCTGCGAAGTGCTTGCGCCAGGCTAACGGGCCTTCTGCCGTGACGTCATGAGCGACGGTCTGGGCGAAGGCGCGCACATCTGCTTCGACGGCGGCGGCCCGCTCGGGCGTGAGGGATTGCGGATCGCCGGACATCGTGCGGTTTGCGCGGCATCCAACAGAAGCGAGGATTGCGACGAGCAGGGCGCACTGCAAAGTACGCATGACTCGAAACCATACCATAAATGGTCCAGTGAGATTAAACGGTTCCGCTCAAAGGCTAGAGCCGAACGACCACACGGATGAAGAGGGGCACGATTTATCGTGCCCCTGGTGCAGAAGTGGTGGTCAGTCGGAGCGCAAGGCTTCCATGACGTTGATGCGGGCGGCGCGGGCGGCCGGGAGCGCGGAGGCAACAATCGCAGCCGCGAGCAGGATAAGCGCGGAGGCAATTACCGGCTGGGCGCTGGGCATGCGGACGTCGAGGAAATAGCTGCCGGCAAAGCGGGCCAGGAGATAGCCGCCAGCGGCGCCTGCGACGACTCCGGCGACGGCCATGATGGCACCTTCGACGATGACTCCGGCAAGAAGACGCCGGGGCGGCGAGCCGAGAGCGAGGCGGATGCCGAATTCGCGCGTGCGCGCGCTGACGGAGAACGCGAGGACGCCCGCAACGCCGACAAGCGCGATGGCGAGCGCGACTCCGGCGAAGACGCCGAAAACGACGGTGTTGAGACGATCCGGCGTGAGGACTTCCGCACGAACGTCTTCGAGAGTGGCGGCGCGTTCCACGGGCTGGTCGACGGACATGTCACGAACGATGCGAGTGACCGGCGTGACCAGCGAATAAGGATTCGCAGTGGTGTGGATGAAGAGGCGACCGCCAAAGATGGGACCTTCATCCATCGGGCTATAGACGGTGAGGAGGGGCCCAGGAACAACATGTTCGTCGTCAATATCGGCGGTGACGCCAACGATGCGGTGCGGCGCAACGCTAATTCCGGGAATGAACTTGATCACCGGATCCGTCCAATAAACATGCCGATTGACGGCATCCTGATTGGGGAACATGCGCTTTGCAAGAGTCTCGCTGACGATAACGACCGGATCTTTGTCCTTCCCGTCAAGCTCGTTGAAATCGCGTCCGGCGATGATGGGAACGCCGAGCGCAGCAAAGAATCCGGGAGAAATAGTGCGCAATTGGGCGCGAGGATCCTCTTCGCCGGGACCTTTCACGTGGCCGTCCGCGGAAAAGGCAAAACCCGGGCCAAAGCTGCCGGCATCGCGCCAGGGAACGACGATGCCGAAAGCGGTTTTGGCCACGCCGGGTAATGCATCAATGCGACGAATCGACTCCTTGTAGAAATCGACGATTTGCTGAGGCGTTTTTCCATACGAGATCGCGGGAACATTGATGGCGAGAACGTGCCGCGTGTCTAGGCCGGTCTGCGCAGCCTGCATAGCAAGGAGCGTTTTGAGAAGCATGCTGGCGCCGGCAAGAAGCATGAAGGACGCGGCGATTTGGGTAATGGCGAAGATGCGAAGGCGGCGGCCCGTGCTTCCGGTGATGCGGACGCCGCCGCTGGTGAGGCCAGGGGTTTGCGAGGTGTTGGCGTTCGGAAGGTGCGGCACGAAGGCCAGCAGGACTGCAGCGATGACCGCCAGAAGGGCACCGACCCAGAGCATGCTGGAATCTACGGTGAGGTCGAGGGCGCGGACCGAAAAGCGGGACGCATAGTGCGCGAGCACAGCAAGAAGCGGGCGCGCGGTGATCACACCCAACGTAGCGCCGGCAACAGAAAGAATCAGACTCTCCGCAAGCAAGGTGCGGCGCAAGGCGCCGGCGCTGGCTCCAAGGGCCGCGCGAATAGCGAGTTCACCTTCGCGGCGAACCGTGCGCGCGAGAATCAGATTCGCGACGTTCGAGCAGGCAATGATGAACACCAGTCCGGAAGCAGCGAGCAGAACCAGAAGGACGGTGCGGGCTCCGGACGTGATTTGCTCGCGGAGGAGGACGGCGTTGATCTGCGAGCTTCCGTCTTTCGAGTAGTCGGCGGCATGCTGGCTGACCATGGCAGCGTAGACGGTGCGAAGCTCGGCGCGAGCTTGCTCGACGGTTGCGCCCGGAGCCAGACGGCCGAAAAGTTCGGTCATGCGATGAACGCGGCCGGTGACCATAGTGGCGGAAAGGTGGTGAGGGCTGGTCACGATGTTGGCGATGATTTCCGTATCCGCGGGATAAGGGACAGAGGGTTCGAGGACGCCGATGATGGAGGCAGAGCGATCTCCCATGCCACCGCTGCCGAGGCGAAGCGACTTGCCGAGGACGGAAGGATCGCTCTTGAGAGCGGTGGACCAAAAGCGATAGGTCAGGACGACCACGCCGGGAGCCTTGGGACCGTCGTCCTGCGGGCCAATGAGACGACCGAGAACAGGATGCAGGCCCATAACTTCGAAATACGTGCCGCCGACAACGCCGGCGCGGACTTCGCGGGGTTCGCCGAGGCCGATCATGGTGAAGCCGACGACTGAGAAATCGCCGAATTCGCTGACCGTGCGGATGCCAGACTTGATGTCCTGAATCTCTGGTACGGAAAAATTGGCGTTTTCGACGCCCAGGCTTGGCGCGCTTTGGCGAATGTAGATGAGGCGGTCTTCGTCAGCATTGACGAGCGGGCGAAGGAGCACGCCACGCACCAAGCTAAAGATGGCGGCGTTGGCGCCGATGCCGAGGGCCAGCGTGAGCACGACCGTAATAACGAGCCCTTTGGAGCGAGAGAGAGAGCGGAGGGCGAATTTCAGATCGTGAAGGAATAAGTCAACTTTGAGATTCATGGTTCGACACCCCTAAAATCCAGACGTTAGACCGGGAGAAATGTTTCCAGAATTCGCGAGTCACAGGCAGCCTAGCTACGCAGTGGAACCAGGGCGCGCAGCCGTTGCTCGCGCAAATAAAGTCCCAACCAAAGCAGAACGCCGGTAATGACAGGTCCGACGAAAGCTGGATCGCCTACGCGGGCGTGAGTGGCGGTGGCGCCGCCAAGATAGGCGGTCAGCAAAATCGCGCCGAAAACGGACGTGCGCGGGATCAGGTAGATGGCCGTGCAGGCGAGCTCGATGATGGCGAGCTTGGCAATGACGGTTTCGGAGTAGCCGAACTTAGCGAATCCCTCTACGACATTCGGCGGTTTCAGCAGCTTCGCAGTGGCACTGGTGAGCAGCAGCAACACGGGGATGGCGCTGAGGACGCGTCCGGTCCAGAGCGCGCCCTTCGAGATGGGAGCTGATGGCGCGACAGATTCCATTCGTTTTTTCTCCTGACGGGCTTCCTATTCAATACAACAAAACCCTGAAATCCTTTTCGGTGCCACCGAAGAGCAGCAGCAGCGCTGGCACTAGCCGCCCGCGATGGCCCCGATGATGAGCAGGGGCTCGGCTCCCGAAGCGATTGCCTCGGGAAGTAGCGTATCCGGCGGCTGGAGGGAATAATCCTCCTCACAGGCGAAGAAACGCAAGAAGGGGCGGCGTTCCTGCGTGACATGATCGCGGATGGTGCCGCGCAGCATGGGATACTGCATCTCGAGGGCATCGAGGACGGAGCGCTGGGTGACCGGGCCTTCAACGTGGACCTGCACCTCGGCGCTGACATGCGCGAGTGTTCGCAGATGGCCCGGGAGAATCACGCGGATCATGGAAGGGTCTGAACCTCCACAGAAAGAACGGCCGGAAGGTGTTCCGCAATGGGGGCCCAGTTGTCGCCGGAGTCGGCAGAAGCGTAGACCTGGCCGCCGGTGGTGCCGAAATAGACGCCGCATTTATCGAGCGTGTCGATGGCCATGGCGTCGCGCAAGACGTTGACGTAACAGTCGCGTAGGGGCAAACCCTTGCTGAGCTCTTCCCACTCGTTTCCGCCAGTGCGGCTGCGATAGACGCGAAGCTTGCCATCGACAGGAAAGTGCTCGCCGTCGCTTTTGATGGGGACGACGTAGACGGTTTCCGGCTCGTGGGCGTGAACGTCGACGACGAAGCCGAAGTCGGTAGGCAAGTTGCCGCTGACTTCCGTCCAGGAGTCGCCGGAATTGTCGCTGCGCATGACGTCCCAATGCTTTTGCATGAAGAGAACGCCGGGGCGCGAGGGATTCATGGCGACGTGGTGAACGCAGTGGCCGACCTCGGCAGTGGGTTCGGGAATGTAGGGGGAAACCAAGCCCTTATTGATGGGGCGCCACGTCTTACCGGCATCGTCTGTGCGGAATGCGCCTGCGGCGGAGATCGCGATGTAAATGCGATTGGGATCGCTCGGATCCAAAATCACGGTGTGCAGGCACATGCCGCCGGCGCCGGGTTGCCACTTCGGCCCTGTGCCGTGTCCGCGAAGTCCGGAGAGTTCTTTCCAATTCTTTCCGCCGTCGGTCGAGCGAAACAGGGCGGCGTCTTCCACTCCCGCGTAGACGGTGTCCGGATCGGTGGGAGAAGGTTCGATGTGCCACACACGCTTGAATTCCCAGGGATGCTGGGTGCCGTCGTACCACATGTGCGTGGTGAGAGGTTTTCCGGTGTCGGAGGAGACGTCGTAGACAAACTTGTTGCTCTCGGCTTTGGGCATTCCACCTGGCCCGGTGGCGGATTCGCCGGGCGGCGTACCGGGCTGCGTCCAGGTTTTGCCGCCGTCATCGGAGCGCTGGATGATTTGGCCGAACCAGCCGCTCGATTGGGAGGCAAAAAGGCGATTAGGATCAACAGGTGAACCTTTGAGGTGGTAGATTTCCCACCCGGAGAAATGGGGGCCGCTGATGTCCCATTTCTGGCGCTTGCCGTCTGAGGTCAGAATGAATGCGCCCTTGCGCGTTCCTACCAATACTCGTACGCCGCTCATCTGTCACTCCTCCGTCGAAGTCAGGCCGCTAGAAGAGCGTACCTTTTCTCATTTCGCTACTGCAAAATACTTTTTGTTTGCTTCACGATTTGAGCGGGATCCAAACGCTCATGCCGCCCATTCCAGTTCGCGGATCGAATTCTTCGGAGTAGCGCTCGAAAAAGTCCGGCCCATCGGTGGTTCCGCAGGCGACTTGAAGGGCTGATCCGGGGAGCCACTTGTCGATGGCCTCCAACGTTTCACGGAGTTTGGAAACATGATCGCGGTGAGAGAAAAGGGCGTATTTTTGTGCCGGTATGGAAATCACGTTGAATTCCTCGCGATACTGCGAGGGGCTGGAGACCTCGACGCCCACCATATAGTCCATGCCGTCCGGGCTCTGGGCGTTGAAGCACAAGCCATAGGCTACCCGGCCGACTTGTCCGGGGATGCTACCGATGTGAGGCGCAAAGCGCTGCCAAAGAGAAGGCATATCTTTCATGGTTTCCGAAGTGAAGTGCTGGCGGAATCCTGCAATCCACAAGGGCTTGCCGTTTTCGAAGCGCGGCGGTTCCAGTTCTACCGCAGGGGACTTTTTCGGCGCGGCCTGGCTCATTTTCATCCTCCGATTTCAAAGTGCTGCCAAAGATCGCTGGCTTGGGAAGGCCAGTCTGCAACAACAAACTTGCAAAATGCAAGTGAAAAATGCTAGTTTGAAACGGTGGCAAAGAAGAAGCCTAGTCCAAAATGGCGGTCGGGGTGTCCACTGAATGCCTCCGTGGAGATACTGGGCGATCGCTGGTCGTTGCTGATTATCCGAGACATGATGCTGCGCGGGTTTAGGAGCTATAAGGAATTTCTGGAGTCCTACGAAGGCATTGCCACGAACATTCTGGCCGACCGCCTGCGGAAATTGATGGCTCATGAAATCATCACCACGGGGCGAGATCGGTTGGACGGACGGAAAGTGATTTACTCTCTCACGCAAAAAGGGATCGATCTGGGTCCGGTGCTTACGGAAATGGTGCTGTGGGCGGCGGCGCATGAAGAAACCGAAAATCCTGCGCTTGTTCAGCTCATACAGAAGGACAAAGAGAAATTTCTGGCCGCCGCGCGGCAACGCTGGGCCGGAAAGACCATCGCTTCGGCACCGAAGTAGCTCGGAGCAGCACGTCGATCCTGTATTTCGCCAATTCTGACAGCGAACTTCGCCCTGAAAACCAAGAACCCTACTTGACGTCGAGCGGCTGCAGCTTCGCGTTCACCAGAAATGGGTCGTTGAACTCGGTCATTTCGCCCCATCCTTTGCCGGCAACGGGAAGCAAGCGCGCGGCGAGCGGCTTGTGCCATTTGAAGGCGAGACTGGCCATGTCCCCGATGATGAGCGAGAGCTGCTCGGCGGTAATGTCTCCGGGCAGCGGAATCGTGTCGAGACCCGTGCCGCATACCGCGGAATAGCTCAGCAGTGCGTCGAGAGAAATGTGGCCTTCGCTCCAGCGCTGCGCGAGTCGCGTGTCTTCCAAAATCGGCAGCATCAGGCCGTTGTAGCCGGTTTGTTTTACTTTGACGTCGCGGATGGCGGCGGTAATGGTTGCGGCGGCCGTTAGCGTTCCGCTCATGCCGACAGGTTCGGTGGTCAGGTTTTCGATGGCCGCGCCTATCGAGACATCTCCTGCTGGGGCGGGGGAAAGATCGATTCCCATGTAGGTCCAGCCGGTTTCTTGGTCGATGCGCCCGGCGTGCCGCTGAATTTCGAACGCGTTGCTGGCGAGCGCATCCGTGAGGCGCTGCCTGGCGAGCTCCAAATTCGGCGCATCTTTGAACGCCGCGGCAACGACGTTCGCCGATTCCAGCGCGATGGCGAATTGGTGTCCGAAGCCGGTGTGATAGGCCGCGGGAAAAAATGGGGTCAGGGGCGGGACCATGGCGATGGCGGCAAAATGGAAATTGCCCTGGCTGTGCTCGGTGGCTTCGAGTCTTTTCATCACGCGAGCGGCGGCGCCGACGGCGTTCCAGCGGACGCCGTCTTCGCCGGCGACGACAAGGCTGGCGTTCAGAGTTTTTGTATTGGTCAGGATTTCGGCGAGAAGGTCAGCTTGGGATTCGCTGTCGTTGGCGTTTAGCATCGCCGGTCCGATGGATGCGGCAAATTTTTCTTTTGCTGCGAGCGCTTCGTACTCCTTGAAGAATGCTACCGCCTGCTCGGTGGTTAGTCCTTTTGTGTATTCCGGGAACGGCTGCGTGGCGATGCGGATGGTCTGGACCTGGTAGCCGCGCGATTCAAACGTCGTCCGCGCGCGCCTCAGCAGTTTCAAGGCGTCGGCTACCTGCTCCTGGTATTGCGCGCGATCGAGATTAATGAACGCGGTTATCGCGCGGATCTTCGGCTTTTCAGGTGCTGGCGCGGGTTTCAGCTGTGCGTGAGCGATGTCCAAGCTATGCGTGAGAAGCAAGAGCAAAGCCGCAAGCAAGCCACGGAAGAGTCGATTCAAGGTGATGGCAGATGGACGCATCGGAGAGTGCTCCTCTAGGGCGCCCGCAGCGGCGGGTGCCTCTACAAGATACAGGATTCGGCGCCATGGCGGATGGATGGATGGATGGATGGATGGATGGAAAGTGCAGAGGCAGGTTTGCGTCCACCCTCTCCGGCTTTACACGTAGGCGGCGATGCCGGTGATGCGTTCTCCGATCACCAGTTTGTGGATGTCGTTGGTGCCCTCGTAGGTGAAGACGCTTTCGAGGTTGTTCATGTGGCGCATGATGCAGTAATCGTCGACGATGCCATTGGCGCCGAGGATGTCGCGGGCTTTGCGGGCGGTATCGAGCGCGATGCTCACGTTGTTCATTTTGAGCATGGAGATGTGCGAGGGATCGACCTTGCCGTTGTCCTTCAGCCGGCCGACGTGCAGCGCCAGAAGTTGCCCCTTCACGATTTCTGTAATCATCCACGCCAGTTTTTCTTGCACCAGTTGGTGCGAGGCGATGGGCTTGTTCGCAAACTGTTTGCGCGTCTTAGCGTACTGCAGCGCGGTGTCGTAGCAGGCCATCGCCGCGCCGAGCGCGCCCCAGCCGATGCCGTAGCGCGCCTGGTTCAGGCAACTCAGCGGTCCTTTCAGTCCTACGACGCCGGGCAAAAGATTTTCTTCCGGGATTTCGCAGTCGGTGAATGCCAAGCCTGAAGTGACGGAGGCGCGCAGCGACCATTTTCCATGGACGTCCCAGGCCTTGAATCCCGGCGCTCCTTTTTCCACGAGGAATCCGCGAATTTTGTCGTCTTCGGCTTTGGCCCAGACCACCGCGACGTCCGCTATGGACCCGCTGGTGATCCACATTTTTTCGCCGTTCAGGACGTATTTGTTGCCCTTCTTCACCGCGCGGGTAAGCATCCCGCCGGGATTCGAGCCGAACTGCGGCTCGGTTAAGCCGAAGCAGCCGATGGCTTTGCCCTGCTGCAAAAGCGGCAGCCACTTGTTTTTCTGCGCGTCGCTTCCGTACGTGTAAATCGGATACATCACCAGCGCGCCCTGGACGGAAACAAAGCTGCGCAAGCCGGAGTCCCCGCGCTCGAGCTCCTGGGTCATCAAGCCGTAGGCTACGTTGGACATTCCCGCGCAGCCATAACCGTGGAGGTTCGCGCCAAAAAACCCCAGCTCGCCGAGCTGCGGAACGAGATGCTTTGGGAAGGTCGCTTCCCGGCTTTGCTTTTCGATAATAGGAATAATCTCGTTCTCGACGAACTGACGGGCCGTCTGGCGGACCAATTTTTCTTCGTCATTCAGTTGCGAATCGAAATCGATAAAGTCCACACCGCCGTATCCAGCCATACGTTTCTCCTCGATTGTGGCGACCCCGCGTGGGACAGGCCAAGGCACGCAACATCCTGCGCCGCGCTGATTGTGCCCGGCCCAGCTTCCAGGGTTTCACGGGAAAAAGCTTGTGCGGGGGGCCGCGGCAGGGACACGTCGCATTCGGCCGTGGCTCTTGCAAATCAATCATAGCAAGTCCGCGAAAGAGGCGGCAACAGAGAGGCGGCGCGCCGCCAGTCTTACGATAGCCAGCAATCCGTGGCGCTAAATCCTTCCGCTAAACGAACGCGCGTGGCCGGATGGAGCGGCTCGGGATTTCAGCCATACCCGGTGTCTGTGTCGCATTAACGCTTTCTAATTTAAAATCTTCCCGTTCCGCTCATATTGCCACGTTTTCACCCACACCCTTTTCCCGCGAAACGGAATTGGCCTTCTCGTTTCTTGTAAGTCTGCCAAGCAGAAAGAGTTATTCGGTGGCGGGCATTGGAGCACAAGGTGCTTCATTCGTTGTGGTGGAAGTTGGCGTCTCCTTTCGAAGGACCTCTCGCTAAGCACCTAGAAAAAAGCCGTCAAAGCAAATGAAAAAACGTTGCAAGAAAAATCGGAAGCCGCGCGGCCGGATGCATGGATTCAGCCTGCTGGAAGTCTTGATTGTTGTGTTCGTGGTGATGGTTGTCGCAGGGATCGCCATACCCAACATCCTGTCAGCGGTTTCAAACGTACGGCTGCGTGCCTCGGCTGGCGATCTGGGCGGACTCCTGCAAAGCGCAAGAATCCTGGCAGCGAAGAACAACACAACCTACGCGGTTCGTTACGGGACCCGCAGCGGCGCAAATATCGCCTATGTGGATTTGAATGGAAATGGCAGCTTCGATGCGGGCGAACCGCTGATGCAGTTCAGTGGGACCACGGTTTCGGCCTCCGGGACGCCCAGCGGCAACAACGGACAACCGTCGGCGTACCTCCTGGTGGGAGACACGGGAAGCGGCTCCTATGACAACGCCGAAACTCTCGGCTACACGGGCCGAGGTCTGCCTTGCAATTATGATACGACGACAACGCCGGCGACGTGCAGCACGCCGCCAGCAAAGTATTTCGTTTACTACATGTCGGATACACGGGTCGGCGGATCGGGTTGGGCCGCGGTGGTGGTGACCAAAGGTGGACGCGTGAAGATCGTGACGTGGAATGGAAGCTCATGGAACTGAAGCGCGGCAGCAGAGTCTCAAGGCAGACGGGCATGTCCATGATCGAGCTCATGATCGCGAGCCTCGTGCTTACGGTCGGAGTATTGGGATGCGCGGTGCTGATTCCCATTGCGATCGGGACGAACTCCAGAAACAGGCAACAGAGCAATTCCACAGTCATCGCGCAAATGGTGACGGAAAAAATAGCAAGCGCTTCCGCCAGCGGCTCGTCAACGCTCACCATCACGGACTGCATCGGCACATCCAATGTGATCGACATAACGGGATCGACGGCAGGAACCGGAGCGACGGTGCTGTCCACGGGATCGATCGATTTCTCACAGGCCCAGGGAAGCTCTGGCGCGCCTGCGGGCTATTACATGTCTTACGCGGCGTGTGGCACGAGCAGCCGGCAGTCTGTGTATGACGTGCGGTGGAACATTCAGACGCCGTCGAACTACGTCAAGCTGGTCACGGTGTCGGCAAAGATGCAGGGTTCAGGGACGAACGCCATCCTGTTTTCGCTCCCGGTTACGATTCGCTCGATGGTGGGAGGACAGTGAGATGAACGGAAACAGGCAAGCCGGCAATCGTCAAGTCGGGTTCTCGTTGATCGAGATGATGATGGTTTTGCTGATTCTGGGCATCGTCAGTGCAGGACTCTTTGTGCAGATCGATAACGCCCAGCAGCGGGCCTATACCGAACAAGTCAAGCTGGATAATTTCCAGGAAGCTCGTGATTTCGTGGATCAGTTCTTTCGAGACATCAACGAGATCGGCTATCCGAACTCACGGATGGTGGATACGACAAGCCTTTCCTGGAGCCCGGCACTGACCACGCAGACCGCCTATCCGTGGGCCAATGCCTACAGCAACGACAATCGATTGGCCATGGGCTTGGTAAAAATTGATGCGAACGCAATCCAATTCGAAGGCGATATGAGTGGCAACGGCGTCGTGCAAAGCGTGACGTACATGATCAACGGATCGGGGAACTGTAGCCTGTGCTTGCAGCGCAGCCAGACGGCCAAGGTGAGCGGCAACCCGCTTACCGGCCAGACGCAAAACTGGGGGACCGAGACGAACGACGTGCTCAGCAATCCCATTTTTTCTTATTTTCAAGCCGATGGAACTCAGATCCCGAATATTTCATTGCCCCTGGATATCAGCACGTCTGCCAATGCTCAAATGATCGCGTCGATTAAAACCATCAAAATTAGCTTGCTCATCCGTAACAATACGGTGCTCGATCCCAAAACGCGGCAACCCATAGAGACCACTTTTGAGGGCGAGGTCTCTCTCAACAATTGCTCCATGGCGTCGTCGGGCGCGCCGATGTCCTGCTAATAGGAGAAGAGCATGAATATATTTCGCGGCAAGAAGTCGAAGGCGTCCGAACGAGGAATCGCTCTGATCGTCGCGTTGATGTTGTTGCTGCTGATCAGCGCGGCCCTGATGGGAATGGTTTTGATGTCCAACACGGAAACGAACGTCAGCGCGAATTTTCGCGACGAGCAAACCGCGTATTTTGCGTCGAAGGCCGGCATTGAAGAGGTTCGCGACCGGTTGCGCTCCGGTGCTCCGAACAGCCTGAGCGGCAGCATTCCGACGACAGCCCTGCCGGGCGGGAACAATGGCGTTCTTTACGCCATCAACCCTGCGTCAGGAGAGACCGTCGCCCCCTGGCTGCCCCTGGGGACCAATTATCCCGATGCTGAAATCTGCCAGGAAGTGACCTGCGCGGGCGGCGTGCCCGCGGGAAGTTGGTATGTTACCTCCGCTGCTTCGGCGAGCACGGGCTATGCCGCTACCCCCATTCTCCCCTGGAAGTGGGTGCGCGTGATGGCCAAGGCCAACAAGTCGGTCACGGGGACAATCACTTCGGTCGACGGCACGACGAACGGCAATCGTGTTTGCTGGACCGGAACAAATGAAGTGGCCATTCCTACTACCTACACCAGCTGCACCGCGGCCAATGCCAATTACTTGCCGGTGTATGAGCTGACAGCGCTGGCGGTCACACCCGGTGGTTCGCGCCGAATGACTCAATACGAACTCAGCCGAACCCCGTTTCCCGCTTTTCCGGGAGCGATGATTTTTGACGGCACGGGCGCAGGTTTTGGAACAAATCCGCACTCCAATCATCCACACGCGACAGGTATAGACGCCGGGCAGGGGCCGAACGCCGGAGCGGGCTGCCCCGCCGCGGTCAACCAACCTGCCATCGGAACGACCGACAGCACCACGGCAACAAGCGTATCTGGTCAGTTGAACGACCCGAGTCAGTTCACGGGGAGCCCTGCCGGGGTGTCGCCGGTCGGTTCCACGCTAGCCAGCAACCCCGCCATGAACCTTAACAACGTCGATGGTCTAACAAAGCTCGTGAACATGATAACGACGGCGGCCGGGAGCAACGTCACGAACGGAATTGCCCCCACAAATATGGGCACGGATAGTTCGCCCGTGGTCAATGTCGTCACGGGCGACGTCGCATTGAGCGGCAGCGGCGCTGGCATTCTCCTTGTCACTGGCCAGCTGACGGAGAACGGTGGTTTCAGTTACAACGGGCTTATTTTGGTTATTGGGAAAGGCAGCGTTGTGAAAGATGGCGGTGGCGGCGGCACCGATAATGGTTCGTTGTTTTTGGCCAATATGTATACCGATACGAGCTATTCGCATCTCATCGTTTTGGGCTCGAATCTTCCGCCGGGCCCACCGAATATGGCATGGAACGGCGGAGGCAACGCCCTTCTTCAATACGACAGCTGCTGGATCGCCAATGTAACTCAATCGCTCCCTTACACCATCGTGGCACAGCGTGAACTGATCTACTGACGGGGATGGGCTACATCGCAAGGATTCTGCCTGAACGCAGACCGAGCCTTCGCAACCGCGGCATTTTGCCTGCCCGATAAGCGAGACGCTCGCCGGACAGCCGGGTGCGATCCTCAGGCATTCCTTGCGATCCCCAGGAGCTTCTGTAGCCGTTCCCGTGCGAACTGTTTCCACCCAACCGCCGTGATATCCTGCTTTTTACATTTTTTCTCCGGCTCCGGCGCGCATTCGTTCCGCGCTGACGGGAAAACCTGCTATTCCAGGTGAACTTCATAGCAAAATGAAAAAAACGCTGGAGCCCCAAATTCTGATCTTTGACGTGGACGGCGTGCTCGTGGACGTTCGCGGGACGTATTGGCGTTCGGCACTGCAGACGGTGCGTTACTTCACCGGGAAGCGCGTTACCTACGCCGAGCTGCACCAATGGAAGAGCAAGCCGGGCTTTAACGATGACTGGAATATGGTGTCCGCGTGGGTTACGTCGCTCGGCCACCCAGCCACGTACGAGGAAGCGCGGGCGGCGTTTGAGAGGCTCTATTGGGGGACCGACGGGAAATCCGGCAACGTTCGAAACGAGAAATTGATCGTCACGCCGCGGCAAATCGAGCGCTGGGCGGAGCGCTACGAATTAAACCTCTTCACAGGCCGCACGCGGCGGGAATTTGAGTTTACGTTCAAACGCTGGCCCGCCACGAAATACTTTCGCACGGTCATCACCATGGATGATGCGAAGAAGAAGCCGCATCCCGAAGGCCTGCGCAAAATTCTCGGCGAGCGCGATCCCGCCGGCGCGCTCTATTTGGGCGATAACATTGACGACGCGCTGGCCGCGCAGGGCGCCGGCGTTCCGTTCATGGCCATCATCGCTCGGGGTGAACATGGCTACCGCCAGCGCGCGGCGCGTTTCCGCGAACTTGGCGCGCTAGCTTTCCTTCCTCGCGCTACGGACCTCGACCGCTGGTTAAAGTAGAAGAGCAGGAACCATTCCTTGTGGAAGTAGGAATATACTATTGGCTTTTGAGAAAGCTCTGGATTTACCAATGAAACGAACACGCATTGCCAAGTTAACAGCCTCCACTGCTTTCACTGCGCTACGCCTATTTGTGCCTGCTGCGACGTTCGCACAGGCTCCTCCGGGGCCGCTTGCTGGTGCACCGCCCCAGTCCGTCTCCGCGCCTGCGGCGAAGCCGCAGGCGCCGGTGCCGCTGCCACCTCCGCGAACAACGATTCTGGGCGCCTGGAAGCTCAATCGCGATGAGAGTGACGACCCGCGCCAACATGCACAGGACCCGCAAGGTTCGAATGGCGGACGCGGCGGGGGCTCTGGCGGTGGACCTCGCATAGGAGTCGGCTTACCCGGCGGAGGCTATGGCGGTCGCCGTGGCGGCGGGGAAAGTGATGATCAGCGACAAAAAATGCACGAACTGATGACGCCGCCACGCACAATGACCATGTCCATGACGGGGGCGGAAGTGGACCTGGTGGACGACCAGAGCCGCAAGCGCGCGTTCCTGACCGACGGGCGCAAATTGCAAAAATCCAAGGACGCGAACTACCAGGAGATTGCTGCGAAGTGGGACGGCAATCGTTTGGTGAGCGATGAGAAAGACCCGCGCGGCAACAAAATGAGCCGCTCGTTTGAGCTTTCCGAGGACGGCCGCCAGCTTTACGAAACGCTGCACTTGACCAGCGGGCGCAGCAACACACCGACGACGATTCGCTTCGTTTACGACATTCCTCTGCAGACGCGGCAGTAATCAATACTCGAATCCCTTCTCCTAAGTTGCGGCCACGGGTCACGTTGACGGAAGCCGCTACGGATGCTATAAAATATTGTTTTAAGACGGCAGCGTTAAGCCCGCCGTAGGGCTCCCACGGGGTGGGGCGCGGCGTGGCTGCCAACCTGACTTTTAGGCGACACAACTTCTGATGCAGGCGATTGTTGGCCAATTAGGCGAACTGTTCCTTCAGGCTGTGCCTACAGTCCTGATCATCCTGCTTTTTTACTTCATCTTACGGGCGCTTTTCTTCAAACCGCTGCTGCGGGTGATGGCGGAGCGCGATTCCCGCACCGCCGGCGCGCAAAAGGCCGCGGAAGCAGCACAGGCCGCCGCTGCCGAAAAGGTCAAGCACTATCAGGATGCGCTGAAACAGGCTCGCGGGCAGGTTTACGCCGAGCAGGAAGCCGCGCGCAAGAAACTGCTCGACGAGCGTGCGGCCCAACTCAAAGAAGCGCGTGCGATGGCTTCGGCGGAAGTCGGCGCCGGGAAAGAACGGATTGCGCGCGAACTGGCCGCCGCGCGCCAAGATATCGAAGCTACGGTGGACCAACTTGCCGCCGAAATTGCGCGCCGCATTTTGCAGACCCCGCCTTCGGGCGCTCCCCTGAGAGAGGCTCGATGACCCGGAACCGCCGCGTACTCCTTGCCGCGGGTATTCTATGCATGGTGCTCTTCGCCGCCGCCGGCGTGCAGGCCGCGGAAGAACACGAGAACCCTGCGGTGGAAAGCGCCACGGAGCTTTTCAAGTGGATCAACTTCGCGATCGTCGCAGGTGTGGTTCTCTGGCTGTGCTTGAAAAAGGCTCCGACGTTTTTCAGCGGGCGGGCTTCCGCCATCCGCTCCGCGATCGCGAAATCCACCGCTGCCAAAGCTACAGCGGACGCGCAGCTCCGTGAGGCCGAAGCCAAGCTGGCGAATCTTCCAAAGGAAATCGCGGAACTCCGCGCTCTTGCGGAGCGCGAATCCGCCGCGGAAATCGCGCGGCTCGGCGCGGCAACGCAAAGCGATGCGCAGAAAATCGCCGCCGCTGCAAGGGCGGAAATCGAAGCCGCGGAACGTGCGGCGCGCCTGGAGCTGAAGGCGTTGGCGGCGACACTTGCCGTGGATGGCGCGGAATCGCTGCTCGTGAAACAGCTCACGCCCAAGGCGCAGGAATCGCTGATCCGCAGCTTCGTGAAGAGCCTGGAAGGGAGGCCCAATTGAAGTCCGCGAGCCTCCAGTACGCCAACGCCCTGGCGGATGTCGCGCTGGCGCAGGGCGCGGCCGAGCCGACGTCCAAGCAGCTTAACGACTTTGGGGCGACCTACGCGCAGTCGGCGGAGCTTCACACCTTTCTGGCGAGCCCCGCGGTCACTCCCGAGGACAAGCACGCGGTGATCGAAAAGATCATCAAGCGGACAGGTGCGAGCAGAATTCTGCGCAATTTTCTGTTCTTGATCGCGGACCACCATCGCACGCATCTTCTGCCGGAAATCATTGAATCCTTTCAGGAAGTGCTCCGTCAGCGGCAGGGCATCGCCGAAGCAGAGATCTCCTCCGCGGTGGAACTGAGCGCGGCGCAAAAAAAGGAATTCGCGACGATCTTGGCGCGGCTTACGGGCAAGAAAATCGAACCAAAGTATTCGCTCGATCCGGCGCTGCTGGGCGGCGCGGTCGTGCGCATTGGCGACACAATTTACGACGGCTCGTTGCGCAATCGTTTGAACGAACTGCGTACGCGCCTGGCGGCGGAATAGGCAGCGAGACAGACCGAGACGGAAACAACGGAGCGGGCATGGCGAACATCAAGGCAGACGAAATCAGCAAGATTCTGCGCGAGCAGATCGAGAATTACGAGCAGACCGTTTCGGTGGACGAAGTCGGCGCGATCATCAGCGTCGGAGACGGAATCGCGCGCGTACATGGCCTTGAGAAGGTCATGGCCGGCGAAATGCTTGCCTTTCCGCACAACGTGTACGGCATTGCGCTCAACCTCGAAGAGGAAGAAGTCGGCGTAGTGCTCCTCGGCGAATCGCAGGAGCTGAAAGAAGGCGACGTCGTCAAGCGCACGAATACGATTATGTCCGTGCCGGTGGGTGAAGGGCTTATCGGGCGGGTGATGAATCCGCTCGGCGAGCCTGTGGACGGCAAGGGGCCGATCGTCGGAAAGCAACGCAACGCGCTCGAACGCATTGCTCCGGGCGTGCTCGATCGCCAGCCGGTTCGCGAGCCGCTGCAGACGGGGATCAAAGCCATTGATGCCATGATTCCCATCGGGCGCGGCCAGCGCGAGCTGATTATCGGCGACCGCCAAACCGGAAAGACAGCCGTCATTCTTGACACCATCATCAATCAAAAGGGCGGCAACGTTATTTGCATTTACTGCGCCATCGGACAGAAACGCTCGACGATCGCGCAGGTGGTAAAGACGCTGACCGATGCGGGCGCGATGGAGTACACCATCATCATCGCGTCTTCGGCCGCGGAGCCGGCTTCGCTGCAATACATCGCGCCATACGCCGCGTGCGCCATGGGCGAATATTTCCGGGACACGAAACGCCATGCCATTACGTTTTACGATGATCTTTCAAAACACGCGCAGGCGTACCGCGAGATCTCGCTACTGCTTCGGCGTCCGCCGGGCCGTGAGGCGTTTCCAGGTGACGTGTTTTATCTCCACTCCCGCTTGCTGGAACGCGCCGCGAAATTGAACGACAAGCTCGGCGGCGGCTCGCTGACTTCGCTGCCGGTCATCGAAACACAAGCGGGCGACGTCTCCGCCTACATCCCGACGAATGTCATTTCGATTACCGACGGCCAAATTTATCTGGAAGCGGATCTCTTCAACGGCGGCATTCGTCCGGCCATCAACGTGGGCATTTCCGTGAGCCGCGTGGGCGGTAACGCGCAGATCAAGGCCATGCGCCAAGTGGCGGGTTCGCTGCGGCTGGATATGGCGCAGTATCGCGAACTGGCGGCCTTCGCGCAGTTCGGAGCCGACCAGTTGGACAAAGTCACGCAAGGCCAGCTCGCACGCGGCCAGCGCCTTACCGAAGTTCTGAAACAAGACCAATACGTGCCGCTGGCGGTGGAGAAGCAAGTCTTGATTCTCTACGTGGCAACCAGCGGCTCTCTCGATTCGATTCCCGTTCCCGAAGTTCGGCGCTTCGAGCGCGAGTTCCTGCAGTTCGCGGAGACCAACTATCCTTCGATCCTGAAGAATATTGCCGGGAAGAAAGCGCTCGACGACGCCATCAGGGCGGAGATCAAGACCGCGCTGGATGCGTTCAAGGAGCGCTTCACGGTTGCGGTGGCTGCGGCCACGAAGTAAGAGCCTGCGTGTAACGAATAACGATGCCTACACTTCTCGATTTCCGGCGCCGCATCCGCTCGGTGAAAAACACCCAGCAGATTACGCGCGCGATGAAGTTTGTCGCGGCAGCTAGATTGCGGCGCGCGCAGGAAGCGGCGCTGGCGGCGCGCCCCTATGCCAGAGAACTCGCTCGCGTGCTGCGGTCGACGATGTCGCGCATTTCGGAGCCGCAGCATCCGCTCCTAGCGACTCGTCCAGAAGAACGAGTTCTAGTGATTGTGCTAACGGGCGAGCGCGGCCTGGCGGGCGCTTTCAATACCAACATTTTGCGCAAGTCTAATGAGTTTTTCCGGGCGAACAAAGGCAAGAAGCTTTCGGTGATTCCGGTTGGCAAGAAGGGCCGCGATTCATTGAAAAAAGCGGGCTTCAACATCATCGCCGAATACATCAATGTCCTCGCGCGGGTGGAATTCGCGACGGCCCGAGACATTGCTACGCTCGTGACCGAGCTCTACGCGAAGGAAGAAATCGATTCCGTCTATATCGTATTCAGCGAATTCAAAACGGTCATGACCGCAAATCTCCTGGTGGAGAAGCTGCTTCCCGTAGAAGCGGTGCGCGAAGGCGAAGGATCCGCCGTAAGCGATACGTCTTCCCAAGTCGATTACATTTACGAGCAACCAGAAGAACAGTTGCTCGACAGGTTGCTGCCGCGTTACATCGAAACACAAATTTTACGCGCGATGCTGGAATCTTCGGCCGCGGAACACGGCGCGCGAATGACCGCGATGGAATCGGCCACCAAGAACGCAGGAGACGTGATTGAGGCGCTGACGCTTCACATGAACAAAGTGCGGCAAGCGGCGATTACGAAAGAAATCATAGAAATTGTGAGCGGCGCGGCTTCCACCGCTTAGGAGACAGCATGGCAGAGAAACACGCAGGCGTCGGGCATGTGGTGCAGGTCATTGGGCCGGTGCTCGACATTCAATTCGAGGCGGGGCATTTGCCCGCGATCTACAACGCGGTTCGCATTACCAGCGAAGGCTACAACGTTCCCGAGCCGCTCGACGTGACGGCGGAAGTGCAGCAGCACCTGGGCGAAGGACGGGTACGCGCGATTGCGATGGAGCCTGTCGAGGGCATGGTGCGCGGCATGAAGGCCCAAGACCTCGGCAAGGGCATCGAAGTCCCCGTGGGAAGGGCAACGCTCGGCCGCGTAATGAACGTCCTTGGTAAACCGGTGGACCAGCTCGGGCCTATCGTCAGCAATACGTACTACCCCATTCATCGGCCCGCGCCGACGCTCGAGGATCAATCCACCACTCTGGAGATGTTCGAGACTGGAATTAAGGTGGTCGACCTTATCGAGCCGTACCTCAAGGGCGGCAAGATTGGTTTGTTCGGCGGCGCCGGCGTGGGCAAAACGGTGCTCATCATGGAGCTGATTCATAACGTGGCCATGAAGCATGGCGGCGTTTCCGTGTTCGCGGGAGTCGGCGAGCGCACGCGCGAGGGCAATGACTTGTGGCTGGAAATGTCGGAAGGCGGCGTGATCGTTCCAGGTAATTCGGAAAAATCGCGCGCGGCGTTGATTTACGGGCAGATGACGGAGCCGCCTGGGTCGCGTCTGCGCGTCGGTCTTACGGGACTGACCGTCGCGGAATATTTCCGTGATGAAGAACATCTGGACGTGCTGCTGTTCATTGATAATATTTTCCGTTTTGTGCAGGCAGGTTCGGAAGTTTCGGCGCTTCTTGGCCGCATGCCTTCCGCCGTCGGTTATCAGCCGAACCTTAATACGGAAATCGGTGAATTGCAGGAGCGCATCACCTCCACGAAGTCCGGCTCGATCACTTCGGTGCAGGCGATCTACGTGCCCGCCGACGACTACACCGATCCGGCGCCGGCGGCGACGTTCGCGCACCTCGACGCCACGACCAACCTCAGCCGGCAGATCGTCGAGCGCGGCATCTACCCTGCCGTCGACCCTCTTGCCAGCTCGTCGCGCATTCTCGACCCGCGCATTGTCGGCGCGGAGCACTACGCCGTCGCGCGCGGCGTGAAAGGCATCCTGCAGCGCTACAAGGAGCTGCAGGACATCATCGCCATTCTCGGCATTGAAGAACTTTCCGACGAGGACAAGCGCACGGTGGCGCGCGCACGGAAGATTGAAAAATTCCTATCGCAACCGATGTTCGTGGCGGCGCAGTTTACCGGACTCGAAGGAAAGTACGTCAAGATCGAAGATACCGTGCGCAGCTTCAAGGAAATCGTGGAAGGCAAGTACGACGATATTCCCGAGCAGGCGTTCTATATGGTGGGCACCATCGAGGAAGCACTGGAAAAAGCTGAGAAAATGAAGGCGAGCGCCTAAAAACGAAGATGCTTCCTGAAGCCATCGAACTCGTGGTCGTGACACCGGAGAAGCAGCTGCTTCGCCAGAGCGCGAAGGAAGTGCAGCTTCCCGGCGCCGACGGCTACCTTGGGATTTTGCCGGGGCACGCACCGCTGATCACCGAGCTTGGCATCGGGGAGCTGAGTTATCACGATACGAGCGGAAAGGAATCGGAGCATCTCGCCATCATCCGCGGCTTTGCGGAAGTCTTGCCGGATCGCGTCACGGTTCTCGCGGAAACCGCTGAGTTTGCGGAGCAGATTGATATTGCCCGCGCGGAGGCGGCCAAGGCGCGCGCCGAAAAGCGACTCGCCTCCGGAGACACGAATATCGATTGGGACCGCGTCACCGTCGCGCTTCAACGCGCTCTCATTCGCATCCAAGTCGCCCGCAAGTATCGCGGTGCCCCCGTCGATTCTCGTTGATGGCCCTTAGAGTTCACGCGCGATGAAGCTTTGCGACCGGCTCGGTCCGGGCGCATCGAATGCTTTAGGACGAAATCATGGAACCCATTACCATCTACAGCACCACCTGGTGTCCCGATTGCCGCCGCGCGAAAGCCTTTTTGAAAGAACGAGGAGTGGATTTTCACGAAGTGGATATTGAACAAGATCCGGCTGGGGAAGCGATTGTGATCAAAGCGAATGATGGCAAGCGAGTCGTGCCGACGTTTGATGCCAGCGGCCGCTTTTTTTCGTGCAGCCCCTTCGACGCGGAGCAACTTGCTGAGGAACTTAAGATTCCATTGAACCCATGACCCTTGGGGGGATTCTCCGCGGCTTAGTTCAGCGCGACGCCGCGGGCCCATACGTTTGTGATGTGCAATCCCTCATCGAGCAGCAAAATGTCCGCATCAGCGCCCGCTCGCAGAGATCCCTTCTTAAACTCGATTCCGAGCAGAGTTGCGGGATTGAGCGTTAGCATGCGGACGGCGTCCGCGAGCGACGCGCCCAGCGCAACGATGTTTCGCAATGCGCGGTCGAGCGTCAACGTGCTGCCCGCCAGCGTTCCTTCGGCATTCCGGCAGATGCCGCCACTGACTATCACTTCCAAGCTGCCGAGCATGTACTTTCCATCCGGCATGCCCGTGGCGGAAAGTCCGTCGCTAACAAGAGTGACATGAGCCGCTCCCTTAGCCATTAGCAGGAGCTTCATGGCGGCTTCCTCGACGTGCACGCCGTCAGCGATCAGCTCGGCATTGACATCAGGCGACGTTAGCACCGCGCCGATGACGCCTGGATCGCGGTGGGTAAATGGACGCATGGCGTTGTAGACATGCGTGGCGCTACGCGCTCCTCGCGCCATGGCCGCACGGGCTTGTTCGTAGGTTGCGTCGGTATGGCCCATCGAAACCACCAGGCCGGCTTCACGAGCGGCATCGATGCAGGGAGCGGCCCCGAGAACTTCCGGGGCCATCGTCAGGATCCGGGCATTCCCCGCAGCCGCTTTTAGGAAGCGCCCGAGCATCTCCGCGGACGGCAGCTGAATCCATTCCGCAGGATGAACTCCACGGCGTTGCTTGCTGATAAAGGGCCCCTCGAAATGAATCCCCAGGACTTCCGCACGAGGTATTTCCGTTTCGTGCTGGTGCGCGATGTATCCCGCGATTCCTTCGACCGCACGCAGAGTCTCGTCCGTGCTGGCCGTGACTGTGGTGGCCACGAGAGAGGTCGTGCCGTATTCCGAAACCTTGCGCGTAATGGCCCGCAAAGCAGTGGCATTGCCCTCCATAACGTCGTGGCCGCCGGCTCCATGGATGTGCACATCCAGGAAGCCGGGAATCGCAGTCTTGTCCGTGGCGCGAATTTCCTGCGCGCCGGCCGGCAAGGTCATTCCCGAGCGCGGCCCGATGGCCTCAATAACGTCCTCACGAATCAGGATGCCGGCATCGGCGATTTCTGCCGTCGGAGTCAGCGCACGGCCAGAATGAATGAGAATGGTTGGCATGGCAGCACAACATCGTAGCGGAAATGGCTCACGGCACAAATCGGCATAGGGGGAACGGTTGCCCGTCCTCCCCTGCCACACCACCGTACATGCGGGTCCGCATACGGCGGTTCAGTGAGTTGAGCCCTGTAGGGCCGTGAGGTTCGAGTCGTCGTTCGCCACA